>CEAZ01066118.1_pt1 | contig 77628 bp, 61 predicted proteins | sample 557361 | NCBI WGS metagenome assembly CEAZ01 (sample SAMEA3182074, study PRJEB8094) | gut metagenome | biome: human; feature: gut; material: Stool; isolation source: human stools | place: Canada | collected 2012-02-22 | reverse complement strand
TTATGGGGTATTAGTACCAATTTCTCAGTGTTATCCCCCTGTTATGGGTAGGTTGCATACGCGTTACGCACCCGTGCGCCGGTCGCCACCAGTGTATTGCTACACCGTGCTGCCCCTCGACTTGCATGTGTTAGGCCTGCCGCTAGCGTTCATCCTGAGCCAGGATCAAACTCTCCATTGTAAAAAAATAATGTATTGTTAGAGTCCTGACTATTCGTTTATCCTTTAAAAGGAAATTGACAGATAAATACTACAATTTTTCTCTCAAAATATAATCAGTAATTCAAAGAACCAGTTTAAAAAAGCTTCGCATTTTGGTTGCGAAAGGGATTGCAAAGATAAGTGTTATTTTTGAATCCGCCAAATCTTTTTTAAAGATTTTTTTCGCAGCCTCTTGCGAGACATTTGCGAAAGGGACTGCAAAGATAAGCAATCTTTTTCAAATCTCCAAAAACTTTTTCAAGAACTTTGCATCTTATTGAAATTCAGAACACAAAACCATCTCAAGCTCCTTTATTGTAAACCCTCGACTTATTTGTAAGAACCGGTATTTCTCAAACGCGGATGCAAAGGTAGCGACTTTTTCCGAACCTGCAAATATTTGCGCATCTTTTTTTGAAAAATCTCCAATTTTACCCGATAAAGCCGATACTACCTATATATATTAATAGAGGCAGAAAAACGGCGGCTCCGCACGGAACCGCCGCAGGACATACCGGGGAGGAAAGCCGGTCAAAGCCATCCGCCGTTGACGGCCAGTCCGGCACGGGAAACGACGGCGAATTCGCGCACGAACTCCGTATCGCCCGACACCGCGCTTATCCGAAGCATGGAAGTTCCCGGTTCGGGACAGTCGAAAGTGATCTTCGTACCGTCGAACACCGCCTTCGAAGAGGACAGCCCCAGGTTGCCCGGCGATGCGAACGACGCGGCAGTCAGCGCAACCCGGCTCCGGTCGCCCCCGAAATAACGCGCGAAGTCCACGGTCACCGGCTCTCCGGTCCTCACATAGACGGCGGGAGTCCCCTTGACGGCAAACAGCAGTTTCAGGGCGTCGATACAGCCTCCGCCCATTTTATTCTTATAGACGGCCATATCGGCAATAGGCCCCAGCTCCCCATCCTTCGAGCCGGTGAAACAGTCGTCGATGCCGTAAACGGAACTCAATAGCAGGGCCTTGAATTCGGCAGGCGTATATTTCTTTCCGTTCTGCGCCGCGTAAGCAAGCCCCAGGGCCGCAACGCCCGAAACGTGCGGGCACGCCATCGAAGTCCCCTGCATAAAACCGTAGCCGTACATCCCGCCATCCTTGCGTCCGTCCTGATAGGCGATTGCATCATCGCAGAGGATCGTGCTCAAAATCTGCGCATTGCTATAAAAGACCGTCCTCCCGTCGGAAGCGGTCCGCGTCGTCTTTCCGGAATAGCGGTCGCCTCCCGGGGCCGCGATGTCGACCCACGGTCCGTAGTCGGTATAATAGGCCGGGCGGAAACTCCAGTCCATCGCCCCGACGGCGATCACCGGATCGTAGGCGGCCGGATAGATCCGGACGTCGCCGTAAACGTCGCCCTCGTTGCCGGCGGCGAAAATCACAAGCCCGCCCTGCAACGGGGAGTTCGGGTTCCGGGTCCCCGCCCCGCGGACAAAGGTGTCGATGGCGTCGCGCATGATGCCATAATTGCTCTTCCACTCCCGCTCGAACTCCTCGGGGGTGATCTTCGTGCCGTCCGCCGTTTCGAGATTGTATCCCCAACTGTTCTGGGCGATGATCGCACCGTTGGTCCAGGCATATTCGAAGGCCTTGACCGTCGGGTTTCCCTTGCCGCCGGTCGTGCTGTTGCCCATGATCTGGCACGACATGATCCGCACGCCGCCGCTGTTGCTCCTCCCGCCGGCGATGCCGCAAACGCCCCGGCCGTTGTTGTTCACGGCGGCGATGACGCCTGCGACATGCGTTCCGTGGTCCGCGTATTCCGGATTGCGGTCATCCCCGCCGACCGACTTCCAGTCGAGTTCGGGGGAGTCGTCCCAGAAATTATAGCCGTGTTCCTGCGAATTCTTCGGATTCGACCAGATGTTCGCCCGCAGGTCGGGATGGGTGGTCTGCACGGGTTCGTCGATCACCGCGACGATAACCTCCTCGCTGCCCGTACAGAGCTGCCAGGCATCCAGCAGGTCGATGTCGGCCCCCGCCTCCGGCTTGACGGCGACATCCGGAAAGAGGCCTCCGCCCGGGTTGTCGTAATTCCACTGAAAAGGCAGCATCGGATCGTTCATCGCCTTCGCGGCGCGGGTCTCGCCCGCACGGGGAAACATGCCCTCGAAAGCCGGAACGGCAGGGCCTTCGCTCATCGGACGGATATAGCGGGGATCAATCCCGTACTCCACGACCGCAACGCCGGGCAACGCCGCCAGCCGTTCGCCGACCTCGGCGAGTTGAATTTCGTCGTCGAACGCGATCGTATACCAGCGGTTGATGCCCGTCTCCTCGTAAACGTCCTCCCACTCGGGATTGTATGCGACGACACGTTCGAAACGCCCGGCGTCGATTTCATGCAGGATTGCATCGATGCCGCCGACACCCGAACGGGTCGCGCCACCGCTGCGTGTCGCGGGCCGCTGCGCCTGCGCAGCGGCAACCGCCTGCGCCGTTTCGGGCGACAGCTTTACGGAAAGACTCCCCCGCAATGCCAGCCGCGAAGTCGGGGAACCCAGCACCCGGGCCTTCCGTCCGCCATTGCCGCCGGCAGAGTCCGCAGGCTCTTCCGTACAGGCAAATACCGCCAACAGCCCGCAGAGGAGTAGCAATTTTTTCATAGATCGTCAAACATTTCGATTTTCCAAAGATATGATTTTTCCGCCAAAGTGCATGACCCGGGAGGTAAAATCGCCCCGGAGTTCCGAAAAAGGAGATTTTTTTACTATTTTTGCAACCGAATACCACTACGATTATGAATTTCAAGAAAATATCGCTGCTCATCGTGCTGCTGCTCATCGCAGACCAGGCGCTCAAAATCTGGATCAAGACCCATATGCACCTCGACGAGTCGATCGTCGTCTTCCCCGACTGGTTCCAGCTGCGGTTCATCGAGAACAACGGCGCGGCCTTCGGCATGCACATCGCCTCGCGCGGAGGCTTCGACTGGGGCAAGCTGCTGCTGGGCGTCTTCCGGATCGTCATGGTCGGATTCATCGGCTGGCTGATGCACCACCTCTGCACCAAACGCCAAGACACGCCCAAGGGAGTGATCGTCGGCCTCGCGCTGATCTTCGCCGGCGCCATGGGCAACATCCTCGACAGCGCATTCTACGGATTGATCTTCTCCGAATCGACGCCCTACACGGTGGCTCAATTCGGGGGGCACTACGCCGGGTTCATGATGGGCAAAGTGGTCGACATGTTCTATTTCCCGCTGTTCCAATGGAACGGCGTACCCCGCCTGCTGCGGTTTCTGGTCGACAGCAACAACTATTTCTTCGGCGCGATCTTCAATCTGGCCGATGCCTACATCTCGGTGGCAGTCGTCTATCTGCTTCTGTTTCAGCACAAGTTCTTCAGCAAGTAGATTTTTTTTGAAAAAAGAGTTGGTGTTTCAGAAAAAAGTATTACTTTTGCACACCGCAATTCCAGAAATGCCCAGGTGGCGGAATAGGTAGACGCGCACGTTTCAGGTGCGTGTGCCGCAAGGCGTGCAGGTTCGATTCCTGTCCTGGGCACTGGCAATCCCCGTAATCGTTTGATTACGGGGATTTTCGTTTTCCGGCGTCCGGCGTTCAGTCGGCAGCGCCGTTTAGGGGCGGAAGGCTGCGGACCTCGGTCCGGCCGCCGCGGAGGAGATAGATCGCCGGTTCCGGCGCCGTGATCGTCCGCCCGCCGAGGCGGTATTCTCCGGCCCGGTGAACTACGGCGCAGCATGTTTTCCCGTATTCGACGGCCTGACATCCGGCATCGTTCCGAAGTATCCGCACAGAGGGATTCCGGGCAAACCGTTCGGTCCGTTTCGCGTCGCGGCACGGCAGAAAAGCGTAGGCATAGCCGCCCGTCCGGGCCGGATCATGCCCGAACCAGCACTTGAAAACCGGTCCCCGCTGGGTTCTGTCCCTGTAAAAAGGATCTATCAGGTCCCATTTTCCCTCCTGAATCTCCGTGCTGACTGCAATCGGAGCGCCGTCCAGCGATACGTATCCCCGGCCGTCGTGATGCACCCACGGCAGGCCGCCGGAGGTCTCGGCCGCTCCACCCCGGGTTACCGGACCCGCAAGGTGCGTCTGATCCAGGGCCGTGGTGATCCGGAAAATCCGGGCGTCGGAACTGCGGATGTCCGCACCCAGCGCCACGACGAGGTCCCCGAAAAAGAATGCCGACTTGAGGGCGTGAAGCCCGTCGCACTCGATCTCCATCGTCGTACACAGCACATCGCCCGAAGCGAGGCCGCCCACATGCCCGGAACGGTTTTTCCTGGCCTCGACGGAGTTGTCGCACTTCAGGGGCGCGCCGTCGTCGTAAGCCGTCGTCCCGGGAACCATCCGCCAGTCCCAATGGGCGAAGATATTGTCGTACTCCCGCCCGTGCTGCATGAACAGCAACGCCCCGTCGGCCGAGAAGTTGGCCAGAGTGTTCTCCCGGTTCGTAAACTCGAAGCCGATCGTACGGTCGGAGTGCATGCGGATCGACGCATACCATGTGGCGGTACGGTAGATGCCGCAGTCCGAACGGTCGTAATAACGCGGCCCGCGCAATCCGTCCGAGCGGTTTTCCGGCTCCAGTATCCTCTTGGCGAACCGCCTGAAAACCCGGTGTCCCGGTCTTTTCAGCGCCGCGATGTTCTCCGCGGCGACGGCTGCCGACGAGGCTTTTCCGGGACCGCTGTCGATAAACACCTGCCGGCCGCAGAAACTCGGGTCCATCACACCCCGCCAGATGCTCCGGCAAATACCCTCCCGCATCAGCTTTTCGATGACGGCGCACTGCGCGTCCGAGAACATATAAGGCGTCCCGTCGAGAACCCGGAGCCAGAACGAAAGGCCCTCGGCATAGGCCAGTCCGTAGTTCCCGAACTGAATCTGGGGTCCGTGCTGGTGAAACGACCAGTCGTCCTGAATGCCCTCGCCGTCGGCGACGACGATCTCCTCGGCGATCTGATCCCGGGCCTCGGCGACGAGCGCCTCGTCGTCCGTCAGCAGCCCGCGCATCAGGTTGTTCCCGGCCAGCCATACCTTGTTCTGCCCGGTGCGGCCGAAGCGCGAACGCTCGATGATCCGCAGCCCCTGCTCCAGTTCCGGACCGGAAAGTTCGCCGCGGATCATCAGCAGAATCGCGGCGAGTTTCTTGGGAACCCCGATCTCCCCGTGCCACCAGTTCAGCGACGACGGTTTCTTCGCATACCAGTAGGCAAGCCCCTTGTGCAGCAGGCCGCCGATACGCCCGTCGCCATGCCACGCCGACGCAGGGTCGGCATAAAGTTTCGCCAGGGCGTACATCCGCGTCAGGTGCAGCGACGGCTGCCACCGCCCCCTCGTCCGGTCGTCGTAGTCGATGTCGGACCAGAATCCGCCCGCATCGAAAAGCCCGAGCAGGCGCCGCACCTCGCCGTCCGGAAGGTGGACCGACGTGTAGAGCTGGAGCAGCAGCACGTCGTTCGCCCTCCCGTAATCGGAATAACGGACGAAACGTTCGGTCACCTCACCGTCCGGGGCATAGGACATCACCGACACGTCGACAAAGGCTTGCCTCACACGGTCGAGCGGACCGGCCGGGCAGGCGCGGGCCGTCGTCAAAAAAAGCAGGGCGGCCAGAAAGACCCACCCCTTTTTCTTACATACACCTAACAACTATCAAGTTATTATAATACAGGTATTTGCATATTGAAACCATACAAGTTTCGCCATTTTTGTAATTTTCTTCTTTTCTACTTCTTTTCTAATCGATTTCAATGACTTTTTTGAAGCGAAAAAACTTCAAAGATCATTGTTATGTTTACGGTAAATATCAAAGGGAGAAGAGACCCTAAAAACATCCATTTTGTCAAACTCGAAATGGTGTTTTATAAACGAGGTTATGCTCGCGTTACAAAAGTTATCAATATCACAGGGCCCTACTCGGAGTGGAGTCAAAAGTCACAGCTTTTCGTCGGAAAAGAATCTTTCGAAAAGAATAAGTTTCTTCAACAGCAAAAGCTCAAATACCTCAAAATTGGTGAGCGATGGGATGCCCAAGGTAAAGACTGGATTCCTGTGGAGTTATCTCATTACTACGATACTGCCCCAAACTATCGAAACAAATACATCCCAATCTCAGATGTTATCGAAGAACTGGCAATAAAGTTCGACAATCAAGAGCGATATAAAAATGGTCGTGTACTCAAAAGCCTGTCTACATCACGAAAGTATCGCTACTTAAACACCTCGCTGCAACAGTTTACTCGAAGTAAGTATCATCGGGATTTTACAAAGTATCGGTTTCGAGACCTAACAGAGAAATTCCTTCAAGACTTTGTTGTCTGGGTTCAAATCAAAGCTGCTAAAAATGGAAATACTGGTGATGTCAGTGGTAAACTTAGAAAGTTGAAGGCAGTCTGCCTTTATGCTAAAGAGCAAGGAGTGTACAATGTGAATCTTAACGCCTTCGGTTCATTTAAGGAAAAACTGAAACATCGCATTACTACACCTAAAGGAGTATCTCCAGAAGTGATGCAACAGATAGAATCTTTCGACCGAATGTTACTTACCAAGAAGGAACAATTCTACCTCGACCTGTTTTTGTTTAGCTATTATGCCGGAGGAATGTCTGCTATTGATGTTTGTTTACTTACCCGAGATCAAATCAAAGACGATCAGATTATCTATGAGCGTACTAAGTATGACAAGCAGGCACGAGTCATCATCATCGACGAAGCGGCAAAGATTATCGAACGTTATCGCACCGAAGCTTATATGAATTATATCTTCCCTACCATCAAGCGATGCAATCTAACGCATACCAAGCTTTACGGGCGAGTGAAGCGAATAAATGAGAAAGTCAACGAGACGCTACAAAAAATCTGCAACCATTGCGGTATCAAATCGCGAGTAACATGGGGAACCGCTCGCAGTAGCTATATCTCAAAGATGATTGACGAAGGTTTTCATCCGCTCCAAGTCGCAGAACTTGCTGGCAACTCACCGCAAACCATCTATCGATACTATTACACAATCTCCGACAAAGAGAGAATGAAAGACAAGATGAACGAAATGTTTTGAGCTAAGTTAGATTTAATCAATATTTTGGTCGTGTTTAATATATATTGTTTACCTTTGTAAGTACTGGGCTGTTAGTGTGTTAAGGCAACTGATAATATACAGTGTATTTACTCATTAATTTTAATTTGTATGTGGAAAGATTGTGAAACAAATATTGATCTACTAGATTTTGATTATCTCGTTGATGTCGTAGAAAAAATAGCGAAAGACAAGACATTGTCCCCTTCAACAATTGGTATATATGGAGATTGGGGTAGCGGAAAGTCCAGTTTAATGAATATGGTATATGATAGGTTATCATATGAAGACAAAAAATCTAATATCCTTTGTGTTAAGTTTAATGGCTGGCTATTTGAGGGTTATGAAGATGCAAAAACAGCTCTCTTAGGAACAATACTGGATGAAATAGAGAAAAAGAAACGTCTTCCGGTGAAAGCAAAAGAGCACATCAAGAACTTATTTAAGAGTTTGGATTATTTCAAATTGGCAAGTAAGGGAATTAAACATGGAATGGATTTTCTACTAACTGGTGGAATAGGAACGATTGCAGGTTTATCCGTAGAGGCTATTACAAATGCTATTAAAACAAAATCACACGATATTACCGAAGATGAGATCAAGGATACGTTAGAATTTACTTTAAAAAAAGAGAATATTCGAGAAAGTTTAAAAACGTTTCAAACCGAATTTCTGAAGTTATTATCTGCAGCTAAAATAGAACACCTTGTAATCTTTATAGATGAGTTAGATAGATGTTCCCATGATACAATATTGGAATCTCTTGAAGCCATTAGGTTGTTTGTTTTTGCAGAAGGGACTACCTTTATTATTGGAGCCGACGAAAGGCAGATTCAATATGCCGTAAAACGTAAATATCCGGATATAGAAGGAAATAGAATAGATATTAGTAAAGAATACTTGGAAAAATTGATCCAGTACCCATTTAGAATTCCACAATTAGGTCGCAAAGAGGTGCAACAATATATAACCTGTTTGCTTCTTGAGAGAGAACTTGAACAAAATGATTTTTATAAAATTAGGCAAATAATAATAGAAGAGAAAAAGACAAATTTTATTGATTTTGATTTATCCTTTGAATTAATAAAGACCAATGACCCTGATTTAGCTGAAAAGGCAAAAGACTCTTTAATGTTATCAAAGCAAATATCATCAGTATTAGCAAAAGAACTAAATGGAAATCCGCGACACTGCAAACGTTTTCTTAACGCTTTATCATTGCGAATATCTATGGCTGAATCAAAAGCTATTGGATTAGACAAACGAATATTTGCAAAATTAATGCTCCTTGAATATTTTAAAGACATTGTGTATAGGGCTATCGCAAATAATCAAGATGTTGCACAAAAAGAATTGGAGATATTAGAAAAAGGAGAAAGCGTGGAACTGAAAGTATTGAAACATTGGGATGATGATGATTGGTTAAAAGAATGGGTGTCAATACAGCCACCTATCGGAAGGGTTGACCTGAAGCCCTATTTCTATTTCTCAAGAGAAAGTTTGAGAAATACTTTGTTATCCACACAAGTGACTTTAAGTTCATTGGCTGAAGAGGTGCTAGTTCTGTTATTGGAAGAATCTGATTCTGCTAAAAATGCTGCAATAGAAAAATCAAAGCAACTTTCTGAAGCTGAGATTTCTGTTATTAGGAAAAATTTATTCGAAAGGATTCAATCAAGCTCAGAAATAAGCGACCCATTGTTTGGGGCATATATTGAGCTTTGTGCAGACAAACCATTTACACATAATGATGTATTAAGTGAGATTGATAGCCTTCCTACTAGCTCAATAAAGCCTAGTATGGTTCCAAGATTTGGGGCATTTATTAAAGTGATTTCAAACAAGAGTCAAGGTATTGAAATTCTAAAAAAGTGGCAGTCCGCGAAAAAATTATCGACGGCAGTTGGGTTTGAGATTGATGCAATTAGTATTAAAACAAAATAGATATGGGAACATCAAGTTTGTATAAGGGACCTAAACGCACCCCTCTTCTACCGGATGATTATAACGATAATCCAAATAATCCAGAAGGACCAATAGAAACTCCTCCCGAAAAATCTCCGGAAGAAGAGGGAAATAGTAAGGAGAATAATACTAATAATCCCCCAAATAAAACATGGGGTGATGCAAAACGATCTATGAGTAGACATATATCGGGAAAATCCTCTTTTGGAATAAGAAAGCCGATATCTGATTACGTAAGAACTAGAGGTGGAGCTGCTAATGCCACTAAAACATCTCGTTCTGCCGTTAGAACGACATCGAATATTATAACCTTTTTTGGTGGAATAATTAATTCCGGAGTTTCTAAAACTTTTGAGAAGTACCATATCACTACCGAAGGTAAAAATTCGTTGGAGATACTAAATGAGATCGTTAATAACATTGCACCTGTTCCTGTAGATAGAGAAGATGCCATATCGCGGGAAGCGTTAATAGAAACAATGAGTGAAATTTATGCTTCTGACCAATTTGATATTAGCTCACTTGACGGCTTTAATGCAGGAGCATTGAAGCAATTAGTTCAAACTTACGTATACAGGTATATTTATGCTAAGATTATAAATGATCTTGGAAACACCATATTAACAAAAGGGGAACGCAAGGAAGATGTGATTCGAATTGAAGAGGAGATTAGAGTTTATATTAAAAACGTAGTCAATACTACTATCGGAGGAATAGATATAAATAATATTCTGTCTACCGATAAAATCCAAGAAAATGTGGCGACATTATACAAACATTGTTATCAAGTAATGGAGGACCAATTATGAGAGAAATAGTATGCAGGCTAAATCCTGAAGATGCATTTAATATCAAGTCTTCTTATAAAGTAGTGAATTTATGGTCTAAAAATGAGTATCACTATACTTTCTGGTCAGATAATAAAAGACAACTGTATCAAGTAATGAATCATTTTTCTTTACCTGCCATAGATTTGTTTAACATTTCTTTAATGGTATACTATGCAGATAGAGCCGTCTTGAGAAATGAAGAAGATGATGCTTGGACAAGATCGATTAAAATATATATGCCCGTTTTAGAACTGGATGTTTGGAACTCGAACAAAACTCTACTTGAAAATATGCTAAATTTCTTAAGTGGCGATAATTGGTCGTTTGACTTTAGAGCGCGTAATATTAATGAAATAGAAAGTAGTGCTCAAAAGGGGATTGATAGACGGCGTAAAAAAATAAATCCTGATTCAATTTGTATGCTTTCAGGTGGACTTGATTCATTCATAGGTGCTATTAATTTATTAGAAAGATCAAATAATATCTGTTTTGTAGGGCATTACGGTGGAGGTAAGGGTGTCAGCGTTTATCAGAATAAGATTAATCATATTCTTCAAGAACAATATACTCTCACCAAAGACTATTTTTTTAACTTTTATGCTGCACCGATTATTGAAGGAAGCAAGGACGATACAACAAGAACGAGATCGTTCATGTTTTTCTCCCATGCTATTATATTAGCATCTGGTATGAATAAAGAAATTGATTTATTCATACCAGAGAATGGATTGATTTCATTAAATATACCTATGATTATTAATCGAATAGGGAGCAGTAGTACAAGGACTACTCACCCATATTATATGAAATTATTACAGCAACTTATTCATAATCTAAATATAAGAGTTAATCTTCATAATCCATTTCAGTTCAATACAAAAGGTGAAATGATACGGGACTGTTTGAATCCGAGTTTTCTTAATGCTAATATTGAGAATACCATGTCATGCTCACATCCCGATTTAGGGAGATATGATAGAAATCCAGCTCCTTCACATTGTGGAACATGTCTTCCTTGCGTGATTCGGAGAGCATCGATTATGTCTGCTAATGTAAGTGATCACTCGGAATATAGGAACCCTAATTTTAATAATGATGGAATGCCGACAGCTAAAATTGAATTGAAATCATATAGAGTGGGCTTAGAGTACTTTGAGACAAACTGCAACCCTCTAAACATCCAAAAGTCAGGGCCAATAGATAATAATATTAACGATTATATAGGCGTTTATTATCGAGGAATGGGCGAATTGAAAAATTTTATTGATACAATCAATGGCTAATTTATACGATACACATTGTCATATTGACTTATTTGAGGATCAGAACTCTGTAATTTATGATATAAATAATTTGGGTAGTTACACAATTGCAGTTACTAACTTGCCACCATTATTTACTTCACTAAAGAATAAAATAAACAGCAAGTTTATACGTATTGCACTTGGTTTTCATCCAGAATTAATAGAGGATTATAAACATCATATTCCCAAAATGTGGCATTTGTTACCAGATGCTAGATATATAGGCGAAGTAGGTTTGGATTACAAAAAAGGAGGCAACAAGCAGTTACAGCAATCATTTTTAGAAACCCTCATAGAAAAAAGCAATGAATATGATCACAAAATTTTTTCATTCCATTCACGAGGAGGAGAAAATGATTTATTAACAATAATAGGTGATAAATTCCTTCATACAGCAATCTTGCATTGGTTTTCGGGGAGTAATATGCAAATTGACAACGCAATAAGTAAAGGGGCATATTTTTCGATCAACTATTCTATGATGCAAACTAATAAAGGTAAATCTTTAATTACTCGTGTGCCAAAGTCAAAAATATTAATTGAAACGGATGCTCCTTTTGTATCAATGAGTAATAAACCATTTTTGCCAAGTGACATTCACTATATTATTTCATCAATATCAAAAATATGGGGTAATACCTACGATGATGCAAAAGAGATTTTATGGAATAATTTTAAGAATATTTTATTTACTCGTAACAACTGCTCCATGTAGGCTGTTATAGCGTCGACATGTCCGATTTCTATCTATGTATATATGACTTAAGCAGAAATAGCTCATTATAAATATTGAGAATTAAAACAGACTGTATATCTTTGCAGTCGAAATAAAACCATTATAAATCAAGTTCGTGTAGGGTTACACGGTAGATTTAGTGTTTTATCCTCAAATAGCTATTGATATACAGCCTGTTATCAAAGTGTCAAGGCGTTCAACCTATGGCCGTACGTAAACCATTCATAACAGTTACCAGAAACTTGTGAAACACCGCCGTCCCGAAGAGAGGGACCCGACGCGGAAAGCGGCATGACAAATATAAGTCTTTTTAAACCAAATATCCCCCGACGACGCCCCGGAGAAGCGACTTTGACCGGATTCTGTTCCCCTTTGACCGGATCGAATCCTTCGCGGAAGAATACAAAATCTAATTTTGAATGACGGAAAAACCACCCGAAAAAACTACTGTCTGACATGAGAACCCGAACCTATCGCACAGCATTGCTGTCGACCCTCCTTCTCGCGGGATGCACTCCCCGGGAGACAATGCCGGAACTGACCGATCGCGTCTTCGCCGTAGCCGCGGCCCAGTACGAACAGCTCGAAGGCCGGCTGACCGACGAGACGCTTCCGAGATCGGCGGCCTCCGACGGAAAATTCATCCCTTCCAACATCCGCTGGTGGTGCAGCGGATTCTATCCCGGCTCGCTCTGGTATATATATGAGTATACCGGCGACAAGACATTCCGCGAACTGCCCGAAAAAAACACCTTCAAACTCTATCCCCTCAAACAGAAAGGCACGGACCACGACCTGGGATTCCAGATGAACTGCAGTTTCGGCAACGCCGACCGGATCACCGGCGAGCAGAAATACCTCGAACCCATCCACACCTCGGCGCGGGTCCTCGCCGGAAGGTTCTCGCCCGTGACGGGCGTCATCCGCAGCTGGGACTTCGTGCGCAAGGGCCGCGACTGGAAATACCCGGTGATCATCGACAACATGATGAACCTCGAACACCTCTACAACGCGGGCCTGCTCTTCGGGGACGACACCCTGAAGAGTGTCGCGGTGACGCACACCAACACGACCCTCTGCAACCATTTCCGGCCCGACTTCACGAGCTATCACCTGGTGGACTACGACCCCGCCGACGGCCGCGTCCGCCGGAAGGAGACCGTGCAGGGCTTCAGCGACGAATCCGCCTGGGCGCGGGGACAGGCCTGGGCGCTCTACGGCTACACGATGATGTTCCGCCTGAGCGGCTACAAATGTTACCTCAACCAGGCCGAGAACATCGCCGGCATGCTGTTGGAGCGGCTTCCCGACGACGGCACGGAATTCAAATGGAGCTAGGTGGCCGGGCTTGAGAACTGGGACCAGCTGACGCCTAGACAGAGGGCCGTGTTCTTCTGCTGCGACGGGCTGAAAAGCAACGCGAAACTGGCGTCGCAGAAGACCCAAGCGATCGGCATCTGCGGACAGGACATCTTCGACCGCTACTACCTCGACAACGGCAACGAGGCCCGGATCAAGGCCGCCTACGACAAGCGCGACCCGCGGCTCAAGCAGACGATCGTCACCCCCTACGAACCGGTGGACTGCTTCACGGCGGGACTCAACGGCAACGAGAACATGATCGGCAAGCAGCTCCGCTGGCCGCTCTACCTGCAAGGAACCAGCGGCGGCGACTTCTGGCTCGACAAGCGCACCTCGGCCTACTACTGCTACCGCAAGTACGTGCGTTTCCTCAAGGGCGAACTGATCGACCGGCAGCGCTGCTACACGGACTTCCCGCTCATCCGCTACACCGACGTCATCCTGCAATGGGCCGAGGCGCTGATCGAGCTGAATGAGTTCACCCCGGCGAAGAACCTCATCGACCAGGTGCGCGCCCGCGCCCACATACCGGGCATCACGATCGGCGACCTCGACGCCATGAGCGAGGCCGTACGCTACGAGCGCCGCGTGGAATTTCCGGTCGAGGCGGTGAACTTCTTCGACGAAGTGCGCTGGGGAACCTATAAGGAGACCAAGTCTCCAGGTCTGCGAAGGGGGGGGGTACACACCCCCGAACCAGCCGATAGCCCGGAAGACCGGCAGCCGGAGGCGAAGCCCTTCCACATCATGGTCGTGGAGGACACTCCCGACCTGCGAGAGTTTCTGGTCAAGAATTTCGAGGAGACCTACGGCGTCCTTTCGGCGAAAAACGGCGCCGAAGCCCTCGCCATCCTCGAAAAACAGGCGTGCGACCTGATCATCAGCGACGCCCTGATGCCCGAAATGGACGGTTTCGACCTGTTGATGAAGGTCCGTAACGACGAAATGCTGTGCCACATCCCGTTCATCCTGCTCTCGGTGGTCGACTCCGTGGACTCGAAGATCAAGGGACTGGAATACGGGGCCGACGTCTATATCGAAAAACCCTTCTCGCTGGGTTACGTCAAGGCGACGGTGGAGAGCCTGCTCGAAAACCGGAAACGGGCCTTCCGCCACTTCGCGTCGCGGCCCGGATTCCAGTACGAGAAAGACGATATGGGCCGCAACGACCGGCAGTGGCTGGACAAGCTGACGGGCATCGTCCGCGAGAACCTCACCTGCGAGACGCTCTCCGTGGACCTGCTCACCGAGAAAATGGCCTTGAGCCGTTCCAGCCTGCAACGGAAGCTGAAAGGGCTGACGGGCGTCTCGCCCAACGAATACATCCAGTTAGTACGGCTGAAAACGGCCGCGCAGCTGCTCCGCAGCGGCGAATACCGGATCAGCGAGGTCTGCTACCTGACCGGATTCAGCAGCATGTCGTGGTTCGCCAAATGTTTCACGAAGCAGTTCGGCATGCGCCCGAAGGATTTCATCCGGCAGAATCAGGACGGGAAATCATCCGGATAAGAGTGCGGGAGCGCTGTTCTTCCAAAAAATGCTCCCGCTCCTGCCGCTATCTGCGGAGAGCCCGGTTTTCAGGGTTTGGTCACGCGCCACTCCGCAGGGGCCTTGAAGCCCTCCTTGCCCTGCCCGTAGGGCAGTTCGGGATGCGCGGGACGGATCGTGTCGTAGCGGATGATGTATCGGCGCAGGCGCTCGGCTTCGGGAAACAGTGACGCCCGCCGTCGGAAAACGCCCGCCGTCGGCGCTAAAATCACGGCAATCCCGACACGGAAATGCCGTTCGGCGGAAAATTCCCGGCAAAGCCCGGCCACAAAACGCACGGAATAATTAACTTTGCAGACAAGAACCCAAAAAACCGACCCATGAAAAGAAATTTCATCGCATTATGCGCCCTGCTGCTGGCCGCCTGCGGAAGCCAGGAGCCGAAAATCACCCTCTTCAGCAACGAAGCCTTCCAGACGGAGGCGGACGGCAAACCCGTCGGAATCTACACGCTCCGCGCGGGCGACGTGACCATGCAGGTCACCAACTACGGCGCCCGCGTCGTATCGCTCTGGACTCCCGACCGCGCGGGCGACTACGAAGACATCGTACTCGGCTACGAGACGATCGACCGTTACATCAACAATGACGGCGAACGCTTCCTCGGCGCGGTCGTGGGACCCTACGCCAACCGCATCGCCAAGGGCAGCTTCACGCTCGACGGCACGGAGTACAACCTGCCGATCAACAACAACGGCCAGACGCTCCACGGCGGAATCGACGGCCTGGACCGCGTGGTCTGGGACGTGGTTTCGGCCTCGGAAGACCAGCTGGTGATGAAGTACCTCCACGCCGACGGACAGGAGGGTTTTCCGGGCAACCTGCAAATCGAGATGACCTACTCGCTCACGCCCGAAAACGAATTCCGGATCGACTACAGCGCCACGACCGACAAGCCGACCGTGGTGAATCTCTCGCACCACCCCTTCTTCAACCTCAAGGGCGAGGGTAACGGCACGATCCTCGACCACGTCATGACCATCAACGCCAGCCACACCACGCCGGTCGATTCGGTGCTGATCCCCACCGGAGAGATCGCCGACGTCACGGGCACGCCCTTCGACTTCCGCCAGCCGCACGCCATCGGCGAGCGCATCGGCGCCGACAACGAGCAGCTGCACAACGGCGCGGGCTACGACCACAACTGGGTCCTCGACCGCAAGACCGCGGACGGCATCGAGCCGGCGGCCACGGTCTGGGAACCCGCTTCGGGCCGCACGATCGAGGTGCTGACCGACCAGCCCGCCATGCAGTTCTACAGCGGCAACTTCTTCGACGGCAAAGCGAACGGCAAATACGGCAAACCGCTGCGCTACCGCGAATCGCTGGCGCTCGAAACGCAGAAGTATCCCGACAGCCCCAACCACGACAACTTCCCCTCGACCGTACTGCGTCCGGGCGAAGAATACACGCAGGTCTGCATCTATCGCTTCGGGGTGAAATAACGCCCGCCCCGGTGGAAACACACGAACGCCGCCGCAGGGGATCATCCCTTGCGGCGGCGTTTTCCGTCGGACCCGGAACGCCGGATTGTCTGCGGGCATCCGTCAGGCGAAGAGGCCCTGCGCCGGAAATCCGCCCTACCGGCAGCTGAACGCGACGCTTCGGGAGGCCCCGTGCTCGTCGATCACCGTCAGGCGGTGACGCCCGGGAGCGGGCCGGACCGAAAGTTTGTGCTCCAGCGAGGTCGCGCCGAGATACCGGTCGTCGAGATGCCAGAACAGCACGGCGTTGCGGTCGCGGTGCACGGCCGTGAAGACGAGGCTCTGCTGCCGGCCTTCGAGCGACTTCGGGGCCACCAGCACGCGCCCCGGCTGCGGATAGATGATCTCGATGGGGTCGTTTCCCGCCCCGCGGCCCGACAGGCCGGGGTGCAGCGGCGGCAGCGGGCGGTAGTCCGGATGCTGTCTCCGGTAGTACCACTCCTGCGCGGGCGGCAGAATGAACATCGGCCTGCGGACGATGCGGGCCGGATCGCAGCAGTCGGTCGTCACGCGGTATTTCAGGTCGGGACTCAAATTGACGATCCGGTGATAGGGGCAGACCTCGCCCGGGGCGGCGGTCCGCGGAATCATCAGCGTATCGCGGTCGGGGCACACCTGCGAGGCCAGAAATCCGCTCTGGCGGCAGACCACGGCGGGTTCCAGGTCGCCGTAAGGCTCTGCGAACCACTCGCTCCCGGGCAGCAGGCCGAACACCTCGAACAGGACGGGAGCAGCGTACCCCACGCCCGTCATCAGCGGCCGCCCTTCGCCCGAACAGTTCCCGACCCAGACGCCCACGGCGTAGTCGGGCGTCGCCCCGACGGCCCATGCGTCGCGGTTGCCGTAGCTCGTCCCGGTCTTCCAGCCGATCTTCTTCGACGAGGCGAAATACTGCCACTCGCCCTCCTCCTCGGGGCGCGTGACGCGGCTGATCGCCTCGAACATCAGCCACAGCGCACCCCGCGAGAGGGGAATGTCGCCGGCTGCAACGGTCTCGGCCGACGACGCGTCGTAGTGCGGCCGGCGGATCGTCTCCTGCCCGCCGAGTTTGGCCGCCATCAGCATATAGGCGGCCGTGAGGTCCCACAGCGTGATCTCCGCGCCGCCCAGGATCAGCGACAGCCCGTAATGGTCAGCGCTGCGGTCGATCGTGCGGAAACCCAGCCCCCGCACCAGCGACAGAAAATTCTCCCGGCCGTATTTGTCGAGCATCCGCACCGACGGGACGTTGAGCGAACGCTCGACCACCCGGTCGGCGGGAACCGCGCCGTCGAACGTGCGGTTGTAGTTCTGCGGCGTGAAATCCCTGTAATAGGTCGGCACGTCGGGGAAAAGCATCGTCGGAAGCGCCGTGCCGTCGTCGAGCATCCCGGCGTAGAGGATCGGTTTGAGCACGCTGCCGCTGCTGCGCCGCGCGGGGATGACGTCGACGCCGGTTCCCGCACTCCGATCCCCGGGGTCGTAGACGTTGCCGGCATAGGCCAGCACCTCCCCGCTCCGCACGTCCATCACCACGATGGCCAGGTTGTTGATCCGGTTGCCCCGGTACTGCGCATTGTAACGCCGCGCCAGCGCGTTCACCCGCCCCTGAAGGTCGGCGTCGAGCGTCGAGCGCAGCGCCCCCGTGCGCACCTTGCCCAGCAGGTGCATCGCCTCCATCGGCATCGGTTCGGGAGCTTCGGGCAGCGGTTCCAGCTTGGCCAGGGCGCACGTCAGGGAGTCGATGTGCCCGCCGCTCCGGATGCGGTCGAGCAGCCTGTCGCGCTTCTCGCGCAGCCGTTCGCGGTTGCGCTTCATGTGGATCAGCGAAGGCGCGTTGGGCAGCACGGCGAGCAGGGCGCTTTCGGCCCACGAAAGGTCCCGCGCGCTGCGGCCGAAATAGTACCACGAAGCGCTCTCCAGCCCCACGACGTTGCCGCCGAAAGGCGCATGGGCGGCATACAGGGCCAGAATCTCCTCCTTACTGCACCGCATTTCGAGCCGCAGCGCCAGCGCCGCTTCGACGAACTTTTCGCCAAAGGTCCGGGGCTTCCCGCCGCGGCTCAAACGGATGGTCTGCATCGTGAGCGTGCTGGCGCCGCTCTCGATCCGCCCCGCCGCGAGGTTCTGCCCCACGGCGCGCGCCAGCGCCAGCGGATCGACTCCGAAATGACGGTCGAAACGCTTGTCCTCGTAGGTCGTGATTGCGGTGCGGAACTTCCCGGGCACGCTGTCCGTCGGAAAGAACCGCCACTGCCCGTCGGGGGCGACCTTCGCCGAAAGAAGCCGCCCGTCGCGGCTCCACACCGTCGCGGAGAACGGCTCGTCGAAGAGCGTCCGCGGCAGGGCGAGGAAAAAGCCCGCGGCGAGCAGCAGGGTAAGCCCGACCGCGAGGAGGCAGATTCTTTTTTTCGACATCATTTTTGACATATTTTATATATCTTTGGTGGAAGATATGCGCACCCCGCCGTATCCAACGCAAAGTTACCTAAAAAAACGCACCATGAAACCATTCCGCGCCGCATTGTTTGCCCTCATCGTCCTGCTGTCCGCCGCATGCAGCCGCCCGGCGAGCGACATCGTCGAGTCGTCGACCAACGGACTGTCGGGCGTCCGGATGCCGGTTCAGGTGACCCTGCGCGAGGGCGTCGAACTGGCCGAAGACGACCTGGAGGACGCCGTATCGTTCACCCCGTCGGCCGACGTCGAAGTTTCCCGGCTGGGCGTGCGGACGCTGCGCATCGTCCCGAAATCTCCCCTGAAGAGCGACACCCGCTACAAGGTGGCGCTCGACGCATCGAAACTCACCGGCGGAAAGGCCAAAGGCGTCGCCGAGTTCGAATTCTCGACGCCGAAACTGCGTTTCTCCTACAACCCCTGCTGGTTGCAGCAGAGCGACGACCTGAAATACTACGTGCTGGTCGGCGAAACGGTCTCGTCGGATTACGCCGCCGACGACTACGTGGAGCAGCGGCTCAAGATCAAGGGACTTCTGAAACCCGAAGTGACCTGGACCCATTCGGAGGACGGCACGGTCCACAAATACCGGGTCGAAAACATCCCGACCCGCAGCGACGAAAGCTACAAGCTGACCCTCGACTTCGACCTCGACCCGAAGCGGAACGTCGAGATGGAGGTCCCCCGCAAGGGCGAATACATCGTACTGGACCACACCGTGCAGACCGAGCCGCTGGCCGTGGTCGTCACCTTCTCCGAGCCGCTCAAGTCCAACCAGGATTTCAGAAACCTGATCCGCTTCGACCCGAAATTCCGGACCTCGGTCGACCGAAACCGCCTCTACATCTACCCCGAAACGCAACTCACGGGGAACTACGAGGTCGAAATCAGCCGCGAGGTGCAGAACAAGGCGGGGCGCCGGCTCGACGAAAGCTACACCTTCACCGCGGCGCTGCCCTCGCAGGCCCCCGCGATCCGCTTCACGGGCAAAGGCTCCATCCTGCCCTCGTCCAACCGCATGAGCCTGCTGTTCGAATCGGTGAACTTCGCCCGGGCGCGGGTGCGCGTGCGGAAGATCTTCGCCAACAACCTGCTGCAATTCTTCCAGCGGAACTACTACGGCGACACCTATTTCTCCGACATGGAGTACGTCTCCCGCATCGTCCGCGACACGACCATCGACCTCGGAGACAAGGCCTCGACGCGGCTCGACCGCACCAACAGCTACTCGCTCGACCTCAGCCGCCTGATCACCGACAGCCGGAAGTCGATGTACCTGCTCGAAATCAAGGGCGTCGACCCGCTGATTCCGGTCGAGAGCAACGATTACGACTACTATTTCGGCGACTACCGGACCTACGCCGAGCGGTCGAAGGTCGTCATCCAGTCCGACATCGGCATCATCTGCAAGAGCAGCGGCGACGGGGAGCTGATCGTCTACACCACCGACCTGGTCTCGGCGCGCCCGAAAGGCAGCTGCAAGGTCCGGGCCTACGACCGCCAGAACCAGCAGCTGGCCGAAGCCGTCACCGACTCCGAGGGACGCGCCGTGCTGAAATGCGGGGACGAACCCTACACGGTGCTGGCCGAGGCTAACGGCGACGCGGCCTTCGTCCGGGTGGAGCGGGGCGCGGCGCTTTCGTTGAGCAATTTCGACGTGGGCGGCACGACCGACACGAAGGGGATAAAGGGCTATCTGTTCGGCGAACGGGGCGTCTGGCGCCCGGGCGACGAAATTTACCTCACGCTGATCGTCGCCTCGGACAACCCGCTGCCGGAGAACCACCCGGCGTCGCTGGAGTTCTACAACCCCAACGGGCAGTTGGTGCAGTCGGCGGTCAGCAGCGGTTCCACGGACGGAATCCATACGTTCAAATTACGGACGACGCCCGCCTCCCCCACGGGAATCTGGCGCGCGAAGGCGACCTTCGGCGGCGCGACGTTCGAGAAAAACATCCGCGTGGACGCCGTCAAGCCCAACCGGATGAAGATCGAGATGCGCCTCGGCGACGGACAGACCGTCGACGCGAAGGAGTTCACCGGCCGGCTGACGGCCCGGTGGCTGCACGGCGCACCGGCCGCAGGATCGAAAGTCACGCTCCAGGCGCAGCTGTCGCAGATCCCGACGCGCTTCAAGGGCTACCCCGACTATTCGTTCGACGACGCCACGAAGCAGTTCGCCCCCGAGGAGCGGGAGATCGTCTCCGGCACGACCGGCGCCGACGGCGCGCTGCAACTGACCACCGACCGGCTCTCCTCGCTGGAAGGGTTGAGTCCGGGGATGCTGAACGGCAAATTCACCGTCAAGGTCTTCGAAAAGAGCGGCGATTTCAGCGTCGACCAGCAGATCGCGGCCGTCTCGCCCTACGACGCCTATTTCGGAATCGGCGTAACCGCCCAACAAAGCGACTGGGGCGAGGAATACCTCGACAGCAAACGCGACCATGCGCTGCGGCTCGTCCTGCTCGACGCCCGGGGCCGTCCCGCGACGGGCACGGAGGAGGCGACCGTGACGGTTTACAGGATGAGTTCCTACTGGTGGTGGGACGCCTCGTCGGCGGCTTCCCAGGCCCGCTACGCCAAAAGCGCGCTCAACGCCCAGTACAAAACCCTGCGGGCCACCCTCTCGAACGGCACGGGACAGGTCACGATGCGCTGGAGCGCGGGCGATTACGGCTACTACCTCATCCGCGTGACGGGCGCGCGGCAGGCGCATTCGGCGACGTGCGTCGTCTGCGTGTCGTCGTCCGATCACCGGGGCGGCATCTCCTCGGTGACCGACGCCGCGACACGCCTGGCCATCGCCCGCGACAAGGACAAATACGTGCCGGGCGACAAGGCGAAGATCACCATTCCTTCGTCCCCGGGCGCCCGGGCCTTGGTGAGCGTCGAGAGCGGCAGCTTCGTCCGCGAAAGCCGCTGGATAGCATGCACCGACCGGCAGACCTCCTTCGAGATTCCCGTCAGGGAGGGCATGGCCCCGAACGTCTACGTCTCGGTGACCCTCGTCCAACCCCACGGCAACACGCTCAACGACGCGCCGATCAGGCTGTTCGGCGTTCTGCGGCTTCCGGTCGAGGACGCCGGCACGCGCCTGGCGCCCGTCGTCGAGATGCCCGAATCGGTGAAACCCGAGTCGGAAATCACGATCCGGGTCCGCGAGCGGAACGGCAGGCGGATGAGCTACGTGCTGGCGCTGGTCGACGAGGGGCTGCTGGGGCTGACGCGTTTCAGGACGCCTGACCCCTACCTCTATTTCAACGCCACCGAAGCGCTGGGCGTCCGCACGTGGGACCTGTTCGACCATGTCATCGGCGCCTACGGCGGCCGCATCGAGCAGCTGTTCGCCATCGGCGGCGACGCCGAGCAGCCGAACACCGGAGCGCTCCGGGCGCAGCGGTTCAAACCCGTCGTGCGGTTCCTCGGCGCCGAGAAGCTGGGCGCCGGGAAGACCAACACCCACAAGATCGCGCTGCCGCCCTACTTCGGGTCGGTGCGCGTGATGGTCGTAGCGTCCAACGGCGGCGCCTTCGGCTCCGCGGCGAAGGAGGTCGCCGTGAAAAAACCGCTCCTGGTGCAGGCGACCCTGCCCCGCGTGGTCTCCACGGAGGAGGAGATCGAACTTCCGGTCACGGTCTTCGCCCTCGAAAAAGGGGTCGGTAAAACCGACGTCCGGGTGAGCGTGAACGAAGCGTTCTCCGTGGTCGGGCCGCAGAGCCGGAGCGTCGTCCTCGGCGACGAGGGCGAACAGGTCGTCACCTTCCGGCTCAAGGTGGGCCGGCAGACCGGAATCGGAAAGGTTCGTGTCACGGCGGCCTCTTCCGGCGACAACTCCGCCTCGGAGATCGAGATCGACGTGCGGGAGCCGAATCCCTACGTCACGACCTCGGAAGAGCACATCCTCCAGCCGGGCGAAACGGTCTCCGTCAAGCCCCTGAAAGCCTCCGGAACGGCCCGTCTGGAGCTTTCGTCGATTCCTCCGATCGACCTTTCGCGCCGCCTCGAATACCTCGTGCGCTACCCCCACGGCTGCATCGAGCAGATCACCTCGGGAGCCTTCCCGCAACTCTACCTACACTCCATAGCCGAGTGCGACGAAGAGATGTTGCAGGACATCGACCGCAATATCAAGAGCGTCCTGTCGCGGCTGGGCGGCTATCAGCTCTCCAACGGCGCATTCGCCTACTGGAGCGGCGGAACTTCGCCTTCGGAGTGGGGCACGGCCTATGCGGTCCATTTCATGGCCGAAGCCGCGAAATACGGCTACGCCGTCGACCGGACGACGCTCGACCGCGCACTCAAATACCTGCGCGGCAACACCTTCGACAATCCGCTGACGCTGGCTTACGCACAATACGTCCTCGCACTGGCCGGCACGCCCGACCGGGGCGCCATGAATCGCCTGCGGGAGAGGTCGGCGCAGGCCGGCAGCGACGCGCGATGGCTGCTGGCCGCAGCCTACGCCCTCGACGGCAACCGGAAGGTGGCCGAAGAGCTGACCGCACAGACCGCCGGCACGGCGGCTCCGAAGGCCGACCCCTACGACGGGACCTATAACAGTCCCGAACGGCAGATGGCGATCGTGCTGATGACGCAGACGCTGCTCGGACAGCGCGAAGCGGCGTTCCGCACGGCGCTCAAAATGTCCGACATCCTAAAGAAGGACAAGTGGTTAAGTACGCAGTCGACGGCCTGGATGCTCAACACGCTGGCGAATTTCGCCTCCACGGGACAGACGGGGATCGACGCCCGGATCGGCCGGGAACCGATCCGAAGCGCCAAGTCGATCGCCTCCATGCCGCTCACCGCCCCAACCGAAGTGAAGAACACCGGCACGGGCAGCCTCCATCTGGTCGTGAGCCAGAGCTACACGCCCGGCAAGGGCGAGGAGGCGGAAGCCGCAAGCGGCCTGAAGATCGACGTCCGCTACCGGGATATGAACGGCGCGCCGCTCGACCCGCGGTCGGTCGCCGTGTCGACGGACTTCTACGCCGTGGTGACGGTCACGAACACCAGCGGCTACGAGCGTTACGCCGACCTGGCCCTGACGCACATCGTCCCGGCAGGCTGGGAGATCACCTCCGAACGGGACCTTTCGACGGTCACCTACCAGGACATCCGCGACGACCGGGTTTTGAGCTACTTCGACCTCCGGAGCGGCGAAAGCAAAGAGATCCCGATCAAACTCACGGCGACCTACAAGGGCCGCTACTACCTCCCCTCGGTCTGCTGCGAGGCGATGTACGACAACTCGGTGCGGGCGCTCCGGAAGGGCGAATGGGTCGAGGTCGTCGGGCAGACGCCGGCCGGAAACTGAACGACACGGCCCTGAAATAACGGAACATCCCCGTAATGCGTAACGCATTACGGGGATGTTTTTACGGACCGGACGGCTATTCGTCCTTGCCTTCGAAGAAATAGGTGGCGTAGTTCAGCCCTGCGGCATCGTAGCACTTGCGCAGGGAGTTCATGCGGTGTTTGAAGTCGTCGAAATCCTTGCGGTCGTAGGACCAGCCCACCTCGGCGATGGCGGCCAGACGCGGCAGCAGCATGTGCTTCAGGTGCGGGAACGTGGCGATATACTCGGTCCACAGGTTGCCCTGCACGCCAAGGATGTAGGTACGCTCCCCGGGCGTAAGCTGGTCGTAGGGGTCCAGTTCGTAGACCTTGCGCATCGGGACATAGCCGCCGATGGCCATCGGCTCCTTCGTCGGGGTCTTGGTCTGGTAGTAGTCCAGGTAGCAATGGACATTGGGCGCCATGATGACGTGGTTGCCGGCCTTGGCCGCCGCAATGCCGCCCTTCGAGCCGCGCCACGACATGACGGTCGCCGTGGGCGAAACGCCGCCTTCGAGAATCTCGTCCCAGCCGATGATCTTCCGGCCGTGCTCGCGGAGCCACTTCTCCATGCGGCGCACCGTGTAGCTCTGAAGCTCGAACTCGTCCTTCAGTCCCTCGGTCCGGATGCGCTCCTGACACAGCGGGCACTGTTTCCAGCTGTCCTTCGGACACTCGTCGCCACCGATGTGGATGAACTCCGAGGGAAAGAGTTCGAGCACCTCGGCGAAGACGTTCTGCAGGAACTCGAACGTCGTCTCCTTGCCCGGGCAGAAGACCTCTTTGCTGATGCCCCAGCGTCGGCGCACCTCGTAGCCCTCGCCCTTGCAGCCCAGCCACGGATAGGAGGTGAGCGCCGCGACGGCATGCCCCGGAAGTTCGATTTCGGGAATCACCGTGACATAGCGGTCGGCGGCGTATTTCACGATCTCACGGATCTGCTTCTGCGTGTAATAGCCGCCGTGAGGCGTCTTGTCATACTCGCTCGAGGTGTGATGGTGGCCGATGAGCGTCTCCCCGCGCACCGATCCCACGCGCGTCAGCTCGGGGTATTTTTTGATCTCGATACGCCAGCCCTGATCGTCGGTCAGGTGCCAGTGGAACTTGTTGAGCTTGTGCATGGCGAGGATGTCGATATACTCCTTGACCTCGTCCACCGTCCAGAAATGACGGCAGGGATCGAGCATACCCCCGCGGTGGGCGAAATAGGGTTTGTCGCTGACCGTCACGGCGGGCACGACGCCTTCGCCGTCGATAACCAGCTGGCGCAGGCTTTGCAGGCCGTGGAAGACGCCCTGCGGCGTTCCGCCGCACACCTCGACGCCCGAAGGAGTCACGGCGAGCGTATAGGCCTCGGCCTCCAGCGAGCCGTCCACCGCCAGACGGACGTCGCCCTCGGCGGCGGTTTTCATCACCCCTCCGACGACAGGCGCGACCTCCCCGGCGAAAATCCGGGCCGAGCGGCGCAGTTCGGCATTCTTGCCGACGCCGATCACGGTCGACGCGGTTACGGTGAACGTCCCCGCGCCGGGTGTCACCGAGAGGGGTTTGGGAACGATGTTGACCTCGGGTCCCGCCCCGAAGGCCGCGCACGACAGACCGACGGCGCACAGCGAAAAAAAGAGTCTCTTCATATTGATTCAGGTTATGGTTGAAATTGTGGTTTCAGCGGAAATTCGTGCGTATGGACCGTCTTGTCGCGGGGACCGGCGATCCGTACGCGGATCAGGCTGTCGGCGACATCGCAGCGCACGCAGCTTCGGTTGTCGTTGACCACGATCGGGAACTTCGCGTCCCGTTCCCCGGCGGGATGGAACGAATAACGGTGGTCGTGGCCGCAGAGCATCAGGTCGATCCCGGCCTCGTTGAGCACCGGCACGAAGAGTTCGTTCAGGTGGACGCTCCCGTGCCAGGCCCCGGCCGCAGGCGGGATATGGAGCAGGACGATGCGCGCCGACGCCGTGAGGAACTCCTCCGAGCGCACGGCCTTTTTCAGCCACGCGCACTCCTCGGCGCGGTAGGCGTCGTAATCGGCCAGCCCGTTGTACTCCGCATGGTCGTCGGGCTTGTCCTCGCCGCAGTCGAGCAGCAGGATGCAGACGTCGCCGTAGCGATAAATGCCGTAGAACCGCCCGTCCCGCCCGGGAAAATAATCCCCGAGGCTGTCGGCGAAGACGCCGCGCGTCTCGTGGTTGCCGCGGGTGAAGAGAATCGGCGTCCCGGCGGCGAAAAGCGCGGCCGAAGCGTCGAGGTAGTCCTTGAAAAGCTGCTCCCCGCTCTCGACGCTGCTCGACATGTCGCCGTTGAAAGCCACGAATCCCAGTTCGGAAAAGTCCACGCGCTTGCAGAGCCGGGTCAGGACGTCGGCCTTGCCGTGGATGTCGTTCAGCACGAGGAACGAGCATCCGGAACCCGCAGCCGGAAAGGTACGGAACCCGTAGGCCCGGCGCCGTGACGCATCGGCGCCGACAGTCTTTCCATAGGTGACGTTGTTGACGTCGGGCCACGACAGAACCTCCTGCGAAAAGATCCGGTAACGGTAGTCGGTCCCGGGTTGCAGTCCCCGGACACGAACGGCGTGCAGCGTCCTGCCGGCCAGCTTGCGGCCGGCAACGGTCTGGTAATGGCGCGGCGGCGGTGCGGGCGCAAGGCTGTCGGCGGGCGACGCTTCGACCCACGAAAGCGCGGGCCTGCTGGTGGTCCAGACCACCGTCACTCCGTCCTGCGACATGTCGCACAGGTAAGGCCCGTGCGTAATTCGGAATTCCTGTGCGGCGGCCGTCAGTGCGAAGGCCAGTCCCGCAAACACGAAAAGCAGTTTCTTCATCCCATTTCCGGTTGATCGCCTCGTCGGCAAAGGCTTCGGTCCCCACGCAGGCGGGAGGCCGGATTTTACGCTACGCAAGATAGCGATTATTCGCGAAACCGCCGCATTAATGACGAAAAAAGGAGGTGAATCGTTTTCCGTTCGCCTCCTTTTCGTTATTTTTCCGCGTCTATTTTATCCGTTTGAGAAGTCTCTCCTTGCAGTCGGAGTCCTTGAGCATGGCCACGAAATAGCGGGCGTCGGCCCGGTTCGCCGCCGAAGGGCCGGCCTCGTAAACCGCCACGAAATGTTCGGCGTGCGCGACCAGGGCATGCCGGCAATCGAAATTGACCATCAACGCCTCCGCCCCGTCATCCGCCGTCCGGCCCCGGCCCCACGAAAGCCCCGTGACCGTCTCACCGCCGCCGACCGCCGTGCAGGCTCCGGGATCGACGCCCAGAAGATTGATCGTCAGCGAAGGATAATAGAAATAGAGTCCGCCGGGCATCTCGACCGTCAGCGTGAGCGTGTTTTCCGTCACCCGCGCGTTTACGACGGCATGATGTCGCAGATAGTTGTATTCGAAATACTCCTCGGCCGCAGGCATCCACAGGCAATCCTCGCCATCCCGGCCGTAGGTGTTGTTGAGCCACAGCAGCATCTCGGACCAGAAACGGTCGGTGCCGTGCACGCCGATATTCACCGCTTCGCGCTCCTCCACGGGTCGGGCCATCTGCGCCTCGATCACCGCCGGAATCGCCGCCGGCAGCCACAGTCCCCGCTCGATGCGCGTTCGCAGCAGATCGCCGTTCACGGCAAAAGGCCGGAGCTTCTCACCGCCCGACTGCAGGAAAATCGTCTGGATCGGATCGTAGCCCTCCGCCGCCGCGACATAAGCCTTGTTGCCGTTGGGTTCGATCAGCATCTTGCAGCCGCGTCCCGCGAGGCGGTCGAGGACGATCCGCTGCGAGGAGACGAAGTGCGCACGGATCGAGTCGGGCACATCGACCGACAGCGTGTTCACATCGTGGAAGGCGATTCCGACCCCGTAGTTGAGCATCTCGATCACATCGTCCCACATCAACCCCGCCCGCATGAAAAAGCGGTAATAATTCTCCGTAAAGCCCGGCCGCACCACAGCCTTGTCATCCATATAGTCCCACTCGGGGGAAATGGCGGTGGTAAAGGAGAAGCGCACTTCGCGTCCCGTCCCGTCGGTCGAGCCCAGCGCCTTGCCGAAAGAGTAGGTATCGGGCGGCATATCCCCGCCGCGCAGATGCGGCGCATTGTAGAAATAAGTATCCGAAAGGGGACGTCCGTTGATCGCGGCCCACGTGGTCGAGAAAGCCGCCTGCTTGCAGTCGTCCTGCGTCAGGAGCAGCAGCAGCGACTTGTTGTATTTCAGGGGAGGAATTTCGATGCGCGCCGCCGAAAGATCGGTCCCCGGCCCGAACGACAGCGCGATCTCGGCCGTTATCTGCCCGGGTTCATCGCCGAAGGGATAGAGGTATTCCGTCGGGGGGGGGAATCGGGATTGTCCGGCTCCTCGGGATTCTGCGTCCCCGGTTTCGGCATCTTGACGCATCCCGCCAGCAGCAGGATCGCCGAAGCGGCGAACAGCGCGTATCTTATCGGGCTTGTTTTCATGGAACAAAGATAGGAGAAAATAGAACGGGTGCAACACGGGATTGCAAATGGTTCCGCAGAACTTTCCGGCCGGAAAAAGCGTCGTTACGACCCCGAAACAGAGCGAATCGGAAATATCAGCGTCTCTTCGGCGCCTTTTTCTTTTTGCGCACCGACCAGCCGAAATGACCCAACGCCTCGCCCAGCGCGAAATACTCGCCGTGGGAGTAGACGATCGGATCGGCCCGTTCAAGGCAGAACCGCCCCGTCGCCGGATCTATGTAGGCCTCGTCGGCCTGAACGCCGACCACCTCGGCCAGGAACATGTCGTGCGTCCCGAGCGGCAGCACCTGCCGGACACGGCATTCGATGTTGACGGGTGATTCGGCAATCAGGGGTGCGGCGACCTTTTCCGACGGCACGGCCGTCAGGCCCATCTCGCGGAATTTGTCGAAGTCGCGGCCCGAGCGCACCCCGCACCAGTCTGCGGCGCGCGCCAGACGGCGCGTCGTGAGGTTGATGACGAACTCGCCCGTACGGCTGATAATCGCGTGGGAATGGCGTTCGGGACGCACCGAGATAAAGCACATCGGCGGGTCGGAGCAGACCGTCCCGGTCCACGCCACGGTCAGCATGTTATACTCCTCGGGCGCCGCGCCGCAGCTCACCAGCACCGCCGGCAGCGGATAAAGCACCGTCCCCGGTTTCCAGCTCTGTTTCATATCGCTTCCATTTTGGGACAAAGGTAAAGGTTTTTCCCTATCTTTGGAGCCGTGACGACACTTTTCAGTGCGCGCTCGTCCTTGCTGCGCCGAATACGATCCGGTTTTGCACCGTATCCGGCTTTTATGTACCTTTGCTCACGTATGATCGCCGATTTCGTCCGATACCTCGAAGCCGAACGCCGCTACTCGCCGCTCACGGTCCGCAACTACCGCCACGACGTGGAGCAGTTCCTCGCGTGGCTGGGGGTCGACGACGCACGGTTCGAACCGCAGCGGATCACCACGGACGACATCCGCGAATGGATTCTCTACCGCACCGAAACGGGCCGCGTGAGCGCCGCCTCGATGAACCGCGAGATTTCGTCGCTGCGTGCGCTGTTCCGCTGGCTGCTCCGCACGGGAGCCGTCGGCCGCGACGTCGTGCATCCGATCCCCTCGCTGCGGACTTCGCAGCGGCTGCCGGCCTTCGTCCCCGAAAGCCGCATGAACGGCATCGTCAGCGAATGCGAATGCGACAGCGAGGACTTCGTCCGCGAGCGCAATTCGCTGATCATACTTCTCCTCTACACCTGCGGCCTGCGCCTGGCGGAACTGGTCGGCATCGACCGCGACGATTTCTCCGCGGACTTCTCGTCGCTGCGCATCCGGGGCAAGGGAGACAAGGAGCGGATAGTCCCGATACTCGAATTCGTGCGCGAAAAGATTTTACATTACATCGGGTTAATTGAGAGGCAAAATATTTGCATTTCATCGGAAAAAGCACTATTTTTAACACACAAAGGAAAACGCATATCCCGGACGGCGGTGTACCGAACGGTGCAGGAAGAACTGGACAGGGCGGGCGTACAGGGCAAGAAAAGCCCCCATGTGCTGCGGCACACATTCGCCACCCACCTTCTGAACGGCGGCGCCGATATGCGTGAAATACAGGAACTCCTCGGGCACGCCTCGTTGCAGGCCACACAGGTCTACACGCACAACAGCATCGCCAGGCTCCGGGAGATTTACGCGAAGGCCCATCCCCGCGAAAAGGGAGGCAAATGATTAACTTTTATAAACTGTAAGGCTATGAACGTACAGATTCAATCCGTGAAATTCGACGCCGACAAACGGCTCGTCGAATTCGTGAATGCCAAAATGGCGAAGTTGGACCGCTTTGCGGAGCGCTCGACCGGAGCCGAGGTCATTCTCAAACTCGATAAAGACCACGAAAAAGGAAATAAATTCGCAACCATCACGCTGCACATGCCCGGCGAAGACCTGGTGGCCTGCCACCAGTCGAAAGCCTTCGAGGAGTCGGTCGACGAAGCCATCGACGCCCTGAAACGCCAGCTGGACAAATTCAAGGCGAAATTCGAGAAATAAAACCCCACCAACCTTTAATACCTTAACTAACCAACGCCGCGACGGCCGCCTTTCGATAAGGCGGCCGTCGCATTTTTTCGGGAGCAGGACAAAGAAAGGAAGAACCCGGTCCGAATACCCTACCTACTCACCGTCCCGCTCCCTGCGGGCTTCGGTCCGGGCACATGGTTTCCAATCAATAGACCCACTCGAAATCGTCGACGTACATCGTATTCTTCGAACAGCCCGTAAAGAAATCTCCATAAGCATTGCAGGCGCAGGAGATCACCAGCGAATAGTTGCCTTCCGCGGGTTTGGCCGTCTTATCATACCAGTAAATCGGCAGTTCCGTATCTTTAAGCGCCGCATCGGAAGCATCCGACTCCGAAGCAGGGATAGTCAATGACCCGTAACCGATAATTTTGCCTTCTGCAACAGTATTGGCTTTCACAGGGTCCCATGCCCCCTCCGTAGTTGTCATACCGGATACGACTTGGTGTGGAGCAGTCCAATCCACAATGGCAACAAAAATCCGAGCATTGTCGGGATCACCCTTTGCAACACCTTCGAGTACATCGCCACTCGTTCGAACCATGTCTATTGCCCCTACCGTCGCCGTATATTTAAGTTTCAAGGCTGAAGGGCGCGCGGTCCAGGCATATTTGCGACCGAAATCTACGGTTCCCGTAAAACTAGCGTAATTGAAACTTCCGGTAAAGAGATTTCCGGCAGCCAACACGAACATATTCATGCTCGCCAACTTTGCAGCAGGAACAGCTTTTCCAAACTTTTCCTCCGTCGAGACACAAAGCGTCGTAGTAACACCGTTATTACCACAATCCCAAAAGGCATCAGCGCCTTCTGCATTAGGATAAGCAACATCCGCAGAACTCCCCAATCCGGCACGAGAAACGGTACTCCAGCCCGACATGTCGCCGTTGGGAATCTTATCCCCGGCCGCCGTGGCGAACTCCTTGCTGTCGACGGTCTGCCCGTCTTTTGCGATACGCACTTCGTAGTTCGTGGCGGCAAAAACGCCCGTACCGGCCTTAATCGTATGAACATCGAGTCCCGCCGCATTTTTCGATGTTTCGTAAACCGGAGCGAGGCGGTATTTCGAACCTTCGACGAGCACGGCGTCGGTCCAGTCGGCGGCGCCCTTTATGCGATACTGCACGCTGCCGCCATCGGGAACATTCGCAGTCGTAACGGTCGCGGTATTGGCCCACAGATCGGCATCGTTGTTATAGGCCAGAGCCGCCTTGCCCGTCAGGTGGCAGGTCAGGGTTTTGGTCGTGCTCTTGCCCTTCGCATCGGTCACCTTCAGAATGAATTTGTGATCCGAGGTTTCATTGTAAATCTGCGCGATCATCGGGACAAGCGCCGAAATATCGAACGTCAGGGCCGTTTTGCCCGAAACCGCCTCCCCCGAAGGAAACCCGAGCGCACCGAGCGCCTCGGCCATGCTGCCGGGATTCACGAGGTTCAGCTCGGCAGCCAGACCTACCGCTGCGAGCATTTCGTCCGTCAGAGCCGGCGAGTCGATCGTAACCGTGAAGCCCGCAATCACTCCGGGAGCCGTCACGCCGATCTTGACCGACATCGGATTCGTGATCTCCTGCAGCTGGTCGATGTCACCGCCGTCCAATGCAATGGTCGGAGCCGCGGTCAGGTGACACGTGAGGGTCTTGGTGGTGCTTTGCCCTTTCGCATCGGTCACCTTCAAGATGAACTTATGGTCCGAGGTCTCTTCATAAATCGCTGCGATCATCGGGACAAGCGCCGAAATATCGAACGTCAGGGCCGTTTTGCCCGAAACCGCCTCCCCCGAAGGAAACCCGAGCGCACCGAGCGCCTCGGCCATGCTGCCGGGATTCACGAGGTTCAGCTCGGCAGCCAGACCTACCGCTGCGAGCATTTCGTCCGTCAGAGCCGGCGAGTCGATCGTAACCGTGAAGCCCGCAATCGCTCCGGGAGCCGTCACCGATACCTTGACCGACATCGGATTCGTGATCTCCTGCGGCTGGTCGATGTCACCGCCGTCCAATGCGATAGTCGGAACAGCGGGGGGGGGCGTCTCATCGTCCGTACCGTCATCCCCGCACGCCACGAAGAGGGCAGCCATCATGGCCATAGCCATGGTCATAGACACTAATTTTTTCATAATCATACTATTAAAATAAAAACTCTATTTGCAATTTTGAAGCAAAAATAGAGGACTGGCGCGACGGCGGCAAATTAATTCAACGAACCCCGGGGCAATCATCACCAACAGGCCTTTTTCAATAACGAACAGAATCGGCGCGCAGAGGGGAACAGACCGGAGGAAAAGGCGACAGGGGTTAAAACTGCCGGAGAGGGGACGGAATCCGAAACAAAAAAAACGGCCGCACTTGCGTGCAGCCGTCGGTTTGGTAGTGGATAGGGGATTCGAACCCCTATGTCATGCGTGAGAGGCATGTATCCTAACCCTTAGATGAATCCACCGGTTTGGTTTTGTGGTGCAAAGATAACGCCTTCTTTCGAAACTCCAAAATTTTCCGGCAAAATCTGTGATTTTTTTCGTTTTTGGGCGTCGCAAATGCTTTTTGAGCTATCTTTACGGATAGACATAAAAACGTATCGCCATGAAATTCCCCACCCTCGCCCTCCTGGCCGCCGCCGCTCTGACGGCCGGGTCCTGCACGAAACGCCCTGTCCGGCCGCAGTTCACCGTCGTAAGCACCGACTCGCTGATCAGCGGAAACGGCTTCTCCTGCGATTTCGAATATCGCTTCGCCTCGATCGCCAACGCCCAGGACTCCCCCGCCCTCGCAGCGATCGAACGGATGAACATCGACCGTTTTTTCGACCTGGAGAATTTCGAAGGGACGCCCGAAGAGGCGGCTTCGGCCGCGATCCGTCAGGTCACCAGCGACATGACGCCTCCCGGGAATACACCGGAAAGCACAGTCCGTCCGGCATGGGAAGGCGAAATCTCCGTCGAATCCGAAGGATCGGTCGTCGACACGCTCCTTTGTTACGTGATCACGCGGGCAAGTTACACGGGCGGAGCGCACGGCATCTACGGCACGGAATGTTACAACTATTCGCTGGCGGGCGGTTACGAAATCACGACGGCCGACCTGTTCACCGAAACGCAGCTGGAGCGGCTCAACCGGCTGATCCGCGAAGATATATACGAACAATACGGGGTCCGGAGCGACGAAGAGCTGGAAACGAAGGGTTTTTTCCCGGAATACATCGGTGTAACGGAGAATTTCCTCGTCACGCCCGAAGGCATCACGTTCTACTACAATCCCTACGACATCGGATGTTACGCGCTCGGGAGCGTCGAGGTGAGCGTGAGCCGCGAACAGCTGGCCGGACTCTGACGGTCAGGCCCTGCAAGGAAAAGAAAAAAGGTCCGAGTCTCACGACTAGGACCTTCTTTTTCGGCGGGGAACCACCCCCTCCGAAAATGAGGTTCAATCGGAGGTATTCGACCGCGGAGCGAGTACCGCCCCTCTGGTCTTAGCAACGGACAACCCGTTACAACCTGCCGATTTCCTCAACCAACCTAAAACTACTAACCTAAATGAACCTTAAAACTTCACTGCAAAGATAAGGGGGATTTTTCAATTACGCAAATATTTTACGAATATATTAAATATATTTAACAATTTGGTAACATTGATCCCCCGATAAAGCTACTTACCCGATTAAGTAGCTACTCTCGCAAGTGTTTAATCCTAAACGCATTCAACACGGCGCCACGGCCTGAAAACCCCGATCGACGGAATTTTCCGGAAAATGGAACCGGCCAATCGGGTTGAACGAAAAAACGGGCAAAACCCGGGAAGACCGAAACGGAGGTCCGGAAAATTCCGGACGCACGAAAAGAGAGGCGCCCGGAAGCGGGCATAAAAAAAGCGCCTTCCGAAAAGACGCAAAAAAAAGGAAACCTGGAACCGGACCGCAGTCCGTCTTTCCCAGTTTCCTCACCAACCTAAAACTACTAACCTAAATGAACCTTAAAACTTCGCTGCAAAGATAAGGCGAAAAAACCATCCGCGCAAGCTTTTATTAAAATAATTTTCAAATTTTTTGAGTTTTTTTAATATCACCAGCCGGCAAGAATTCATACGCCCATGTAAATCAACCACATAACACCCTCGCAACCAAAACCTCAAAAAACTTTTTTCCACCCGGTATGCAGTATCGGCCGAAAAGCGCATTTATATATATAAAAAGAGCGATATGACGATCATAACGGATAAATTGCTACTTTTGCAAAATGATTTCAGCAACGTCATTTTCTTTTCGGCCAGAATCTCCCCGCGCAACACCCCGGCAGAGATTTTGCACACTCGCTATTGCCCATCCTCGAACTCCTAACCTAACCAATAGTTTTACAGTACGATGACAGTATCGTTGATCATTTCCACTTACAACTGGCCTCGGGCGCTTTACCTTTGCCTCGACAGCGTGATGCAACAGACCGTCATGCCCTCCGAAATCCTGATTGCGGACGACGGATCGGGCATGAGCACCCGCGATGTCGTAAAGCACTTCGAGAACATCTCGCCGGTTCCCGTGCGCCATATCTGGCACGAGGATAACGGTTTCCGCCTGGCGGCCATCCGCAACAAAGCCATTGCTGCCAGCAAGGGAAAATACATTATCCAGATCGACGGCGACCTGATCCTGCAACGGAATTTCATTCAGGACCACATGCTTTTCGCCCGGGAAGGATGCTTCGTCACCGGCTCCCGGGGCATCATCACCGAACTGCTGACCCGCAAGGTGCTCAGCGGGGAGATCACATCGCTGTCCCCGCTGATGAAAGGCATCCGCAGCAGCAACAATGTCGTACGAATCCCGATCATGTCGATACTCTACCATACGTTCGGCCCGACCCGCGCTCCCCGTGGGTGCAATATGGCATTCTGGCGCAACGACCTGATTCGCGTAAACGGCTACGACGAAGATTTCAAGGGCTGGGGATTCGAGGACGCCGAATTATGTATACGACTCAACAACAGCGAGATACATCAGCGTTGCATGAAATTCCGGGGCGTTGCTTTCCACCTCCATCACAACCAGGCGGAACGTTCGGGCTGCAACAGCAACGAGCAGCGTTACAAAGACAGCATCCGCTGCCACCGGACCCGCTGCGAGAAGGGGCTCGACCGGCATCTTACCCCGAAAATATCCTACGAAACCGGCAGAGGGTCGGCCATCGTCATCGGCGGCTGACCCGGTCGCTGCGAATTCGCAGCGCGCTACTTTTCGAACGATGACTTTTCGGGGAAACGGGTGTCGAAAAACGTCCGGACCCGGATACGGTCTTCGTCGGTCATGCGCACGTCGTCGTTCAGACAGAACAACGACGGATCATATTTTTCCATAATAGACTCAAGATTAGGCAGATAAGCCGGAATGCAACGCGAATCGCTGCCGCAACCCGCGCCGAAAGCCGCACGAAGCAGCCGCAAGGGATTGTGCAGTTTGTTGAAGCGGGTCACCTTGCGCAGCGAGGCGCGTCCGCGCGCCAACGCATCGTAGAGCACCAGGGCACGCTGCCAGTCGTCGCGCGAACGGAACCGGGCGTGTTTCGTATGCTCCAGTTCGGCCCGGAAGGTCTCGCAGCATTCGAGAAAATCGCTGCGGCGGTAAGCGTCGACATTGTGGTGGGGAGCCAGCGACGAGCACCTGCCGTAACGCGCCCGCACGAGATCCTGCATGCGGAGGATCGTATGGCAATAGATGTCGTCGTCGTGCTTCTTCAGCGACTGGACCTTAAGCCGCACGATGGGGCGGCCTTGCCAATCGAAGAAAAACCCGGGATCGACGGGACGGCTGAAAAACATGTCGTCGTTGGCATAGAGGAAATGCTCGGCCAGACCGGGAATCCGGGGCAAAAACAGCTCGATGGTGCACGAATTGAAGACGGGAAGAATCTCCGCAGGCATGATCTCCCGGTGGGAAACCACCCTTATGCGCGGATTCGACGTATCGAGCCACGCAGGCGTCTGGTCGTCGGTCACAATATAGACGCGGCGTATCCACGGCGCGAATTTCTCCACCGAACGCAGGGAATAACGCAGTTCGTCGTTCTCGACGTAGCGGCACTCCCCCGCCACCTGGGGGTCCACCTGCCTGTCGGCCGGCAAAAATTCATTTTTCTTCGTCAGCCACACAGGGTCGTTCCCATCGACCCAAAGGTATACCAGATCAATGTCCATCGCATGCTTGTTTATCGGTTACACGTTTCCGCCACACCGGAATCAGGTCGAACAACCGGTAGGTCTCCCGGTCGCCGCACTCCTTGATTTTCAGCCACGTAAGTCCCCAGCGGCCGAACGAACGGCGGGGAATGCGCCGGAACCTCGCGTCGAGACGTATTCCGCGGGCGTCGGCGTAGGCCACGAAGGCTTTGTGAGCCAGATATTTGTCCTGCTGCTTTTTCGGCGTCTGGCGGCTCTTGGTAATCGACGCCCCGTTGACCACATAGCGGTAAACGACATCGGGGACCGTCACCAGAACACCCCCTTCGCCCAGCAGGCGCATCGTATATTCCACATCCTCGTAACAGACCCGTTCGCGAAAGCGCAGTCCCAGCCGCAACAGCATCTCGCGCCGCAGGAGCTTGTTCATCACATAGAAATCGGGCGGGCAGCGGCAGAGGCGAAATTTCTCCTGCGCTTCGGCAGCCACCTGCCGCTCCGTATAATGAATCGTCCATTTCGAATAGGAGGGTCTGATCTTCAGCATCGAGGCGCAGGCAATGTCGGCCTCCGCCTCCCGGGCGGCCTCGTACAGCCGCTCGCAGTAAGCCGGGTCGATCCAGTCGTCGGAATCCACGAAAAGGATGAATTCGCCCGTCGCGGCGTCGAATCCCCGGTTGCGGGCGCCGCCCAGGCCGCGGTTCTCCTGCGAAATGACCCGGATGCGGTCGTCCTGCGCCGCATAGCGGTTCAGGATGTCGATCGACCGGTCGGGACTTCCGTCGTCGACGCAGATGATCTCGATCCCGCGCAGGGTCTGTCCCACCACGCTGTCCAGGCATCGGGCCAGAAACGGCTCGACATTGTAGACCGGAATGATAATGCTGACTTTCGGTTCCATCGGCTATCGAATATAATTTTTTACCGCCTCGGCGATTCGTTCGCCGTCGAGCGCCGCAGAAATGATGCCGCCGGCGTAACCGGCCCCCTCTCCTGCGGGAAACAAACCCTTCGTTTCGGGATGCATCAGCGTCCCGGGGTCGCGCGGCACGCGCACGGGCGTCGAGGTGCGCGACTCCACGCCCACGACCACCGCTTCGTTGGTCAGGTACCCGCGCATCCGGCGGCCGAAGGTCGCGATGCCCTGACGCAGTCCCTGCGCGATGAAGCCGGGCATCCACTCGTCCAGACGCGACGGCGTGATACCGGGAATGTACGACGTTCGGGGCAGCGACCCGCTTGCGCGGCCCGCCACGAAATCGGCGACCCGCTGTGCCGGAGCGATCTGATGCTCCCCACCCCGCTGCCGCGCCGACTCTTCGAACCGCTGCTGGAATTTCAGCCCCGCCAGCTCGCCCCATTCGGCACGCAGATGTTCGAAATCCGCAAGCCGGACCTCCGTGACCAGCCCCGAATTGGCATAGGGCGACGTCCGGCCGCTGGGCGACATGCCGTTGACCACCGACTCCGCGGCATCGGTCATGGCCGGGACGATGAATCCGCCCGGGCACATGCAGAACGAGTAGACCCCGCGGCCGTTTTCCTGGCTCACGAGCGAATAGGAGGCCGCCGGTAGGTACTCGCCGCGCGTCTCGCAATGGTATTGAATCGAGTCGATCAGCGCCTGCGGATGCTCGATGCGCACCCCCATGGCAAAGGGCTTGGCCTCGACGCACACGCCGCGGCGGTGGAGCAGTTCGTAAATATCGCGCGCCGAATGGCCCGTAGCCAGCACGACGGCGGCTCCTTCGATCAGTTCGTCGCCGCACCATACGCCTTTTATCCGGTCGCCTTCGATTTTCAAATCGGTGACGCGGCTCCCGAAACGGAACACGCCGCCCGCTCCGACAATCGTCTGCCGGATACGCTGCATGATGCCCGGCAGCTTGTCGGTTCCGATGTGAGGATGGGCCTCGAAGAGAATTTCGGGCGTCGCACCGTGAAACACCAGCGTCTGCAACGCCTTGTTGTAGTCGCCGCGTTTTTTGCTGCGGGTGAAGAGCTTGCCGTCGGAAAAGGTCCCGGCTCCGCCTTCACCGAAGGCGTAGTTCGAGTCGGGGTCCACGGCGCCGTTGCGGTTGATCTGCGCGATGTCGCGCTTGCGGGCCGAAACGTCGCGCCCGCGCTCCAGAATCACGGGCCGCAGGCCCAGTTCGATCAGCCGCAGCGCCGCGAACAGCCCCGCAGGTCCCGATCCCACGACCACGACCTCCGTGCGTCCGTCGACCGACGGATAGTCGAAATGCACCGGCCCGGGCTGCGGCTCGCGGTCGACATACACTTCGAGCGTCAGGTTCACCTTCACCTGCCGCTGCCGGGCGTCGATCGACCGTTTCACGACCCGCGCCAGAGCAATATCGGCCTCCGAGACACCCATGCGCCGCGCCGCCTGCGAGGTGTAAAACGTCGCATCGGCAGCCTGTTTCGGCGTGAGTACAAGGGTAATATGTTGCGGCATGTCTAAAAAATTACTTACAAAAGTAACCAAAAAAGCCGGATAATGGCCCGTGCCGGTTGTGTTTTGTGAATTTTTATCTACCTTTGTCCTACCGATGCGGATATGGTGTAATTGGTAGCCACGTCAGACTTAGGATCTGATGCCTTACGGCGTGGGGGTTCGAGTCCCTTTATCCGCACAAAGGAGCCTTTTTCCGAGGCTCCTTTTTTGTAGCCCGTCCGGCGCAAAAAGAGGAAAACCGACTGTATATCATCATTTTGCAAAGGCTTCGACCGATTCCCCGAACCGGAAGCGGAAAGCAAGCCGGAGAAAACCGCCGGGTGGCAAAAAAGTGGGCAGAGCCGATTTGGGCTTCAGAAAACGGAATTGCCACCTTTTTGGCTCGCAATACATTGTTTTGCTGCGATTTACACCGCAATAAAGTTTCCTTGCAGACGTTTTGTCAATCCTTAAAATGTCACGAGTTATGAGACAGGAAACTTTTACCATCCTTTTCCTGATGCGAAAAGGAAGACCAAAAAAGAACGGCTTGGCGTCGGTTTACGCCCGCGTCACCACAGGCAGTCTGCGGCAGGAATTCTATTTCCATTGCGAGGGCAAGCCCGAATTGTGGAACCAGCACAAAGAACGCGCGATGGGAACGAACAAGCTGGCTATTCAGGTCAACGAACGACTGAACGATTTCCGCGTAAAAATCATCGACATCCGCTCCAAACTGCTGGCCGAGGGCTATGCGGCCAATGCCGCGCAGATCAAGCAGCGCTACCTGAACCCGACGTGCAACACGATGATGCTCATTGCGGGCCTTATCGACTATGTGAAGCGGCGACAGGCCGAAGTGGGCGTGCGCATCACTCAGCGCACAGCGGACAAATACGAGCGGCTGCTACGCTACCTCAAACAGTATCTCGCCCAGCGCGGCAAAGCCGAGGACATTCCCGTCGAACGGATGAACTACGAGTTTCTGGACGGCTTCAACCTCTTCCTGCAAACCGCCCACCGCTGCCGCCACAACGGAGCAGTCGCCGTGATGGACTGTCTGCGCAACTTTACGCTCTACTGCCTGCGCAACGAGTGGATTACACACAGGGAGCCATGCGCAATGCCTCGAAAAAGAACTTCCGGCCAGTGAATCAGGAACCGATGAGCCAAGGTACGCGCTGCCGTCAGTTGGCTGCTTATGTCGTCTTTGAATCGCCGTTGTCGATGCTCTGCGACTCGCCCTCGGCCTACATGCGCGAAACGGAGTGCACGGCATTCATCGCCAACGTTCCCACCGTATGGGATGAAAGTATTGCGCTGGATGGTTGCATCGGTGAATACATTGTTACAGCACGCCGTAAGGGCGACACATGGTACGTAGGTGCAATGACCGACTGGAAGGCTCGGGAACTGGTTCTCGATCTCTCTTTTCTCGGCGGCAGCTCCTATACAGCCGAACTTTTCCGCGACGGAGCAAACGCCGCAAAGATCGCTTCAGATTACTGTCGAGAGAAGGTCGAAATTCCCCTCGATCGACGCCTGCGCATTGCCATGGCTCCGGGTGGAGGCTGTGCGATCAAGATTGTGAGGCGATAACTGAGTCTGCTTATGAAAAAGGAATTTACTCCACGAAGTGTCAGATTACAAGGATGTAACGACTTGTTTTATCAGGTCGTTACATCTTTGTATAGGAGAATAGGCAACGAGAAGACAACGGTTTATTTTCTGCCTATTGCGTTCAAATACCGCATTTTAAATAACCTTTTGCAAGATATGAAAAATTTTCGGGGATAAGCAAATTTTCTTCGGCCGAATAAAAAAAATAGCTGAATCAACAGGCTATTGCAATAGTAGCTTAAAAATTGAAGGATTTATTTTTCTGATAAAAGGGTTCCAAACTTTTGCCACCTAAATCAACCATTCCGAAGCCATTCTGCGCAGAATCACCAACGGAGAACTCGGCAGACCTTGGGCTGAAGAGTTCGCCGCGATGGAAAAGAAGCCCGTCACGGTGATGCTGGACAACGTTCGTTCGGCCCAGAACGCCGGGGCCCTTTTCCGCACGGGCGATGCTTTTGCCGTGGAGCGGATCGTCCTGTGCCGCTACGCCGACCTGCACAGCGTGATGACCGACGCCGTGAAACGGTATGTCCGCGACGTGAAGGAGTGCGATTCCCCCAACGGAAAGGGCAGACTGCTCCTTCTTCCCTGTAAAACAAAAAGCTGCATTCCACGAAGGAATGCAGCTTTTTTCATGGTATACGGGCGTTTTACCGCCGGATGACTATGTCGTCCGTGTCGGTCGTGTAACTGTCGGCGGGCGCTTCGTCGAGTGCGTTGAAACTCTTGTTCTGAACCCGCTGAACGGCTCCTTGACCGTCGCCCGACGTTCCGCCGTTAGTCCGGATCAGTTCGCCGCAGAGGGCGATGTCCCAGTCCGTGCGGGCTTTCCAGGTGGCGTCCTGCGCGGCGTCGCCGAGCGGGCTCGTTCCGATCTTCCTGCCGGTTTCGAGCGAGATGTAAACCCACTGGTCGTCGCTGAGCCCCTCCACCGAGAGCGTTTTCACCTGCGCCGGCTCCGGAGCCGGACCTTTGTCGCCGGAGTCGTCCGAGGCACATCCCGCCAGTATCGTACATCCCGCCATGGCGAGCATCAATATGCTGTGTTTCATCGTTTTCATCGTCGTCAATCCGTTAAACTGTTCAGGTTGCGGCTGCCGTTGCCCTGATAGAGATACTTGATCGTCACCCGGCCTGCACCCCGGTCATAGTTCGTGACTTCGAATTTGGCGTACTTGCCGCTTGCCGTGCGTATCACGTAAGGCGCCGTGTAGGGAGCCCAAAGGTTGTCAAGCCATTGTATGGCCGACGCCGAGGTGGTTTTGAGGGCGGTCGTGGCGGCCGCGAAGAGATTCGCTCCCTTTTCCAGCACGACTGGTTGCGGGAGATCGCAGACATACTCCTTCGGACCGTCGGCATCCCGGTAGTCGATCACCGAAAAGGCATCGATCACGCCGCTGCCGACCTTGCCGATCTCCGAGCGGGTAATCGTCAGGAAGTATTTCGGCTCGGTATAGGAGGTGTATTTGGGCACCGCCTCCGTGAAGTCGAACGCGAGTTCGATGCTGTTGTCGTCGCTGTTCTGCCCCTGCATAGGATAGTCGCCGCCTTGATTGGCTGCGATGGCCGATTTGAGCGTGACGGTCGGCGTCGTGGCGTAGGGTTTGTCGGCCACGCCCATCGTGAAGGCGAGGTCATTGCGCGAGCCGTAGGTCACCTTTACGCGGAATACCACCTGCGGAGAGTGTACCTTGCAGCTGCATCCCGTGACATCGTGGCTCAGGGTCTGCGACGGGCGGTCCTGCAAAAAGAAATAGTAGGGCAGGTAGTAACGGCCTTCGTCGCCCCACCACGTTCCATAGGAGTTCACGACGATGAAGGCCCCCTTGTGAGTCTGTCCGTCCTTGGAGAACTCCACCGTGTCGTCGTATCCGACGATGGTCATGGCATGTGCCCCGTCCGTGGCGAGTTTTGTCAGCATGTAGGTATATCCCGTTTCCGACGGCCCCGAATAATTCGTGTCGAAGGTCCATCCGGTGGCCAGCGCCGAGTAGGAGAGGATGCCGCCATGGGCGCTGCCGTCGCCGGCATCGTAAAGGTAGCGGCGGGCGAGGTCGACACCCTCCTGCGAGGTCACCTCGAACGAGATGATCTCCTTCACGCGGTTCTGCATCGCCCTGGTGTATTTGTCGTAGCCGCTCGCCCACTTGAACGTGAAGTAGCTCGAAGGGTCGGGGAAATCGGCCAGCGACATGGCCCCCTGCTGCCGGGCGATGTTGAGCCCCTGCTCGGCGAATCCGCCCTGGTCGATGCCGTCGTTCAGGAAATTCCAGGTATAGAAATAGCTGAATGTATTTGCATCCGAGGCTTGTGCGTCGCGATCCAGCAGGCGATTCATCTCGTAGGTGAACAGGTAGCGGATGCCCGACGACTGGGCGCAGGAGCCGCCTTTCTGATCGAATACCTTCGGGAAGTATTTGAGCTTCGAGTTGTCCACGCTCGCAGGCAGGGAGCCTTCGAGGGGTTTCAACGGCGCCCACGAAGCGGCCGCCGCGCGGATGGCCCGCACCTCGTCGGTCAGCTTCGGAACCTCGTAGGTCCGGGTAGGCTGCGCCGTCGCCAGATGTCCCGCCGCCGCGAACAGAAGCGGGAATAGGATACGTTTCATCATTTCAGTCGGTTATAAGTTTTCAGCGCTTCGCTGCGCACCGCAGGGGCGAGCGATTCGTCGCGGCTCATGTCGAGGGCCGTTCGGACGATTTCGTCGCGGCGCACCGAGAGCGTAAACCAGCCGAAAGCCTCCAGCATGGCCTGCTGAACCTCCGGATCGTCGCTTCGGCGCATGTAATCCAGCAGCTCGGGGACCATGAAATGCACGTGGTAGTTGCGCATCGCACGGATGTCCTGCATACGGCTCTTTTTCGTCCGTTCGGGGTCCATGACCGACTTCATCGTTGCTGTCCAGCGCTTTGCATTGACCTCAATGGAATGGCGGATCAGTTTGTACACCGTTTCGGAGTCGATGTAGTTAGTCTCGGGGAACTGCCGTTCGAATTCGGCGATCTGTTTTTCCCCGTCAAACATCGGCATCGCCTGTTTGAGCGAGAACTCCACACGTTCGGAGGTGTTGTTGCGGATCGCGGAGGCGATCATCGCCGGAATGAGCCGTTCGTCGCCGCTCTTGGCAAGCATGTTGGCGGCAAAGCGCTCGACCATTTCATAGTTGTCGGACATGCCGAGTGCGATGGCTTCGATAAAGTTGTCGTCACGGCATTCCGCGAGGTTCACGAATGCCTGCATGCGCAGCTGGTGGCTGTCGCTTTCGCGGAAGATACGCAGCAGTTCCGCAGACGAAAGATCGCCGTGGCGGAAGAGCTTTTCGACGGCCAGTGCTTGCAGGGCGGGATAGCGGCTGTCCGAAAGAAGCCGTTTCCACGTCGCGGGGCTGTCCTGCCGGAGCAGTTCGTTCACGTCAATCCGCTTGTCGGCCGACGCGAAGCGGAAAGTCGGGTCGCCGATCAGGTGCTGTTCCAGATAGGGGGCGTATTTGGCCAGGTTGCCGACGCTCATGCCCAGTCCCGTGAGGCCCACGTAGCGGTCCACCCATTTGTCCTGCAATACGTTCACCGAGTTGGCCAGCACGGCGACGGTGCGCCCCGGGCTGAAAATGTAGGCGTTGGCGATGCTGCTGTCGCGGTGGAATGAGCCGTTGAAGCAGGCGTCAAGCGACACGACGCGGCATTCGGGGCGGTAACGGCCAAAATCCGAGAGATAGAGGTCCAGATCCCAGAGGTAGAGGGAGTCCGCGGCCCTGATCTCCAAATCGGCGGTACCTTCGAACCATGCGTCGGGGAACTCTCCGTAGCGACGTGTGATGCGCGCCCGGGCGCTGTCGGCCGGGATGTCGTGCGAAATGGCGTGGCGCATCGACTCCCGCAGGTACATTTTGATCTGTGCGATCTGCTGCTTGGTGTCATTAGTCATCGGCAGGTTGTTCAGATACTCCGTATCCCAGTCGCCGTGGTGGTGCAGGACGGCGAAGTCGAGGTCGCGGCGCTGCATCTCGTTCATCAGCCGCGGCTTGATGTGCGCGTCGCGCTTGTGGTCGATGTAGCTGATGCCGTTGCGCTGCCGTTCGAGCCACGGGAAGTGTTCGAACAGCGTCGCCTTTTCGTCGATGCGGGCCACCATCGACTCCGAGATGAAGCCGTTGCCGCTGAAAAAGAGAATCTGATCGACCGGCTCGGGGTTGCGTTTTGCCTCCACGACCTTTTCCAGATAGCCGCGCAGTTTCTCATAACGCGAGGTCCCGCTGCAATCGGTGGGGCGGATGCGTCCCGAATAGATGTCGGGACGGGTCTGCTGGGCCGATTCGGCGGTCAGCGAATAGTAAAAACATCCGGGATGGATGCTGTCGCGTCCCAGCGGAGCGAATTCGAGGCTGAAATCGTCGTAGAAACGGTCGGAGGGGACCGACGACTGCCAGCGGTCGAACGCCGTCTGGTCCATTTTGAAAGCGCTCGTGAGGTGCTGGGCGTCACGTACCATCACTACCGGAATGTCGCCGATGAGCACGGCTCCCTCGATCGGGGCTTTTGGCTGTTCCCAGAGCTGCCGGAGCACCTGCCGGAGCGAATCGGGCTGTCCCGTGCGGTCGATGACGAAATGCACTTCCAGGCCGCTTTTCCCGATTTCGGCGGCGTAATCGTCGACCTGCCGGCGGGCTTCCTCGTAGCTCCGGGCGTCGATCACCACGGCGAAGCCGCGGCGGGGCGAAGCCGCAAAAAGTTGTACGGAAGCGATTGTCACCGCCGCTGCCGCGAGGAGTGTTTTCTTGAATGTTTGCATGTATGAAAAGGCTGTTTTGTGTGTCAGAAAAGAATTTCAGCGCCGAACGTGAACCTGCGGCTGTCGGTGCCTTCAAGTAGGTCGGTGTAGTTACCCTCCCCGATGTAACGTTTCAGCGAAGCTTCGGCATAGAGTCCGGCCCACAGTTTTCCGAAAAGGCGGCGGTAGCGGACTGCCGCGTTGCCGCCGATCCAGGTTGCGGTAATGTATTCGAATGCCGGGTTGGTGTAGGCCTGTTTGATGCGCTCCTGTACGTGTTGCGAGGAGGTGATCGGAGCAGCACCTCGCACGCCGAGCGTCGCCGTGATCCGGTTGAGGCCGAACGAGAAGAATTTCGAGGCCTCGACCGACCCGACGATGCGGGTGTAGCTGCGGTTATATCCGTCGCCCTCGTAGTGGATCGTTTCCGAATCCTCATACCGCCCTGCGGCGTGCAGCGCGAAAGTCGGAAGCCCATCGCGGAGTTTGTCGAAACGGTATTCGGCCCGGAAGACCGAGACTGTCTCCTTGTTTTTCAGCCCCGAAGCCTGCACCTTGTACGAGACCTGGTTGTTCTTGTCGGGGTCGATGTAGGCCGTCTGTTCGTACCAGATACCCTCCACGCGCTTGTGGTCCCATCCGACGATGACGTTATGCGTGCGCCGGGAGTTGCTGAAACGTAGACGGTCGCTGACGCCGAAACCCGTGCGCGAATAGTCGCCGCCGAGGAACGTGAATGCGGCGCCTCCGTCACGAGCCTCCTGCGTACTCGACGCATAGGTCGCTTCGAGCAGGTTGGCGACACCCCGACCGCCGTCCCAGGCGAATTGCAGGGCTCCGGTGTACTCCGTGCCGATATAGTTGCGCGGATAGGAGAGCGACGTGCCGGTCGAGATCGTGCTGTAGTCGCCCAGCCCGTTGAAACGGAAATAGACGTAGGATTCGCGCGGGTCGATGACCTCGTGCGAGATCGACTCGCTCATCAGGTCGAATCCGCCCGAGAGCCCCAGCGAGAATCCTCCGCCCATCAGGTACTGAACGCCGGGCGTGATGACGAAGTGCATGCCGTCGGTCTTGGGCCGCGGGTCGGTCTGGTTGGCCGAACTGCCGGTGTCGTAGTCGAGTCTCAAGGCGAGAATCAACCGTTCCAGCGGTTTGTAGGCCACTGTCCCGCACAGGTTGAAGCGCTGGATGTTGAAATCCGACGGGATTGAATCGCCGAGGATGAAAGGATTGTCGTCGGCGATCTGAAGCGTCGAGTTCCAGCGCCGGGCATACTCTTTGCCGTCGTTGTAGGCGATGCTGCCGGAGCAGATCACCTTGTCGAACCGCTGCTGTCCGGAGATTCCGACTCCGAAGGCATTGATTTTCGAGGATTCGTCTACATCGTGCAGGTCGCCCCGGCGGATGTCGTAATCCGCATGGAAGTCGAGCAGGTTCCCGACGGGCGAGAACCACAGCGCCGAGGGGTTGTGGCTCCGGGAATAGAGGTTTCCGGAGCGCTCTATTTCCTGGTAGACGGGAAGCTGCGCCTTGTGCTGGGCACGAAGCGTTCCGCCGCCGAAAAGTAGCAATGCGCACAATGCGGTACCCGGGTATCTTTTCATCGTAAGAAATGCGTTAGGTGAGGTGTCGTAAGACCGAAACGGCGCTTTTCGACGGCACCGTTTCGGTCGGGATCTCGGAATCGGGCGCCGGTTTTAGTCCGCCTGCGTGGGATGTACGCCGGGGGTGAGCGGCTGGCCCGTCAGGAAATCGGTCGTCGAGTTGTTGGTGTCCTGATAGTAGGCGCGGCCGTTCTCGACTTTGGTCACCTTGCGGCGAATGCTCTTGCCTGCGAATCCGGTTACGGCGGCCTGTCCCGAATCGTCCTTGGACAGCAGCAGATGGAGCTGTTGCGATTCCGTGGCATCCCAGATTTCCACGGCGTCCAGCAAATAGTCGCTGAGGATCATCAGATTTCGCTGGGTCTTCGTGGAATTGGGCTCTATCATGAAGTTGTCCGAGTTGCTGACGTATGCTTCGGGGGTTATCCCGTCGGGTAGTTTGGCAAGCAGGAAACAGCCTTTCGAGTATCCCGGATTGAGGTTTCGTTGAGTATTTTCATTGAAAAGTATCGTGAGGTCCGAAGCGTCATAATTTACATCCGCAGAGGGGATCGTAACGTTCTGAATATAGACTTCCCAATCGGCACCGGAGAGGTCGGCGCCACCGTTGCTTGTCCAATCTTTGGCATCATTGGCTATGACCACGCTTTTGCCGGGCTGCAAGGGATGTTCCTTGCCCGTGCCGGGGAATGCCGCCGCAACGCCATAGACCGGATAGAGGGGATATACCGATTCCCACGGATTGACGTTCGCCGGATAGGGCGGGTTTATCGTTGCGACGATCAGTCCGTCGAGATACTGCACCTCGTTCGAGTTGTTGACGATCTCGAAATAGGTGTCGGTGAGCGTGTAGTTCGAGTTGGATGTCGAGTATATTTCCTTGAATACCAGCGGAGATTCGTAGACTTCAGACAGTGCCACCGTAGCGGTTTTGTCTCCGAAAACGTCAGCTGCGACCGAACCTGTGAATGTGACCGTAGGAGAGTACTTGCCGGTAGCCATAATCTGGTACTGGCCCGACGACACCTCGAAGGTGACGGAGGCCACCCCGGCGGCGGTGGTTTCGGTATAGGTCAGTTCCTTGTCGGAATTCGTGGCCGTCACGGTCATGGCCGGGAGCTGTGCCGCTTCATATCCCGTGGGAGCGGTCAGGTTGACCGTCAGCTGGAGCTTTTTCGATCCGTTGTCGCCTCCGTCGTCGTCCTTGCCGTTGTCGCAACTTGCGAACAGGAGGGTGGCACCCGCTGCGAAGAGCAGCCCGGCCTTTGCTAATAAGTTCGTCCTTTTCATCGTTTCCTGATTTTTATGATACAAATGGTGATTTTTCGAGTTATCTGCTGCCGATACGCAGTTTCAGCTCGGCGCCGAAATACATGTCGGGGTAAATCTGCTTGTAACCCGTTCGGGTGTCGTAGTAGTGCCAGCGGGAGGTGCGCGTGAAGTTGTTGGCCGTGAACGAGAGTTCGGCGACACGCCCGATCTCCTTCGTCAGGCGGAAGTTGAACATTACCCACGGGCGGAACGTCTCCCGGTCGTAGGCGGTCGCAAGAGACCTGCCGACCATCTGGGAGTACTCCGGACGCTCCCCGAATCCCTGCTGCCAGGGGGTGTAGTTGCCCTGCTTGTCGTAGAATCCGACGGGCATGACCTGCATGAACTTTCCGTCTTCGGAGAGGCTGAAGCGGTCGTTGCCGCTGCCGTCCTGCCAGATGTTCTGCTGGCTTTCGTACCAGACGACCTGCATGGTCGTCGAGAAGACCAGTTTCAGCTGCGGGATGTGGGTGATGAAGCGGAAATTGGTGTTCACGCGGTTTTGCAGCGTGCCGCTTCCGGCCGGCATGAGGCGGATGTAATCGTAATTCTCGCTGATCTTCGAATAATATTCCTGTTCGTCAGTCCGCCTGATGTGAAACCACGCTCCGTCGATGATCAGCGAAGTGCACAGGGCGCGCCAGCTTCCGAGATCGAAACTGTATTCGATACCCTGTTTTTCGGTGTGCGATTTGTTAGTGGGCCGGTAGTAGGTGGCGATGTAGTCCTCCTTTTTCGTTCTGGCTTCGACGGTGCTGCCCGAAGCGTCGGTGTAGGTCACCTTGCCGTCGGAGAATCGAAGATCGGTAGCCTCCGACGGTACGTCGTAAGTCTCGTAATGCATGTAGTGAGGCGTCGTCGAGAACCCGAATTCGTCGGTGTGCTTTTCGCGGAAATAGGTCACCATACCGCGCACGCGCCCCAGCCGGAACGAGAGTCCGACCTCGTACTTGCGGCTGCGGGCGGGTTTGAGATCGGGATTTGCCAGGTCAGTCAGGGCATCGGTCGTCAGAACGGCCAATGAACTCGTCGGATCGGCATTGGAAATCTTCGCCAGACTGACGCGGTCGAAATAGGCGTTGTCCGGATAGAGGTAGAGCAGCGTGGGCATCTTGTAGGAGAGCCCCCAGCCGCCCGTGACGGCGACGGCCGCCTTGGGCCCTTCGTACAGCGAATAGTTGAGGTTGACACGCGGCTCGGCGACGAAGATGTCGTTCTGCCCGGCCTGCGGATCGAAGAACATGTTCGTCAGGCGAACACCGGCCTGCAGGGCGAGCGACGTTCCCCCGATTTTGAGATTGAGCCTGTCTTCGAAAAAGAAGGCGAGATTGTTCAGCGCCGGAATATCCCGGAACGACCGGGGACGCAAGGTTTGGCTCGAAATACTTTGCGGCGGCTTGTTTATGTCGTAAAGAAGCCCTCCGCCGTAATTGGCGTCATACCGCCAATCTACTCCGGCCCGGAGATTGGTAAAACTCCCCCCCCCTCCTCCGAGTTGGATAATCTTGTTGGCCTTCACTTGCAGGTAAACGCTGAGCGGCTTACCCTCTATTTCATAGTCCGAATAGTACGACGACGGAAGAAAGATACCTTCATAGACGCCTGGTTTCAGCGTGTTAGAGATCACGCCGCTGGCAGAAGCCACATATTCGTGCAGCCGGTCACTCTGGTAGGCCTGCGATACCATGAAGCCGTATTCGAGCGCCGTGAGGGCGGCTCCGTTGATCTTCCAGCTGCCCTCGGCGTTCAGACGTGCGCCGATGTTTTTGTTTTCGAAAGTGCTGCTCGTGACCTGCATCTGCGGGTCAGTCTTGCTGTTGTTGACGTTCGAGTAGAACGAGCCGTTGAGACGCAGGAGCATGGGGCGTCCCGCCACGTCGAAACTCTTCGAATAACCCAGCGTCGCGGAGATGCGGTCGTAGCCCAGGTAGCGCTTGCGCGTGTCGCCGAACGACTGCGTCCAGTCGATGCCAGCATTGATCGCACTGCCGTTTTTGAGCGTGAATCCCTTGCCGGCGTACACCATTTTCGAATAGGGATCGGCCTTGAATTTGGCCTCCCAGGGCGTCGAGCCCGTTTTGGTCTTCACGATGACGACCCCCGAGGTCAGGTTACCGTATTCGACCGACGGGATGCCGCGGATCACCTCCATCGACTCTACGTTGTCGGGCGATACCGAGCGTAGATCGACGCCTTTTCCGGCCGTCGTCTGGTCGCTCATGCCGTTCTGCGACTGGTTCGAGGCGCTTCCCGCGAGCGACGGGGAGAGGGCCTGCAGGTTGCCGTCGTTCGAGAGCGGGGCTCCGTCGACGATCACCGCGGCGCCCAGGGCATTGTTGGCGTTGGAGCCGATTTCGCGGATGGCGGCCTGGCCCACGCCGTTCAGGTTGGGATTGACCGACAGGTTGCCCGGGAGCAACTGGAACATGTCGCCGATGCTCATGGGTTGGATGTGGCGGATGGCCTCTTCGCCGATCTTCGACGTGGAGCCGGCGCCGGTGGGCTGCGCCGTCACCACGACCTCTTCCAGTCCGAGGCTCAGCGGCGTGAGGGCGATTCGGAGGTCCTTGATGTCTGCCGAGAGGACCAGCTTCCGCTCGACGGGGCTGTATCCGAGGAACGAGACATTATAGGTGATGGGGCCGCCCTTGAGTTTGTTGAGTTTGAATGCGCCCTTCTGGTCGGTCACTACGCCGATCGTATTGTTGACCACGAACGAGGCCAGCGCTACGGGTTCTCCCGTTTCAGCATTCACCACCTGTCCCGAAATGGAGTAGAGGGGCGTATTGCTTTTCTGGGCGTGGACGTCATATACGGCAAAGAGGAGCAGTATGCTCAAAAGGCGGAAGGCGCGTATCATCGTTTGGATAGCTTTGTTTGTCGGCAAATCTATGCAGATTTTAATTATTTTGCAAATTTAAAGCCGCCGAACATAACCTGCAATCCCCATAAGTTGCTATTTTTTGCGCGGCCGGGAGCTTCGGAACGGCTTTTGGTGCCTTCCCGGAGCATTGCCCGCCCATTGCTTCGTCCAGTTCGATTTCGAAAGTCAAGGGCTAACGTTTGAATCGGACCGCAAGATTCGAGTCTCCGTCGAAAAGCAAATTGGCATCAGAAAGCTTGTCCCGTCCTGAAAAAGGTTTACAATGATTGATAATTAAAGATAAGCATTGGGGTTCAAAAAATATTGTCCTGATATGAATTTACATATGACTTCCGAACAAAAGTCTTTCGGCTCCAATGATGTTTGAGTTTCCCGGTTCTATGTTCCGCTTCCAAGGGTGTAAGCCAATCGCAGCTGGCATGAGGTCTGAGTGAATTGTAAAGGATAACGATCTCATCGATACGCTCTTTTGCAGTCTGAAAATTTTCAAACCCCTCCTCGTCGATCCATTCGCTTTTCAGAATCCCGTTCACCCGTTCTGCTACGGCATTCTCATCGGATCGCCCTTGTCAGTCATGCTGATGCAAATCCCTCTTTCAAAGAAATGTCCGTAATATCTCCGAACCATAAACGATGCGGCCGTTCGAGGTCGAAACCTCGGATCGGATTCGGATATTTACGCATCCAATGCCGCGAGCAGGTCGTAACGCTGTATTTCTTCCGACTTTTGACCAGAAGATTGTTTCCCGAAAGCAGCGTAAATAACCGATCCCGTCTGACCGGAAATCCGTTCTGTTGCAGCAAATGCCCCAGTTTGCGGCCGCCGATCCGGGGGATCAGTTTCCGATAGTAGCCCACCTGCTCCAAAAGAAGGATATAGGACAAGACTCCCTATTACGCCGTAAATGTTTATAATAGGCCTGACGAGCATAGCCGAACAACCCGCACGGAAACGACAGGCTTATTCCTGTGTGTCTTTCTTTGAGGCGCCGGACTGTCCGGCTGCGGATTTTTTTTAGCAGGTCGATACCGTATTCTTCCTGGAGGATATCTCCCATGATCTCATAGCCTTCCAGACGTAATAAAGCCTCTTCCAAGTGCCGCCGAAGGGCTTTGTTCTCGGATAACAGTTCACTGGCTTCTTCCTCGTAACGCGGGACATGATCGGAAAAGGATTAGGGGTATTCACAAAGCTACAACTATTTTTCGCTTTCCAGCGCTGACCCATCTTATGAATCGTAGACATGGGAATACCATGTTCTTCGGAGAGTTGGCGAGCCGTCTTGACTCCGCTCAAATACTCCTGTAAAATCAGATGACGCAACTGACGGGGGGGGGTAATGACGGAATAAGTTTGAGTTCGTTAACCATACGGGACTGGGGTTCATAGGTCTCATCACTTTTTCCGATATCCGACACGTCGTTATCGTGTCAATTGTTCTTATTGATCAGATTCACTATGACCTTCGTCATCACATCCTTTTCCTCGGCGCGGCTCTCGGCGATCATCAGTGTCAGGGCCACCAGCGTATTGTTATCCAAAAGGCGAGAGCCATCAGCGCGATAAAGAATCCGATTGTTTTCCAAGAACCAAAGGAATAGGAACGCCGCGATACGTTTGTTGCCATCACTGAATGAATGGTTCTTAACCGTCAGACACAGAAGGTTGGCCGCCTTCTCCTCGACATCCGGATAGAGGTCCCGCCCGCCGAAGGTCTGGTAAATCGCGCCCATCGTACTCCTGAACGCCCCGTCCTTCTCGTGGGCGAACAGCCCGCTGCCACCGAACTTGTCGCGCAACACCTGCAAAGCCTCCATCGGACGAACCATTTCCATTTCGGAAACAGTCGCCTCGCGCTCCAGCTCTCCGCTTTGAAAAACATGACGGATGCGCTTCGAAACAGCAGGTATCTCCGTCCCGAAATCGCCGAAGCGGTTCTCCCCGCCCCACCGTATCCCGGCGACCCAGTCCGCCCCGGCCCGCCAACCCGGACCCTGCCCCGCTAACCAGGGTCCCGCCGCGTCAATCCGAAACCCGTCCCTGCGCCCCGCGGCTTCCCCGCCCGGCATCCGGCTGATTGTCCGGCCTTTTCCGCGTATACGGCCCGACGGCTCTGGTACGCAAATTGCTCCGAGAGGAAGAAATTCCTCATACCATGAACAACTTTTCCTCACTGATCGAAAATTCGAAACAGGCCGTCCGCTACTGGTGGCTGCTGTTGATCATCGGCATCGCGCTCTTCGCGGTCGGCGTGCTGATTTTCGTCTACCCTGCCCAGAGCTACCTGGGCATGTCGCTCGTCTTCGGATGGCTGATGCTGATTTCGGGCATCCTGGAGGTCGTGCTCTCCTCGGCCAACAAACACTTCATCACGGGCCGCGGCTGGATGATGGCCGGAGGGATCATCGAGATCATCCTCGGCATCATCCTGATCTTCAACGTCGGGCTTTCGGCCGCCACGCTGCCCATCTTCCTCGGGTTCTGGCTGATGATGCGCGGTTTCAGCGCCATCGGACTGGGCGGCGACATGAGCGCCCTGGAGATCGCCGGTTCGGGCTGGACCATCTTCACGGGCGTGCTGCTGCTGCTCTGCTCGCTGTGGATTCTGTTCCAGCCGCTGGTCATCGGCACGACGGCCGTCATCGTCTGGGTCGGCATCACGCTGCTCCTGGCCGGCATCACAGCCTTCTCGCTGGCCCTCCAGCTCCGCAACGCCCACCACTGCCTCCACAGCGACCGCTGACACGTCCGGCGACGAAAAAACCGGGACGTTCCCACGAGGGAACGTCCCGGTTTCCATCTCTCCGGAGGCATCTATTCGAAATCCTCCCGGAACAACCCGTATTTGCGGATCAGACGGGAGATTTCGGGATCGAGATTGCCGCGGAACTTCAGGCTCTCGCGCAGTTCCACCGAACGCAGGAAATAGGTCACGGCCTGCTCCTCGTCGCCCAGACGCGACGCAAGGATGGCCAGCATGTACTGGATGTCGGGCGTCGAAGCGGCGTCCGGCTCGGCGCGCAGAATGCGGTACGCCGCGGCATCGTACCCCAGCGACATGTAGGCCAGCGCCGTATTGCGGTCCTCGTAGGGACGCAGGATCGTGAGCGCCTCCTCATACCGCCGCTTTTTGAGCAGCTCCACGGCATGCATGTACTCGGCATCGACCTCGGTCGTGTAGACCGTATCCTGCTTCATGCCGCGGCGGTGGAGGTTGAACCGGAAATCCACGGCGCGCATCTGCGGGTAGATCACCCGGCGCATACGCTCGTAAGCCTTGGGATATTTCATCCGGATACGCCATTCGCGGGTGTCGGGATTGCCCTCCCACTTCATCATGGCCAGCACCTCCTGCTTGTCGGCGATCAGCGTGTCGGCAGCTACCAGCCGGCAGAGTTCGTCCCAGTCCTCGGCCAGCCACTTCGTGCGCAGCAGGTTCGGCAGGTCGGGAAGCTGCTCTCCGGCAGACCTGTCGAGCACCTGCCTTCCGTTCTCGTCGAGCGTATAGCTGCCCGACACCCGAAGCGAGTCGTACAGCGTGCGGAACTCCGACACGAGCACCCGGCGCAGCGCCTCGGCGCGTTCGCGGGCCAACCGCTCGTTGACCTGCCAGGTTCCCTCGGGCGAAGCCGTGGCGCGGAGCGTGATGCTGTCGATGATGTAGACCGGATCGGTCATCAGGCCGCGCGTCAGCGAACGCACGGCGGCGATCTGACGGCGATTTGCGGTCAGCGTGTCCACAAGGGTCGATTTGCCCGACGGGAAGGTGAAGAAGAAGCGCGCGTTGGCCTCGGCGTCGCGCAGCACGATGCGCTGCATGTAGCGCGTCGTTTCGTCGAGGAACGTGGTCATCGAAGCCACGTTGTAGGTCAGCGTGTCCGACCGGGTGATCCTATACGTGCGGCCGCTCCGGTCCTCGACCTCCCCGGCCAGACAGAGATAGAGTTTCGACGTGTTTTCGTCGGCCTGCACCTGCTCGGTGTAATAATAGTCGATCCGCCCGTCGGGCCGGCAGATCACCGTGTCGAGCCGTGCGTCGGCATAATAGGGATGGCGCACCAGGCGCGCGAAAGCCGCAGGGCTGTTCACGGCCCGCTCGTAATTGCGCCGCAGCTCTCCTTCGCGCAGCATGCCGCGCCGCACCTCCGCCGTATCGAGGGCGTTCAACGCCGCCAGACGGTCGGCGGCATACTCCTTGCGGATGCGGTAATTCTCACGGGCGGCGCTGTCTCCGGTTTCGCGCAGCAGCCCTTCGACCTCCGGACGGCGCAGCCCCGTGTAGGCGAGCCGCCGGCCCGCCAGCGCGCGTATCCCGGCATCGTCGGCCGTATAGACCTCGCCGTAAACGCGCCCCGGATTCTCCGTCAGCGAACGGATGTAAGCCTCGCGTTCACGGCCCCCGTCGACCGGGTATTCGCCCTGCACGCGGGTGTAGATCCCGCCGCCGGGCAGCACGTCGTCGCCCGTATAGGCATGCCGGTAACGCGGCGCAAAATAGTCGTTCAGATGGTCGAACTTGTCGCTGGCATCCGGCGTGTAGGAGGTCCGTTCCCGCACCTTGCGGTCGGTCGCCGTGACGTAGCGGCGCAGCCGGGCGTACTGCCGGCGACGCTCCCCGCGCGTCGTCCATCCCACCTGCCTGTCGAACATCGCCTCCTCGGGCGTCATCCGTTCCAGACGGGCTTCGGCGTCGGCATACTTCGTCCGCTGCTCCGCCACGCGGTCCATATAGCGGGAATAGGCTCTCTTATCGCCGAACCGCTCGAAGTAATCCGCGCTGTCGACGATCCGTCCGAGATAGTCGTCGTAACGCGCATATTCGCGCCGCTGCATCGTCCTGAAGCGGTCGCCGCTGTAAACCAGCGGATCGAACGCCAGCGTGTCCGCCCCCTTGAGCAGCTGCGGATCGACGACCAGCTGCCAGTTCCGGGCCTGCAATTCCTGCGGGACCGACACAACGAACTCGACGTTGATCTTGCCGTTGCGCTCCACCAGATTGCGGCGGTTCGAGGCCGAAATGACCACCTCGTCGATGGCCACCGACATCATCTTCTCGCCCGACAGCGAATCGACGTCCACGGGCGTAATGAAAAGCTCCGTACCGTCCTGCTTGCGGTAGGTAATGATCTTCTGGGTGCGGGCCGTATCGGCGGCCTGCGCCACGGGGTTCTGTGCCGACCGGGCCGGGAGGTGCACCCCCACTTCGGGATCGCTCTTGGCCAGTTTGCGGATATTTCCGCACCCGGTCAGGAATGCGCCCGCGGCAAGAACGGCCGCCGCATACCCCATCCATTCGCGCTGTTTCATCATCCGGGCAGGCATTTACTTGCGGGAAACGTCCACCGCACCGTTCACATCGACCGTAAAGACCCGCCTGACGCCGCCGGGCGAGGTCTGAACCTGGCGCAGCACCAGCGTGGCGCCGGCCATCCAGCTCTCGTAGGGCACCTTCATCTCGTAACGGAACACCTGATCGGTCTTTTTATCGGCATTGATCGTCATATAGGGCTGCCGCTCGGCCCAGTAGGCGCCGGAAAGACGGCGGCGGCGCTCCTGCATGTGCTGCTGATAGCGGCCGTTGATGAGGATGTGGGGAAAGAGTTTCACCGACTTGCGGTCGGGGGTGCTCAGCTCGGGCAGGATCGTCCAGCTCTGCGAGCGGGTCACGGCCTTGCGCGACACCGATATTTCCAGCACCATGTGCAGCTCGCCGCCGCGTTCGGCCAGCACCTTGCGCGTCACGGCGACATCGCCCACGATCTGGGCGCGGAGCGAAAGCGCCGCAACGAGAAATACGAAAAGGAAGCAGTATTTTTTCATGGGACGCATCGTTTATTTCTTGGAGTTGAACAGGTAGACGAACGTTACGCCGATCTCGGTGGGGATCGGCAGGAAACGCTTGGAGTCGACGTAGGAACTGCGCTTCGGGCCGCTGACCGGCTCGGCATGGTAGCTCAGGCGGGCCAGTCCGGCGCCGGCCGAAAGTTCGAGATTCCAGTGGGGGCTGACGTAAAACTGGTAACCGATGCTGATGCCTGCGCCGACGAACGAACCTTTGTAATAGTTGGTCTGCAACCCCTTGAATACCTTGTCGCCGATGAACGGAAGCTTGAAGCCGCCGACCTCGAACTTGCCGCCGATGGCGTGCACCCCGAAAAAGAGGCGCGTATACTTCTCGGTCACCCAGTAACGGTACTCGGGGCGGATGAACCAATGCTGGATCTTATTGTCCGAACCGATGGTCCAGGGGTTGTAGTTGGCCGAGAATCCCAGCGTGGAATGCTTCCCGACGGCCACCTCGGCCCCGACATTCGGAGTCGCGGCAGCCCAGTAAAGCAGATTGGTCTTCACAGCCACCTGCTGCGCCGACGCTCCGGCCCAGCAGCACACGGCCAAAAGAAGCGCCGGAAGGATCTTCTTATTCATATTCATAGACACACAAATTGATTCGTGTTTGCACATGTCCGAACCGGCCCAAAAGTCTGTTCCCGTCGCCATTTCAGACAATTAACGGTGCAAAATTGGACATAAAACACAAAAATACATGTATCATATATAGCACACCCTACCTTAAAACACCGAAACGCCCAGGCCCGGAACCGCGGCGTCCGGGCACCTGCACGCGGTTTATTTGGCTTTTCGGCGGAAAATCAGTAATTTTCGCACCTAAAACGCCCTGGCGATGTTGAAATTAACGATTGCAGCACTTGCGGCCATGCTGCTGACCGCATGCGGAAGTCCGGAAAAACGGACCGAAAAGCAACAGGAAAAAACGATTTTGTGCGGCGGCTATACCGGGCAGCGGCCCCTCGAAGCGTCCGATCGCGAACTGTTCCGCCGGGCGACGGCCGGCATGACCGGCGTAAGCTACACCCCGGAGAGCGTCGCCACGCAGGTCGTGGCGGGAACCAACTACCGCTTCATCTGCACGGCGAAAACCGCGACGCCCGGCCCCGAAACCTACGAGGCCGAAATCATCGTCTTCCAGCCGCTGCCGGGGCAGGGCGAGGCGAAAATCGCGAAAATCACGCGGTTGTAGCCCCTCCGGCGGCTCTCTGCAAATACTCCTGCAGGATGAGCGCATGGTTCTCCGCCGCATTTTTCGAGGCGTAGAGCAGCGTCACCGTGTCCGCACCTTCTATTCCGCGGACGAACTCCCGCACGGCCTGCGACGCACGCAACTCGTCGGTGTACCGGCGGCGGAACTCCTCCCAGCGGTCCCCGGGGTCGGCGTGATACCAGCTGCGCAGTCCGGCCGAAGGCGCAAGGTCCCTGGCCCAGACGTCGCAATGCAGGGCGTCTCTGCGTACGCCCCGCGGCCAGAGCCTGTCGACCAGCACGCGACAGCCGTCGTCCGGCGCCGGCGCTTCGTAAACCCGTTTGATCCGTATCCGTGTCATGGGATTATTCCAAAAGAGGTGAAAAGTTCGATCTGACTCTCTTCCGGGGCTCTCAAACGAACGGCCCGCACTCCCCAACCGGGCATGTCGGACGGGCGATCGACAAACCCGACACCCTTTGCGGCAAGGGCTTCACAGGTATAAAAACGGAAACACTTGTCGTAGTTCCAGACCCGCAAACTTGCGTTACTCAATTTCATAGTCGGTCAATTTTAGAGACGAGGAACAAAAAGCGGGCCTGAAAGCCCTAAAATGAAGGGCGCCTCCCGGCGCCCTTCCCCATCAAAAATTAACCCTTAAAAATTATCCCCTTTTCGGAAGACTTCCGAGAGATAGTGGTGCAGATAACATAAATCAGCGTCACCTTGTATCACTTCCCGCATCATCAAGTCTTCGTCCTCGGAGATGCCGTTGTCTGAAACCTCGTTTTTGTCAATATCCTCCATAGGCTTTGGTTTTAACTTGCTTGCATTTATATAACGCAACCCATTCGGGAATATTGTGCGGGGTCAGCTCAAGATCAGATTTTTTTCTTTGATCATCCGCCGCAGGTTGATCAGCGCATAGCGCATGCGCCCCAGCGCCGTGTTGATGCTCACGTCGGTCTGTTCGGCGATCTCCTTGAAGCTCAAGCCCGAGAAGTAACGCATGATCACCACCTCGCGCTGCTCGGAGGGCAGCAGTTCGACCAGCGCGCGCACGTCGCGTTCGATCTGCTCGCAGACCATCGAATCCTCAACCGTACGCTCGGACAGCTTCAGCGTCCCGAGCACGTCGTAGCCGGCTTCGGTCTCGCTCACGGATTTGTTCTGCCGCTGTGCGCGGAAGTGGTCGATCACCTGGTTGTGCGCGATGCGCAGAATCCACGAAAGGAACTTTCCGTTATCGGTATAACGGCCTTCGTCGATCACACGGACGGCTTTGATAAACGTCTCCTGGAAAATGTCATCGGCCACATCACGGTCCTTGACCATCATGTGGATGTAGTCCTTCACCCTGCGGCTATGGCGTTCGATGAGTTTGGATATGGCACTACGGTCACCTGAAAGGTAGTGATTAAGCAATACCTGGTCACTTAATACTTGCACGTTCATACTCTTGTCTCCTAATTAGTTACTAAGAGTAGATTTCTTTCCCGATAGGCGATCCTTTTTTAGTTGTCTGATGTCGTTACAATTCCTTGTTCGGGCCTTGAAAACATCGGAGTTTTCGGAGGCTTTACATTGACAAGATAAGCACTTTTTCCGAAAATACCAAATTTTTCTACTCCGCCGGCAATATTCCGGCATATTTTTTTCCGCCCGAAACAAACAAAATCCGTGCCAGAAACATCCCGTATGCGGACAAAATGAAGGCCCGCGCCTCCGGCGAACCGGCAAAAGCGGCCGATGAAATTCCGCCCGGCCGCGCCCCGCTATTTCAGCGGTTCCACATGAATGGCGATCATCGTGCCCTCGCCGAAGCGGGCGCGCAGGCGGCGTTCGATGTCGACCGTCAGGGCGTGGGAGCGCGCCACGGTCATCGCCCCGTCCATGCGGACGTGCACTTCGACGGCAATCGCGGCCCCGATGCGGCGGGTCCGCAGGTTGTGCGGCTGACACACCTCGGGATCGGCCGTCACGATGCGCAGAATCTCCTCCTCCACGTCGGCCGGAAGCGAACGCTCCAGCAGCTCGTTCAGCCCCGTGCGGACCAGATCGAAGGCCACCTTGAAGATGAACACCGCCACGACGAGCGCCGCGATGGAATCGGCGATACGCCACTTCTGGCCCAGAAAATAGGCGCAGGCGATTCCGACGAGCGTCCCCAGCGACGACAGGGCGTCGCTGCGGTGGTGCCAGGCATTGGCCACGACGCTCGGGCTGTCGACCGCACGGCCTTCACGGACGGTGTAGCGGTAGAGAATCTCCTTGACGACGATCGACACCCCGGCCGCCACGAGGGCCACCAGCCCCGGCCGGGGCAGCAGCCCGCCGTCGACCACGATGCGGATGTCGCGGATGCTGCCGGCGAGAATCCCGGCCCCCACGATCCCCAGCGCGAGGCTTATGATGATCGTGGCGAGGGTTTCGTACTTCCCGTGGCCGTAATCGTGGCCGTCGTCCCGGGGCTTGGCGGAAATCCGCGCGAAGGCGATCACCACCACATCCGTCGCCAGGTCGGAGAACGAATGCACGGCATCGGCGACCATCGCGCCGCTTCGTCCAAGGATGCCGGCGGCAAGCTTCACGAGCGACAGCACGAGATTGACCACGAAACCGATGAAGGTCACGCGGTAGATTTTACGTTTCCGGATTTCCGCTTCGCTGGACATAGGCTCAAAAGATTGAAATTCAAAAATACGCTTTTTTTTCGATTATCACGAAACTGAATTTAACCGAAATGCGGCTCCAAGCTATTTTTGATTTCAGGCGAGGTAGTTCTGCGCATCGTGAAGAACGGGGCGGATGGATAGTACCTCAAGTACATTCCATTCGCCCCATTCGAGGGATGTGCGGAAATATCCGCCTGAAATCGAAAATCAATAGCTGCGGGCGAACAGCACGCGACGGTGCGACGGCCTGCCGGAGAAGACGCAGACGCCCTCTTCGTCGACCGCATCGACCGGAATACAGCGGATCGTGGCCTTCGTGGCCTCCTTGATCGCCACCTCGGTCTCCACCGTACCGTCCCAGTGCGCCGAAAGGAAGCCCCCCTTCTCGTCGAGCACCCGCTTGAACTCCTCCCACGTGTCGACCTTCGTAATCATCGACTCGCGGTAGGCGAGCGCCTTTTTATAGATGTTTTCCTGAATCTCGGCCATCAGCCCTTCGATACGTTCCACGAGCCCCTCCTGCGAAACGGTCTGCTTCTCAAGCGTGTCGCGGCGCACCAGCTCGATCGTGCCGTTCTCCAGATCGCGTCCGCCCATGGCCAGCCGCACGGGCACGCCCTTGAGTTCGTACTCGGCGAACTTGAATCCCGGACGCACGTTGTCCCGGTCGTCGATCTTCACGCTGATGCCTTTGTCGCGCAGCTCTGCGGCAATCGCCCCGAAGCGTACGCAGATCTCGGCGAGCTGCTCGGGGGTCTTGTAGATCGGCACCATCACCACCTGGATCGGGGCGAGTTTCGGAGGCAGGACCAGACCGTTGTTGTCCGAATGGGCCATGATCAGCGCACCCATCAGACGGGTCGAGACGCCCCACGAGGTCGCCCACACGTATTCGAGCTTGCCCTCCTTGTTGACGTACTGCACGTCGAACGCCTTGGCGAAGTTCTGGCCCAGGAAGTGCGACGTACCGCTTTGCAGCGCCTTGCCGTCCTGCATCAGCGCCTCGATAGTGAGCGTGTCCTCGGCGCCCGCGAAACGCTCGTTGGGCGACTTGTGGCCCACGACCACGGGCAGCGACATCCACTCCTCGGCGAATTTCTGGTAAACGCGGATCATCTTTTCGGCCTCCTCGACAGCCTCCTCGCGCGTGGCGTGCGCCGTGTGGCCCTCCTGCCACAGGAACTCGGCCGTACGCAGGAACAGGCGCGTGCGCATCTCCCAGCGCACGACGTTGGCCCACTGGTTGCAGAGGATCGGCAGGTCGCGGTAGGACTGAATCCAGTTCTTATAGGTGTTCCAGATGATCGTCTCCGACGTCGGGCGCACGATCAGCTCCTCTTCGAGCTTGGCGTCGGGATCGACCACGACGCCCTTGCCCTCGGGATCGTTCTTCAGACGGTAGTGCGTCACCACGGCGCACTCCTTGGCAAATCCCTCGACATGGTGGGCCTCCTTCGAGAAGAAGGATTTGGGGATGAAGAGCGGGAAATAGGCGTTCTGGTGTCCCGTATCCTTGAACATCTTGTCCAGCGCAGCCTGCATCTTCTCCCAGATGGCGTAGCCGTAGGGTTTGATGACCATACATCCGCGGACGGCGGAGTTCTCCGCAAGTCCCGCCTTCACGACCAGGTCGTTATACCACTGCGAGTAGTTCTCGTCGGACTTCGTGAGATCTTTCAGTTCCTTTGCCATATCTTTTTGGTTTTTACTTTTATTTCGGACTGCAAATATACAAAAAAATAAAGGTCCGTTGCAAAGACGGACCTTTATATTATTATGCATACACTTTAGAACCGGAATCCTAATGTCAGCGCCACGTTGTGACGGTTGATGTCGGTCGAATAGAGGGCGCTCTCGGTGTACCCGACCTTGTCCTCGGCATAGAACAGGTAGTAGTCCGACAGTTTCGACGACACGTACTGATAGGCCAGGTCGAGCAGCACGCCCCGGGACAGGACGAATCCCACGCCTGCGCCGTAATAGGTCGTCTGCTTGATGACGGGCGATGCCGGCGGAAACTCATCGTCCCGGATCATCGAACCGCTGTAACCGAAGCCCGCACGCAGCGACAGCACCGGCAGGGGTTTGAACTCGGCGCCCACACGCACGATGTTCGAAGCCTTGAAATTCTGGCGGAACGAATCGTTGTACCACGACTGCGAATCCAGCCCCGAGGGGTTGTCCTTGATGCGGATTCCGTTGTACCAGTCGCGCTCGTAGTCGACCGAAATCACGCCCCGCTCGCCGAACGTGTACGATGCGCCGAACATCAGCCGCGTCGGCGAGACGAACGACCAGCCGTTGGGTCCGTCGTCGACCAGCAGCGGCGAGGTCATGTTGGGATCGTTCGCCGTGGAAATGTATCCATCCTTGTCGGGCTTCACGTTCGGATCGGTATCGTTGTTGGCATAGGCCAGTCCGGCCGCCGCGCTCTGGAATTTCCGGTCGAGCGAATAGTAGGTCGGGGTGTGGATCGCCGCGCCGAGACGCAGGTTCGCCGTCGGACGATAGACGATGCCCGCCTTGAAGTTGACGCCCGTGCCGTCCACGATCACGCTCTGGTTGAGTTTCCAGCGCAGCAGCTGATAGTCCAGCCCGGAATTTCCGAAATCGGGCGTGTTCTGGCTCGGCGCATCGTAGAAATACTCCTCGACATAGTCGATGTACTTGCGCTGGTAGACGCTCTGGATGCCCAGCGACGCACCGATGTAGATTTTATTGTTGATATTGGCGCCCACCGACAGCACATACTCGCCGATCGAACCTTTGCTCCGCAGCATCGTGTAGTGGTCGACGCCCGCATTGTTCCCGACCCATGTCGGTTTCCACGTCCCGGGATCGTCGGGATCGGTCTGGTCGATCAGAAACCCGCGGTAAGCCAGCATCGCATTCCAATACTGGGGATCGTTCGGCCAAACCCAGTCGCCCGAACCGCCGTTCGTATAAAAATCGTTTTTCGAAACGCCGTTCCACTTCAGCTGACGGGCATAGGCGTCGCCGATCGTGCCGCCCTGGTTCTGCCGCACGAACCCATAGTCGTAGTTGAAATCGGCGATGCGGTTGTAGCCGAAGCCGACATTGAGGCTGATGAGCGAGCGCGAACCCTCGTAAGCGTTGATCACGACACCGATGTTGGCCATCGAAAAACGGTCGCGCGAATTGCGCCCGTACTCCGGAGCGTTGCCCTTGCTGCGCGCGAAGGACATCATCGGCGTGATCGAAATGTCGCCGTGGCGGTACATGCCCAGACCCGCCGGGTTGATCGACATCGACGAGAGGTCGGCGCCCAGCGAGGTGAAAGCCCCCGCCATGGCCATGGCGCGCGCCGTGCCGAAGTTGAACTGCGTCTGCGAGAGTTCGATCATATCGGTCGGCATCAGCAGGTCCTTGTCCATCAGAAGTCCGCCCCATTGCTGAGCCGAAGCCCCGGCCGCCGTCGCGGCGGCCGCAAGCGTGATTATCAGTCGTTTCATAGTCGTTTGCACATTAAGAAAGTCAACCGTTAACGTCCGCCGGAGTTCCGGTAGCTGCCTCCCGAAGAGGTCGTACCCGACCCGCCGCGCGAACCTCCGCCGTAACTGCCGCCCGACGAAGGCGAACTGCCGCGGTTGTAGGACGACGAACTGCCGCTGTTATAGCTGTTGCCCCGGTCGTAGGTGTTGCCGCCGGAGTTGCGGTAGCCGTTATCGTTGTATCGGCTGCCGCCGCGCGACGAGCTGCCCGAATTATAGCGTCCGCCGAACGAGTTCCGCCCGCCGCTGTTGTCGCGCACGCCGAAGGTGTTCCGGCCGCCGCTGCTGCCGCCGCGCATCGACCCGGTCGATTTCGAGCCGGAACGCGATCCCACGCCGTAGCGGGTTCCCGAAGGCGACGTGTAGGGATTGGGCCGGCGCACGATGTTCGAATGATAAGGCCGTCCGTGCCAGCCCGGCCCCCATCCGGGAACATGATGATGCCCGTGCCATCCGGGACCCCAGCCCCAGCCCGGTCCGTACCAGGGGTCGTACCACGAACTGTACCACGGTCCCCAACCGGGTCCGTACCAGGGATTGTGCCACGAGTTCCACCCGAAGCTCCAGCCCCAGCTGCCGAACGAGAAGCTCGGACCCCAGAGCCTGTTCCACCCGTAGTACCACGGATCGGAGTAGATCACCGTGCCCCACGATCCGAACATCGAGGTGATGTACTTGGGTTCCACCCACACCTGGTCGCCCATGACCACGATGTTGTAAAACGCCGGGTCGTAGGCCGACACGTAGTTGAAGGCCGAACCGTAGCGGGCATTGATGTAGCTCGACGGCATCTTGTAGGTCGGCGACTCGAATCCGCGCAGGCGGCGCGCGTAAGCGCTTTCATAGTCGTCGGCCAACACGCTCTCGTAAGGATTTGCGTCCGCAGAGCGGTATTCGTAATAGCTATTCTCCGCGGCAGCGGCCTTCGCCTCGGCGATCCGCGCCTCCCATTCGGCCCTGCGGGCTTCGGCGGCAGCGCGCTGCGCCTCGGCCTCGGCCTGCTTCCTGCGGGAGATCTCCGCGCGGTCATGCACGGCGTAGAGATCGTCGGAAGCATACCCCGCCGAGGCGTAGTAAGCCGACGAGCAGCTTGCGAGGCCTGCGGACAGGATGACGGTTCCGAATAAAATTTTCAACTTTTTCATAGCGCACGTAATGTTTGCGTTAGTTCTTCAGGTACCAAACGAAAACCGTACCGATTTTAGTATCGTTCTTCTTTATAAACGGCCGCGCACGGAAAATACTGCATGCGCGAAGCGGGTCCGTCCGTTTGCAAAGATACGAACCGGCGAAAGCAAAAGCAAACTTGCCTGCATTTTGCCGCGCGGGCGTATCTTCGACGAAGTCAAAGATACGAATAATTCCGGAAAAGCGGCAGAAACAGGGCCTCCGGAGGCGTTTTTTCAACCAAATGTGATTTTTTCCGCACGAAAATGTGCGAAAATAAAAAATATGCCTATATTTGCAGTCCCAAAACAACGGTTTTGGATCGGGAGAACGGGGCAAGCCCTCCTCCCGCGACCGAAAAGGAGAGGTGCCGGAGTGGTCGATCGGGCCGCACTCGAAATGCGGTGTACGGGCAACTGTACCGGGGGTTCGAATCCCTCCCTCTCCGCAATAAATGTTGGAAATCAGCAAATTACAAAACAAACACCCAATTTTACACCCAATAATGTAAAATTGGGTGTTTTTGTATTATTTAAGAAAACTGCCGAGCGACTATGCATTGATCAGTGATTCTTTCCATTTACAATTACCTTATGAAGTCATGAAACAAAATCATACACAACACCATGCCGCTACACTCCGATGCGAGCTGAGCCTCAACGAAAGGTAGCATGAACATGACGATAATTGTGGCGCATAGCCAATAGATATAGTTCTTATTTTCGAATTTCATTATCCATCTATTTGCAAATCAAGATTTATAATTTCGCTTGATTTCGTCAATCGACTTGCCGCCGATACCAAAGTTCTCATCCGGCAATTCCTTAATGGTTACGGTGAAGAACTGCGCCGGAATATGGATTATTTCGGCGGCTGTCGCTGTCAGCCGCTCAATAAGTTCTTTCTTTTGTTCGGCGGTCAATGCTCCGCTTTCAACTGATATGTATGGCATTGTAAAAGTGTTTTGGCATTACAAAACGTCTATTCGATTGGAAGATTGTGTTGCTTCAAGAAACTAAGTTTGTCCCAGTAGCCCCTCTGATATACAATAAGATTGTTTTTGATATGGAAGAAGCCGCAACCACGCAACCCCAATGGGTCTTTCCATTCCAATATAGCCCATTCTCCATCTTCAAAAATATTTTCAACAATACAAACCATTTTAGCCGTTGCGAACTCCCCGGCAAACATCCGGCGTATGGCTTCTTTTCCAGCCACGGGAGCGTTCGCCACCTGATGGTTTACGGCATCGTCCGCATATAGCGCGGCGATTCCCTCCACGTCGGACGCGTTGAAACAATCAATCCATTTCTCCAGTACTTCTTTCGGTGTCATTTGATGTTACATTTTTTAATGTCAAAACCATCTCAAATTGTTTACCGGCGAGGCAAACACCTTTGGACGCGAGAAATGCGTCCAAAGAAGGAGTTGGAGATTCGACATTGATTACTTTTACTATTTCAGATTCAGTCATCTCAATCATTTGTTTTAGCAAGGAAGATGCGACGCCTTTTCTGCGGAAAGTCGGATCAACAGCTATCTGGGTAATGTCACCGGACTTTGGAGAGAAAACACAGTATCCTGACAAAACAGAATCAACCATAGCTCCCAACGTCACCAAATCATCACCTGCTCTCTTAATAGATTCAATGTCATTCTGCCAGGATGGGGTAAAATCATGGAATGATTGGGCTGACAAAATATCTTCAGACTTCAGCGCGACGATGGAGCATTTGGCAGGTTTGTCAGATAGATGGTTAACAACCAGTTGCTTCTTTTGAGTGAAGAAATTAAATTCTCGTAAAATCTCGAAACCGAGACTTTCATATATTTTTAACGCTCTTTTATTATGTTGAAGCACCTCAAGCAAATAATTCTCTATACCGGCATTTTTCAGGAATGGCATAGAGTGCGTAAATATTCTTTTGGCAAGTCCTTGCCCTCTGAACTCTTTTCTTGTACCTGTTCCCGTATCGTATGCAGTAAGTTTGCCATTATAGTATTTACCAATACCATTAAACGTGAACGCCACGATATTGTCATCATAGAATGCACCGAATGATAAAGCCGGATTGAAGCCTCGCCGTTTCAGCATTGACTTCAATTCTGTCTTATCCACGCTGATTTCGTAATCCGAGAAAGCTGACTTGAAAGCCGTATATATTTGCTCGAATGAAATGCCTTCGAGGTTTTTTATTTCAATCATGGGTTACTTGCTATCGGATTCGTTACCATTAATTTAATTTGAACAGGATTGAAGCCATGTTCTGACCGAGATTGCGCATATTGGCAATTCCTTCATTATCTTTAAGAACATCGCCAATTTCTCGCCCATAAACCATGTTCCAGTATGTGGAACCAGCAACTATCATCTCCTTGTTTAAGAAAAAATGATTCATTGTATCGACCGCCGTCATACCTCCGGCACGACGAACGGCGGCAACTGCCACGCCCAGTTTGTGTTTCAATATTCCCGGATTGACAGCAGCGACAACGCCACCTCTGTCCAACAATGCTTTCATTCGAGAGGAAACATCTGCTGAATAAACCGGCGAACCGAGAATTATCCCGTCAGCTCCAACTATTTTGCTAAATACCTCGGCAAAACCGTCTTTGCGGAATACACAATTACCTTTACCTTTACAGGCAAAACAAGCACGGCATGGCTCTATATCGACATCGGCCAATTGGATAAACTCGGTTTCAATACCTCTCTTATTCAGTTCCTCAAATATCGTGCGGATTATGATAGCTGTATTACCATCTTTCCGTGAGCTGCCGTTAATTCCAATTACTTTCATAGTCCTTTGTATTGTTCCATTTCAATGCAATTCCAAGTTTCGCCCAAGCAAGAATAGCTTTCTGTTGTTGGAACAATCACGCGCCTGAATCCGGCAGACTTATAGCAATGGATGGCTGACGGATTATTTTCAAAGACACCGAGTGATACTTTCGTAGCACCAAGCGTCTCAAAAGCATATTTGACTGCCATTGAAACAAGAGTTTTACCAAAACCTTGACCACGTTTTGAATCATCGACAATGACGAATCCCAAGCGTTGTTCCGATGAATCATCTGCCGGAGTGCGCAGGGTGATATATCCCACAATGTTATTGCCATTCAACATTGTCAGGGCGCGTTGACTTTGTCCGTCAATATACCGCTCGTGATAGATATTCATATCTTCTGGTGTGACCGGGTAACACTCATATCTGTCAGCGCACCATTGGCGCATAAGATATTCGTTTTTTAGCCAAGTAGTAATTACATTGGCATCTGTGGGCTGATATGGTCTAAGACTAAGGCGCATCATTATAGAATTGTTTTCAACTCTTCATTGCAAAACATTGTCGGGGTAAATTCCACAATCTGATAGTTGGCAATGTCGTTGATGTGGAACGGATCTTCGGAAATAATAGCATCAACCGCTTCACGGTTGTTGGCTTTTATCATTATCACGCCACCAATGCGAGGGATCTGTGGCCCAGATGTTATGAAATCTCCGATGGCATAATGTTTGGCGAGATATTCACGGTGCGCACTCAGATAGTTATCAACCTCGCTCAACGGCTTTTTGTATGTGAGAATTGCAATAAACATAACGAGTCTATTTTTCCAGCGTTTAAGGTGAGGGAAGAATTGACGCATCATGTCTTTAGCCTGTTCCTGTGTCAAGTTCTGTCCTGACTGTTTGTTTATCTCATCAGTGAATTGGGCGCAGTGGTCAATCATCTGCTCCATAGTCATATCCTGCGCAAACTTGCCATCTTTGTAGCAGTAGATGCAATAATCTTCATTGAGTGTGCCATCGGTATTCGTACCGAGGATTTCGTTTGTTAGCGGCATTCCGCAGCTTTGACAGAATTTTTGTTCCATATCGTTTTCCTTTTCGCCCATCAGTCCAACAGGGTAGGTTATTAAATACAAAAGCGTGGACTACCTATGTCAATCTAACTTGACGGCCCTGAGAAAGCCTATGATGCAGATACAACGATAGCAGCCCACGCTATATGCGTGAGAACCACTATGCTATCTCTTGCATCAAATTTGAAAGGCTCTCAGGTTTTCAAGTTACAAGATGAGCATAACGCTTCTTTTTCTTATGTCTTGGAAAGAGTTGCCCCTATCCGAATGCAAAATTAGTTATTTTATTGATGTTTTGCATTATATAGAGTGGAATTATAGCTTGAATCCTCTACTTTTTCTTGGCTCTTCCGCTGATTGTCGTAAACCTTGCCGGAGTTTCTCCCATTGCTCTTTGAACCATTCGCCTATCGGTTGCCTGTTTATTGTAAGCACCAATTTATTATTATCAACCGAACTTTTCTCAATCTTGAAAATATCGTTCTTTATGTCAAACTTTCGTCTATGCTCTTCGGAATAGATTTTCCCATTGCATCTGATTGCTTCTTTTTTTGTCAAAAGATTGTTTACCATATCTTTGGTAAATCCGATGGCATAGCAGAATTTTTCCATTCTCAACATCTCTTTGAGTAAAGGGAACCAGTTGAACGCTTTTTCAAGAATGGTGTTCAATCGTGATATTTCCTTGTCTTTGATTTCAAGCTCTTGATTATGTATTCCTTGTAGGTTACGAATCTGCTTGCCGTGCTGTTCCTGCATTTGTTGCATCTTGGCTTTTAATTCATCAATACCCTTGTCACGCTTGGCAATTTCATGACGTAAATTCTCATTAGTTTGTTCCAAATCTTTCAATTTTCCGCTTCCGAAAAGAGAACCGACACCGCTTGCTATGGCTGTGGCTGCATCGGTAGCTGCGCTTTTGAGTTTGTCGGTGCGTATTTCCGATTTTACCTGTTTGAGTTCTTGCTCAGCAAGAGTTACCTGCTGCTTCTTGTGCCTTTGGGTTTCCTCTATACGTTGCAGTTCGGCTTTCTGTTTCTTTATGATGAAATCGTTACGTTCCAGATGTTCCTTGCCTGTTTCGGTTTTAGATTGTCCTCGTTCCATCAGGAGAATGTCAGAAGCCAAACTTTGCATTTCGGTCATATCCTCGTCATTGAGTTTACAGCTTTTTCCTGTATCGTGGTTCATCCAATCGAAAACGATATGAGCGTGATAATTCGGCTTGAACCACTTTCCATCAATTTGGAAACTCTCTCTGTCTTCAGCTTCGGGTTGTCCGCTCAGCCAATGTCCTTCATCTTTGTGCAGGAAGATTTGCAGCGGAGTAATACCCCAGCGTTGTTTGCACTCCTCGCCAAATTTATGCACATCTGCCAATGTGGTGTCCGCTCTGATGAGCAACACCCCCTCACGGATAGGTGAACACCCTGCCACCTTGATGATTTTTCCGTTCTTGCCTTTGCGTTCACGTTCTTTCTCCTGCATGGCACGTCCGGTCTTTTCCTTGACCATCCGTTTGATGTTGTCGTAATGTGTCCGCAATTCGGTAGTGCCGAAGTCAGGATTTACCCACTGCTCGTTATTGGTGGAAAGTTTGGAAACGACATAGATTCTGGACTCTCCGATGTTGCGTATGTACTCGGCAGTCCTTCGGTTGTGTGCCTCGCTCGATGCGATGTTGCAAGGCTTGATATGTATGCTTGATTTTGTTGCCATAGTTTTTTTGTTTACATTAGATTACTTTGTTCGCTTCCGCAGTGGGGTTCTTAGGGGTGCAACCCATAAGCGGTGATTGCAAAGAGAGGGTCACTCTTTGCTCGGGGTTCTCAGGGGTGAACGCCCTGAGTGGGTTATTAGGGCAAAGCCCTAATCCCCTCGGGAGAGCCCACAACTACGAAAGCGGAGCGTGTAGTTATAGTGGGCTATAACCGAAAACCGTTCTTCTTTTTCGGTGGCTGGGTGTGCGTCTCTCTTACGGACTGGACTTGCCTGTTTCTTTCAGCCTGTTTCTGTAAGTATTCGTTCAAGTCCTTGCATCCGCTGTAGGTTTGCGAAGCGTCACGGATGTATAAATCCCTGCCGTATTCCATACGAATTTGCCGGAGTGCTTCCATCCCTGCACGGTCATTGTCAAAGAAACAATGTATGCGCTCGTAGCTACCCAACGGATAGAGAGCCTTGCTCACATTCGATACAGAGTTCAATACCATATAATCTTGTCTGTCCAGTTCGGGAAATTTCGGGCAATTTTCCAATCTCAAAGTAAGAAATGAAAGATAGTCCATAAATCCCTCGAACACATAACACGTTTCCCTCGCTTTTCCCGCCTGTCTGATGTGGGAGATTTCCTTAGGGGCAATACAGCCCTTGAAATAACGGTTGCGAATCTCATAGCCGCCCGATATGTTTGGAAAGGCAATGGCGAAATACCGTTTGCCGTTGTTGGTGAAATGAGCTTCGCGGCATTCTCTTTTCGCCAGTTCCGTGTTTATTCCCCTTTCCTGCAAATATGAGAGTAGGGCAGGCGAAGAAAGCGGTACAATCTCCAGTTGTTGAAAACGTGGCTCGGAAGATGACTGCTTGCCAAAAGAGAAAGAATCAGAACGGATATGTGGTGTCTGTTCCGCTATGCGTTCCAATATATAAGGTATATGGTCGGTAGCATATAAGTGTGACGCCAGTTCGATGGTGCCGCCGCCTTTGCCGAGTGCAAAATCATACCATTGGTTACGCTCGATATTTACCTTGAACGAGGCTTCAGTTTCTTCCCTTAACGGTGATTTATACCATAGGTTGATACCCTGTTGTTTGACGGGAGAATATCCCAAACTGTGCAGATAATCTGCTATCCTGATTTGCTTGGCTGTCTGTATATCCATAAGATAATTGTTTGAGTAGTTGGTGAATTGATTTATTTTTCTTTTCGCCCGTACCATTTTAAGAAGTACGGTCTATATAACCACTTCACTAAATTGTCGTATATATAGAATACGGCAATAAAGTGAAGCGGTTTATCCATTCCTTGCATCACTTCGCTTTATCCTTAATATATAGACCCACAGAATGAAGTGAAGCGATTGCAGGTAACGGGTTAATAGTGGAAGTCGGGCATGAATGTGTATTTTCTGCCGTTCTCTTGCACTATCATCCGTTTGTTGCGAAGCATGGTGATGAGCGGTACTGCCTTTTGATGGTTCAGTTTTACACCTATTGACGTATAGCTTTTGATTAAAGCATCTTCCAGTTCCTTGTAACCGTATTCCTCTTTCAGCCCGAAAACGGCTTCCAATGCGATGCGGTGCTGCTGTTCGGTGATATGCCTGTAAGGGTCGAACTTTTCTTCCTCGGGTCTTCCCGGTTTCTTGCTTTCTGTTTTGTAACCCTCTATGAGTTCGGGCAAGGCATTGTCGTTGATGCGAAAGGCAAAAGGCTCGAAATCCATTGCCCGGATGTGCATGGCTGAAACACTGCTTATATCCCCGTTGCTCTTGTCCTTTTCCACCAGCAATACGGTTTCCGCCTTATTGTTTAACTCCGTGCCGATATGCCCTCTCGCATTCTCATCCCCTTTGTTCTGATGCAGTATCGTATGGATGTGTATCTGCCTGTCGTCCGTCCACTGCATCAGTTTGGATATGATGCGTGTGGATTCGCCGGGGCTGTTGATGTCATATACCATGTCACGGATGCCGTCTATGATTACAAGACCAATGTCGGGCGTATTATAGATAGCCTGTTCGACAATCCTGATACGCTGTTCAGGCGTGTATTTCCTCAAAGCGAGAAATTCAAGGTTTTCGCTGTCCCTGTCATCGGGCAAGCCAGCCATCCGTAAAATGCGTTTCATGACTTTCAGGCAATGATAAGGGCTTTGCTCCGTATCAACATAAAGCACTTTCCGCTTCCCGTCGGAGAGCTCTGCCACATACCGCAACACAGTGCCATTCTTCAATGTAGCGGCTACGATAGCCGATACATTGAATGTCTTTTTACTTTTGGCTTTGCCGATGGATGCGCTGAAGTTGCCCAATGTCCCAATGACAGAACCATGCACTTTGAGGATTTCGGGTGCTTTCTCATAACTTTTCGACAGGCTCAAACGTGAGGCTTGCCAAAGGATTACGGCTTCTTCTGCCGATATGTCCTTAATCTCTTTCATATAGTCCATAGCCATACCACCCGTTATTTCCGTCCTCCGGTTTTCTTTCCTGCCAGTTCAAGGGCAAGTTCCGCATCAACGATAATCTTGCGCCCTATTTGCGTAATAGCTTTGTCTATCTTACCGCTTTTCTTTATACGGTTGGCGGTGGGCAGACTACACCCGAACAGTTTGGCAATGCCCAGTATTCCGTACACATATTTTCTTTCTGTGTCCGTAACGGGTCGTGGTTGCGTTTCCGTTTGACCGGAAGCGTGCTTGCTCAGGAATATGAACTCTTCGCCTGTCATCTGCCAGACGGGTTTTAATAATAACTCTTGAAGATTTGTCATCGTTCAATCTATTTAGCCGTTAAACAATCAGCCCTGCGCACTGGCTGTTATCTCTGTTCTCGAACGATGCAAAATTAGGTAGGGGCGTGAGTGGTAAGGATGTGGTTGGTGTAAATGGAATATCCTGTTATTTCTCTGAATATCAAATAATAAAAATACCACTCAAAAATTAATTTGAGTGGTAAAAGTGGTGATTTCGTAAAATGTCAGGACATATCACGGATTATCGGAATATTGCGTCCATTTCTTTAGCGAACTTTTGGTTACTGTCACTTGGAAAATCCGACACCGGTTCCTTGTACTTTGACTTGTAGTAGTTCTCGTCAATATCCAACTGTTTCAGGATTATATTCTTCCATTTATCCCTGTCTTGTTTGGGCAGTCTTTCACTCATCAGGAATATCAGGTAACACACCCGTATTTTTTCTCGTGCCTTGATTTTTAATTCCTTTTTACAGGAGTAGAGGTTCATGTTGGCATAAAAGTCCTGCGTTGCAATATCTTCAAACTGTTCCCCCACACAGACTTTATGAATAAGCGAAAGTAATTCTGCATCGAAATATTCGGGTTGCTCCTTTGGCGCATCCTGCTGTTTCTCTTGCTTGCTCGGTTCATCCGGCTTGTCTTTTGCTACGGGAATATATTTTGCCAATATTTCCATAAAATGAAAACTCAGTTTATAAATATCTCCGCAACAGTTCTCAATGTATTGGAAAGCTTCCTTTCTTGCCTGCCTTTCCAATTCATAAAGCCTTTCCAGTTCTTTTTTTTCCTTCTCATATTCAGCCTTGCAGCGTTCATACTCCTTTTCGGCTTGCTTTTCTTCTGCTGCCGTATGTACCCTATAGCCAATGGAATCATACCTGTTGTATGCTTCATTCAAAGGCTTGCTTAATTTTTGTGTAACCTCCAATTGTGCCTTTATATCAGCGTCATATCTGCCTGCGAAGTTGTAGCATACACGAGAAATTACCTCGTTATCAAACAATGGATGTTTTTCGTAAATCAGTATGTTTTTCTCTATTTCGGTTCTCAGGCTGTTGAGAACTAGAGTATATTGTTCCTTCGGTTTGTCAAGCACCAGTTCAAGGATGGCGGCTTCGAAAGCTTTTGTGTTATTGTATTGCTTGTAGAAGTCCGTGATGAATTTCTGCCTGTCAAAAGAGAAAGTATGGCTGATTAAAAAGTCGTTGTATATCCGATTGAGTTCACCATATTGGGGAATCATAATCTGTATTTCTCCTGCCATATACGCTTGGTTTATGGGTTCTTATCTTTATCAAGAAAGGAAGTCAGTTCTTCCTCCACTTCCTCTATACTTGGCAGAGCCGATTTTAAGTTTTCAGGTATAGCCTTGCTCAACTGGTAATCGCTGATGCCTATCGGCTGGTCGTAGCCTGTCAATGCGTATTGCGCTACAACTTCGTCTTTCCCCTTGCACAGCAACAATCCGATAGTCTTGTTGTCATTCTCTCCCCTCAGTTTGTCGTCCACCACATTGATGTAGAAGTTCAGTTGCCCTGCATACTCCGGTTTGAATGGGGTTGCTTTCAATTCCACTACGATGTATGCGTGCAGGGGGATTGAATACAGAATCAGGTCGGCAAAGAAATCGCTGTTGCCAATTTGAAAGTGTTTTTGTCGGGCAACGAAAGCAAAGCCATTTCCCATTTCCAGCAAGTAACGGGTGACGTGCTTAACCAGTTGTTCTTCTATGTCCCTTTCGTCTGCCTTTTCCTTAGTTCCAGCCAAGTCAAAGATGTATGGGTCTTTCAGAAGGTAATTGGCAAGGTCGCTTTGCGGTGCAGGAAGCGTGACTGTGAAATTATTAACCTTGTTGTTGCTGATTTGTCTGCTATACAGATTGGTTTCAATTTGTATTTTAAGAACATTGCTGCTCCAGCCCATTTCTACGGACTGTTTCATGTACCAATAGCTTACACCCAATGGAAGCGAACTGTTAAGCATAATCACATGGCTCGCCCAATTGGTTTTTGCAACAGGTGATGCCATAAATACGTTTTCTATATCCTTAATTTCCATACGGTAAATGTCGGATACGGTTTTAGCAACATTATGAATTTGTGCAAGAGGTTCTTGCGTGATTGTAATTTCCTTGTTACCAGTAGATTGAATTTGCGCAAGAGGTTCTTGCGTAAATTGCGAATCGTTTAAGTAGTGTACTTCATCTTCAATTTTCTTCACACTTGGAGCTATTAGTTTTGCATCCGTTTCAATGAAATTCTGCAATACTCTCAATGGATATGTTCTTGCAAACTGACACATATAGGTAAGGTTGCGTTCCGAATAGCCTTTCTTTTCAGGGAAATTCAGCCGGATAGCCTTTGCCAACTGTTTGATGGTTTTGCTTCCCCATCCATGCAGTTGCTGATGATAAAGAATATAGTTGCCCATTTTCCAGTAGTGGAACAGCATTTGCGCATTGGCTGCGGTAATCAGCCGTACTTGCGCCTGTTGTATTTCCGAACCGACAGCATTTATAAATGCGTCAAAGTTCGTCTTTTCTATGTTATGTCCGTTGTTGCTCATCTTATGATATTTTCAGAATACAAATATACTTCAATGGTGGTAATCTATGAAACTAATTGATACTTTTATAGTTGATTAAACTTGTTCATGGCGTTTGCCCTGATGTCATCCGCTATGTCAATGTAGGGCTTCATGGCTTTGTAATCACTGTGTCCAGTCCATTTCATAACCACCGGTGCCGGAATTCCGAGTGCCAACGCATTACAGATGAAAGTCTTTCTTCCGGCATGGGTACTTAACAATGCGTATTTGGGTGTGACTTCATCTATGCGCTCATTTCCCTTGTAGTAGGTTTCCCGTACAGGTTCGTTGATTTCTGCCAGTTCACCCAGTTCTTTCAGATAATCGTTCATCTTCTGATTGCTTATGACAGGCAATGCCATGTGGTTCTCGAAATGAACATCCTTGTATTTTTCAAGAATGGCTTTGCTGTGGTCGTTCAGTTCGATTATCAGGCTGTCCGCAGTCTTGACTGTGGTGACTTCAATGTGGTCGGGTTTAATATCACTTCTTTTAAGGTTACGAACATCCGAATATCGTAAACTCGTGAAGCAGCAGAACAGAAAGACATCCCTGACACGTTCCAAATACTGTTTGTCATGCGGTATATGATAATCTTTCAGTTTGTTCAGTTCATCCCATGTCAGGAATATTACCTTTTTAGGGGTTGTTTTCAATTTGGGTTTGAATGCGTCGTATGCAATGTTCTGATGATGTCCTTTTTTGAA
>CEAZ01053150.1_pt1 | contig 81379 bp, 60 predicted proteins | sample 557361 | NCBI WGS metagenome assembly CEAZ01 (sample SAMEA3182074, study PRJEB8094) | gut metagenome | biome: human; feature: gut; material: Stool; isolation source: human stools | place: Canada | collected 2012-02-22 | reverse complement strand
CCCTGCCGGTCTGCGGATCAGCGGATTCCGTATTTCCGGAAAATCTTGCGCAGCTGCGGTTCGAGATGGCGGGTCATGTACATGAAACCCTGGTCGGAGGGGTGCGAACCGTCGACCGTCCCGAGGTGGTCCGTGCCGATCATCCCCCGGGAGTCGATGAAGTAGATGTTCCGGTCGTCCTTCATCAGCCGCCGGACGCCCGCTTCGGCGGCGGCGCGCTTGTCGGATTCGAATTTCCGCGCCCGGAGGTTGAAATTCACGGTCTCGCGGACCTCGGTCTGAATGAAGATCAGCGGCGTCGAGGGATGCGCCTTGCGGACGGTCGCCACGAAGGCGTCGAGCCGCTCCTCGATCTCCCCGGCGCTCGGGTTGGAGAAGGCGTCGAAAACAAAGGCGTCGGCATCCATCTCGGCCAGCATCCGCGCGAATTCGGGTTGCAGCTTGCATTGCCCGCTGTAACCGAGATTCAGGAAATCGAGTCCCATCCGGCGGGCCAGCCGCGCCGTCCAGGTCATGCCGGGACGCCCGGCCGAAGCGCCGTGGGTGATGCTCGACCCGAGCACCACGATCCGGTGGCGGAAGGGGTTCGGAACGGCCTCGATGCGGCTGTCGCCGTCGATGCCCAGTTCCAGCGAAAGCACCTCGTCCCACAGGGGCAGGTAGACCAGACAGGTCTTTTCGCCCTCGTCCATATACTCGACCAGCGCGCTGTCGTGGTTGTCGCCCTTGGGCCAGCCGAAACCGGCGTAGACCCACTGCCCGTCGCGCTCGATGTAGAGGTCGAGACCCTTGCGGGCGATGGCGGTCATGTTGTGGCCCAATCCGTATCCGCCGGTTTTCCACCGGGCGCGGATCGTCCGGCTGTCGGTACGGAAAACGACGGCCAGTCCGGTGGAGAAGGCCGAGTAGTTCTTCACGGGCTGCCAGAGTTCGTAACGGGCGGTGTCGACCCGCTGGAACAGTTTGGGTGTGGGCATGCTCTTGCCGATGACGGTCAGCGTCGCGGCATCGACGTAACGGAGCGGTTGCTTCTCCTGCGCACCGGCGGCGTTCAGCGTCAGCAGCAGCACGGGCAGCGCGAGGCTGCGGAAAACGAGGGAAAGGTTCTTCATGGTATCGGAATTTGGTTGTATCCGGGTTTGTCGGCCGTCCGGCGGATTCAGAGTTTGTAGAGCGCGTAAACGGGATTGTGGTCCGAGAGGAACGGAACGCCGTAACGCCCGGAATCGACAAGGGTCCGGTAGGCCAGCGCACGGGCGTTGCGGGCGAAAATGAAGTCGATCCACAGCGAACGCTTGCCGAAGTCGTTGAACGTCGGCAGTTCGTCGGTCACCGGGGCCGCATGGCGCGCCGACTGCATCCACGCCTTCAGCGGGTCGAGCAGGGCGTTGTCGTAGGTCGTATTCAGGTCTCCCGAGAGAAAGACGGCGGCCTTCTCACCGGCGATCCGCTTCATCCGGGCGACCATCATCCGGGCCGATTCGGCGCGGGCCTGCTTGCCGATATGATCGAAATGGGTGTCGAAATAGAAGAACTCCTTTCCGGTTTTCCGGTCCTTGAGCTGCACCCACACCGTAACGCGGCGGCACATGGCGTCCCAACCCCGCGAAGGGCATTCGGGCGTGGGGCTGATCCAGAAAAACCCGCTGTCGAGCAGGATGTATTTCGAACGGCGGTACATGATCATCAGATGCTCGCCGCCGTCGGGTTTCTTCTCGATGTCGGTCGCGGCGTCGCGCCCCATGTCGACCTCGGCGTATTCGGGGAGGTTCACCTTCAGATAGTCGATCTGCGGCCGGTGCGGCTCCTGGAAGCCGATGACGTCGGGCGATTCCGCACGGATCATCTCCAGACAGGCGGCGCGCCGCGCAACCCAGCCGTTGTCGCCGTCGGCGCCGGGCTTGTAATAGCGGATGTTGAACGACATCAGTTTCAGGTCGGCCTTCGCAGCGGCGGCGGCCAGCGCCTTGTCGTCCTGCGCCCGCAGGGGCAGCGCGAGGCCGAGAAGCGCAACAAAAAGCAGTAGTTTTTTCATCATGGACAAAGGTGCCAACACGCCGGACGCAGCCGAAACCGGACAGTCCGGCAGAACGCTCCGACAAATAAAAAATATCATTACAGCACCAAAGATAATTCAAAAAAAGCAAAAAAAGCAAACCGGGTCCTGCTTTTTTATACGGATTACGGGCCGCAGGCCACTGCAACAGGCAGCAAAAAGAAAGGGCCGAACCTCCGACGGAGCCGAACGGAACGGGGCGCACGCCGCGGTTCCGGGACAGAAACGCCGCATCCGCCGATCTTCGGACGTCAGGCGTTTTTTCCGCGGGAAAGGCTCCGAATGTCCCGGAAAATTGCTACCTTTGCCGCAAACAAACCCTATTTACACTATGGAATTCGAAGGAACCGTTTACAAAATACTGCCCGTGACGAAGGGAACGTCGGCACGCGGTGAGTGGCAGCGTCAGGATGTGGTTTTCGAAATGAACGAAGGCTCTTTCACACGCAAAATCTGCGTTACGTTCTTCAACAAGCCCGAAGACGTGGCCCGTCTGAAAGAGGGTTCGACCTACAACGTCTCGGTCAACATCGAGTCGCGCGAATACAACGGCCGCTGGTACACCGACATCCGCGCATGGCGTCTGCAACCCAAACAGGAGGCCGCGGCGGCCCCGATGCCCGACATGCCGCCCATCGCCGAGGAGCCTTCATACGCCTCTGCGCCCGCACAGGTCGACGACCTGCCGTTCTAAACGGACTCAACCGAAAAACTCCGGCCTTCGAATCATCGAAGGCCGGAGTTTTTTAGATGCCTATTTATAAAAAATCCGGATGCGCATGCGCACATCCGGATTCATTTTTCGCGGTCCGACTATTTTGCGGGAGCAGCCTCGGGCTTCTCGGCCGTTGCGGTCGAATCGGCCGGAGCAGGCTCCACGTAGGGAGTGACGTCGATCAGCTCGACCTCGAACTCCAGAGCCTCGTTGGGACCGATGTCACGGCCTGCGCCGCGCGCACCGTAAGCCAGGTCGGCGGGAATCCAGAGCGTGATCTTGCCGCCCTTGCCCACCAGCTGCAACCCTTCCGTCCATCCGGGAATCACACGGTTGAGCGGGAACTCGACGGGTTCGTCCTTGTCGAAATCATCGGGACGCTGCTTCTTGATCATCTCCTGCTGCTCCTTCGAACGGTTGGCGAACTTCGAGGTGTCGAACACCTTGCCTTCGCGGGTACGGCCCGTATAGTGCACCTTCACCACGTCGCGCGGGTCCTTGGGCATCACCGAAGCGTCGCCGGCGTCGGTAACCTTATAGAGCAGGCCCGACTCGGTCTTCTTCACGCCCGACTTCTTCTCCGTCTTCTCCAGCCACGCCTTCGAAGCCTCGGCGTTCTCGGCCGGACGCTTCACCATGAAGTAGTACTGCAAGTACTGGTTCACCTCGTCCTCGGTCATCTTGGCGTTGTTGTCGCGCACGTTCTGCATGGCCTCGCCGATCCAGACCAGCTGAATGGGCATGCCGCTCTGTGCGATGTTGTAACCGATGTCGTTACCGAAGGCATAGGAGATCTCGGTACGCTCCTCCTCGCTCTCGAACATGTCGGGATCGGCCGCGGGATACTCCACCTTGGTCGTGTCGCCGCCGGCCAGGCGCACGCTGTCCGCCTCGGCGCGCTTCTGCGCCACGGCCTGCGCACGCTCGCCGCGCTTGGTCATAAAATATTCGCGCAGCATATCGAGCGACTTGTCGTGCTCCTGGGTGGCCTTGCCCAGAGCGCCTTCCCGGACACCCTTGTCCACAGCCTTGAAATCGAACGGAATATCCTTCATTTCGTAGCTCATGCCATAGCCGATGTTGGCTCCGAGCGAATACGACAGAGAGTCGAACTCGGACAGACTGCCCAGCTGTACCCCGCCCTTGTTTCCTCCGCAGGAGGCGAGCATTGCGGCACCCGCGAGCGCCGCAGCAAAAAAGATTTTTTTCATTGTTGTTTTCACTATGTTTGATGTTTCCTTTATATTGTCGCCGTCGCACGCGCAAAGACAGTGCAAACCGGGAGCAGAGGCGAATTTATCCGGCTCTGCCGAGGCGCCGCCTATCAAAGCGCGGGCTTATTCCCCGCAAAGATATAAAAATTTTGTTAACGAAATGATTCCGAGCAACTATTTTGGCGAAATCCCCGCGGCCGGACGATCCGGCCGCGGAACCGGCGCCGCCGGACGGACCGTCAACGCCGTCGCGACCGGGTCGTATACTTGTCGAGGTCGACGAGTTCGATCTCGAAATAGAGCGTCGCATTGGGAGCCACGCCCAGTTCCTTGTCGCCCTCGGCGCCGTAGGCTGCCGACGAAGGCATCCAGGCGTTGATCTTGCCGCCCTTGCCGATGAGCTTCACGCTCTCCTGCACCCCGCGCCGCAGGTTGCGGACCAGCGAACGCACCGTATCGCCCCGCTCGTAGGAGGAGGTGATCTCGTCGCCCGCCGCCGTGCGGATCACCCACCGCAGGGCCACGCTGTCGCGCTCGGAAGTGGGAACCTGATTCTGATCCCCGACGTCCGTAACGGTGTAGGTCACGCCCGACGACGTGCGGGCATAGGAGCGGTTCGACTTGGCGATGTCGAGGAGGAACTGCTCCTCATAGGCGCGCGCCTTCTCGGGAAGGGCGTAGTTCACGTAGCTCAGATAGAACGTCTCGGCATCGGCCGCCGAGAGTCTGGGATTGCCGCGGAACATGTCGCGGATGCCTTCGCAAACGGCGTTCACATTGATCGTCGAATCCATTTTCAGCAGGTTCGCGCCCACGTTCATGCCGATAACGTAGGCCACCGAATCGGTATCGTTCCGGAATTTCACGCCGCCTCCGCCCGAATTTTTCGAGCAGGCTCCGGCCAGCAGCACGAGGGCCGGGAGGATCGGGAAGGTCTTTTTCATCATTATCGAATCTTTTTTGCAAAGATAGTGCAAGGCGCCGGCAGAAGCAAATAAATCTGTTCCGGCCGCACGGGTCCGGACCGGACGCCATTTCCGGCAAACGCCGCCTGCGCGGCGGATGCCTACCGCCCGCCCTGCCGGGTCCGGCGGTTTTTCCCCGAAAAGATCAGGATCAGCAGGCACCCCACGACGGCGGCGGCCAGCGAACCCATCAGGATCGCGATCTTGCCGCGGTCGACCAGATCGGGGTCGGTGAAGGCCAGCGAATCGACGAACAGCGACATCGTGAACCCGATACCGCCCAGGCAGGCCACGGCCAGCAGCATGCGCCACGTCGCCCCCTCGGGCAGCTCCGCAAGACCCGTCCTCACGGCTCCCCAGCTGGCAAGGAAGATGCCCAGCGGCTTGCCGAGGACAAGACCGAAGAAGACGCCCATGCCGATTGATCCGATTTCGGGCGAATAGTGGAAAATATTGAGGTATTCGAGCGACGTGATCTCGACGCCGGCGTTGGCCAGCGCGAAGACCGGCATGATCAGGAACGTGACGTAGGGCGCCAGTCCGTGCTCCAGACGGTAGCTCATGCCCACCGAGTTGGACGACAGGTCGTGCATGCGCCGCAGGTAGAACCGCTGCTCCTCGTTGGGGAAGTCCTCGTGCGAGGCGGCGCGGAGCATCAGCGCATTGAGCCATCGCATCTTATGGGCGAAATACTCCTTGCTGTAACGCGGCTCCATCGGGATCAGCAGCGCCATCGCCACGCCCGAGATGGTCGAGTGGACGCCCGAGTAATAGAACAGCCCCCAGACCACGAAGGCCGGGACCAGATAGGAGAACATGCGCTTCTCGCCCATCTGCTTCATAAAGTAGACCCCCAGCATGATGACCAGCGCCACCAGCAGGCAGGTGATCTGCACCTTGCCGCCATAGAAAAGCGCGATGACCAGAATGGCCCCCAGGTCGTCGGCGACGGCCAGCGCCGTGAGGAAGATTTTGAGCGACACGGGGACGCGGTTGCCCAGCATCGAGAGGATGCCTATGGCGAAGGCGATGTCCGTGGCGGTGGGGATTCCCCAGCCGTTTGCGGCCATCGTGCCGTGGTTGAACGCCGTGAAGAAAATCGCCGGGACCAGCATGCCGCCCGCAGCGGCCAGCACCGGAAGGATGGCCCGGCGCGCGGACGAAAGCTGCCCGCAGACGATCTCGCGCTTGATCTCAAGCCCCACGGCAAAGAAGAAAATCACCATCAGCCCGTCGTTGATGAACTTCTCGACGGTCATGCCCCGCGGGAAGATCCAGTCGATCACACCGTCCGGGGAATGGACCATCAGCGAAAGGTCGGTCTCCAGCAGGTGGTGGTAATAGAGTTTGGTCGCGGGGAGATTGGCCAGCAGCATGGCGGCGATCACGCACACCAGCAGCACCACGCCTCCGGCCCAGGGCGCTTCCAGGAAGTTGCGGCCCCGAAGCCCCATCATGTGTCGCTGGCGAACCCAGCGGTACATCGAAAAAAGTCGCATCTATCGGTCGTTTTATGATTCGTTTGACTTGAGGGTCTGCCCGCAGAGTTTCCAGAGCATGCGGGCGCCCGTGATGGCGTCGATCCGCTCGTCGGGCGCGGGGCACACCTCCACCACGTCGAAACCGATGATACGGCGTCCCGAGCGGGTGAGCGTATCGAGCAGCCAGACGGCCTGGTTGAACGTAAGGCCGCCGGAAACCGGCGTTCCGGTGTGAGGACAGTTTTCGAAGGTCAAGGCGTCGATGTCGAAACTCACGTAGACCTCCTGCGGCAGCGCGTCGACGATGCGGCGGCACTGCGCATCCCACGTCTCGCCGTGGAAAAGGGCGGCCGCGAGCGAAAGGTCGTCGAACGTGGCGATGCGCCCGGACGAAGCGGCCAGCGCGGCCTCCGACTCGCTGAAGTCGCGCACGGCGACCTGGGCGATCTTCGTCACCTGCGGCACGTCGCGCAGGACGTTGAACATGATCGAGGCGTGGGAAAACTCAAACCCCTCGTAGGCATCGCGCAGGTCGCAGTGCGCATCGACGTGCAGGATGCCGAACGCCGCATGGCGCGCGCCCAGCGCCCGGATCAGCCCGTAGGGCGTCGAGTGGTCGCCGCCGACCAGCCCCACGGTCTTGCCCGCATCGAGCCAGCGCGAAGCCTGCGCCCCGACGTTGGCGTTCATCGACATGCACCCCTCGTTGACACGGCGGACCTTGCGCACGACATAGTCGTCCTCCAGGCAGCCGCCTCCTTCGAGGTGGTCGATCACCCGTGCGGCGTCGGCCCGCAGACGCTGCGAAGACTCCAGCAGCGAATAGTCCACATCGGCCGTGGCGATGCCGCGGCGCCAGACGCCGGGAGCCAGCGGATCGTGGAAATCCAGCTGCGTCGAGGCTTCGATAATGGCGTCGGGGGCATAAGCCGCTCCGGCCCCGTAGGAGACCGTCACGTCCCACGGCGCCGAGATCAGCACCAGTTCCGCCGTTTCGGGAGCGAACGGAAGTCCGAAATAGGTTCCGTTGTCCACGCCGACCCCGTCCGGATCGAAGTTTTTCTGTTCCATAACATGCTTTTGAATTGCAAAGGTACGCATTTTTTATTTTTTACCTATATTTGTTTGCTCAAAGACGAAAAACGAAAAAACACCCGTTACCATGAAAATCATTGCCGACAGCGCCATTCCCTTTCTGCGGGGCGTTCTGGAGCCGTTCGCCGAGGTGGAATACCTCCCCGGAACGGCGATTTCGGCCGCCGACGTCCGCAACGCCGACGCGCTGGTGATCCGCACCCGCACGCGGTGCGACGAAAAACTACTGGCGGATTCGCGCGTAAAGCTGATCGCCACGGCGACCATCGGCTTCGACCACATCGACACGGCGTGGTGCGCGGCGCACGGCATCGAAGTCACGACGGCCGCGGGCTGCAACGCCCGGGGCGTACTGCAATGGGTCGGCGCGGCGCTCGTCCACCTCTCCCGCACGCAGGGCTGGCAGCCCGCCGAGCGCACGCTGGGAATCGTGGGCGTGGGACACGTCGGATCGCTCGTGAAAGCGTATGCCGAAGGGTGGGGATTCCGCGTCGTCTGCTGCGACCCGCCGCGCGAGGAGCGCGAGCGGTGCGGATTCCGGACGCTGGAGGAGGTGGCCCGCGAGGCCGACATCCTCACCTTCCACACGCCGCTCGACGCTTCGACGCGCCACATGGCCGACAGCCGGCTGTTCGGCCTGATGAAACCCGGCGCCATCCTCATAAACTCCTCGCGCGGGGAGGTGGTCGACGGCGAGGCCCTGCTCCGGAGCGGTCTCGGCTGGGCGCTCGACGTCTGGGAGCACGAACCGCACCTCGATCCGGCGCTGCTGGGAAACGCGCTGCTCGCCACACCCCACATCGCGGGCTACTCCGAGCAGGGCAAGGCCAACGCCACGGCAATGTCCGTCGCCTCGCTGGCCCGCCGTTTCGGCCTGCCGCTCGAAGGGTGGTATCCGCCCCAGGCCGCTCCGGCGCGCCGGCGGCCGATCTCCTGGCAGGAACTTTGCCGGACCATCGGCGGGGCGTACGACATCGCGTCCGAAAGCCGCAGCCTCAAGGAGCGGCCCGGGGATTTCGAATCCATGCGCGACCACTACGCCTACCGCCGCGAATATTTTTAGCACGAACGGCGCGGATTGCGCACGCTCCGGCGTCCGAAAAAGGCGAAACCGGCTTTTTATTAGCGAATTCGCCCTTTTTTAATTACCTTTGCCCGCGATTATCAGTTAAGAACCATGTACCGGAGAGTCATAAAGCCCGTACTTTTCTCGCTTACCATCGAGCAGGCCCACCACGCGGTGCTGCTGTTGCTGCGCATCATCGGGCTGATACCCGGCGGCCGCTGGCTGTTGCGCAAATGCTACGCCGTGGAGCATCCGGCGCTCGAACGCGAGGTGTTCGGCATCCGTTTCGCCAACCCCATCGGGCTGGCCGCAGGATTCGACCACAACGGCGAGGCGTTCCGCGAACTGGCCGCGCTGGGATTCGGATTCGTCGAGGTGGGGACCGTGACGCCCCGTCCGCAGGCGGGCAACCCGCGGCCGCGGGTCTTCCGCCTCCCGAAGGACAATGCCATCATCAACCGCATCGGTCTGGCGAACCGCGGGCTGGAAGCCACCATCCGCCACCTGCGACGTCCGCACGACGGCGTGATCGTGGGCTGCAACATCGGCAAGAACACCTCGACCCCCGCCGAGAACGCTCCGGCGGACTACCTCAAACTCTTCCGCAGCCTCTACCAGTATGCGGACTATTTCACCGTCAACATCAGCTGCGACAACGCCTGCCGCGAAGGCGCGACGCACACGCGCGAACATATCCTTCAGATACTCAACCCGCTGTTCGACTTCCGGCGCGGGCAGAACCAGTTCCGGCCGATCATGCTCAAAATCTCGCCCGACATGTCGGACGAGGTGATCGACCAGATCACCGACGTGCTGCTCGAAACGCCGCTCGACGGGATCGTGGCCACCAACGGAACCCACAGCCGCGGAGGACTCCACACGAGCCGTACGACGCTCGAAAAGATCGGCAGCGGACGTCTCAGCGGCGCACCGCTCACGCACCGCGCCGTGGAGATCGTGCGCCGCGTCCACACCCGTTCGGGCGGAACCTACCCCATCATCGGGGTCGGCGGACTGATGTCGGCCGGCGACGTGCGGGCGATGCTCGACGCCGGGGCCGACCTCGTGCAACTCTACACCGGATACGTCTACAACGGTCCCGGAATGGTCAAAGCGGTGTGCCGCGAACTGATCGCCGCGGCCGAAAAGCCGGCCGCCATGCGCGCCGCCGGGGAGTCCGTGCAAAACGGGGAAAACCCCGAAGCATCCGCCCCGGAGGCCGTCGGGACCGCCGGGAAGGCATCCGACGGCGAATCGGAAGAGGAACGCCGCCCCGGGTCCGGACAAAAATAACCCCACACATGAAGGCAACCATCATCACCATCGGCGACGAAATACTCATCGGGCAGATCGTCGACACCAATTCGGTCTCCATCGCCAAGCACCTCAATGCGGCGGGCATCGTGGTCCGCGAGAAAATCTCGATCGGCGACGACCGCACGCAAATCATCGAAACCGCGGAGCGCGCCCTCGCCGGCTCGGAGGTGACCGTCATCACCGGAGGACTCGGCCCCACGAAGGACGACATCACCAAAAAGACCCTCGCGGAGATGTTCCGCAGCGACATGCGCTACGACGAACGGGTGGCCGGGCACGTTGAGAAAATGCTCGCCGAACGCGGCATCGAGTTCAACGAACTCAACCGTTCGCAGGCGATGGTCCCCGCGTGCTGCACGGTGCTGTTCAACGCCCACGGCACGGCCCCGGGCATGTGGTTCGAGCGCGAGGGGCACGTCGTCGTCTCGCTGCCGGGCGTGCCGTTCGAGATGGAGCACCTGATGGAGGACGAGGTGATGCCCCGCCTGAAGACCCGCTTCGCGCTGCGGCAGATCGTCCACCGCACGATGATCACCGCCGGACTGCCCGAGTCGATGCTCGCCAAGCGCATCGAAGCGTGGGAAAACGCCCTGCCCCCGTACCTGAAACTGGCCTACCTGCCCAATCCGGGCGCGGTGCGCCTGCGCCTGTCGGCCTACGAGGTGGAGGGCGAAAGCGTCGCCCGCGAAATCGAGAGCCGGTTCGAGGCCCTGCGCAGGATCATCCCACACAACATCATCGGATTCGAAACCGCCACCATGCAGGAGGTGGTGCACAAAATACTCACCGAACGCTCCCTGACGCTCGCCACAGCCGAAAGCTGCACGGGCGGCTCGATCGCCACGCGCTTCACGGCCATGCCCGGCGCTTCGGCCTATTTCCTCTGCGGCGTGGTGTCGTACAGCAACGAATCAAAAGCCGAACTGCTGGGCGTCGACCCCGCGGACATCGCCCGCTACGGCGCCGTGAGCGAACAGGTGGCCCGCCAGATGGCCGAGGACGTCCGCCGCGCGGCAGGCGCCGACTACGGCGTGGCCACCACCGGAATCGCAGGACCTTCGGGCGGCTCGGCGGAAAAGCCCGTCGGCACGGTGTGGATCGCCGTGGCGACACCCCGGGAGACGGTCGCAATCCTCAAACAGTGCGGAACCGACCGGGGACAGATCATCGACCGCGCCAGCGCCTTCGCCATCGGCCTGCTGCGCGACTGCCTGAACGGAAATTAAAATTCACCGCCCATGAATAAAATTTTCGCATTGCCGGCCCTGCTTTTGACGATAACGGCCTGCACCAACCCGGAAAAACGAGTGCACCAACTCCTTACCGAACGCATGGAAACGCTCGCCATGGCCGAAAGCTGCACGGGCGGCTCGATCGCCGCCCGGTTGATGGCCACGCCCGGCGCATCGGCCTATTTCAAAGGAGGCGTAGTGGCCTACTGAAACCAGACCAAAGAGTCTCTGCTCGGCATCCCGCGCGACACGATCGCCCTTTGCGGCGTGGTAAGCGAAGAGATCGTGCGCATGATGGCCGAAAGCGTCCGCAATGTTACGGACACCCACTACGGCATCGCCACCACCGGCATTGCGGGTCCGTCGGGCGGCACGCCCGAACTTCCCGCAGGGTCGGTATGGATTGCCGTCAGTTCGCCCATACATACCGTATCGCGGCTGGTTTACATAAACGGAAGCCGCGATAAAGTCATCCGCAAGGCGGGCACGGCGGCCATCGCCCTGCTCGAAGAAGAGTTGTTGCAGGAAAAATCCGGACAATACGCCCCTTGAAAAAGCGACTCCGCGCCCTTTTTCAACTGCGGCCGTATCGCCGGCCGCCGCTCAACCCGATCCCGAATCAGGCTTCCGGCCGAAAAAAAAGACGGCCGCTTTTGCTATTTGCCGAAAAGGTTGTATATTTTTGCATATATTCAATCTTTTAATTGATAATCAATTGATTATACTTAAAACAACGTATTTAGAGTAACAAATTGGTAACAAAAATATCTAATTTCGACGATTTTTTCACAGATATAAGATATTAATGCATAGATTCTTACAAATCCTCAACCTTGACTGGTTGGGGATTTTTTTGTTGCAATTTTTTAATCAAAAGCAAAAACCGATGATATACTATATAAATAATCTAAATATTAATTAAAAATTAAAATTACATAAATATGAGAACAGAATTACAAACTGAACTACAAGAGATTAAACAATTGTTGTTATTGAACAACAAAACTGTATTGACACCCGACGAAGTATCGTTGATGTACGGACTGAGTAAAGACTACTTGTATCACCTGACCAGTGAACGGGTGATTCCGTTTCATAAACCGAACGGCAAAAAAATTTTCTTCGACAAGGAGGAGGTAGAGAATTGGTTGTTGCAGAACCGACAGGATACCGTCGAAGAAACACAGCAAAAAGCAACGTTGTACAATTTGAAAAATAAGGGAGGAGTACGATGACGAATATATATTATAAATCAACGTATCGAACGACCATGACGAACAATATCAATATCATGCAGTGGATTTGTACCGGGAATTACTCGATGACCTCCGACGAATCCGTTGCACATATTAATATTGTTTTTAATACAAAATATTTGTTTGAATCATGTTCGATACTATCAATATAAATCTTAAATCGATTGATACCCACCAATTGAATTTTGTCAAGACGGTTACTCGTGATCTGAATGTCGATACAACCACATCCCGATATGGAACCACATATACCTCCCATATTGACAACCTGACTATCCGAACAACAACGCAAGGAGTATCTATTGGCAACGGCAGTCTTTGCAAGTTTCTTCACGGGAACAATATTGTCAACTTTACGAGGACTGACACCCGACTTGCATTTGAAAAATTGTCCGACACGTTGCATATCTCGTTGAACAATGCAACCGTTTCCCGGATGGATGTTGCATACAATTTCGATGTTACCTATCCTCCGGAATCTTATTTCTATCACTTGGGGAACTTACCTTACTACAAACGTTTGGAACAGATGTTCTACAAGGGGGTCGAAGGATTGTATTACAGTTCGATCTCCGACAAAAAACAATTGGTGTTCTACGACAAGATCAAAGAAACGACCAATCGCAAAGATTACGTTCCACCGGAATATCAAAACAAAAATTTATTGCGGTATGAACTTCGTTTGAAAAATTACATCAAACAAATTTTCAAAGTGAACAAGGTGACTGTTCCGATGTTGTATGATGTACAGTTCTACAATCGAATTGTCGATTATTGGAAATCGGTATACCAAAATATTGTCAAAGTCAACGAATACGAGATCGATATTGCCGATTGCAAAGGGATTAGAGACTTGAACAAAATCGGAATATTATTGTTGGTCGAACAACAGGGAGGGATGAACGAGTTCTTCAAAAAATTGGACCAACAATACAACACAGGAAAACTGGATAAACGACAACGTTCGGAAATCAAACGGCAAATCAAAGAATTGATGCAAAACAATTCGATAGGAGTAGTCCGTAGTCCTCTTATCGAGGAGTTGAATACACTCGTTGAGGGGGTGTAAACAAATATACAATCACAAGAAAAACCGGGAAAAATCATCATTTTTTGACGAATTTTTCTCGGTTTTTCAAATAGAACTAATACCAAATATTATTTACAAATTGGATTCTTGCATAAACAACTTTTGATACAATCATATAACGAACATCTGCAACATGAATACTGATAGTTGTCATCACATCGTTTCATATATTTTTGATAATCATTACATCGTTCGATTAACGAATATCGAATTAGATTATATATCAACAATATGACAATAATAATCAATATTCCCCACCACGTCCATTTTCCGTCGTCTGCATAACAGATATTCATTACGACTTTAATAAAAGATGTTAAAAAAACGAATATCAAACCAGCAAAAAACAGCCAATAAAACAAATTGAAATAGTTTTGAACAAAGTTGAACCAGTTTTTGCCATAGGGATCATAGTTTTTAAAAAATTTATCGTACTTATCTCCATAATGGTCTTTACGTATCTTTGCAATTACAATCTGATCACTTCGTTGTGTTATACTCAATGATAATGATAACTTCAATAGAAAAAACAATATTAAACTAACAACCGATGCAACCAAGAAAAATATTTCCAATGAATATTCTCCATTGTTGTAAAACTTTCCACCCATATCCGGTGAAAATTGATACCCTGAATGTGCAAATATATATCCGTAAAACCCGAACAATGCAAACAATGCAACGATGAATGATACGAAACTACTGACTTTTGCATTGTTGTTGATTGCATACTGTTCATGCAATTGTTTTTCCAACTCAAATTGATTTTTGGAATCGGGAGTAGGTTGATTACACATAATTCTGTTTTTAAGGTTACTTATAAATGATTTGGGTGAAACTGTCTTTGTATATATGATTTAGGTGTTGAGAACTCCGCATATATAATGTTGTAAGATTCGGATTGTCCATACAGTACAAATAGGTCAGGTTCGTACATCTCCTTACATCCAAAGATGTCAGTTGATTATTACCACAATCCAATATATCCAAATTCGTACATCCATCCACATTCAACGATGTCAGTTGATTACTGCGACAATCCAAGTTCCCCAACTTCGTACACTCACTTACATTCAACGATGTCAGTTGATTATTACTACAATCCAATTTCCACAACTTCGTACACTCACTTACATTCAACGAGGATAATTTTAAAGAACCGCATTCCAATATTTTCAGACTTACACATTTACTTGCATCCAAAAATGTCAGATTATCATTATATTTACAATTCAATTCCTCCAAATTCGTACATCCACTTACATTCAAATATGTTAATAGATGTCCTCCTCTACAATCTAAATATCTTAAATTCGTACACCCACTCATATTCAAATATGTGAATCGAGTATCATCTTCCTTATATATCCTATAATCAAATTTGGCCAAACTTGTACATCCACTTGCATTTAGAGATAGAGGACTCAAGCAGTTCTTACAATTCAAAGTCATCAAACTTGTACATCCACTCACATTTAAAAATGTCATTGAATTACATTGATTACAATTCAAAGTCGTCAAACTTGTACATCCACTCACATTTAAAGATCCCATTGAATTACAATGATCACAATTCAAAGTCTGTAAACTTGTACATCCACTCATATCCAATGATGTCAGTTGATTATTACTACAATCCAATGTCGTTAAAGATGTAAAATATTGGATTTCAGGAATGGTTGAAATGTTTTTTCTGGAAATATCAAGTTCTGTGATTTTATCAACCTCACCAATCGATATTTGACCATCCTTGTTGCTATCGAAATTCCACAAACAAAATGTTTCGAAATTCGAATCCTCAAAAATAATAAATGTCCCATCATGTAAAGATCTGAATGATTGAACATTTCCATATATTATTCCGATATCTGTAATTGCATACGATCGGACATAATATTGTGTATTTGGTTCGAGATTCGACAATTGTAATTCAAATGAATCGGATTTATATTGAATCTCATTTCTATAATCTTCAATTGTTGGATTTTCAGTCTGACTCCAACAAATTCCGACAATAGATATGTCGACATTCTTTTTATGTGTAATATTCCCTTCGGATATTGCAGTGGTTTTTGTAATATCTTTTACCGGTAGAGTTGTTATTTCAATTTCCGGTTCTAATAATGATTCTCCCAAAGTCTTAAATTGTTCTTTCTTCCCGTATTTGGTTTTGTTGTTCTTATTTTTTGCAAAACCATGTAAATAATACAGAGTTCCTTGTTTTAACTCCAACCGAATTTGGCAAAGATCGCTATTTAAACTATTGGGATCAGTAATTGTAATCACAGAATCACAATTTTCAATAGTTAGGTTTTCATCCGTTGAATAATATATACCTTTTGAAATAATACTATCTCCGTGAACGATCAAATCAACCCACGTTGTCAGATGACCAAATTCGTCTACATTTGTTGTAGTCGTTGTAATCTCAATATCCGTGTATGTGGTGAATTCAATTTCTGATCCGTAGACTGTTCCTTGTGTCGTGGTTGCAAAACATTTTGCATAGTATGTTCTACCTCGATCCAAATTTTTAATGATAGAATGAAAATATCCATCATTAGTATTTTCAACGATTTTCAAATCATTAATATCGGGATTGGGAGATGTTGAATAACACACTCCTTTTGTAAGAATATTATCACCTTCTATTGTTGCAAAAATTTCTACATATGTCTCTCCAAGTTTCGTTAATTGATTTGAAATCGTTATGTTTTCTAAGATTGGAGGGATGGGTTTTTCTTCATTGTCCATAGAATCATCTCCAGATGAACATGACATCATTGCAATTGCAATGTTCAAAATGTAAAGTAAATACTGTTTCATAGCAACTATAATTTTGATTTCAAATTCAAAATTCAGTTACCATTCAACTCCCAAATGGTGGATTCAATCAAAAAAGAAAGTATGGAACTGCAATATATGATATTCGGGAAGTCGAATAAAGACCAAAATGAAAAAAAGAGCTAAACATTTGCAAATATAACCGTTGATATACTGCATCTTATGCGGTATCAGATTCGGGAACGACTTTTTAATTTGTCTTAATCCGTTGCAGGTTTCTTCGGGATATATGGGAACATATACGGGAATTTGTTTACCTTTGCGATGTAAATCAAAAAGCGATGCCGATGAAAGTTTCCGTCTATCTGAAAAAATGCTCCCCCGAGGCCTCAAACATCTGTTTCCGGGTCAGGGAGAAGAGCGTGGACATAAAGGTGGTCTCTCCCCTTGAGGTGCAGGACAGGTATTGGGATTCCGACACCCTCAGTTACAGGCGCACGACGGCTGTCCCTGCCGCCGAGCAGAAACGCCTGCCCGGACAGATCGCCGCCATCATCGAGCGGGCGGAGAAGACCTTCTCGGACAAGGCGGACGGCAGGTGGATGAGGCAGGTCATCGAGGATGTGCTGTACCCTGCCCGCGCGTTTGAACGGAACCATCCGAACCTGCTCGCCCGTGTCCACGAGTATCTGGAAAAGTTCGACGGGGCGGAAAGGACCAAGGAACATATCATACGCTTCGAGCGCAGGATGTCGCGCTACCATGACTACCGGCGAGAGATACTGGGTGAGACGGACTTCACCCTCTTCGTGGAGACCGTCACACTGGAGCAGATGAACGATTTCAGGGATTATGTCGTGAACGAGTACAGGCTGCGGCAGGAACATCCCGACTTCTATGCTCCCCGCATGCTCATCAACCACAGGCCGAGGCCGCTTTCCGGCACGACCGTCATCAACACCATGAACCTGTTCTGCACCTTCCTGCACTGGTGCAAGAAGATGAAGTATTCCGACAACGGGGTCTATGCCCTCTACGGTTGCAAGGAGCCCACCTACGGCGACCCGTTCTTCCTCACTTCGGAAGAGAGGAATATTCTCTACGATGCGGACTTGAGCGACAACCCGAAACTGGACGTCATCCGGGACATCTTCGTGTTCCACTGCTATGTCGGCTGCCGCGTGGGTGACCTTTACAGGCTCACGCGGGACAACATCAAGGACGGCTTTCTGGAATACATGCCGCAGAAGACGAAGAAATGTCAGGCGAAGACCGTCAGGGTGCCGCTGCACGAGAAGGCGTTGAAGATACTGGAACGTTACGATGCCAATGCCGACAGGCTGTTCCCGTTCAAGCAGATACACACCTACAACCTCGGCATACGGGAGCTGCTGAAGCGCTGCGGCATAGACAGGACGGTGACCATCCTCGACACGCACGGCTACAACACCGTGCAGAAGCCCCTGTACGAGGTGGCCACCAGCCACACGGCGCGCAAGACCTTCGTGGGCAACCTTTACAGGCAGGTGCCCGACCCAAACCTGATAGCCTCCATGTCGGGACATGTGGAGGGCAGCAGGGCGTTCAACCGCTACCGCACGATAGACGATGACATGAAGCGAAGGCTTGTGGACATGATAGACTAGACAGAAAGGAGGACATATATATGAAAGTGACCGCATTCATCCGAAAGACCGCCGCCAAGAACAACATCACCGACCAGGCACGGGTCTATTTCCGTGTCCGGGACATCGGCGGTGTGGACATCAAGGCCGCGAGCGAGCTGTCCATCAACCCCAACCACTGGAGTCCGGAACGGCAGGGCTACAAGCCCCGCGTGGCCCTGGTGTCGGAGGAGAAGAAGATGAACTTCGACAAGGACGTGCAGCAGATCACCCATCTCATCACAAAAGAGTACCACCGGGGAGTGGACGGCAGCTGGCTCAAGGGGCTGATAGAGGAATACCACCATCCCGGCATCAACGCGAGGGGCGGCAACAAGGCCGACGAGTACCTGCTCTCGTACCAGATACGGAAATACGTCGAGGAAACACCGCTTGCGGATGAAAGCCGGAAACACCACCTCGACAATCTCAACAAAGTGCTGCGCTACGAGCGTTTCCGCCACGAAGTGCTGCACCAGAGAGGCTTCCACCTGTGCATCGACACCGTCACGGCGGACGACATCAGGGACTTCAAACTGTGGATGCAGGAGGAACACAGGTATGTGGACCTGTACCCCGTATTCTACCGGAATGAGATACGCCGCAACGTCGAACAGAAGCGTTCCGAGAACAGCATGTCGGGCTCCCTCTACCGTATCCGCACCGTCATCAAGTGGTGCGTCAAGCGCGGGCTGACAAGGAACAATCCCTTTGACCAGTACCAGATTGCCCGGCCGATGTACGGCGACCCGTTCTACCTGACGCTCGAAGAGCGGGACAAGGTGTACTACGCCGACCTGAGCGGCATGGGGGCAACCTATCCGGTCTACCGTGACATCTTCATGTTCCAGTGCCTGATAGGATGCCGCGTGAGCGACTTGAACAGGCTGACCAAGGCTAACATCGTGGACGGTTTCGTGGAGTACATCCCGCAGAAGACGAAGATGGAACATGCCAATACAGTGCGTGTGCCGCTCAACCAAAAAGCACGGGACATACTGGAACGCTACAAGGATCTGGAGAACGCCCTGCTCCCCCGGTTCTCACACTTCGGCTACAACAAGAAGATAAAGGAGATACTCAAGTACGTGGGCATCGACCGCAAGGTCATAGTCCTCGACCCCAAGACAAGGGAGGATGTGGCAAGACCTTTATACGAGGTAGCATCTACCCATACGGCGCGCAAGACCTTCATCGGCAATCTCTACAGGCAGGTCAAGGATCCGAACCTGATTGCCTCCATGTCGGGACATTCGGAAGGCAGTCGCGCTTTTGCACGATACCGCAAGATTGACGACGAGATGAAGAAGGAACTGGTGAACCTATTAGACTGATTGCCATATCCCTCTTTTATTATCTTATATCCCAAAAATCCTACGAATATGGACGAGCAGAAACAAACATACGAACAGTTCAAGGCGGACATCCTCCAGTGGAAGGACGCGCACAGGGAGGAATACCGCCGCTTCGCTAAAATGATGGCGGACGGGAACGAGATGCAGTACCTTGCCGTCTGCCGCGCCATCTTCAAGCAACTGCCCGGAATCAGGCGGGAATGGCAACAGTCATGGTGTGACGACAGCACGGACGGCTTCAGGAACATAGGCCTCCATTTCAAGGAGAACGCGGTGCCTGGGCAAATCGTGGAACTGTACAGGAAACAGAGGGAAAAAGACACTGCCCCGCCTCCGTCCACATTCTGGGGCAGGATGAGATACATTTTCAGACAGAGTCTGAGAAAACGCTGCGTAACCCTGTCTGCCCCTCTCGTGCTGAGCTGGCTGTACTACGGCAAAAGTTTCGAGGCGATGGTTGACATGGTCAGCAGGCAGGCGGGACATCCCAAGGCAGGGAACGCCGAAAGGATGGGCTGCTCCATTGTCGTCAAACAGATTATTGAAGTGTCCATAAAGAACGGTTTCCGAACGCAGAAGGACTGGGACAGCCACTTTGCCATGAAAGACGCAATTGAGAAAGGCAGCATCGGTGAATGGGCTTTGCAGTCCTTAAAGGACGGGATGGGAGGCGGTGATACCGAATGCTGTCCGACAGCAACGGAGTCCGTCAGCGGTACGGTGCCGCAGGCGCAGCGGGCGGCCGGAAAGAAGAAGATACAGGAGCGGCCGCTTGCGGATTATCTCAAGTGTGGAAACAGGGAGGAAGTCCTGCAATGCATCCGCCGTTTCGTTTCCATAAACACGAGCGCGGTCCACCAGGCACTCCCGTTCTATGTGCTGAAAGACCTACAGCTGGTGGCCGGAATGCACGCCGCCAAGGAGTACAGTGTGGGGATGGCACTGCAGTTCCCCGACCTGCCCTCGCTGAAAAGCGAGAGCGCCATACGGCAGGCGGTCGGCTTCCTGAAGACGGCAAAGCACGTAATCAAAGACGGCAGGGACCAGTCCGCCCCGCTCATCGAAAGCGACGAGAACCGGGAACTGTACCGGACACTGGCGGCAGAAATCAAGAAAATCATCTCTGATGATGAAGCGGAAACGGCCGCCGGATAAGGCAAAATGAGCCGTTTTACATGGTCATGCAGACTTGAATTGTCATGACAATTTAAGACAAGGCCTTATATATCAATCCGTTTCAATTCCCATATACTTTTGCACCGTCAACCTTTTCCCTAAGGTCGGCGGTGCTTCTCTTTTATAAGCCATCGGAAGCGGGGCATCAGGGAACTTTTGAAGATGGCCTTCACAAACTTCAAAACTGATATTTATGATCACCATAGAAAGTCTGGTCGAACAGGGCGCGAACGTGAAACTGGAAGTCACGCCCGCCGACCTTAAGATGTTTGCCGAGTCCATCGTGCAGCGCACCATCATGGCGCAGCAGGAGGAACGGGATGCCGCCATGAAGCGTGAGGCGGAAGAGACATGGCTCAATACGAAACAGGTCCGTGAGTTGTTGAGCGTGTGCGAGGGCACACTCAACCTGTGGGCAAAGCGGGGCTACCTTGTGCCTGTCAAGGTGGGCAACAAGAACATGTATGCCAGGTCGGATGTCCGGCGTGTGCAGACGGGAGGGAAATCCGAGAGTGTGACATCCTATTGCAAGAAGAGAAATGGCTGACATGACACACACCCGACTTGAACTGTGCAACATGATCCGCATGGAGGCGGAACATACCGAAGACACCGGCTTCCCTCTGGAAGTGTTCCCGCAGACGGTTCAATCCGTCATCCTTGACATGGCCCGGTACGAGAACTACAAGACAGAGTTCATAGCGACTGCCATGATTTCGGCTGTATCTGCGGCATTGGGCGGCACCTACCGTATCCGCATCAAAGGCGAATGGCAGAGCAATGCCGCCCTCTACATCATCCTCGTGGGCAGGCCGGGACTGGGCAAGACACCGCCGCTGGAGGCGGCATACCGTCCCATACGGAAGCACGACTATGCCCTATTCAAGGCGTATGAGTCGGAGTTGGAGGCATGGAAAGCTGCCGGGGAAAACGGGAAGAAGCCCGTACTGCGGCGTACCGTCGTGTCCGACTTCACCCCCGAATCGCTCCTGCTGACGCACAACAACAATCCCCGTAGCGTGGTCATCCTCGTGGACGAGATCATGGGGATGTTCAACTCTGCCAACCGCTATACCAACGGACAGCTCATAGAGCAGCTGCTCACGGCATGGAGCGGCGGTGCTCTGGATGTGACAAGGGTCGGCAACACTGTACCCGTACATATAGAACAGCCATGCATCAATATCGTCGGAACCACGCAGACCAAGCGTGTACACGAACTGCTCACGAAAGGCTTCGAGGAGAACGGACTGCTCGACCGTATCCTGTTCGTGCTGCCCAAATCCCGTGAAGTGTCAAAATGGACTGATTGGGATGATGGCGGGGAGGACAGGGCATCTCTGGCAGCGGCACGCTGGGAGCAGATACTTTTCAAGGTTCTTGCCCTTGACTATGATACGGGAGAGGCGCCCCATGTGCTGTCCATGGACAGGGAGGCAAAAGAGTATTTCTTCTCATGGTGGAATAGGAAAGTGGAACGCATCAACCGGATAGAGGACGATGCCGAGGTGGACAGCCGTGAGATGAAGCATCCGGCGCAGGTGGCACGGCTGGCCCTGCTCATGCAGGTGCTGCGGTATGCTTCCGGCGAGAGCCATCTGCAGTCTGTGGATATGGTATCGGTAAAAGCCGCTGTCCGGCTGAACGGTTATTTCGAGGACTCGTACCACCGCATCCGTTCATTCGTGGCAGAGGACATGTGCGAGGAACCGCCCAAGGTACTGCTGTCATTGCTGCCGGACACGTTCGACACGAAGACGGCCATCGCCACAGGCAAGGAACAGCAGAATGTCAGCGAGCGCACGGTGATGAACTACCTCAGGGAACTGTGCAGGAGCGGGTTACTGCGGAAGTCCAAGGCCGGGCATTACGAAAAAGTCATATATGATAAATCTGGTAAATCTAATGAAAACGATAATGAACCGCCAACCCGAAACTGCAACTGATGACCCCTTGTTGCAGCCTGCAGTCTTTGCAGTTTTGCAGTCTCGGAGTACCGGAAAGGTAAAATTCCTGCAAGACTGCAAAGACTGCAGACTGCAAATGGCCGTTTTCATTTGCAGGAATCCACAAAAGAGAGCATCATGAACGGATACAGATTCCATCTTCAGAAATACAGGCCGGGCAGCAAGACCGCCTGTCCGGAGTGCGGCAGGAAGTCCTGCTTTACCCGTTATATCGACGAGGCGGGAGAGATTTCCTTCTCTGACAACGTGGGTATCTGTGACCATATCAACAGTTGCGGCTACCACTATACTCCGAAAGAATACTTCCGGGATAATCCGGCCGTCAAGGAGAGGTTGAGTGAGCAGGAGAGAAACTGCCGCACACCGGTGGCTGCAAGACCGGCAGCGAAACCGATGCCTGAACAGGAGCCACGGATATCCTTTCTTCCCTCCGATTGGGTGGAGCAGTCCATGCGCAGGTACGACATCAACCCCTTATATCGCTACTTCACCAAGGTGGCCGGCAAGGAGGATACGGACAGGCTGTTCCGCCTCTACAGGGTCGGCACGTCAAGGATGTGGAACGGGGCGGCCGTATTCTGGCAGACAGACCGGGACGGCAATGTGCGTGCGGGCAAGATCATGGGCTACGATGCCGCAACCGGACATCGTATCAAGGAGCCTTTCAACCAGGTCAGCTGGGTACATTCGGTAAGGAAGGTGCCGGACTTCAGGATGAAGCAGTGCCTGTTCGGAGAGCACCTGCTGTCGGACACTTCCGCCGCCATGTCCGCCAAGCCCGTAGCCGTTGTCGAGAGCGAGAAGACGGCACTGGTCGCCGCCCTTTTCATCCCGGACTTCATCTGGCTTGCCACCGGAGGGATGCACGGGTGCTTCAACAGCGAGACCATGCAGGTATTGGGCGGCCGGGAGGTTGTCCTCTTCCCCGACCTCAAGGCGACGGAAGAATGGAGGCAACGGCTGCCGATGCTGGAATCCTTTTGCAGGCGTGCCACATGTTCCGATATGCTGGAGAGGATTGCGACCGGTGCGCAGCGTGAAGCCGGACTGGACATCGCAGACTTCCTCCTGATGGAGGACACGCCGCAGATGATCCTTCAACAGATGATAGAACGCAATCCCGTATTGCGGTCCCTCATCGACGCTTTCGGGCTCGAACTGATTGATGCGAAAAAAACGGAATGACAGGAAGGCACCGGACAGCTTGCTGTCCCAAGGGAAAGGGGTCGTAAAATCCCGTAATTTATTAGGGCATTTTCACCGCCTCCGCTCCGCGTCCGGCAGTCAAAAAGCCCATAGCCCTAGGGAATACCTCAGGCTCCAAATATATGCCTCCGGCAATAAAACGGGATTTTACAACAGAAATGACAACCATAAAACGAACAGATACGAGCAATACACAATACGCAGTCTGCCACCTACAGCGTGGCAGCGGCAATGACAGCGGAATGTCATGCCATATAGAAAGAAAAGATGCCAAGGGAAAAATTTATGTGCCGGCCAATGCCAATGCGGACCGGACACATCTCAACCGTGAGCTGGTCAGGTTCCCTGAAGGAGTGCCCAACCGTACCGAGGCGGTACAGCACCGCATCGACACGGCCGGGCTGCGCCGCAAGGTCGGCAAGAACCAGACAAAAGCCATCCGTATCATCCTGACAGGGACACATGAGCAGATGACGAAGATTGCCAATGACGGTAGGCTGAACAGTTGGATCGATGCCAATCTCAAATGGCTAAGGGAGACCTTCGGCGAAGAGAACCTTGTATCGTGCGTACTGCACATGGACGAGAAGACTCCCCACCTGCACGCCACCGTCGTTCCCATTGTGACCGGGGAGCGTATCCGCAGGAAGCGGGAGGGCGAGAAGAAGTATGAGACGAAATCCGGTCCCCGTTTGTCAGCGGATGATGTGATGCGGCGCACCAAATTACATGAATACCAGAATAGTTACGCAGCGGCCATGAAACCGTTCGGGCTTCAGCGGGGCATTGTCGGCTCCACCGCCAAACACCAGGCAAACTCGGATTATTACAGGCGGCAGGTAATCCAATATGAAGAGGACATAGCCAAGCTGCAGGCCGATGTGGAGAAGGCACAGGAGGGCAAGAATACCATCCTTGCGTGGTTCGGAAAGGGAGACCTCGCCAAGGCAAAGAAGGAACTTGCGGACAAGGACGGGCAGATTGCCGAACTTAATAGACAGATTAAGGCTCTTCAGGCAGAAAAGATCCGGTTGCAGGAACAACATAAATCAGGAATCGAAAAGCTGCGGAACGGCTACCAGAAAGAGATAGACGCAGCCATCCGCAGGGCGGAAGCCGCCGAGCGGCAGTCAGAAGAGAAAGATGCCGTCATAGGCAGGCAGCGGAAACAGATAGACTTGCTTGACCGCAAGGCAAACCCTCAGCGTTATAGCCTCTCATCCGGTGCCGAGCTTGTCCGAATCAACGTGTCCAACTACCGGAATCCGTCGCTCCACATCTGGACACGGGTCGGAGAGGTACTTTTTGAGGACACCAAGTTCCATATAGACTATGATGTGGCCCAAAGACATTTTAACGGGCAAATCACGGACGAGGAGTTTGTCAATGCCGTCTTCGAGCCGCAGGAACAAGTAAACGGGAAACAGGCGGAACTGCTGGGTGCTGCATTCACCCTTGCTGTCGGTGGACAGGCAGAGGTTCATGTCGGTACTGGCGGCGGTGGCTCATCCTCTGACCTTCCGTGGGGCGAACGGAAAAACAAGTAAAGTTATTGGAAAAAATAAGCCTAAAAACCTTTTATGGAGTAGAATAGGTGTAATTTCCCGTTATTCTAACAATCGTATGAGATTCTTTTCTTATCTTTGTGTCCAGAATTTGACAATTCAAAAATAGTTCCAACAATGAATAACTCTTTTGTAAGATATCTTTTGGAAGGGAATAATTACCCTTCAAGTGGACAAGTTGTATTTGACTCTTCTGATCATATACGTTTCCAAAGTGGACAAAATGTATCTGGACATAATTACGGATGCAATCGCCGACTCGTAATTGAGAAAAATATTCAGGGAGATGAAGGCTATACAGTCACTATGTACAATCTTGACGGAATACATCCATTGTGGCAAAATAATGTGCAAATGGCTCCCAAACGGATGAAGATAGTAAATGTGAATGATAACATCGTTGAACTACGAGGTTATGGATATGACGAGAATGCATTGGCAATGGGTGCGCCATTGAAAGCTGCATCGTTTGAAAATTATGGGGTGATACTTATGGTTGAAGGTGATGAGATAGTTCGCGCACAACTTAATATGTTTGACAGGAATGTTAGTATAGTATATTTACAATAATTTCCTATGGTTATAAGCATTTAGACTATACCTCTAACACAATTTTGCTCATACCTAATAAGTTTAGATATGTTTGAAGAAGATATTTTCGGTGAAGATTCCGTAACATTAGTTCTCCGATATGGCGATTACGTCATACAGAACTTTGATAAGAAGTCTAAGGTTGTAACTTTCAATAGGTTGAAAGCAATCTTGGATGGCAAGGAAATGCCATGTTTTTTCTCTAGGAAAGACGACAGAAGGCATATCATTTCAATACCTGTGTCAGGCGAAGGCTGTAATGGCAAGGTCGATTTCTATGTAGAATGGCATGTAACGAACAGTTATGAAATAAAAGTTAACAAAGAGTGCAAATCCCGCTTTGTTGCTGGAACTTTTAATGTTGATCCTAAATACACAATCGAGCAGCGTTGTAAGATAATGTTCTTGGAGATGCAAGACCAGTTCAATGATTTTACCGCAATTAGCGAACTTTATAACTTAAGAGATCGGGTTTCCAAACTGGAGATTGCTCCTGCTACAGTTATTGAGAATGAGCGTCAACTTTGGACAAAGTATATCGAAGCCCAGCGTGTGATTGTGAATAAGCTTCAGCAACCTTTTTATTGCAGTGGCAAGTGCAGACTTGAACCTATTTATGGAGCCAAAGGAGATGCCATTCGTTATAAGTTATATGTTCCAATAGAATATTCCGGTTCTTCAGTTCCTGAGGTTTTTACCAATTTTATGAAAGATTACGAGGAATCTTTCCAGAACACTGTCAAAATAGACAAGGATGGCTATGCACATCTGACAAAAGAAGAACTTAATCGTGTTGATATAATGATTCAGCGCAAGTTCAATAAAGAAATCGGGCGACAGGAGAAAATTACTTGTTCCGTCAAGATTGCGCCTTTGAGAATCCATGATAAGCTTAGGGCAGATTTGGAATCAATGAGATGGGAAATTAACGTGGATTACGACCAGGAAGATAATCTCTTGTGTTTATCTTGTCGTGACGGCAAGTTTGCAAAGCTTCCTCGTGAAATCATTGATAAGTATGGTTTAAGGCTTAGAGGAGTATTCTGTAAATATATAAAGTGCGATGAATACGACAAGCGTTTTGTTGAGATTGAGAAGCAGGTAGTCAAGTCACCGAACATGTACAAAATCGACTTGGAAGCCCAGAAGATGAGAGATGCAGCCTTCGACAAAAAGAAGGAACTGGAAAAGGAAGATTATAAAAAAGTTAGTTTTATCGTTGGTCAAACTTATACCTTCGATGAGATCAACGATAATTATGATGATGACTTTTGGAATGGTGTAAAAACTGACCTTTATGGGCTAGATATTTCAATATCAACTAAAGACAATCTCTTGTTTTTCGATTTTACGAGCTTTGAAAAGCTTCAGGAAAGACTCGACCAACTTTCTGATAGCAAAATATTCAAGCTTGTAAATGCGCATATTAATAATATGTCATTCAAGGTTCACTTCTTTCAAGTGGAAAAGAAGAACAAGCTTGACTCATTTGAATATAAGAAAGAAAAACTTAAGAACGTTGAGTTCATTACAAGTGTCAAGATGAAAAACAAGAGTGAAAATCTGTTCATTGGCAATCTCAATGTTAGGGAATCAACAGAACGTGAACTCGTGTTCTCTATACCTTATCGTTGGAAAGATGACCAAAAAAAAGCAAAAGGCATCTTAAGACTTTGCGATGATGAGAATTTCAAGATGGATTGTGTGAAGGCGAATCTAAAGGGTGATGAAGTTAAGCTCTCTTGGCTTGACGAGGCTATAAAAAAACTTGACGAGAAGAGGATTGACTCAAAAGAGCCAAACAAAAAGCCTGTTAATCCTCGTCTTCGTGACTTTATCTTTGACTCTTCAAAGGCGGAACCTACTTATAAGCTGGAAATAGCTGAAGAAAAATTCCATGAACTCAGTGAGTATAAAGAATTGGAGAGCAGACAGCTTTTGGCTCTCAACCAGTCGCAAAAGAATGCTGTATTGAAAGCACTCTATGCAAAAGATCTCTGTTTGCTTCAAGGCCCACCGGGTACAGGTAAGACAACAGTAATTGCCGAGCTTATTTGGCAGCACATCCTCAAAGACCCAACGAAGAAACTTCTCCTTACCTCTGAAACCAATCTTGCCGTTGACAATGCGTTGGAAAAGTTGATGGGGTCAAGAAACGTAAACGAAGCGTTGTCTCCTTATCTTAGTATCATCAAACCATTACGTTTTGGCAAATCTTCTAAATTCGAAGAAGATGGCAAGAAATATTCAGTCGAGCGTATTGAAAAATGGCTTGACGATGAATATGAAGAGGAATTTGTATATGAAAACGAGCTTTCAAGTCTCGAAAATGTTACGGAAGAAAGTCAAGACAATCAAGAAGATGGCGACATAAATAACAATGCTGTCCAACAATGGATGACAATGATTGCCCAGCGTGCTCAAGCCTATGCTGAACAGAACCCAAGGTATGCAGAATTAACAAATATGTATAGTACATCTCTTTCTTCTCCTGATGGTATCACTAAACGATACTTTAAGGAAAAGTACTTCAAGCACGCTAATGTTATTGGAAGTACCTGTAGCAGTACAGGTAGTCCCTCTTTCGCTGCTGATTATGCTAGTGTATATTCTTCTACAGTCTATGATAAATTTGTAGAGAAAGAGGGCTATAAGCAAACAATTTCAGACATTAAAGGATTGATTGTCGCAGCCAACAATGAAGACAGCTCTTTTCGGGATACAGCACAGTCTATCATTAAGAGGATAATGAGAGAAAATAATATAAAAACGGAAGATGAACTTCGTGAACTTTTAGACGAACCAACAGATAATGTAAAACACTTCCTATTTGATTATGACCTCAAAGCCCTTCTTAGACCAAAACGCCCTAAGAAGTTTGAGACTATACTTGAGCGATTGGGGTTTGACAGTGAGGAACAGTTTGAACAGACGAAGAATATCTATTTCGACACAGTCATAATGGATGAAGCAAGTAAGGCGACTCCTCCGGATTTGGTTCTTCCTTTATGTTTTGGCAGAAAGAGCATTGTCATAGGAGACCATCGACAGTTACCTCCAATGCTTTATGAGCAGGATTTCAAGGAGGCTCTTCTAAGTCTTGATGATGAGAAAGCAGCGGCTTTGGCCGATGATATAGACCGACAGTTTGTTAATACCAGTCAGTTTGCACGTCTAATACTCAACCCTAAGGTCTCTAAGTCAATTAAATCTGTATTCACTGAACAGTACCGTATGCATCCTCAGATAAATGACGCCATCAAGCAATTTTACAAGAATGACGAAGGCGGTTTGTCTTGTGGGCTGGATTTAAAAAAAGTTGACAGTCCTAACCTCGCAGAACCGGAGAGCAGATATCATGGTTTCTATCATCCGGGATTTATTTCTCCCGATGTTCATGTACTTTGGATAAAAGTAGATGAACCGGAGCAACGTACTGACTCTAAAGCTCTATATAATGAGAAAGAGGTGGAAGCAGTGAAAAGGGTTCTTCAGTATCTTAAACACTCTAAAGGTTTTGAAGAATACATGCAATATTGGGACAACAATATTCGAAACACTGAACGCCGAAATATTGAGAAAGAGATTGGTGTCATAAGTTTCTATGGGCAACAGGTCAAACATCTCAATGAAGTAAAGCTTGTTGCAAGGAACAATGGAATGAGAATTAAGCTTAACACTGTCGATAAATTTCAGGGTATGGAGCGAAACATCGTAATCGTTTCAACCGTACGAAGCGACAAATATAAGACTGCACAGGGAGTTGTTACCAATAATGATCCTGGATTCGCAAAATCCCCTGAGCGTCTGAATGTAGCACTGTCCCGTGCAAGAAGACTCCTTATTGTCGTGGGTAATAACGAATTCTTCGATCATGTCAAAGATGCCAATAGCGGAAATTATCTTTATCACAATGTAATTGAGGAGATGCAGAAGCATCACGAGATTATTGACTACAAAACCCTTACAAAATACGTACAGAAATGAATAATATACAAGCATATAATGCAATAGCAAAGAGTAAAAAGGTAAGCGAGCTATTCTTGGGTACGTTTGACATCAACTGGGACTTTGCTAAAATCGGATATACTGCTGTTTGTACAGAGGCATTACCACTAACCGTTATGGAAAGAATGGTCTGCGGTATTGTAAACTTAGATGGGAGAGTCTATCTAGGTGACTTGGCTCGCATTATGGGCTTAAATATAGAGAACGATGTTCAGAATCTGAAATTTCAGGACATGGGGGAAAAGAAATACTATTAGAGACACTTAGAACTCTTGATCAGTTTGGTATGATTACGACTTCTGACGATTCATTCTCTTATGTAGAACTGACTGAAATCGGCAAGGAATACTATGCTAAGGGAAGAAAATTCAAGTCAGGCGAAACCAAGGGTTTCACGATGTATTTTGACCTCACTGCAGGTGAACACTCTAAAGCAAAGACTCTGTTCAGCAAACTGTCTGTGGATGGAAGTAAAGAACAGCAGGACAACTCTGAACTCCCCTATGAAGAGGAGAACTTTGTAAAACAGTATGCAGAGAGCCAGATACCTCAATACTATAGTGAAAAAGCAGGAAATTCATTCACTGATATGTCTGTTTCGTCAAATGAATTTCTCTACAAGAAAGTTGTACTTGGAGTGATATATGACTCTTCTACTGAAACCTATCGTTTTGAGGTCATTGACAATGGCGGTATTAGCACGGAATATCTCAATAATCACATTAATTCAAAGGACAATAGCCACCATTATCTTCAACTGTTCCTTACTAAGCAACCAAAAACATCCATATCGAAAAATGACTCCCAAATAAAGTTTGAAGAGATAATAGCCAAGGTGCAGAGTGATGCGGATTATGCCATTTTTAACAAAAAGCCCCAAATAGCATTACAGATTGTGGCAAATTACATGATGTCGCCGGAATATATGGAGAAGCAGAACTTTTTTAACTATATTAAGTTGAATATAAAGCAGAATGCCATCAATGATTTGTTTATAAGCCTTCCTATGCTAACTAAGGACGTAGAAGATGAAATTCGTTCACTTTCGAAAGACGGGAACATAAAAATAATGCTTTTTTGTAGCGATGTTGAAGACTTTGATTCAAGATTCGGTAATAATGTTCTTGCTTTGAAAGGAGATGCTCACTCTGATACCCTTTTTATATTAAATGATGTTTCATACCGCTGTGAAAATTTGGTATTTTCTGTCGGTGATACAAACTTCTGCATAGAGTTTCTGCGTAAACAAGAGGAAAGCGAAGAGGCATTAAAACAATATATAGAACTATATGCGAAAAAGTTCATACCTAAAGCATTAGATAAGTATGAGGAACTGCTTCTGACAGAAGAAACAGACGAAATCATTGACAGAATAGAAAAATTGAAAGGCGCAGATGAACTCGTTATGTTCTCGGATACAGATGTAAAGTCAACTGGTAATGATGAAAGACTCACCAGCCTGCGTGCTCTTAGAGACAAACAATTACTGGAACTCGTAGAGAAGTATTCCGTCAACCAGATGGAAGAGTTAGACCATTTTCGTGCTAATACAAAATTAGAAGAGATTATGACATTGGAAGCTATGAATAGAGTGCAAAAATCATTTTCCGATTTTAAAGAAAAACTTATTCCTGAACAGAGTAGAGATGGCGAATTCGGACATAGTGATATCGTATTAGCCTTGAACGATTCTATCAAATCTTTTGAATCTCAACTGAATAGCCGAGAATCTTTCCTTAGGCAAGAACTGTTACAAAAGAACTATGTTATTGACACCAATGTATTTGTTCTCTTTCCAAAGATTATGGACTACATTGGAAAAGGGGATAGAACGATAGTTTCTGCTAAAGTATTAGACGAACTGGATAAACTGAAAGTTACCCTTAGCGGAAAAGAGAAGCAAAATGTGAGAGAAGCCATTAAAGCGATTAATGAAAAAAACCGAATGAAGTCAAAAACATTCAAAACGGAGTTGGCTGACATTAAATTGCTTCCGGAAGATTTTGATAAGACTAACCCGGACAATATGATATTAAGTGTTGCCTTAAAATATAGAAATCACAATCCGTTCTTGATTACCAATGACATAAACTTCCAGAATCGTGCGGCATCAATGGGAATACCATTTAAGGGATTGGCAGACCTTCTTCCTGAAGATGTATATAAGTCAATCAACCTCACGAAACCTGAGAAGAAAAAGGAACCTGAGCAAAAGAAGGTTCAGAGTCGTGGCTCTCGCAATGAAGAAGCAACAATGCCTAAGACTCTGTCTAAACTGATTAAAAATGCATATAATGCTTGTAAAGAAGAGACCGACGAGGTGTTGGTGGCTAAGTTAGTTAGTGAGATTAAGTCTATAAAGCCTGATTTCAAGTTAAACACTTTTGGTTACACAAAGTTCAAGGAGATGTGTAAAGCATACACATCTGAGATTGAACTTTACGAGAACTCTAATAATGCTCTATGTATAAGACTGATAGACTCCGATGGCGAAGAACGTGGCAATTCTCAATCTGGCAACCTCAAAGATATCGAGTCTCTCAATGATGAACAGCAAAATATGCTAAAGGAATTGTTGGTTAAGATGATTGGCGAGGAGGATTCCTCTTCACCTACAAGCGATGGTGAGATTAGGAAAGCCTTTATCCAAACATCCGGTGTTCATATCAAACTTAAGCCTGTGAAGCAACTGCGTGAATCATTGGGCATTCCCTCAGCAAAACAACGCAAGAGTAATTTTACAAATTAAAAAATATAATTATGTCAAGGTATGAAAGTTCACGCTTTGTGAAGGATCCTAAGACAATGAATAAGGAAATCCTCAAAGCAGCATGTGACAAACTTGGTTGGACATATAAAGTCCAGGGTGAAGACCTCATTGTAACCGATGCAAAGCAAAAGGAAAAGGTCTATGGTGAATATGTTCTGAGAGTCTCAGGATCAACTGTGACCTATAATAGCTACTATCTGTCCAATGGTGGGCAGTTAGTAGCAGATTTACAATCTGTTTTCTTTCCTCTTAATGTAGAGTATGCCAGGAAGACTGTGGTAGATGCTTTCAAGAAGAAAGGCTTCACGCTAAAGAAACTATATGATTTCGCTCCTACAGCTGAGGAGGTCGATCGTTTTTGTATGGTAGGCTATACAAAGCTCGAAGATGAGAAGGAGAAACGTTACGAGATAAAGTTCTCGATTCTCAATGATGGCACAGTAGTAACTGATTCAAACTATTTGCCAGATGATGTTAACGAGAGAGCTCATGCTGCCATGGACGATTTACAGGAGGCATTTGGCAACAAACGTATCATGACCAAGAAACCGGAATATGATATAATGATTGCTCGTCTTAAAGAGCAAAAGAAGATAACAAACAAGAACACTCAAACCATTAAGTAATATGGAAGAAACATTTAGAACTATTAAGGATATGCTCAATGCTGGGTTTCCTTTATTGTATTTAGTTACTTCTGAATACAGCCGAGTAACCCAGAAACTGAGAAAAATTGCATTTGAAGGCGATTACACTTTCCATACATGGGATTGCGTTGATTTTTTGAGAACTCATAACAAGAACCAAAATAATCGACTGGAAGGTATTGTGTCACATCCGGAGTATGAGAGTACTCAAGATTGCGAAACTCTTTTGGAATACCTACATAAAGGACTTAGCAAATCGGAAGATGACTCAAAGGAAATTTTCCTTATTGAAGATTTTCACAAGTACTTTGATAGGGAGAAGGTAATCGTCAGCTTACGTAAACTGTCAAATGAGATGAAAAAAATTAATAAACATATTATTTTTCTATCACCATCATATCAGCTTCCTGATGAAATTGAAAAATACGTTACAGTCATCTCTGTCCCTCTACCAGACCGAAGAGATTTAGATCGTCGACTTAAGAGTATTTATCCTGATCCTATTGACGAAGACTTGAAAAAATATATTCTGGATGCAGCATTAGGACTAACAGATACAGAAGCTGAACTTGCATTTCGTTTAGCAAATCAAGTTGTAGGTCTTAATAATAAGGATGCAGTACAAATTGTCGCAAATGAGAAGGAACAGATAATCAAGAAAAGTGGCATTCTAGATTATGTGCAGGTTAATTTGGACATGAAAAATAATGTCGGAGGTTTGGATAATCTTAAGATGTGGCTAAAACAGCGAAGCAAGTCTTTTGAGCGTAAAGCAAAAGACTTTGGACTTCAGGAGCCCAAAGGTATCATGCTTCTTGGTGTACCTGGATGTGGAAAGAGTCTTACTGCTAAATGTGTAGCAACAGAATGGAAACAACCTCTTCTACGATTGGATATAGGTAAGGTTTTTCAAGCTGAAGTAGGTAGTAGTGAAAATAACATCCGACGTGCTATTGCAACAGCAGAAGCTGTTGCTCCTTGTGTTTTATGGATTGATGAAATCGAAAAAGGTCTCAATGTCGGTGGTGAGAGAGATGGAGGAACCAACTCACGTGTTTTCTCAACAATATTGACATGGATGCAAGAGAAAACAAAGCCTGTATTCGTAGTAGCAACAGCAAATGACATTAGCCAGTTGCCTCCAGAATTCTTGCGCAAGGGACGTTTTGATGAAATCTTCTTCGTGGATTTGCCAACAAAAGAAGAAAGAATGGAAATTCTGCGCATTCATCTTTCAAAGAATAATCAGACAAGCATACACGAATTGGAAGGATTGGCTGATGCAACTCGTCTTTTCAACGGAGCAGAGATTGAAGAGGCAGTTAAAGAATCCATGTTCATGGCATATGTTGACAATCCTAACAATCCTGTTGTAAATGTCCACCATCTCGAGACAGCCTGTAGCCAAATCATTCCTCTAGCAAAAACCATGTCTGAAAAGATTCGCGGTTTAAGAGCTTGGGCTGATGACAGAGCAAGACGCGCAAGTAAAATTGCGAACCAAGAGCAGTTCCCAGAAAATCAAATAAGTATTAAAAAGACAAAACGCGAAAAAGATGAAGATACTTTCGGATAATAATCATTCTGCTATCGGGATTAAACAAAGATGCTTACTTTTCGGAAAAGTAGCAACTACTCTACCATAGAGATATGCCCATAACACGCATTTTTTGAAGGAAAGGAGAATTCCTTCTGTATACGCTGTCAGGTGTGAGTACTGCTGTTAAAGGACAGAATGATAATTATCCTACAGCCAAAATCGTTGCACCGTGCGTGTTTCGGATTGATGAGATTGAAACAAGAAAATTGGGGATGTTTTTAATTAAAATAGAATATGTTAGAACTTGAACTACAACAATATTTACAACGAGAATATCCACAAGAAAATGCTCGCTGCGAATGGAAGGAATTTAAGAATTTGAAGAACTCATTCTGTGGGGATGAGAAAGACGATGTGATTTCCTACGTGTCGGCTATTGCCAACATGGAAGGAGGACATCTTGTGATTGGTGTTCACGACAAAACATTGGAGATTGTTGGAACGGACACTTATAACTATGATAGGCAAAAGGCAATATTACGCTTAGCAGAAAGATGCGTAAACCTTTCAACAGAAGGCCTAGATATAGATGAGTTTATCACAGATGATACTAATCGTAAAGTATGGGTTATACATATTCCCAAACATCTACCCAAACGGCCCGTATTTGCTCATAATAAGGCATGGCAACGAATAGAGGATTCTCTCGTAGAAATGACTACTGAACGCATGAGTGCAATTCTTGATGAGCCTATTTTCAGCGAAACAGATTGGTCGGCACAAATTGTATCTGATGCAACGATTGACGACCTTGATGAAGTTGCCATAGCCAAAGCTCGTATGATGTTCAAGAAAGTACACAGCAGAATACCTGAAGCTGAGGTTAATGCATGGAGTGTGGAGACATTCTTAAGCAAGTGTGGTATAATGAAGAACGGAGGAATTACTCGTGCTGCCATTATTCTGCTGGGGAAATATGAATCAGCTTTCAAGTTACGTCCCGCTGTTGCCCAGGTGACTTGGACGAGACGGGATGAAAAGCAGGATGTTGTGGATTACGAACACTTCACTGTGCCATTTATATTAACCGTAGATGAGATTTTATCAAAGATTGAAAATCTGACAATGCGTGAAATGCCGGGAGGCACGCTCTTCCCTGACACTATGAAGCAATATGATGACTATACCATCCGCGAGGCACTTCATAATTGTATCGCACATCAAGACTATACGATGCAGCAGCGAATCAATTTTGTAGAAAATCCGACTTACCTTTATTACTCTAATGCAGGGGCTTTCATTCCTGGTACGTTGGAAAATGCTTTAACAAATGAAGAACCTCAAGCGTATTTTCGAAATGAATGTCTTTGCAGAGCAATGGTTGACTTCAACATGATAGATACAGTAAGTAGAGGCATAAAGAAGATGTTCAATGAACAATGGCGTCGTCATTTTCCAATGCCGGATTATGAAATTGATGCAAAAAACAGAAAAGTGTCGGTACGTATTTACGGCAATGAGATAAATAAAAGATACACCAACTTGCTCAAAACCAACAATTCACTAACCTTGTGGGATTGCATATCATTAGATGCTGTTCAGAAAGGAAGAACCATTCATGAGGATGTTGCGCAGGATTTACTGAACAGAGGACTCATTGAGGGCGAAGCCCCCAATTATACAATCTCTTTAGGGATTGCAAAGGCTACTCGTCAACTGCAAGGTTATACCAGACAAAAAGGACTTGATAAGGAGAAAATCAAACAAATGATTTTGCAGTATCTTAAGAATGCCGGCACAGATGGAGCGAAACGTGATAGCATTTATGAATATGTCAAAGATGTAATGCCGCAAGTTAAGACGCATGAACAGCAATTGAGACTTTTAGGAGATATACTTAGCGCATTAAGTGTGGATAAGCTTATTTATGCGAAAGGACGGATATGGTTCTTAAAAGAATAGTCATAACGGAAGATTTTGACGGTTTATTCCAATTATAGCGGAAATTATAACGGATTCCGTCATATTATAGCGGACAATAATAATCCGGTTAATTCACGTCAAACTTGTAAATTAAAAAGTATGTTATTAGGAAAAAGAATAAGAGAATTAAGAGCAGAGCACGGAGTACTGCAAAGACAGTTGGCAGCCTTGCTTGAAATAGATACTCCGATGTTCAGCAAAATAGAGCGCGGAGACAGACGAGCTAAACGTACACAAGTAATACAATTAGCAGAATATTTCAATATAGATAAGAATGAACTTCTCACCTTGTGGCTAGCAGACAAAGTATTAGATGCAGTAGATGATGAAGACGAATTAAAACATGATGCAATTGAAGTCGCACAGAAACAAATAGGCTAATACTTACAATTATAGGGAACTATATGGTATCATAACTATATAATTCCCTATGCTAATATTTGATATTCAGGTGATTAATTTGCAATATTTGGTTCAAGTGTGGAGTTGTTTGTTTATCTGATCGAAGGTTCTGGAATACCCGTGTACAAATAAACAATACCCCACACTTGAATAGTATATATCCGAACGATACATAGCTATACAAGTGACGAGTGTCATTGTTATCCTTGTACACATGAATTTTCCAGATTCTCGATCAAGGATAAAAGCAAAACACTTTCATCAATAATATGTTGTTCCTCACGGGAACACCACAAAGGTATAAAAATGTTTGCTAATATCAATACACTCAACGGGGTATTGCCGAACAAATTTAACCCGAATATTCCAAAAAATCACTATTTTACTTTCAGTATCTTCTCTGTATGTTTCCAGTTTTTCGTTCGATAAATACAAAAAACGAATCTACCTATGGATTTTCCTACTTACAAAGTCACCGAACGAACTTATCGATACGGAGTTCGTATCCCCGATTCCAATTTCTTCGATTATCTGGTCAGTACCTATGATCTCGTCGTCGATAAAGATGGCAAAATCTCCCCCTACGATACTTTACGAATTACGAAGATAGATTGTTCCCACCGAGGGATCGAGTCGTTTGCAGGGATCGAATCGTTCCCGAATCTGACCTATTTGAATTGCGGATGGAATCCCGTCAAAAAACTCGAATTACGGAATCACTATAAACTGAATTATTTGTTTTGTCCCGGATGTGAATTGTCCCACCTCGATGTCATGTTGTGTCATTTCCTTACGGTTCTGAATTGCAGGTTCAATCGTCTCCGAACTTTGAATCTCGACTATTGTTATTCCCTACGATTTTTGTCGTGTTGCAACAATTTACTTAAAACACTCGATGTTACACCTTGTTCCGACTGGATACGGGTCAACCGTAACGACAATCCCGGTCTTTTTGAGATAATACACCGGGTTCAACAAAGATCAATATAGGACAGGGATTCTATTGACTGCTTCTCGTTTCGTTTTGTCAACGACCTTTGCATATTGCATGGTGGTTCCGATATCGGTATGTCCCAATATCTCCTTGACGGTATAGATGTCCACACCGGAGTTCAACAACAAAGTTCCGCAAGTGTGTCTACTGCAATGGAACGTGATATGTTTGTCGATACCCGAATCCGATACCCACTTTTTCAGGGTTTCACGGATTGCATTATCCGAAGGTAACGGGAATACCGAATCGGACGAATGTTGTTCCGGGAGTTGAGAGATTGCATTGTACGACAAGGGAATGTAGTTTTCGATTTTTGTTTTTTTCTGTCGAAAGTTGAGTTGCTTTTGATTGTCCGATCCCGTCGTAATGTGGTTCCACGTCAGATTACGGACATCCGAAAGTCGTAATCCCGTAAAACAACAAAATAAAAATGCAGTTTTGACAACTTCGTTCCTACTGGGGGTTGCAATCAATTTTTTGAGTTCCGATTCGGTCAGGTACTCTTTGTGAGATTGTACAGTCGTCGGGGAATCCACCGATTTAGTCGGATCATGGGTCAACAATTCATCTTTGATTGCTTGATGGATAATCATCTTCAACGAGGCAAAAATATTGTGTTGAGTCGATTGTTTGAGAGTTCGTTTCTGTCTGCCGGAATTTGCCGATATTGCAGAAGACAAATATCGGACGAATCCGTTCAGGTACTTGACATCCACATCTTTCAACAGAATTCGATCACCCTTGTATTTTTTCAGGTGGTATATCAACATCCGTAGAGAACCGGGAACCCCGTTTTTGCCGATCTTCTGTTTGTTATCACTGACCTGTTCGATGTACTGTATCAAATTGACATCGTTTTTTTTGCTGGGGAACCCGTATAGATCATTGAAGAAATCGGCGGTTCTTTGGAATTTGATTGCATTTGCCAATTGGAGGGTGTCCTCGTTTTTAAGTCGGTCGGATTTTGTTCGTTCGGGGACAAGATACAGATGCAAAAATTCATATCGACGATCTCCTTTGTAATACAGATCGAGGTACAGGGATCGATTCCCATTACCGGTCGGTTTACTTCGCAATTTTATGATTTCATTATTTGTCATATTTTGTTTTTTTATATTTACATATTATATGAGGGAAATAATGAATCGATTAAATTTTACCGGATTTTTTATTGGGATTTTCAGAGTTCTTTTCGTATATTATTATAAAGTAACAACAGGGTAACAAATCAAGACCAGCAAACAGTCGTGTAAAACAGTTATTCACAAATTCCGAATTATATTTCTGACGAATGGAATGAATTGACTGCCATTTGCTGCCGTTCAATGATTTTGCATGTTTTATTGATTTCTTTTTGCCAGTAAATAGTTTTGTTGTATATTTGCACTCCCTTAATCGGGTTTTAACCAAAAATAATCAAACAATGAAAGTTTGCGAAATCACAGGCAAGGTGGCGATCGTGGGAAATAACGTCTCGCACTCGCACCACAAGACCAAGCGCAAATTCAGTCCCAATCTGAAAACCAAGCGCTTCTGGTCCGAGCAGGAGGGTCGCTGGATTACCCTGAAGGTATCCGCAGCCGGCATGAAAACAATCAACAAGAAAGGGCTCGCAGCCGCTCTGCGCGAAGCTGCCGCACCCAAAAGCGTGTACTAAAAACAACGAGTAACAAATGGCAAAGAAAGGCAACAGAGTTCAGGTCATCCTCGAGTGCACCGAACAAAAAGAGAGCGGCGTTGCGGGAATGTCCCGTTACATCACCACCAAGAACAAGAAAAACACCCCCGACCGTCTGGAGCGCAAGAAGTACAATCCGTTCCTCAAGCGGGTTACCGTTCACCGTGAAATCAAATAGTAAAGAAGCTCTATGGCAAAGAAAGTAGTCGCAACACTGAAAACCGGCACGGGTAAGCAGTTCACCAAGTGCATCAAGATGGTCAAGTCGGAGAAGACCGGTTCCTACATGTTCAAAGAAGGCGTCATCGCCAACGACCAAGTAAAAGCTTTCTTCGAGGAGAAGAAATAAGTATTTTAAGAGTTCGACTCTTAAATACAAAGGGCATCTTTCGGGATGCCCTTTGTGTTTTTCACGACCGGAATAACCGCTACCGTCGCGCCGTCTCCCGGATCAGACGGCGGGTATTGCGAATGAACTCCCCAACGCCGTGCACGGTCTTCACATATTCGCACGCCGCTACGGAAAGCTCTTTGCGCCGCGCCTCGTCCCCGATCAGCGTACGAACCGCATCGACGAACAGGTCAACCTTGTCGAATCCGTCGCCGAGCACCGGCCCGGTATAGATGCCGAAACGCGAGGTCATCCCGTCCGGGTCCTGACAGCTCACCAGCAGTGTGCCGCAAGCCAGCGCTTCAAGGAACGTCACGGGCAGCGCCTCGTGAATCGACGTGTTGATCAGAACTTTCGCCTCGCGGATGCGGCGAAACTTCTCCTCGCCTTCGAGGTGGCCGACAAAATGGAGGTTGGGAATGCCCGTACGGTAAGGCGCCATGATCTCCTCGTTACGATCCTTCTCGATCTGCGACTGCCCGACCAGATAGAACTCGTATTCGGGCATGCGCCGGGCGATCTCGCAGAACAGCCACGCCCGTTTAACCGAGGCGATACGGCCGACGAAAACCACTTCGTCGCGCTTGACGCTCGTTTCGGGGTCAAAGCCGGTCTCCACGTCGATCGGGTTGGGCAGATACTCCACGGGAGTCTGCGCTGCGAGCCGATAGAGAATACGGGCCTTGTCAGCAAGGTAGCGCCCCTGGGTGACGAACGACACCCGCCCTTGAGCGTAAAGCCGATGCACGGATTCATAAATCCGGGTGTTCCAGTAACAGGTTTCGGGGAACAACCCGACTGTCTGAATCTCCAGCCAGTCGGTCCAGGGCCGCGGGTCCTGCACCCAAAACAGCAGCGGCGTGCGGCTTTTTCCCTCGTAACTGAGCATGTCCCAGGTCATCTCGGGCGAGAAGTAGAGATCGTAATGCTTGCGTTTGAGCCACCGGGCGATAAAATGGCGGCCCGGCAGACGGTAGAGGGAAACGTTATCCACACGAATCCGCGAAGCCATCGAGAGTCCGTGATGCCGCCCGATCAGCACGTCGATCCGGATGTCGTCACAGGGAATGTATTTGGCGATGTAGTTGCGCGCAAGAAATCCGATGCCGCCGAAAGCCGTGCCACCACCGCCGAAGAACTCGTCGACAATCAGTGCGACCCGTATAGGCTTGACGCCGAAAGGTTTCCGCAGGAAGGATGGAGTCAAACAGCGTCCTAACCGACTGAACATTAGACCGTACCGAGCCGAAGCATAGGGCGTTTTTGCCAAATAAGTGAAATAAAGGCCCTTCATCGCATTGTGGCAACGTGCCACAGACCACGGTTTACGATGGCCTGTGTAATGGATGATCACAGCCCCGGACCGTTCTTCGGAATGGGCGTCAACATTCTCCGAAGCGAAGTTAAAGCGTTCGGGCAGTTCGAGAATCCGTCCCCGGCAGACGATATTGATAACGTCTTGGTCCTGAAAACGGATCTGCCCCTCCAGCTTCTGCGTCATAGCGCACAATTTGTGAAAAAGCCCTTCCCGACGCATCTCCGCGAGGTTGAGCAGCAACACCCCGGCATTAACGTACAATTCATCCAGCCCGAAACCGATCTCCGGTTTGTAATGAATCCGATCAATCCATAAATCGCGCACTCCGGCACACAGGAATCCGCCGAGATCCATATTCCACAACTCCTCAAGGCTTCCCCGCACCACCAGATCGGCGTCCAGATAGAGGCCTTTGTCTAATTGCGGAAAGAGTTCGGCAATGGCATACCTATAATAAGTATGCCGCGAAACATGAGGAATGTTGAGTTTCAGTGCCCGGAAAACAGCGTCATCGATAACCCGGAAATCCAACCGACAATCCGCATGCCGCCCAGCCACCGAAGCAAGCCGCCGCCGACTCTCCTCTGAAAGACCGTCGTCGGTCAGTATGCAACAGTCGAACGCCCGGTCCGGATTGCTCTCCAGCACGGAAACCAACATCACGCAGCCGTGCTGCGCATAACTCTCGTCGAAAGCGACGAAAAGATTTATTCGCTCCAAGGAATGCATAATAAAGAGGATCAGAACTTGTGCACGGCGCGCACGAGGAACTTGTTGTATTTCGGAATTTCGATCACATAGGGAGGCTCGATGCCCATATGGGTCGTGTAGGCGTTCTTCTCGTCCATCTCGGTCGAGGAGAAATAGTAGACCAGGCGGTCCATGCGTTTGCCGCCGGCGTCCTTGAGCGCATCGTTGAACTTGTTGCGGGCCTGGCGATTGTTCTGTACGCGGGTGCCGCCGTTGTAGTTGTGGCCGATGGTCAGCAGTTCGTCGATGGCCGGCAGATACCAGCCTTCACCCTTGTCGCGGCACCATTTGAAAGCCGGGAAATCGTCCCACGAAAGGTTGTTCGCAGCGATGTACTGCGCCACCTTCTCCATGTTCGCCACCCCGTCGGTGCGGTTGTCGGCACCCGCAAGGCGCAGGTCCGGCTTGCGGAACTCACTCCAGTGAAGGTAGATTTCATCGAGCGACACGACCAGTCCGTGCTGGCGGTCGTCCGAAAGCTGGCAGATCACTCCCCGGATGCCGTTCTGGTCGTAGAGTTCGCCGATTTCGTACTGCTTGAGCACGTACCGGCCTCCGGAAGCAGGCTGCACGGCCGGCGCTTCCGGGACAGCCGGAGTGGCCGGGGTGGCCGGAACAGCCGGGGTGGCCGGAGTGGCCGGAGTCAGCGGCGTCGCGGGAATGGTTTTGGTGTAATACTCCTTTTCGCCGTTGGCATACTGGATGTAATGGATCTGCGCAACGGGGAGCACGTAGGTCGGACCGTCGGGGTTCGAAAAACGCTTGTAACGCACCGCTTCGGGCGTGATTTCGATCACTTTGGCTTCGATTTTCGCGGCGTCGGTCTTGACGATCAGGTCCTGCGCGGCGGCCGTCAGGGCGCAGCACAACGCTGCGAGCGACAACAGAATGGTTCGTTTCATCATTATCAATACAGGTATATACGACAAATATAACGCTTTTTTTCAAACTTTCTTGTTATCTTCGGCATCGCGACGACACTTTTAGGAGTCGGAACCTTTTTTCGCGCCGGAGGCGGTTCGGTTTTGGCCCCATCCGACTTGTTCGTATCTTCGGCGCCGCAACGGCGCTTTCAGGAGGTCGGAACGTTTTGCCAGATTGCCCGCGATCCGGTTTTGGAACCGTCCTGCATTTTTCGTATCTTTGCAAAGGATTAATCCTTACGACATGGCATTTTTCGATATTTTCAAAAAGAAACAGGATACGCCGCCCACCGGGGAGCAGGCGCAGAAACAGCAGGAGGAGCTCTCCGCCGGACTCGAAAAGACCAAAACAGGGCTTTTCTCGAAACTGGCGCGCGCCGTGGCGGGCCGGTCGACGATCGACGCCGGGGTGCTCGACGACCTCGAAGAGGTGCTCATCTCGTCGGACGTGGGCGTGGAGACGACCGTGAAGATCATCCGCCGCATCGAGGAGCGCGTGGCCCGGGACAAGTACATGAACGCCTCGGAGCTGCAATCTATCCTGCGCGGGGAGATCGCGACGCTGATGGAGGATGCGCACGGCTCGTCGGAGAATTTCGGACTCGACGCCATCGAAGGTCAGCCCTACGTGGTGATGGTCGTGGGCGTCAACGGCGCCGGCAAGACCACGACCATCGGCAAACTGGCTGCGCAGCTCGGCAAGGCGGGCCGGAAGGTCTGGATCGGCGCAGCGGACACGTTCCGCGCGGCGGCCATCGACCAGTTGCAGGTGTGGGCCGACCGCGCCGGAGCGACGATGATCCGTCAGCAGATGGGTTCCGACCCTGCATCGGTGGCTTTCGACACGCTCACCTCGGCCAAGGCCAACGGAGCCGACGTGGTGCTGATCGACACCGCCGGACGCCTGCACAACAAGGTGGGCCTGATGAACGAGCTGACGAAAATCCGCAACGTCATGGGCAAAGTGATTCCCGGCGCGCCGCACGAGGTGATGCTCGTGCTCGACGGATCGACGGGACAGAACGCCTTCGAGCAGGCGAAGCAGTTCACGCAGGCCACGCAGGTCACCTCGCTCACGATCACCAAGCTCGACGGCACGGCCAAGGGCGGCGTGGTGATCGGCATCAGCGACCAGTTCCACATCCCGGTGCGCTATATCGGCATCGGCGAAGGCATCGACCAGCTGCGCATCTTCGACCGGAAGGAGTTCGTCAACGCATTGTTCGGCCATGAAAAAAATTAACGTCATAACGCTCGGCTGTTCGAAGAACACCGTCGACAGCGAGCATCTGATGGCACGGCTCGCCGCCGCCGGATACGAGGTCCTCTTCGACAGCGACCGCACCGACGCCAAGGTCGTGGTGATCAACACCTGCGGATTCATCGGCGACGCCAAGCAGGAGTCGATAGACATGATTCTGCGCGCGGCGGCGGCCAAGCAGGCCGGAAAGATCGAACGGCTGTTCGTCGTGGGATGCCTCTCGGAACGCTACGCCGACGAACTGCGGGCCGAGATTCCCGAAGTGGACGACTATTTCGGCGCACGCACGTGGGACGGCATCGTCCGTGCACTGGGAGCCTCGGAGGACCCGGCGCTGGCCACCGAACGCCGTCTGACGACCCCGAAACACTACGCCTACCTGAAAATTTCGGAAGGCTGCAACTGGAAATGCGGCTACTGCGCCATCCCGCTCATCCGCGGCGGCCACGTCTCCGTCCCGATGGAGGAGCTGGAGGAGGAGGCCCGCAAGCTGGCCGGGCAGGGCGTCCGGGAGCTGATGGTCATCGCGCAGGACACGACCTACTACGGCATCGACCTCTACGGCCGGCGGATGCTCGCCGAGCTGCTGCGCCGCCTGTGCCGCATCGACGGCATCGAATGGATCCGGCTCCACTACGCCTACCCCGCCGGGTTCCCCGACGAGGTGATCGAGGCGATGGCCTCGGAGCCGAAAATCTGCAAATACCTCGACATTCCGTTCCAGCACATTTCCGATGCACAGCTCGCGTCGATGCACCGCCGCCACACCAAGGCCGAGGCCATGGAACTGATCGGCCGCCTGCGCGGGGCGATCCCCGACCTGGCGCTGCGCACGACGCTGCTGGTGGGTTATCCGGGCGAGACGGAGGCCGATTTCGCCGAACTGCTGGAGTTCGTGCGCGAGGTGCGTTTCGAACGGCTGGGCGTCTTCCCCTACTCGGAGGAGGAGGGAACCTGGTCGGCCGAAAACCTCCGCGACGACATTCCCGAAACGATCAAACAGCAACGCGCGGAGCGCGTAATGGCCTTGCAGAACGAGATTTCGCTCGAAAACAACCGCCTCCGCGTGGGGCGCACCGAACGGGTGATCATAGATTCGCGTCAGGGCGACTGGTATGTCGGCCGCACGCAGTACGATTCGCCTGAAGTGGACCAGGAGATCCTGATTCCCGCCTCGGAACGCCGCCTGCTGCGCGGGCACTTCTACGACGTGACGGTCACCTCGGCCGCCGACTACGACCTCTACGGGGAGATTGCCGCAAAATAATTTTTTGCGTTTTTGCGTTTTTTTCGTACCTTTGAAAAGTAAACCGGAACTTTACCCGAAAGTCATGGCCGACAAGAGCGTGATAACGAACATCGAAGCCCGCGTGCGGCAGCTGATCGACGACCACAAAAGGCTGTCGGACCTTTGTGCGGAACTGACCGCACAGCGCGACACGCTCCGCTCCGAGAAACGCACGCTCGAAGAGCGCGTCCGGGAGCTGGATGCCGAACTGGCGCGCATGCAGCTGACCGAAGGGCTTGCGGGCGGAGGCCGTAACCGGGAAAAAGCGCGGGCGCGCGTCAACCGTCTTATGCGGGAGGTGGACAAGTGCATCGCGTTGCTGGGCCAGCCGCTGGCGGCCCCGACGACGCAGGAGGCCGAATAAACGGCCCCGGGAAAAACGGCCGGAAGGCCGGAGAAGAGGACGACGGAATAAACGAAACGAAAAAATGGCAAAACAGGCAATAACCCTCAAAATAGCAGGCAAAAGCTATCCGTTCAACATCGAGAGCGGGAAGGAGGAGATGTACCGGCTTGCCGAACGGGAGGTGAACAGCTACCTCGCGCTGATAAAACAACAGAATATCAAGAACTGGAACGACCAGGACTACCTGTCGATGACCGCGCTGAAATTCGCCATCGCGAACGTCGGAATGCGGCAGAGCCGGGAGGTGGACGACGAAGACCTCCGACAGCTCGAAAAAATCGGCACGGAAATAGATGCGTATCTGAACGACCCGAAAAAGTAACCGGCCGAAGGCCTCCGCAGACGGAAGGCCGAGAGGGAAGGGGCAAAAGGGGCGGAAACCGCCCGGAACGACACGCACCGTTCGAAAAACGTTCTTTTACATACAAGAATCTACCCGCATAGATTCCTTATAGCTTTGCGAAACTGAACATTTACTAAATTGGGGCAACTCAAAGCGTTTCAAAATCAGGCCTTACCACCCTCACGGGGAGTACGTTACGGCGTACCGTTGGAAGATTGCGATTGTCGGAGCCCCCACACATGACTGATCGGCAGATTCGTCAAACAAGATTAAGGAATCCTATGCGGTTTTTTTATGGCTACAATTAAAACCCTAATTAATAACTAAAAACAAACAAGTAAAGACCCATGTATAGTATCATTTTGGCTGCCTCAATCTCTGCCGTGGTCGCCGTCGCAATCTACGCGGTCGTAACGAACCTCGTGATCAAGACGTCGATCCGCAAGCGCCGCGAAGCCGCCGTCAAGGAGGCTGAAGCCGAGGGAGAGATGATCAAGAAGGAGCGCATCCTTCAGGCAAAGGAAAAGTTCATACAGCTCAAGAGCGAATACGACCGTCAGGTCAACGAGCGCAACCAGAAAATCGCCCAGAGCGAGCAGCGCGCCAAGCAGATCGAGCAGAACCTGCAGAACCAGCAGCGCGAACTGGAAAACAAACTCCGCGAGAACGACCGTCTGAAAGAGCAGATGCAGAACCAGCTGCAAATCCTCGAACACAAGAAGGAGGAGGTCGACCAGATGCAGCGCGAACAGAACGCACGCCTGGAGCAGATCTCGGGCATGAGTTCCGAAGACGCCAAGAACATCCTGATCGAGAACATGAAGGCCGAGGCCAAGACCGAAGCCGCCGCCTACATCAACGAAACGGTCGAAGAGGCCAAACTGACCGCCACGAAAGAGGCCAAACGCATCATCGTGGCGTCGATTCAGCGCGTGGCGACCGAGACGGCCATCGAAAACGCCGTGACGGTGTTCAACATCGAGAGCGACGAGGTCAAGGGCCGCATCATCGGCCGCGAGGGCCGCAACATCCGCGCTCTGGAGGCCGCGACGGGCATCGAAATCATCGTCGACGACACCCCCGAGGCCATCATCCTCTCGGGCTTCGATCCCGTACGCCGCGAAATCGCGCGTCTGGCCCTGCACCAGCTCGTCACCGACGGCCGCATCCACCCCGCACGCATCGAGGAGGTGGTCGCCAAGGTTCAGAAGCAGATCGAGGAGGAGATCGTCGAGGTCGGCAAGCGCACGACGATCGACCTGGGAATCCACGGACTGCACCCCGAACTGATCCGCATGATCGGCAAGATGAAATACCGTTCGTCCTACGGACAGAACCTGTTGCAGCATGCCCGTGAAACGGCGAACCTCGCAGGCATCATGGCCTCGGAGCTGGGTCTCAACCCCAAGATCGCCCGCCGGGCAGGCCTGCTGCACGACATCGGCAAGGTGCCCGACGACGAACCGGAACTGCCGCACGCAATCATCGGCATGAAACTCGCCGAGAAGTTCAAGGAGAAGCCCGAGGTCTGCAACGCCATCGGCGCCCACCACGACGAGGTGGAGATGACCTCGCTCATCGCCCCGATCATCCAGGTCTGCGACGCCATTTCGGGCGCACGTCCCGGAGCGCGCCGCGAAGTGGTGGAGAGCTACATCAAGCGTCTGAAGGAGATGGAGGACATCGCCCTGTCATACCCCGGCGTCGTCAAGACCTATGCCATTCAGGCCGGCCGCGAACTGCGCGTGATCGTCGGCGCCGACAAACTTTCGGATCAGGAATCGGAAGGGCTCTCGCACGATATCGCCAAGAAGATTCAGGACGAAATGACCTATCCCGGTCAGGTGAAGATCACCGTCATCCGCGAAACCCGCGCCGTTTCGTACGCGAAATAACCGGATGTCGGCGGGACAGCTCCTAACGGCCATTCCGACACTCCACCCCAAATCCCTCCTTACCAAAGGAGGGATTTTTTTATCCCCGGTCCGGTGAAGACGTCCGGGAGGCCGGCATTATCCGGCCATTCCGACGAGCTGCTGCCAGATGGTCGCGGCGAAAAAGACGCCGAGTCCCGAACACATCGCCAGAAGCAGCATATTCATCACCCGCAGATCGGGTTTGGCGTTGCGGCGGAAATTGACGTCGATATACTCCTTGAAAAAGAGATAGAGCGCCGGCACCAGCGCGCTCGCCAAAAGCAGGTCTTCGGGAATGCCGAAAAAGTAAACCTTCGAAAAGCCGATCAGCGACCAATGGCACAGAAACAGCACGACGAACAGATTGATCCGCTTCGAGAACGAGAGCATCAGTCCTATGGTGAAGATCGCCACCGTGCAGGGCATGACGGGCGAGGTGGTCATCGGGAAATCCAGTCCCCGCAGATGGGATATCAGCGGATAGAGGAACGGCATCAGGTAGAGCGCAAAAGCGAATTTGTCGTGTTTGTACGTCCGTTCGAACGTCGTGTAACCGACGACCGCGTCATAAATCCACACGGCGGCCATGACGCCCCAGAAAAACGCCATGACTCCGCTGTAAGCCCGCGCATCGCACGACACGAGGTAATAGGCGACGGCGATCCACGCATTGAGAAACGCCAAAAAACATTTCATTGCGGTTTTCACCCGGTGCGTCGGGCGCAGATAGAGACGCGCCGTCAGGACGACGGCCGCCAGCACGATGAGCGCCTGCACGGGCCAAGTCATCGTATTGTAGTCTGCGATAGTTTGCCAAAAGAGTTCCATAATCAGCTGCGAATCTGTTTTTTATTGCGTGTCAGCGAATGTGCGCGTTTGTTGAAGAGGAAAATCGGCGCGGCGGCTACCGCAGCCAGCATGAAAATCACGCTGAAGGTAACGAATCCGTTGCGGACGATGGCCGCCAGATACCCCGCAGCGGAGGGATCGTCGAGATTCTGCATGAACATAATCATCGAAAAGACCGTCTTGTAGGCATACATGCCGGGGATCATCGGCAGCAGCGCGGGGATGAACAGCACCGTCATCGGGCAGTGGATACGGCCTCCCAACAGCAGGCTTCCGATACCGATCGCCACCGAAGCGCACAGCGACGCCGAAGCGATATCCACGCCTGTGTCCATCAGGCAGAAACGCAGGGCGTGCCCCACGGCGGCCAGCAGGGCGATCGCCGGAAAGGCCCGCATCGGAGGATCGGACACGGCTCCGAATCCGACAGCCGCCACCGCGGCGAAAAATCCGTCCGAAAGAATGGCGAGCAGCGTCATAGCAATCCGTTTTTAACGATCATCAGGGTACATGCCAGTCCGACGGCGATGCAGACGATCAGCATCAGCGCCGACGTCAGGCGGGCGATACCGTTCAACACATGCCCCTCGACGATGTCGATCACGCCGTTGATAAGCGGCACCCCCGGAATCAGGTAAAGCACGCTCGTGGCGATGGCGACCTCCGAAGTCGTATCGAAAATCATCGCCACCGAAGTGTACATCGAAGCCGCGAAGGCCGACGCGATGAAGATGACATAGTGATTGAATCCCTTGGCCTGCATCCGCTGCTTGAGGTAGAATCCGAGCAGCGTGGCGGTAAAGACGATGCCTACCGCACACCACTCCCCGCCGAAAAGCCGGCAGAAGGATGCGTTGGCCAGTCCGACGAGAATCAGTGTGAAAATCGGGTCCAGACGAGGCCGGGCGACGATCTCGTCATAGCGGCGCCGAATCTCTGCAAGGGACAGGCGAAGGTCGCAGGCGTCCCAGCTCAGGGCGCTGAGCTCCGAGTTCAGCTCGAAGCTGATCGGCAGCGGCGGAATGTCCGCCACCTCGCTGTAAACCCGTCCGCTCTCGTCGTCGTAAACCGAGAAGGTCACCACTTTCTGAAAGGCCGACACCATGACGCGCACGCCGAGCGCCTCGCCCAGACGTTTCGTATTGCGCACCACGCGCGAGGTATGCACTCCGGACCCCATCAGCCGGGTGGCATACTCCGCAACGAACTGCGTGACAGCCTTCAATTCCGCTTCCGACTTCATTTTCCCTAACTTTACCGCTGCAAAGATAATGAAAAGCCCGAACAAAACTAAAAATTTTTAATATCTTTCCAATGCCGCACTTCCCGCCAAATGCTTATTTTTGCACCATGCAACCATCCGAAGAGCTGAAAAACCATATCGAAACGGAGATCATCCCCCGTTACGAATCCTTCGACGCGGCGCACGGCACGGACCACGTCCGCACGGTCATCGCCCAGAGTCTCGATCTGGCGCGGCATTACGACGTCGATGCGGACATGATCTACGCCGTCGCCGCCTATCACGACACGGGGCTGGCCCGCGGCCGGGAACTGCACCACATCCATTCGGGCGAAATCCTGCTCGCCGACACGGAGCTGCGTCGCTGGTTCACCGCAGAGCAGCTGGCCGTCATGCGCGACGCCGTCGAGGACCACCGGGCCTCGTCCGACCATGCTCCCCGCACGATCTACGGACGCATCGTCGCCGAAGCCGACCGCTGCATCGACCCCGCGACCGTGCTCCGCCGTACGGTGCAGTACGGTCTGTCCCACTGCCCCGCACTCGACCGCGAGGGACACTTCGAACGCTGTCTTGCGCACCTGCGGAAAAAGTACGCCGAAGGCGGTTACCTCCGGCTCTGGATTCCCGAATCGGACAACGCCCGCAAACAGGAGGAACTGCGGGCGCTGATCCGCGACGAAGCCCGTCTGCGCGCGGCCTTCGATGCGGTCTTCGACCAAGAGACCGCCCGATAAACCGCCCCGCACTGCGCACTCCCGCGGCCCTTTATATATAAAAATAGGTATCTTCGGGGAATTGTTGCAGCCCCGTTAAAATTCGGCGACCGGGGTGTTAATTCCCCGGATTGCCGCTTGTTTTTCGAAAGATTATGCTTATCTTCGTCATAGCATCTTCCGCACCCACCCTCTTTTTTCAGAGCAGATCCGAGTGCTGCAGGGAAAGGCATGCTGTTTCCGGAACGTAGTCCCGATAATGAAAGAATCCGTTTATAACACCTTCGTCAATTGCGATCCGCAAGAGCAGGACCTGCTCAGGCAGCTCATCCGCGGCGACATCGCGGGTTACGAGGTGCTGTTCCACAAATACTACCCGACGTTCTTCGCCTTCATCAAGGGCATGACCAAAGAGACCGCCGTTGCGGAGGACATCGCGCAGAATATCTTCATGAAAGTTTGGCTGAACCGCGAAAAGCTGGATGCGGCCAAATCCATCCGCAACTACCTTTTCGTGCTGGCCAAACACGAGATATACAACTACTTCCGCACCAAGAGCCGCACGTTCACGACCCTAAAGGAGGCTATCGCGCAGACCGAAAGCAAGGGGGGGGGGAAACCTGCCTTCGCGGAACGAGATCGAGGAGAAGCTCGATCTGGCGGAGACTGCCGAGCAGGTCGAGATCATCGTCGGAAAGATGCCCCCGCAGCGGCAGCAGATTTTCCGCATGTCGCGTTTCGAGCACATGCCGAGCAGGGAGATCGCCGAACAACTGAACCTGTCGGTACGCACCGTGGACAAGCATCTTGAGCTGGCGCTGAAGGAGCTGCGCAAATACCTCAACATCATTCCGGCCATCATCGTCTTTCTGGACATCCTGCCCTGAAATTTTCCCCGATAAAATCTTCCGGCCCCGTTACGTAGTGCGGGGCTTTCGTTTGTTCTTTATGTAATAACCGGCAGCATCGGGCCGCCGATAAAACGCATGAAGAGATGAACAAACCGACATTAGATAAAGTCCGGAATTACTTCTACGGCCGCTGCAACGACGGCGAGGAGGTCCGCATCCAGCAATGGTTCGCCGACAACGGCAATTCGTCCGAAGCCGACCGGCTGCTCGGCGCCCTGCTCGACGAGGTGCGGAGCGAAAACCCCGCGCTGGCGCAGGCTGCGTTCGAAGAGTTCTGCCGCCGCATCGGCCATTCCGTTCCGGCGCGCACCGCACCACGCCGTCTGACGACCGTCGTCCGGTGGACGCAGCGGATCGCCGCCGTGCTGATCGTCCCGCTGCTGATCGCGGTCTCGCTCCTCTACACCAAGACCGCGCACACTCCCGAATGGGAGGAGGTGCTCGTGCCGGCGGGCCAGCGCAGCGAGCTGCGCCTTGCCGACGGAACGCTCCTGTGGCTCAATTCGGGCACCCGCGTAACCTATCCGACCCACTTCAACGGCCGCCAGCGCAAAATCTTCGTGGACGGCGAGGTCTACGCCGAAGTCATGCACGACAAGCGGCATCCCTTCTTCATTTCGGCCGGCGACGTCGAGGTCGAAGTCCTCGGCACCAAATTCAATATGCGGGCCTACAACAGCGACCAGCTGGTCGAAGTGGCGCTGGTCGAGGGCAGCGTGCGTTTCGACGTGAACAGCGACAAATGCAACGACGAGGTCGTCATGGTCCGCAACGACGTCGCGCAGTACGACCGCCTGACGGGAGCGCTGGAAATGACCTCTTTCCAGAGCGAAAACTATAAATCGCGCGCCACGGGCGGCGGCTTCTACTTCTTCAACGAGTCGCTCGACGGCATCACCGCACAGCTGGCCCGCTGCTTCGACCAGAAAATCATCATCACCGATCCCGAACTGGCCGGCGTGCGCTTCTACGCCTTCTTCACCAACAACGAGTCGCTGCTCAAGATCCTCGGCACGCTCAACACCGACAAATCTATGTCCATCCGCGAACGCAATGACGTGATCTACATATCCCGAAAGAAATAACCGCGAAACAGCAACAAAAACTACAACATTAAAACTTCAACCTATGAAAAAACTTTACAATCGAACCGCACTTTTCCATGCGCGTGCGATCGTGGGTTTGTTCGCACTCTGCCTGCTGGCGCTTCCCAGCCCGGCTCTGGCACAGGCGATCGACCTCAAACTCACGAATGTAACGGTCAAGGAGGCCATCGAAGCCCTCAATCAGCGGGAGAACTACTCCGTGGCCATCAAATCGGCCGGCGTCGACATGCAGCGCCGCGTCAGCATCTCGGCGCAGAACGCGTCGATCGACGAGGTTCTGGCCCAGATCTTCGCCGATCAGGACATCTCCTACACGATTACGGGCAAAAGCATCTCCGTAACCAAGGCCGCCCCGAAGAGTCTCGCCGCGGATAAGAACCAGCTCAAAGGCGTGGTGAAAGACAATCTGGGGCTGCCCGTTCCGGGCGCCACGATCATCGTGGACGGCACCAACAACGGCACCACCACCATGAGCAACGGCGACTTCTCGCTGGAGAACGTCAAGCTTCCGGCGAAGCTCGTCATCTCGTTCATCGGCTACCAGCCCCGGACGGTCGACGTCAACTCCTACGCCGCCATCGACATTACCCTCGTGGAGAGCTCGGCAGCCATCGACGAGGTGGTCGTGGTCGGCTACGGCCAGCAGAAGCGCGTGAACGTCACGGGCGCCGTGGGCACCATCAGCGGCAAGGACCTCAACAACCGTCCCGTGACCAATACGGCCGCCGCCCTGCAGGGCGCCGATCCGTCGCTGCTGCTGACGCTCGGCAGCGGCTCGATCGAAGGCAAGAACTACGACGTCAAGATCCGCGGCGCGGTATCGCTCAACAGCGGCAGCCCGCTGGTGCTCGTCGACGGCATCGAAGCGTCGCTGGCGCAGGTCAACCCCAACGACATCGAATCGGTATCGGTGCTCAAGGACGCTTCGGCCTGCTCGATCTACGGCGCCAAGGCTTCGGCCGGCGTGGTGCTCATCACCACCAAGAGCGGTAAGGCCGGCACGCTGAAAGTCAACTACAACGGCCGCTACGGCGTGTCGTGGAACACCACCTCGACCGACTTCATCACGTCGGGATACGACTACGTGAAACTCACCAACGAATTCTGCTACCCGTCGAAAGGCTATGTGGGCTGGAACTATACGGACGAGGAGATGCAGATGCTCTACGACCGCCGCAACGACAAGACCGAGCATCCCGACCGCCCGTGGGTCATCACCGACAGCAACGGCAAATACCGCTATCTGGGCAACTTCGACTGGTACGACTACATGTTCAAGCGCAGCCGTCCCGAAACCGAGCACAACATTTCGCTCACGGGCGGCAACGACAAGATCAACTACTACGTCAGCGGCCGCTACCTCTACCGTGAAGGCCTGTTCAACCATGGCGCCGAGGATATCTACAACGGCTACTCGTTCCGCACGAAGATCGCCGCCGAAGTAACGCCGTGGATGCACTACTCGAACAACATCAGCATGGAGGTGACCGACTACAAATACGGCGGTTACTGGGAGCAGGACGGTTCCGAAGAGCTCAACTCCAACGGCATCCTCTTCAACGTGGCCAACAACATCAGCCCGACGTTCGTTCCTGTCAACCCCGACGGCACCACGTTCGTTTATTCCAACGGCATCCAGTTCGCCAACTCGCCGATCGCCAGCGGACGCGGCGGCGTATTCGCCGACGGACGCAACAAGAACTCGCGCAAGAACAACTACTACATCATCACCAACCGGGTGACGTTCGACCTCACACGCAACAAGGATCTGAAACTCAACGCCGACTACACCTACCGCCGCCGCGACAACCTCGGAGCCTACCGCTCCTATCCGACGGCCAACACATGGAACGCGACGCAGACCGCCGTGGTCGATTTCACCAACGGTTCGATCTACGACTTCTATCAGGAGGACCGCTACTACTATAACGGCCATGTGGTCAACGCCTACCTCGATTACGGCCACTCGTGGGGCAAGCACAACTTCTCGGCCGTAGCCGGCGGCAACTTCGAGGACTTCCGCTCGTCGAAACTGAGCGTCCGCCAGAAAGGGTCGCTGAGCGAGAAGCTGAGCTTCATCAACATGGCGCAGGGCGAGATCGAACGCTGCGTCGAGTCGAATACGGCCTACCGGACGCTGGGTTATTTCGCCCGTGCGAACTACGACTACGCCGGCAAGTACCTTTTCGAAGTATCGGCACGCTACGACGGTTCGTCGCGCTTCGCCGCCAACGACCGCTGGGGCTTCTTCCCCTCGGCATCGGCCGGATGGCGCATCTCGGAGGAGAAATTCTGGGAGCCGATGCGCAACTGGTGGGACAACGCCAAGGTGCGCTTCTCGTACGGCTCGCTCGGCAACCAGCAGGTGTCGAACTACTACTACATCGAAACGATCTCGACCGGCCAGCTGGGCTACACCTTCAACGGCACAGAAAAGGCCAATTACGCCTCGGCGTCGAACCCCATCAGCGACGGACTTACGTGGGAGACGGTCGTAACCTACAACCTCGGTTTCGATCTGGGCTTCCTCAAAAACCGCCTCAACGTCACGGCCGACCTCTACATCCGCGACACGAAGGACATGCTCACCACGTCGCTCACGCTGCCCGACGTCTTCGGAGCGCCCTCGCCCAAGGAGAACTGCGCCGACCTGCGCACCAAGGGCTACGAAATCACCGTCAGCTGGCGCGACCGCCACATGGTGGCCGGCAAACCCTTCTCCTACGGCATTTCGGCATCGCTGGGCGACTACAAGTCCAAGATCACCAAGTATAAGAACGACGACATGCTGCTCACCGACCATTACGTGGGCGAGACGCTCGGCGAACTCTGGGGCTACCGCACCGACGGCCTGTTCAAGACCGACGAGGAGGCGGCACGCTATCAGGCGCAGATCAACGACAAGGCGGTCAACAACCGCGTCTACACCAGCTCCGACGCTTCGGCGGCGCACCTCATGGCGGGCGACGTCCGTTTCCGCGACCTCGACGGCAACAACATCATCAACAACGGCGACGGTACGGTCAAGAATCCGGGCGACATGCGCGTCATCGGCAACAGCCTGCCGCGTTACACCTACTCGATCCGCGGCGACCTGAACTGGAACGGCTTCGACTTCGCGGTCTTCTTCCAAGGCGTCGGCAAGATCGACTGGATGCCCAGCGCCAACTGCTACTATTTCTGGGGTCCCTACAGCTTCCCGACCACCACGTTCATCGCCAAGGACTTCGAACGGCTGGCGTGGAGCGAGGACAACCGCAACACCTACTTCCCCCGCCGGCGCAGCTACCAGACTTCGAGCGCAGGTTCGATGAACGTCAAAACCGACCGCTACCTGCAGGACGCCTCGTACATCCGCCTGAAGAACATCACGCTGGGTTACACCATCCCGATCAACAAGCGCATCCTCGAAAAGGTCCGCGTATATGTATCGGGCGAGAACCTCGCCTACTGGTCGCCCCTGAAGCGCTACAGCAAGACGGTCGATCCCGAAGTAGCCACGACCAGCGCCACCAACGACTGTCTGTATCCCTACTCGCGGACCTTCTCCGTAGGCGTGGACATCACCTTCTAAACTAACCGGAAAGCATTATTTCGATCAACCATGAAAACTATCAGCAAAATATTGATATTCGTTTCGATGAGTCTGGCGCTGTCGGGCTGCGACGACTTCCTGACCAAGGAGCCGGAAACGAACCTTTCGCCCAATACGTTCTTTTCGAGCGAAGCGGAGCTGGAGCTTTGGACCAACCGCTTCTACAGTCTCTTCGCAGGTCCCGACACCGATGCCATTCAGGTCTCCGACATCCAGATCGCCAAGAACCTCAGCTCCGTACAGCAGGGCACGCGCTCCCCGGCCACCGAAAACTGGGGCACAAGCGCATGGGCCTACCTGCGTTACATCAACTACTACCTCGAACGTTCGGGCAACTGCTCTGACGAGACTGTCCGCCAGCGCTACGACGGCGTGGCCTATTTCTTCCGCGCGCTGTTCTACTTCGAAAAGGTGCGCAAATACGGCGACATCCCCTATTACGACTTCGTAATTCCGTCGAACGACTGGGCTTCGCTCAAACGGCCGCGCGACAGCCGCGGATTCGTGATGAAGAAGGTCATGGAGGACCTCGACCGCGCCATCACGGACCTGCCCGACAACTGGCCGAGCGACGCGCTCTACCGCCTGAGCAAAAACGCCGCCCGCGCCATGAAGGCCCGCGCCGCGCTCTACGAAGGCACCTTCCGCAAATACCACGGCATCGCCGACGAGACGATCGACGGGGTGACCATCTCGGCCGACTATTTCCTCCAACTGGCCGCCGACGCCGCATGGGCCATCATGGAGCAGAACAAATATTCGCTCTACAAAGGCAATACGCTCAAACTCGACGCCCCCTACCGCGAATATTTCATCCTCGAAGACGGCGACGCCAAGGAGACGATCCTCTCGATGCGCTTCAACGCCGACATCCTCGTGCGCCACGGCATCCAGTTCACGTTCCGCAACATGCGCCACAGCGCCACCCAGCGGCTGGTGAACCACTACCTGATGGCCGACGGCTCGAAGATTCAGGACCAGCCCGGATACGAGACCATGACCTACAACCAGCAGTTCCAGAACCGCGACCCGCGCATGGCGCAGACGCTCATGGCTCCGGGATATGTCGATCTGAACGGCATCGACGAGGTGATCGAGGACTGCAAGAGCTACGACATGACGGGTTACCGCTTCATCAAGTTCGTGAGCGACGACACGCATAACGGCGCCACCACCTCGACCACCGACTGGCCGGTATTCCGCTATCCGGAAATCCTGCTCACCTACGCCGAGGCCAAGGCCGAGCTGGGCACGCTGACCCCGGAAGACATCGCCCTGACCGTGGACATCGTCCGCGACCGCGTGGGCATGCCGGCCCTCGACATGGCGGCCGCCAACAACAATCCCGATCCCCTGATGGCCAGCTACTACCCTAACGTCAATTCCGGAGCGAACAAAGGCGTGATCCTCGAAATCCGCCGCGAACGCACCGTCGAACTTCCCTGCGAAGGCCTGCGCCAGTGGGATATGCTCCGCTGGAAGGAGGGCGCCCAGCTGGTTCCCTCGTCGAACGGACTCGACGGCTTCCTCGGCTGCTACTTCCCCTCGCTGGGCGAATACGACATGAACGGCGACGGCAAGATGGACCTCTGCCTCTGGAGCGGCACCAAGCCCGCCACGACCTGCGACGCGATGCTCGAAATCGGCGAAGGCAAGGACGCCCAGCTGACCGACGGCACGAGCGGCTATATCGTCTGCTTCCGGGGCCGCACCTACAAATGGGAGGAGGGCCGCGACTATCTGTGGCCGATTCCGACCGACCAGCGCGTGGCCACGGGCGGCGCACTGAGCCAGAATCCGGGTTACGAAGACGGACTGAGCTTCTGACGCCCCTTTGCTCCGCGACACAAAGAAGAGGTATTCCGGTGACCGGAATACCTCTTCTTCGAAAAAACAGACTCACCAAAACCATCAAGACCATGAAAAAACTGCTTTTGCTGCTCTTTGCGGCGGCTCTCTCCCTCTCCGCTTCCGAACCTGCGCGGGCGTGGGGCCGCGAAGGCCACGAAACGATCGCCAAGATCGCCGAACGCAACCTCACCAAACGGGCCAAGAAACGGATCGAGAAGTATCTCGGCGGGCACTCCGTCGTCTACTACGCCAAATGGATGGACGAATACCGCCAGACGCCCGAATACGCCTTCACCAACGACTGGCACACGGCGCCCGTGGACGCGGACCTGCGCTACGGCGACGAACTGCTCAAGCCGGGAAAGGGCAACGCCGTTTACGGGCTTGAGCTGGCGATCCGCAACCTCAGGGATTACCGCAGCCTGACCGACTCGGCCGTAGCGGTCAATCTGAAATACGTCATCCATCTGGTCGGCGACATGCACTGCCCGGCGCATATCAAATACACGACCCACAACACGAAATACGACGTGCTGTTCGAAGACAAGTACCACAAGCCCCACAAGTATTACGTCCACCATGTCTGGGACAACGAGATCATCACCACGACCCGTATCTGGTCCGTCACCGAGTGGGCCGACGAGCTGGACCGCGCATCGAAACGGGAGAAGGCCGCCGTGCAGGCCGGTACGCCGCGCGACTGGCTGCACGACAGCGCCGTGACCTGCGAAGTGCAGTTCGAGTGGGCCAAGCCCGACGAGCGGCTGGGACAGGACTTCCTGAACAAGGCCCTGCCGCTGGTCGAACACCAGATCCGCAATGCCGGTTACCGGCTGGCGGCCGTCCTGAACGAGCTTTTCGACTGACGCGGCCGGAGCAGCGAATAAAAGAGCCGTCACTCGCAGTGAGTGACGGCTCTTTTCATAACGGGGCGATCCCTCTTCCGAGACCCCTCCGCCGATGCGGCGGTCAGTCGTGCCGCCCCTGCGAACGCAGGTAGGAGATCAGCAGTTCCGGACGGTCGGTCTGAATCATCGTCGCGCCCATGTCGAGCAGCTTGCCGTAAACCGAGCCGGGATCGCCGCTCTCCCACGCCACATCGTCGCACAGGCCGCCGCAGAGCGACTCCCACAACGAATTGACCCAAAGTTTCGATCCGCTCTCCACCACCTTTTCCATGCAATCCTTCACTTCGGGCGTGTACTCGTTCCAGCAAACCTCGTAGGCCAGCGGCACGATACCCTTCGACATGTATTCGCCGAAAAGCTCCTGTCCCTGCGGTTTGAGAATGTCGATGATCGGCATATACATCATGTTGTGCTCGTATTCGCCGAATTTGGCGGCGACGGCCTCCGCCGGACGCTTGCCCTTGATGAGCATCTGCTCCGTCACGCCGAGCTCCTCGCTGATCTTCAGCGCCATGTCGTAAAACTCATATCCTTGGTCGATATTCACCACGATACGGTCCTTGCAGACCTCCAGCGCTTCGCGCAGGGTCGGCATCTTCTGGGGCATACGCACGCCGTGCGCCGTACGCAGGAAGCAGCGCTGAATCGAATCATAGGTGATGTCGCACACACGTCCCCGCCCGGTAGTGGTCCGGTCGATGGTATGGTCGTGGCAGAGCACCAACACGCTGTCCTTCGTCAGTTTGAGGTCCAGCTCCATGATATCGACGCCCATGCGGATCACCGACTCGATGGCGGGAATCGAATTCTCCGGATAGTTGCGCCAGTCTCCGCGGTGCGAAGCCACCACGATGTATTTCGACGCGGGATCGTGAATCTCGGCCACGATTTTCGCCGCATGCGTCGGGTATTCCGGAGCGGCGGTTTTAGGTCCGGCGCATCCCCACAACAATGCGGGGATGGCCAGAATACAGCTGACAAGTCTCTTCATAAAAGTTTATGCAATTTGGTTTATCGTTCGATAAAATAGTCGCCCTCGTTACCCAGCACGATCTGCTCGGCCACCGAACGCAGGTAGGCCGCCTTGTCGGGATTCAATCCGCAGTCGGCCGGATCTGCGCCGAACCGCTCGCCGAAAAGCACCAGATAATTGACGCAGGCCTTCAGGTATGCGCCGTACTCCGACTGATGCTTGCTGTCCGAGTAGTAGAGGTTGATGCCCGAACCGCCCTCGCGCACCTGCCTGAAGGCAGGGCCGATCGGCGACACCCAAGTCCCGGCGGCCTTTGCCATGGCTTTGGCTCCGGCGTCGTTATAGGTCTCGAAGGTCGGGAAATCGGTAAATCCGCCGTAGGACGCCGACGAGAAGGTCCACGTCTCCTCCAGAATCACCTTGCACGAAGGCGACGCGGCGCGCACCTTGTCGGCCAAGGTCGTAAGGCCCGTGAGGATCGACGCCGTGGCGTCGCGGCCATAGTTGGCGGGATTCTGGCTCTGGTCCTGCAGGAAAGCGAAATCGTAACCGCCCTGTTCGATGACGTCGGTCGAGAACCCCAGCGACAGATGCTGGGTCAGCGTCTGCGACCCTTTGAAGTGAGCCTTGATGTTGAGAGCATGCCCTTCGCGCCATGCGATCTCCTTGAGCATCCACGCAGGGTTGCTGTAGTAGGAGAACGAGTTGCCCAAACACAGCACTTTCTTGGTGTCACGGGGCGTCGCCGTGCCGAAGTTCTGCACGTAGCTGCCCGTAAATCCGTAGGGAGGAATGGAGCTGGCGGCGTTGGTCGCCGTGATGTTCTGCGTACCGCCCGCGCAGGTATAGGGTCCCACGGCGCGGCAGCGGATTTTCACTTCGCCGTCGGTCACGGCGTTTTCGAAGCGCATCGTCTGCATGACGGTCGCGTGCTGATACGAGGACCCGGTGGCAGTGCCCGAACACTTGTAGGTATAGCGGACAGCCGGGTTTTCCGGAGCCGTGAGCAGGTCCGCCTCGACGCTCTTCCAGACTCCGCCGTCGAGGTATTCGACGATGAAGTATTTGGGCGAATTGGCTTCGCCCGCCATCGTGGCGTTGAAATCGACGACCGATCCGGCGGCGAGATTCTCCACCGGGAAGGTATAGAGCCAGTAGTCGCCTTCGACCATCGTCGAAACCGCAGGACGGTTCGTAACGACGCTCCGCTTGAAAGCGGCCGAAGCATTCGCATCGCCGCGCACGACCGAAATGAAGCCCGCCGCGCCCGATGTCGCAGGAATGACGTTGTCGTCGGTCCACGACGAGCCGTAAAGCGGCAGCGTCGAAGCTTGGAACACCCACTTGCTGGGGAACGCTTCGCCCCGCGCCTGCTGATCGACCCTCACCGTCGCGCTTTTCGAGCCGTCGGTCGAAGCGAACGTGACGACCGCCGACCGCGGCGAGGTCTTCGTATTGGCATCGGCCCCGATCTTGATATACTGCACGCCGGGGTCCTTGACGCCCGAAACGACGGGTACGTCCGAGAGGTCCGTAATATGCGCCCAATCCCCGTCGGCGCTCACCGTCCAGTCGTAATCGACCGACGAAAGCTGTACCACGGCGGCATTGCTGCCCTGCGCATTCAGCTCGACCGACGAAAGGTTCACGCCGAATTCCGGTTCGGCGGGCACCTGCGAACCGTTGGGATAATAGAGGATGTTCTGGCTGTTCACATGCACGGCCGTCGCATTGTGGTCGCCGATGTAGGACATGTAATTCGTGTAGTTCACGCCGACCAGCGCATAGGAGCCGTCCTCGTAAGCGCCCAGATCGCCCTGCGCGATGCAATCGCTGAATCTGGCCGCCTTATTGCACTGCCCGAAGAGCGTGCCCTTGTAATTGGCGCGGTCGGTAATCACCAGCCCGTAATTCTCGCAGCCGACGAATGCGTTGCCGTCGTCATTGACCAGACAGACGATGCCGCCCGCCGCGCCGCCCGTCTTGCAGATCACATTGCCGCGGTTGACGGTATTGGTGATCTTGCTCCCGACTGCCGTAATGCAGGTAATGTTGCCGATGCGGGCGCTATTTACCGTGGCAAAGGCATTGACGTTGTCGCCTTCGTTCACGCAGTTCTCGATCTCGGTGTAGCGGTTCGCAGCGGCCACGATACCCGAAGCGCGGGCTACCTGCGTGTCGAGGTCTCCGTAATTGGCGCACTCGGCGATCGTCACCACGGCCATCGTGTTGCTCTTGTTCGAGCTGAAGCCGACGATACCGCCCACGTGAATGCCCGTCGCACCGTTCTTGGTGTTGCCGCCCGACGTGGCCGTCAGAGCGCCGTGGTTGACCAGTTTTTCGAGCCGCGCCCCGTTTTTGTCGGCGAAGGCGAGTCCCACCATGCCGATGGTCATGCGGATATTGTCGGGAGCCGCCCCATCGAAAGAGATCGGGGCTTTATTGACTACGTTGCGCACGGTTGCTTCGTAAACCAGTCCGGCCACCACACCGCAGTCGGTGCCCGCCGTCGCCTTGTCTTCGAGCGAGCAGCTCGCATCGAAAATCAGGTTCTCCACCACGGCCCCGTTGGCCACGGCCCCGAAGAATCCCCATGCCGAGGTCGCCTGCGCGGCCTTGCAGACCATCTTCAGGTTGCGGATCGTATGGCCCTGTCCGTCGAAATAACCCGTAAAAGGTCTTCCCGAAGTGATCGAAAGCGCATTGCTCGCCAGCTTGGACGTAGCTGCGCCGATCGGCGTCCACTCCGTCACCTCGGCCAGATCGATGTCGTCCAGCAGCACCACGACGCCCTTGTCGTCCTGCCACGGAGCGAGCGTCTCGCCCGCATTCACGGCCGCCGCGAACTCGATCAGGTCGTCGGCCGTGCTGATGCCGCCCTGCGGCGCGAAGGCGTAAAGCGCCTTGGCCATATGCTTGGCGCGGAATACGCCGCCCTGCTCGGCATAGGAGGTGATGCCGGTCTTGTAGATATTCTTCGAATAGCTCTTCCCGTCGGCCGTGTTGAGCGTAAGCCGCAGCCCCGCTTCGGACTTGAAACGCCCGACGGGGAATTTGATCGTCTGGGGCTTGGTCAGATCCACGCCCTCGGCGAAGTTGAAAATCAAGCTGTTGCCCGTACCGTTCTCAGCGGGCGTCAGCGCCAGCGTTTCGGGGTCTACCGTCCCTTCGAACGACAGAAACCCTTCGAAAGCCCCCTCGTCGGCCGGCTCGACGGTCAGCGACTGCGCCGCGCTCGCCAGCTCCCCTGCGTCGATACGCAGTTCGATGACCGAGAAGATATTGCGGAAAGTCACCTCCAGCGCGCCTTCGGCAAGATTCCCCGAAGTGGGCAGCCCCACGAGCGGCGCCCGCGCCGGATTGCTCTGCGACTCCGCGTCGAGCGCAATCGTCCGCTCGGCCTCCACGGCGACCACCCCTTCGGCAGTCGTTGCGGGATAGTAGGCCGTCAAAGCCTTCGAAGCGTCGTAGTCGGCGATGCCGGCTTCGCTCGTGAAAGCGGTCGTCGGTCCCGCTTCCGCGGCCGTGTATTCATAGGCCGCGCCGTCGTAAACGACCGTGATGCGGTCGCCCGCCTCCCAAGTCGATTTGCCCTCCTCGATGTCCGTGCGGGTCGCGGGCGGACAGGCGGCCACGATCACCAGCCCGTCGGCATTCTCATATCCGCCTCCCCGCACCGGCTCCGCCAGATCGGGAGACTGCGCGCACCCTGCCGCGAAGAAAATCGCGGCGAATAACCATGCAAATATCTGTTTCATAGGATTTCTGCTTTACTCTTTGTTCGAATCGTTTTCAAAATCGGTGTCCTCGATCCCGTTGCCGGGCGTCTGGGTGCCGGGCGACATGTCGGTCACGGCAAAGGGCGTGGCAAGGGCGTAACGCGCCGCCTGCAGCGCAACCGGCTGATTGTCGTCGGTCACGGGCGTCGTATAAGTGCCGTCCGCCGTACTCGACACGTTGTAGCGGAAGCTGTTGCCATCGAGTTTCTTGCCGTCGAACGAAGGCGAGATGATCGACTCGAAGACGGCACAGGCCGCGGCATAGCGGCTCAGGCCGTAATCCATGTGATAGCCGTCGCGCGTGAGGTCCATCTCGTTGTTGAGCGGCGAGGTGCGCAGGTTCTGCAGCACCGTCCCGGTGGGAATGATCTGCTCCACGTCGGTCTGGTCGAGCACCTTGCGGGCCTGCGCCACGATCACGTCGAACATCTCGTCCTGCGTCGTGAAATTCTTGTAGGGACGCTGCGCCGTACCGATCTTGTCCATATTGAAATAGGCCTGCGACATGATATAGACGAACTTGGGCGTATGTCCGCTCTGGTCGGCCCTGATGTCGGCGATCAGCCCCTGAATGGCGTTTTTCTCGGTGTCGCTCCATATCCAGCCGCAGCTGTTGCCCGTATGTTCCTGCAGGCAGACGATATCCCACGTATCCGACTTAACGATCTGCTGAATGTTGTATCCGGTGTAGGAGAGCCAGAGCGAAGTGCCGGGATTGTACTTGTAGCAGGTATAGTCGGACTTGGTCGCATAGCCGTCGGCATATTCGGGAATCGTGCGTCCGCCGTAATAGAGATGCACCATCTTCAGCGTCGGAATGTCGGCGGCCGAGACCATTTTCGGCAGGTGCTCGACGGCGTCCTTGGTAAAGCTGTTGCCGATGAAGAGGATGCGCAGCGTCGGCTCCACATCGTCGTCGCCGCCCGAACCGCCCGAACTCGAACCGATCAGGTAGGTAATGTTGTCCGCATTGATCGGATCGGTGGCCTTCTGCACGCCCAGATAACGCACCTGCTCGTTCTCGCCGTACGAATCGTAAACCGTGGTTCCGCCGTTGTAAACCCCGACCTTGCCGCCCGCGATGCAGTTGATCCAGTTGGTCGCATAGGCGCTGTAGCCGAAGAATACGCCACGGTTGGAGTCGTCGGTGACGATCTCGCCGTAATTGGCGCAGCCGCTGAACGAGTTGGTCGCATGGTTGGCCAGACTGAGCAGACCGCCGCAGCGGGCGCCGCCCGTCGAGACGAGATTGCCGTTGTTGATGCAGTCGGTCATCGAGCATCCCGTACCCGTGATGCAGGTGATGTTGCCCAGACGGCCCGTCGCACCGCACGTATTGAGCTGGTTGCCGTGATTCACGCAGGAGTTGATCCGCGTGTAGGTATTCGCCGCGGCGACAATGCCCGAAGAGCGCGCCGAGTTAGAGGTGATATTGCCGTAATTGTCGCAGTAGGCGATGTCGTTGCAGATCTTGTTGGTCGCGTTGCCCGTCGCAAAGCCGCAGATGCCCGCCATGTGGATCGCCGTATTGCCTCCGTTGGTCGAATTGCCGTGGGTATCGGCCTCCACCGCGCCGTAATTCTGCAGGCGTTCGAGCTTCGTGCCCTCCGTTTCGCTGAAGATGAAGCCCACCATCGCCGCCGAAACACGCGCGGCGCTGGTGCCGTCGTATTCGATCTTCGCATAATTGACGCAGTCGGAGACATTCGCATCGCGGCATACGCCGGCGATCACGCCCACCTCGGCCGTGCCGCCCGAAGCGGTGACTTTCAATACGCTCGCATCGCCCAAGGCGGCGCCGACCGTCAGGTTGCGCACCGTCGCGCCGTCCAGCACGCCGAACAGTCCGTAAGCCGTATTGGCCGCACTGCCCCCGTAGGCGAGTTTCAGGTTTTTCAGCGCATATCCCTGCCCGTCGAAGGTGCCCTTGAAGGCGTTGCCCTCAATAGTCAGCAGGTTCTTTTCCCATTTATAGGAAGCGTTGCCGATCGGCGTCCAGCCGGCGACGTCCTTCATGTCGATATCGCCGAGCAGCGACACCACGCCGCCGGCATCCTCCCACTGCGCCGTACTTTCGCCCGCATTGACCGCGTCGCGGAAAGCCGTCAGGTCCTCGACCGTCGCAATGCCCGGCTTGGCGGGTCCGCCCGAAAAGCTGTTGTTCTCCAGCGTCGGCACGCCGCCGCCCGTGAGCGTGAAGTAGATATACTGTTCGAAATTCTGCTCCGTAATCTCCGTCGCGCCCTGCTGGCCGTCCGAGAAGGGACCTATCCGGCCCCCGATCTTGCAGTTGCGGATCGCGATGGTCTTCTTGTTGGTGTTGGCGCAGACGATGCCGATGTACTTGTTCGCCGCGGCATTGATGATGTCGGAGAGTACGGCGCCGTAGTTCTCGCAGCCGTCGATGGCCGTATTGTTGTCGTTGGTCTGGCCGGCGATGCCCGCGGCATAGCCGTGCGTCGTATCGCCCGCAACGGCGAAAGCGACCGTGCCGTTATTGACGCACGATGTGAGGTAGGTATGGCCGCCCATGGCCGACACGATGCCTGCCACGCGGCTGTTCGAAGCCGTCACGTCGCTGCAGGTCACCGCCGCATTGTTCACGCAGCTTTCGAGCTTCGTATATTTGTTCATCGTGGCGACGACACCCGCCGTACGGGTCGCCTGCGCATCTATCGCTCCTTCGTTGACACACCCCACGACATTGTTGTAGCGTTCGGTGGTCGTCGAAGCGTCGGCGAAACCGACGATGCCGCCGATCGAGAAGCCCGTGGCTCCGTTCTTGGTGTTCACGCTGTTCTTCGACGTGATCTTGCCGTAATTGGTGCAGGAGAGGATATGACTGTCATTTTCGTTAGCGCAGATCGCGCCGACGATGCCGCCCGCCGATTCGCGTACGTTGTCCCCGCCGCCCTGAATGTCGATCGCCGCACGGTTCTCGCAATTCTCGATCGTGGCTTCATAGGCATATCCGGCCACGGCTCCCACGGCCGTCATCGCGGCCGCGGTCGAAACGACCGACGAGCCTTCGCCGATGGCAAGGTTCCTGACCGTGGCGCCCTTCAGCACGCCGAAGAGTCCCCAAGCCGAACCCGCCGCAGCGTCGGCCGGAACGACGATCTTCAGATTCCTGACCGTATGGCCCTGTCCGTCGAAGGTGCCCTGAAACGCCGGTCCCGTCATCGCGTTGGCCGTCGTATAGGCGCCGTTTCCGATCGGGGTCCACGCCACGTCCTTCATGTCGATATCCTGCGTCAGCACGGCTTTGGCGGCCGCCTCCTCGCCGCCGGCATTGACCGCCGCGGCGAAAGCGACCAGCTGGTCGGGCGTCGAAATGGCGATCGTACCGAGCGTCGCGGCCTTGTAAAAGAGCGGCTTCACGATCACGTTGTCGGCCAGATCGTAGGCCATGACGATAACCGTACCGCGCGAGAACGAAGCGTCGAACGAAACCGTCACCGTCTTCGCGTCGCGGTCGATCACGGCGTCGAGCCCCTCGGCCTTGGCGACGGCCACAATGGCCGTCTCCTTAGCCTCGCCCGAAAGCTCGTAGGATACCGTAATGCTCTTCGAAGGGTCTGCGACGGTGGTAACCGGCATCGCGTCCAGCTTGAGGTTGAGCGAGTTGAAAACCCGCAGGGTGATCGTGCTTCCGTCGCCGAGCGTCAGGCTGAAAGTGCCGTCTCCGTCCAGCTCCGCCGAGCGGAATACCGACGTGGCGTCGGTCGTGGCCTTGATCGGATTGCCCGAAGCGTCGAGTATCTGCACGCCGTCCACGGTCCAGCAGCCGTCGGCATCGACCGAAATCGTCGGCGTGTAACCGCTCACGGGGAACTTCTCCCCGTCGTCGTCGGTCAGCCACGTGATTTCGCCGTCGATGCACTTGGTCCAGTAATAGACGCCGTTCTCGTCGAGCTTCACGCCGATGATCGGCACGTCGACGATGTCGTCCATCGTCGCCAGCACGACCGTATGTTCGACGTCCTTGTTGTCCTTGTAGGTGACGACGTATTTCCCGTCGGCGTCCTGCGACACGGTGGTGATGACGTTGCCGTTGGTCAGATAGCTCAGGTCCGCGAGCTGCTTGCCGAGCATCTCGGCCTTGGCTTTCAGGGCTTCGATCCGGTTTTTGTAACCGTCGATCCGGCCGCGCAGCTCCGAATCGTCGAAGTCGCTGCAACCGCAGAAGACCACGGCCGCAAATAGTATGATGATATTCAGTATCTTTTTCATTGTCGTTCCGTTTTTCTGGATTACAGCCTTTTAGTTGTTTATCGTCGGATCGTAGTACTCGTCGTTCTTGTACGAGAACGCATTGTGAACGGTCGCGGCAGGCGCCGAAGTCGGATTGTCCTTGTAGGTGGTGTAGCTGCCCACGTATCCGCCCATCGTACAGCTGCTGACGTTGACCCACTCGCCGCTCGACTGGCCCGAATATCCGCAGGCCCATGCCGGACCGTGGTCGGAATTGTAGACGTCGCCCAGAATGGCGCCCTGATTCGCGCAGCCGATGATCCGGATGTTGGAGTGGCCGATGAATCCGCCCGTGCGGCAGCCGATATGGGTGAACACGTTGCCGTAGTTGGTACAGCTCTCCACGGTCGCCGTCAGCACCTTCTTCAGGTCGTCCGTACCGCCGATCAGGCCGCCCATACGCTTGCTGTTGTAGGAATTCTGTGCAGCCGCTCCCTCGAACTTGCCGACGATGTCGTCCTCGACCGTACCGCGGTTGTCCGAATTCTTCACGTTGCCGTTCATCAGCGTAGCGACCAGACCGCCCGTGCGGCCCGTCGGGCAGCTGATGTGTCCGTAATTGACGCAGAACTGAATCAGGTTGCCTTCGTCCTTGGCCATGAAGCCGCAGATACCGGCCGTCTGCATGCCGTTGCCGCCGTTGCCGTTGTTGGTGATCTTGCCCGTGCGTACGAACCCGTAATTCGCGCATCCCAGCGACTTGGCACGGCCGCCGATGGTCGAGTTCTTCATCACGCCGACCAGACCCGAAGCCACGCAGAGCACCTCGGAACCGCTGTCTCCGGCGAAGTCGATGTTGTAGTAGTTGGTGCACGATTCGATCGTCGAGTTGACCGCATAGACGGCCAGCGACGCGACGCTCGTCGCCTTCGGGGCGTCGCCCGTGAAGGTCCACGTGATGTCGGTGTCGGGATCGCCCAGCGTCAGGTTGCGGACCGTAGCCCCGTCGAGCGAGCCGAAGAACGCGTAGCCCCACTTGCCGGTGGACATGTCGGCCGTATAGTTCAGGTTCTTGACGGCGAAGCCCTGACCGTCGAAGGTGCCCTTGAAGGGATTGACCGTCTTGTAGGGAGTCGTCGTATTGTACTCGCTGGCATCCACGCCGCCGATCGGCGTCCACGACTCGACGGCCGCCATGTCGATATCGTTCAGCAGCACGACTTCGCCCGCCTCGTTCTCCCAGCGTGCGGTGCTGGCTCCGGCATTGACCGCCGCGGCGAAGCCCATGAGGTCGGCCGCGGTCGAGATGCCGCCTCCGCCGCCTTCGGGAATCTTGGGCGACTGCTTGACGACGATTGCCGCCGAGATGTCGTAAAGCGCATTCGAGAAGCGGATTTCGCCCGTGCGGAGCGCGCCGCTCGCATCCTCGTAGTAATCGGCCGTGAAGACGTGCGTAAGGGTCGTCATCGCGCGGGTCGAGTTGTATATGAGCCACTTGGAGGCTGACTCCTCGACCGTCACTTCATAGTCGATGCTGGCCGAAACCTTGACTTCGAACTGCGTCATGTCGCCTTCGAGCACGATGTCGGCCGTCGAACCGTTGTAAACCGGATCCTGAATCTCGGCCGTGCCGTAGGTGAAGAAAAGCGGTTTGAGAATCGTATTGCCCCCGGCGTGCGCCATGACGAGGATATTGCCCTCTTGGGCACCCTCCTTGAGCGAGACGGTGATCGTCGATATGGATTCGTCGATCTCGGCGTCGACATTGTAGGCGGTGAAGATATCCACCAGCGCGCCTTCCGCCTGCGAACCGCCGACGGTGTATCTGATCTTCACTTTCGACGCATAGTCCGGAACGGCCGTGTAGGTCGGCGAGTCGAACGAAACGGACAACGCCTCAAACATCTGCAGGCGCAGTTCGGTGCCGTCGGCGAGAATGAACACGGCTTCGCCAGTCTTTTCGTCCACGTAAGCCTCTTTGAAGAGGATGTTGCTGACGTCGTCGGCCAGCACCTTGTCGCCCTTGGCGTCGGTGATCGGCTTGCCGTTCACCGTCCAGAAGCCCTCGGCGTCGATGCCCACTTCGGGCTTCTCACCGCCTGCGGGAACCTTCTCGCCGTCCACGAGTATCCATTCGTAGGTCTCGCCGTTGTCGGAGGTCTGGCGCCAGTACCACACGCCGTCCTCGTCCTTGGCGATGCCGATGATCGGCAGGGTCACGACCTCTTTCTGGGTGGCGAGGGTGAGCGTGCGGCTCTCCCCGCCGCGGTCGATGTAGGTGATGACGTAGTTGCCTTCGGCATCGGTCGAGATGAGCGACACGAACGAGCTGTTTATCAGCTGCGTGAGCGCGTCCATCTGCGTACGGAGTCCGTCCACGGCCTGTTCCAGTTCATCGAGAATCTGTCCCACGTCGTCGAGGTCCTTCTTGATACGGGTATCGTCGTATCCGTCGCTGCATGCCGCTGCAAACAGGAATGTAGCGAGGAAGATCGTATTCAATATCTTTTTCATCGTTCTGTTCATTTAGTCGTTTATGGGTTCCTTGCTACTTGATCCTGACATGCATGTAGTTCATGCAGCTGCGCTCGCCCTTCGAGTCGCAGGGCCTGTTGGCGATCGCGCCGGCGCCGTTCTCCCATTTCCACAACGTCGTGGAGCCGCCGCCGTCGAAACGGATCGCATTGTGAAGCCCCAGTTTCTTCATGGTCATGTAAAGCTGCCAGTAGTTCATGCCGGTGTCGATGCTCGTGCGGCCGTCCACGCAGACCAGCTTGACGGTCGTGCCGGCCTGATCGGCTCCGATGCAGGTGGCCGGCATGAGCGTCGCGTCGTTCACCGCATTCCAGTTGCCGCCGTTCAGGAAGCGGTACATGCTGGAGTTGTGCATGATAATCTGTTTGGAGACGCTGCCGATAGACACGTTGGCGTTGATCCGGACAGCGTCGCCCACCTTGAGCGCCGCAGCCAGCGCCGCAGCCTTTTCGCCCGTCACCTGAAGCACCCAGTCGGTCTTTTCGCTCACGAACGGCACCTCGACCGAGGCTCCGTTGCGGCCGTCCACGATCGCCGTGACCGTCGCGTCGAACCAGCCGTCGTTGACGGTCATCTGCTGCGAGCAGCGGCCCACGACGAAGAGCGCATCGCTGCCCACCGGATTGTAGATGCCCGGATGCGGCTCCTTTCGGAAGCGCGAAGTATAGAGATTGGCGTCGTAACCGTCGGTGTTGTTGAGCCGGACGATCGTATCGTTCACCGAGTAGTATTCGTAGTCCGTATCGTTCACCTTGAGATAGCCCGTGAAGCTGCGGTTGTCGAAGCTGACGGTACGGTCCTCGAAGAAGGTGAAGCCGGGACGGTGGTTCGAAAGCGACTGGCGCACGGTCGGGTTGTTGATGAAGACCGGTTCGCCGTATTCGATGTGGAATCCGCGCGGGAAACCGTCGTGCGAATTGAAGAAGCCCGTGTTGATGCCCGCAACGATGTTGCGGCCCTCGGCGCGGCGGCGCGTACAGGTCTCGGAGAGCGTTTCGCGCAGTTTCTTGCCGTTGTTCGAGTTGTTGTTGGCATTGGGGTTGAGACAGAGTTCGTCGGCCATGACCGTTTCGAACACCACGTTGGGATTGGTCAGGTCGGCCTCGACGACATAGACGTTCTGGGCGAAATTCTTCATCGCGTAGTGGTAGAACTTCACACCCTCGGCCAGCTGCGTCTCCGCCTTCACCTCCCAGTCATAGAACTCCTCGTACTGGTCGCTCAGGCCGTTGAGCGTCGGATCGAATTTTCCGTGTACGATTGCCATGGCATAGGTCGCTTCGGGAGCCGACTGCGGATTGTCCTTGTATGCGGTATAGTCGCCCACGCGGCCGCCGACCACACATTCGGTAATCAGGTCGGCGCTCTTGTTGTAGCCTGCCGCCCAACCCGAACCGTGGTAATTGGTCCCCGACAGCGTGTGGTCCGAAAGGATGACGCCCTTGTTCTCGCACTTGGTGATCTTGGCCTCGTTATGGCCGACGAAGCCGCCCGTGCGGCAGCCCAGCTGCGAGAAGACGTCGCCGTTGTTGACGCACGAAGTGAACGCGGCGTCGGCCGAAGCGCCGCCGGCGAGTCCGCCCATGCGCTTATAGCCCGGATTGGCGCCGAAAATACCGTTCACGTCGTCCTGCACCTTTCCGTTGTTGACGCATGCGGTCACTTGACCGCTGGTAGCCACGGCCACGATGCCGCCGCTGCGTCCCGACGGAGCGCTCAGAGCGCCGTTATTGGTGCATTCGGTCAGCGACGAAGTCTTCATGTAACCAACGATGCCGCCCTGATGGAATCCCGAATTGGAGCCGTTGCCCGTGTTGGCGATCGTGCCGCAGGTCAGCGCGCCGTCGTTGACGCACTGCGTCAGCGTCGCGTTCTGGACATATCCGGCGATGCCGCCCAGACATACCGAGATGTTGGCGGCGTCGCTGCCCGCGAATGCGATCGCGGCCTTATTGGTGCAGGAGGTGATTTTGCCTTCGGCATAGCCGGCGAAAGCGCCGATCGCCGCACCCTGCGGAGCCGCGCCCGTCAGACGGATGACGCCTTCGATGGTGAGGTTCTTGATTTCGCCTTCGGCGCCGAGGGCCGAGAAGAGACCGTGGGCGACGTTGCCGTCCGCAAGGTCAAAGGTCCAATCGACGTTCTTCAGCGCGAAATTCTTGCCGTTGAACACTTTATCGAAGACATTTTCACCCATTGCATAGGTGACAGCCTTGTTCGCATCGGCGGTGCTGGGAGTTACGACTCCGCCGATCACATAATCGCTCCAGTCCGTGCCCGCCATGTCGATGTCGTTCATCAGGCAGACTTCGCCGTCGATCGTATATTTGGCCAGACTCTTGCCGGCATTGACCGCCGAGGCGAAAGCCTTGAGATCGTCGGCGTTGCGGATACCCGTCGGCGCGCCTTCCATCGTCGTAAAGATCAGCGGCTTGATAATCACGTTGTCCGCGCCGTCGTAGAACATCACGACCAAACGGCCCTCCTCGAAGCCGTCGGGGAAGGTCACGGTAATGGTTTTGGCCTGCTCATCGAGTTTGGCCGCGAGTCCTTCGGCCTTCTCGACGGTCAGCACCGAAGTTTCGGTCTCGCCCACGAGCGTATAGGTGATCACGAGCGGCTGCGCGACGTCGGTCACTACGGTCCGGGGTTCGACACTCAGCAGCACGTTGAAGCCGTTCTGAACCTGCGCCGTGACCTGCACGCCGTCGCCCAGCGTGAAGACCACCGTGCCGTCGTCCTTCATTTCGACCTTGGTGATCACCGAAGCGCTCTTGCCCTCGGCCTTCACCGGATTGCCCGACGCATCGGTGATCCGCTTGCCGAAGAGCGTCCAGTAGCCCTGATCGTCTACGCCGATTTCGGGCGTACGGCCCGTAACGGGAATTTTGGCGCCGTCGGTATCGAGCAGCCACGAGGTCTTGCCGCCCGTGGTGACGGTCCAATAGTAGATTTCGCCGTCGGCCTTCATGCCGATGATCGGCTGGGTATTGGCGTCATCCATGGTCGCAATGTCGATCGTGTGCTCCACGTTGTCGGCATCCTTGTAGCTGAGGACATAGTGTCCGTCGGCATCCTGCGTGATCGAGGTGACGGCACCGCCGCTGACGACTGCGGCCAGCGCGTCGAGCTGCTGCTGCATCGTCGTGACCTGAGCCTTGAGTTCGTTGAGGCTCTTGTACATCCCGTCGATGTCCTTCCACAGGGCCGAATCGTCGAAGTTGTCGCTGCATCCGTAAGCGAAAACGGTCGCAGCGGCGAACATCAGAGTCAAGATTCTTTTCATTCGTTTTAATTTTAAGGCTTGTTGAGTTTCGGTCGGTTCAGGGGCGCCGCCGTAACGACGCCTATATTAGGAACACATATCCGGCTCCGAATACGTAACCCGCAAAAGATGTTTTTGCCTGACGAATGAAAAAATCCGCTCCGCATGCCCCGGCGGCGGGAACGGCCCGAAAAGAGACGTCCCGGAGACCGCAACGGTCTCCGGGACGCACCTCCTCAGATCGGTTCCGCGCGCCGCTATTCGGCGTCGTGCGGGAAATATTTCATGTATTGAACGCGCTGGTAGACGTCGCTTTCGGCATTGCCGTAATTCATCTTCCCGCGGAACTCGGCCAGCGACTCGAAGCCGTGGCGTTCGGCCCACAGGTCGATGAAGCGGTTGATGTCCACGATCACGCCGCAGCCCTTCTCGTGGATCGCCGAGCAGATCTGCACGGCGTTCGCGCCGCACAACAGCGCCTTCACGGCCGCTTCGCCGTCGTGCACGCCCGTCGATACGGAGACGTCGAGCTGCGGCACGGCCGTCGTGCAGAGCGCCACGCTGCGCAGGACGTTGCGCAGTTCGGCCGGCTCGCTGAACGGATCGCCGTTCACGAAGGTCATGCGCTCCACGTCGATATCGGGTTCGAAGAAGCGGTTGAACATCACCACGCCGCGGGCGCCGCGCGCCAGCAGCGAATCGGCCATGGCCAGCACGTTGGTCAGGCGCATGGGAAGCTTCACCGACACGGGAATCTTCACGGCCTCGGCCACGCGGCGTACGACGTCGGCGTACTCCTGTTCCAGCTCCTGCGCCGAACGGTGACGGTCGGTCGGCTGCAGGAAGATGTTCAGCTCCAGCGCCGCGGCGCCGGCCTGCTCCATAGAGACGGCATAGTCGGTCCACGCTTCGGCCGAAGCGATGCAGTTGATGCTGGCGATGACGGGCACGCCCGTCGTGCGCGCATCGGCGACGAGTTTGAGGAATTCACCCTTGTAGGCATCGCCGATATAACGTTCGAGGTACTCGCCCGAATCGCCCATGCCCTGCTGCGACGCATAGTCGAGGGCCGCGGCATGGCGGATGATCTGCTCCTCGAAGATCGACTTGAGGACCACGGCGCCCGCACCGTTGCGCACGCACTGTTCGATGTTGGACACCGTGGCCGTATAGGGCGAACTGCTGACCACGACGGGACTCGAAAGGTCGAGTCCGAGGTATTTTGCTTTCATAAAAAGAGCTTTTTATAGTTACTAATCGCTTTCACGGCCGGGACTGGCCCGGCTCAGGCGGCTGTTCGGCACAGCCCCGCCGCAGCGGATTAAACGAACGGAATCTTCACCACTTCGGCGCGGAGGGGTTTCTCGCGCACGACGACGGCGATTTCCGTTCCCGCCTTGGCGTATTCGGGCGTCACGTAGCCCAATCCGAAACCGACCTTCATGCAGGGCGACATCGTACCCGAAGTGACATGGCCGATCCGCGTGCCGTCGGGTGCGGCGATCTCGTAGCCGTGGCGCGGAATGCCGCGGTCGATCATCTTGAATCCTACCAGCCTGCGGGTCACGCCCTCGGCCTTCTGCTTCTCCAGCAGGGGGCGGTCGATGAACTCCTTGCCCTCGGCGAATTTGGTGATCCAGCCCAGTCCGCCTTCGAGCGGCGAGGTGGTGTCGTCGATGTCGTTGCCGTAGAGGCAGAAGCCCTTCTCCAGACGCAGCGTATCGCGCGCGCCCAGACCGATATTCTTGAGTCCGAACTCTTCGCCGGCCTCCCAGAGCGCTTTCCAGAGTTTGTCGCCGTCTTCGTTGGCCGCGTAAATCTCGCAGCCGCCCGATCCGGTATAGCCCGTGATCGAAAGGATGGCGTCGCAGCCTGCGACCTTCATCTTTTTGAAGGTGTAGTACTCCATCTCCTCGACCGGCTCGTCGCACATCTTCTGCACGATCTTCATGGCCAGAGGTCCCTGCACGGCGAGCTGGCAGATTTCGTCCGAAGCGTTGTAAAGCTCCTTGCCGTGGCCTGCCTCCATGCCGAACGCCCGGCCCTGTTCGCAGATGTGGTTCCAGTCCTTTTCGATGTTGGCGGCATTGACGCAGAACATGTAGGTCTCGGCATCGACCCGGTAGACGAGGATGTCGTCCACGATACCGCCCCGGCCGTTGGGCATGCAGGTATACTGCACCTTGCCGTCGTAAAGTTTCGACACGTCGTTGGTCGTGATGCGCTGCAGCAGGCCGAGGGCCTTGGGTCCCTTGACCCAGATTTCGCCCATGTGGCTCACGTCGAAGACCCCGGCGCCGTTGCGCACGGCCATGTGCTCGTCGTTGATGCCCGTGAATTCGATGGGCATGTTGTATCCCGCGAATTCGGCCATCTTGGCGCCCGCGGCGATGTGGTACTTGGTGAATACGGTGGTTTTCATATGTAACGAGTGTTTGATGCAGGCTTCATGTATTCAAAATTCCTCCGAAATCTCCCGTTGGAAAGAGAGACTTGCAGCACAACAAATCATTCCGAACGGCGCTTCACGCCCAGGCGCGGACAGCGGTGGAACTCCTTCGTGCGGTCGAATAGGTAGCGGTAGGTGGTGTGCACCTTGTGGCGCGTAGCGCAGACGTAGGTCTCGATCATGCGGTTCATCACGGGGTTGAAATCGCCGATCCACGCCAGCTCCATCGACTTGTAGGGATTCTTCGTCCGCTCGAGGAACTGCCAGTACTTGACCATGATGGCCGACTCGACGCCCTTGCCGTGGAACTCCGGCGTGATGCCGAAGATGATGCCGAAAATGCGGTCGCACGACTTGCGCACCTTCAGGTCCCACATCAGCCGCAGCTTCTGCCGCAAGCCGAATTTGCCGTTGAATTTGCCGATCAAGCGGTTCAGGTCGGGAACGGTGATGAAAAATCCGATCGGCTCTTCGTTGAAATAGGCGAAGAAAATGATGTTGGGGTCGATGATCGGTTTCATCTCCCGGACCATCTCCAGCGCCTCCTCCTGCGTCATCGGCTTGACGCCCGAGAACAAGGCCCACGCCTTGTTGTAAATGACGCGGAAACTCTCGGCGGCCTCCTCCAGATTGTTCATGTCGATGTTCTCGACCCGGTAACCCGGCACGGTGTAGAGACGCTCGGCGCGGGCGAAAATCTGCTTGTTGGCCTCCGAATCGTTCACCCGCCAGATAAAACTGTGCTGATTGAAATAATTCTTAAAACCGTAGTTTTCGAACAACTCCTTGTAATAGGGCGGATTGTAGGGATTCTTGTAGAGGGGCTGGAATTCGTAGCCCTCGACCAGCAGCCCCCACCAGTCGCGCCGCTGTCCGAAGTTGATCGGGCCGTCCATGGCCTCCATGCCGCGGCTGGCCAGCCACATGCGCGAGGCTTCGAACAGCATGTCGGCGACCTGCTGGTCGTCGATCGACTCGAAGAATCCGCAGCCGCCCGTGGGCTGCTCTTCGAGTGCGGCCTTCTCGCGGTTGTAGAACGCCGCGATGCGCCCCACGACCTCGCCGGCACGGTTGCGCACCACCCAGCGGACGGCTTCGCCTTCGGCGAACTGCTCGTTGCGGGCCGAATCGAAAACCTTGCGGATATCGGTATCGAGCGGGCAGACCCAGTTGCGGTTGCCCTTGTAAATCTTCTTGGGGAGGTCGAGCCACTCGCGTTCGAGCGCGGGCGTGACGACCTCCTGAAGCACGTATTTGTCACTGTTCATTCATGGATGTTTTTTATAGACCAGAACAAAGATAGAAATAAAAAACGAAAATGGAATGAAACAGGCGGGAAAGTCGCAAAGCCGCAGCCCCGTACGCGGCGGCCGGTTCGCTTGTCCGCAAGGAAAAATTGTTTATCTTTGTGGAAACTGCGTCCGCACAATCCCCCGATCCCCATGACAACAGACTACAGCGAATTCGGCTGGAGCGATGCTCAGCCCGCATTCTACCACGAACTCCTCTGCAAATACATCGAGCGGCTGCTCCCGGCCGACGGCACCCCGATTCTGGACGTCGGCTGCGGCAACGGATTCACCGCAAATTATCTGGCCGGCAAGGGCTACGACGTTTACGGCATCGACGCATCGCGGCAGGGCATAGCCATCGCCAATCGGACGGGGGGGGGAATCCCGGCCGTTTCTTCGTCTGCGACGTGACGACGGGCGAGCTGCCGCCCGAACTGCGGAAGATCCCCTTCAGGACCGTGATCTCGATGGAGGTCATCGAGCACCTTTACAGCCCGCGGACATTCGCCGCCTTCGTCCGCAGCATCCTCGAAGCCAACGGCGGCGGACGTTTCATACTCACCACGCCCTACCACGGGTACCTGAAAAACCTCTCGATCGCCCTCGCCGGCAAAGCGGACCGCCACTACAGCGCATTGTGGGAGGGCGGCCATATCAAATTCTGGTCCCGCAGGACGCTCGCCATCCTGCTGCGGGAAGCCGGGTTCCGCAACATGGCCTTCACCGGCGCGGGGCGCATCCCGTACCTGTGGCGGCACATGGTGTTCAGCGCCGAAGCGCCGGCGGCCGCGGAAGTCCGGGCCTGCGACCCGGCTGCGGAACCGTGAAAACCCCGCCGCCGTTCCGGCCGGCGGAGCCGTATGGAGACGCACAGAGACAGATGCCGCCGAAACAGCGCAGAGACGGTACGGAAACGGCACGGAGGCAGTACAAGACACGATGCGGAAGCAGCACGGGGTACGGCACGGAGACGGCAGAGCGGCGGCACGGAGGTAAAAACGCACGGTTTCTCATTTCGCGGATTTTTTTCTATTTTTGTTAAAACAAATCAGGCGACACGATGAACAAGAATCTCGAACAATCCCTTTCGGACGGGAACAGGCCCCAGTACCGCTTCATGAAATACCGCATCCACAAAATCCTGCTGGTATGCTGCAGCTACGACGGGTATATTCTCGAAGAAGACGGACATATCGAGTCGCAGATCAATCAGGAGTACCTCGACCTGAACATGTCGAACCCGCCGTCGTTCACGCGCGTCAGTTCGACGCGCGAGGCGCTGGACCTGCTCGGACGCGACGATTCGTTCGACTTCATCCTGACGATGTACAACGTGGGGGAACTGGACGTCTTCACGTTCGCCAAGATCGTCAAGGAGCGCCATCCGCAGATTCCCGTGGCGCTGCTCACCTCCTTCTCGAAGGACATCTACCGCCGCATCGAGGAGCAGGACCGTTCGGGACTCGACTACATCTTCGGCTGGCACGGCAACACCGACCTGATCATGGCGATCATCAAGCTGGTCGAGGACAAGATGAACGCCGAGGAGGATATCGTCGAGGGCGGCGTGCAGGCCATTCTGCTGGTCGAGGACTCGATCCGCTTCTACTCGACCTACCTGCCCGAACTCTACAAGCTGATCCTGCTGCAGAACACCGAATTCCTGAAGGACGCTCTCAACGAACAGCAGCAGATCCTGCGCAAACGCGCACGCCCCAAGATCCTGCTCGCCACCAACTACGAGGAGGCCGTGGAGCTTTACGACCGTTACAAAAAGAACATGCTGGGCGTGATTTCCGACGTAGGGTTCGTACTCCACCGCAACGACCCGCCCGAAAGCGAGAAGCGCGACGCCGGCATCGACCTCTGCCGCCGCATCAAGGAGGACAACCCGCTGATGCCCGTACTGCTGCAGTCGTCGCAGACCGAATTCGAGGCGCAGGCCCGCGGGCTGGGAGCCGGATTCATCGCCAAGAATTCGAAAACGCTGCTCTCGCAGCTGCACGAATATATCGCCAAGGAGTTCGCATTCGGCGACTTCCTCTTCAAGGACCCCGATACGGGAGCCGTCATCGGCCGCGCCAAGGATCTGGCGCAGATGCAGGAGATGATCGCCACGATTCCCGACAAGGCGTTCGAATACCACACCTCGCAGAACCACCTCTCGAAATGGCTCTACTCGCGGGGTCTCTTCCCGCTGGCCGCGGCCATCCGCCGGGGCAACAAGAGCCAGTTCGCCACCACCGAAGAACACCGCCAGCGTATCGTGAACCTCATCAAGGACTACCGCATCCTGCTCGGACAGGGCGTGGTGGCGCGCTTCGACACCGAGACCTACAGCGACGCGGTGGCTTTCGCCCGCATCGGCGAAGGCTCGCTCGGCGGCAAGGCCCGCGGTCTGGCGTTCATGAACTCGATGCTGCTCAAGCACCGCCAGTACGACAAGCACGACAACCTGCGCATCATGATTCCTCGCTCGGTGGTGATCGCAACGGACTATTTCGACGAATTCATCCGCAACAACGGACTCAAATACATCATTTCGCAGGAGTTTTCGGACGAGGAGATACTCTCGGAGTTCGTCAGTTCGACGATTCCCGTCAAACTGCAACGCGAGCTGAAAGCCTACATCAAGACCGTCAGTACGCCGCTGGCCGTGCGGTCGTCGTCGAAGCTGGAGGATTCGCATTACCAGCCGTTCGCCGGCATCTACTCGACCTACATGATCCCCTATGTGGACAACGAGGACCAGATGCTGCGTCTGCTGCTCAAGGCGGTCAAGAGCGTATACGCCTCGGTCTACTTCGCATCGTCGAGGGCCTATCTCTCCTCGTCGCAGAACCTGATCTCGGAGGAGAAAATGGCCGTCATCATACAGGAGGTGTGCGGCACGGAGCAGAACGGACTTTTCTTCCCGACCTTTTCGGGCGTGGCGCGTTCGATCAACTACTACCCCATCGGCGACGAAGCCCCCGAAGACGGCGTGTGCAACGTCGCCATGGGACTGGGCAAGCTGGTCGTGGACGGAGGGCGCACGCTGCGCTTCTCGCCCCGCTATCCGCAGAAGGTGCTCCAGACCTCGACGCCCGAACTGGCGCTGCGCGACACGCAGAACGAAGTGCTGGCCCTGAGCCTGCAGCCCGAAGAGTTCCGCACGTCGATCGACGACGCGGTGAACCTGCGGCGGCTCGACATCGCCCAGATCGCCGAACTGCGCAATTCGCGCTTCGTCTGCTCGGTGTGGGACCGCGAGAACGAGCGCATCTCGGACAGCCCCTTCGACCGGGGCCGCAAAGTCAT
>CEAZ01036294.1_pt1 | contig 85170 bp, 56 predicted proteins | sample 557361 | NCBI WGS metagenome assembly CEAZ01 (sample SAMEA3182074, study PRJEB8094) | gut metagenome | biome: human; feature: gut; material: Stool; isolation source: human stools | place: Canada | collected 2012-02-22 | reverse complement strand
CCCGTCGAAGCCATGGTGGGCCGTTACCCCGCCATCAAGCTGATAGGACGCGACCCCATCCCATACCGATGAATCTTTCCCAGAAGGACATGCATCCAACTGGAGCATCCGGCATTACCACCCGTTTCCAGGAGCTATTCCGGTGTATGGGGCAGGTCGGTCACGCATTACTCACCCGTTCGCCACTCTCACCCAGGAGCAAGCTCCTGGGATCCCGTTCGACTTGCATGTGTTAAGCACGCCGCCAGCGTTCATCCTGAGCCAGAATCGAACCCTCCACAAAAAAACTTATGCGGAAAGCCAACATGTGACTCTCATCTAAGAAAATTGACGATCGCCTTATAAGGAAAGGCGCATCGCACAAAAACCCCATCATCGTTTGACCGATCCCTCGGCACCACGATCGAAACGACCATGGCCGATGATGAACTGGCAATCATTGACTATAAAGAAGTAGTACAAATACGCTCTTGAGTTCTCAAACCACCACCACTCACCCACCTCGCAATCCGGAGTGAACCGGACCACTCGCTGAGCGGCAGCAAGAGATAAACTTACAGCACGATCGCGATCCGCGCAACCCGGGCCGCATGAACAACGCGTGAACCGTTGGAAATCCAACGTTCCATCGGCGTGTCGAAACTTGACAAATCAGAGCCTCTTGTTCTCCCAATCGCCTATTTCGACGCCACGCAGCCACGCAACACACGTGATCACTGGCAGTTGAACTGGTACAACGCCCAGCCCTTCGCATATGAAGCCATATTCGAATAATCCTGAACCTTGCGCATCGTGCCATCTTTGGCGTACTGGTCGATCAGCTTTTGATCGTGGAACGTGTCGTACTGCTGCTTGAACGTGAACATCTGCAGGCTCGGCGCCTGGCCGCCCATGCTCAGGAAGTATGCATCGCCATCCGCGCTCAGCGGGCAGACGGTATTCGTCAGCGCCTTGCCGTCGCCCGACGCGAACGCATTCTCCGTCTGTCCGAAAATCGCACCATTCTTCTCGGCCTTCGCGTTGTAAATCGGGAACAGCATATCCGCGCCGTACATCGCCGTCGCATACATGGAACCGTTCAGCGGATCGGAAACCACCACCGAATCGGTACCAGTCTCCTTCACCACCTTCTTGAGAATCTTCTCCTTCGTGGCAGTGAGCTGCTCGTCCGGCCGCGCATCGTCAATCGTCATATTCGCATAGACGGCATCCGACAGGGCGGAACGAACAGTATTGCCGAATTGGCAGGAAATGGCGAGCGCCGCAAGCAGAACAATCGCAATGATTTTCGTGACGTTCGGCAGACGGCCGGCACGCAACAATACGACGGCGGCGAAGACGATCAGCGGCAGCACGCCGAACGGAATCATGGTAAGCGGTCGGGTTTCGGCGCGATACCAGGCGGCGGCCACGATGTTGGGGAACCAGCCAGTCAGCGCGGTCGAGCAGACGTAGACGAGACCGACCAGGAAGAAGGCCAGCAGAATGGCGATCGCGTCGCGGCGGAGTTGCGAGGCGTCGGAACGTGGAGTGCGGTAGCTGACGGAAGTCTTGCGATTCCTACGATCGGCAGGCATAGCCGCAAAATCGGCAACCTGTTCGTGCGGTTGCGCTGACGTGCTATCGGATGCACGGTCAATCGCAGAAGCGCCGGGCACAGTAGCGGAATCGGCGCGATTGGCGGCGAACCATTGCGGGCGGATGATGGCTGCGACGGTGACGGCAAACGCGATCAGCACGATTGCGGCCATGAACCAGCCTTGCACGCCGCCGATATTGTCGGTGACGTAGATTTTGAGCGCTTCGGGCACCGTGCGGTTCGGAACGAAGGTGTGGAACCAGCTGGCGGGATTGAAGTAGCGGTCCGATTTGTAGCTGGACATCATGTATACGAGGAACACGGCGGCGCCGAGAACCACTACGCCAGCAAGGTCTGCGATGGCTTTCCATGGCAGTCGCGTCAGCACGAAGGGGGCCATGAGCAGGAGCCAGGTGAACACGATGCGCGGATGGGCGAACATGCAGACGCCGGCAGTGACGAAGAACCATATGATCCATTTGACGAGGTGTTCGCGGGTGGCGAGCGCGTCGAGCAGGCGAAGTGTGGCGTACAGCCAGAACGGCAGAAGCGTGGCGGCCAGGCCGAAGGCGATCAGCGGACCGGAAGCCAGCATTTGGAAGGGGTGCGAGGCGGAAGCGACGGCGAGCGGGGGGATGATGAGCGCGAGTATCGCGGGGAATAGCGGAACTACGACAGACGCGACATTGCGGGCCGAGGACTTTCGTGCGTTCGCAAATCGGGGGGAGCATACGGATTGTGCCGAATGCGACAGGCGACGCGTGAAATAGGAAGCGTACAGCTGAATCGCAATCGGCCAAACCAAGCCGGATGATGCCAGCCAGACCGTGTTGAACGCGGCGTAAATCGACAGATTGACGCCGAACAAGCTGGCGAGCTTAATCATGCCGGCTGCAAGCAGATGGAACAACGGCGGATAGTATTCGTCGTTCGGCCACAGGTGGGTGGCCGCGCCGACGCCTTCGCCGAGGATCTTGCGGATGAAGTAATAGTGCGCGGGCGCGTCGATTTCGTGCAATGGGTTCGTCCAAGCGGCGGAACCGTGCGGAAACCAGGCCCATACGACCGCGGCGGCGAGCGCGACGCCGATGGCGGAACAGACCGGCAGTGCGATGCGGGATAAGCGGGGAACGGCGGAATCGCAAGGCAAAGGCAAAGTATCGTTCGTTGTCTTGCTTGATATCTTGTCCGTCGTTTTAGCCGTCGTTTCGTCTGTCGTCTTGCTTGCGGCGACTGCGCTGTCGGCTTCATCGACTGCGTCGTCGGCCGCTGTGGGAATCGTATTGTCTGTGCTGTGCTGCTTCATCGCCATCCATCGTAGCCGAAGCCGCGAAAGCAAACCACAAATCGCAATCGCACCTGCATTTTGTAATCCAAAACTGGACCGTGCGGCAACAAAAGCTGGAAAGGCATCTAAAAACGGATGGAACATGCGCGGGATGGGCGCAAGACGGACGCGGAACGCGGGAAGAATAGACGGACGTAGAGCGGAGACGAGCGCGAGCAGGAACAAAATCGCCGCTTATCCAACCTTCGATTTTCAGGAAGTATTCAGACTTCACACAGAGGTATAACAGTGTTGCGCAAGAAAACAATCACGTTGGATGGGCAGGATGATTGCACGGGGCGCATTGCGCTGTGAGCGTACTCGCTGTCGTTGCTTGACTGTGTGCGTCCCGGCCAACGCTGGCGTCGGCATGCGTCGACGCGTAACTACAGAGAACTGGAGAAGTACCGCATGTTCGTTCTCAAGAACGCATGGGCTGCGCTCGGTCGCGTCAAATGGCGTACCGCGCTGACGGCTTTGCTTGCACTGCTGGTGTCGTTCTCAGCCGCCGTGGATCTGGCGGTGCTGAGGGCAGACGACAAGGCGAATAACGAAACATACCAATCGCAGAAAGCTTCGGCGGTAATTCGGCCGAGCGCGAAAGTCACTGCGAAACGCGACGGCGCGGACTCCAATTACACCGCCAATTACATGACGTGGGACATGTACACCAAGTACGCGGAAGCGGTGCAGAAGAACAACTTGACGTTCGAATACACGCTCGCCACGTCGGTGCCGGTGCGCGCCAGCAAGTCGCTGCAGGCGATCGCGGCGAAAAGCGACACGAGCGAGGACAAGACCGGCGGCAACCTGACGTTGCAAGCCTTCTACACGAACGATGCGGCGAAAATCAACGACTACGGCACGTTCAAAGTGGTCAAGGGCAAGCAGCTGAACTACAAGACGGCCAACGACGGCGTGCTGGTCTCTCAGGCAGTGGCCAAGAAGAACAATCTCAAAGTAGGCGACAAGGTGACCGTCGGCAATCCGACGAAGGCTTCCGAAACCTACAAATTCACCGTGAGCGGCATCTACGAGTACACCGGCGAGACGCCGGCCGGATACGGTTCCGACGCGAAATACGCGAAAGACAACCGCGAGAACGTGGTGTACACGTCGTACATCAACTTCGCGCAAAGCGGTCTGGATGTGGCCGGCACCAAGGGCTGGGCCATCCCGAACCTCAACATCATCTTCACGCTGACCGATCCGGCCACATACAACAAGTTCGTGCGACTGGTGACAAAGGCCAAGCTGGACACGTCAAAGTTCACAATCTCATCGCCGTCGCTTGATGCGTACAAGAAGCGCATCGCACCGCTGGACGCCGCCGCCAAGGCCGCGCGCACGGCGTTGTTGGCGACCCTGATCGTCGGCGGGCTCGCGCTGCTGGCATTAGTGCTGTGGGCCGCGATCGGTGGACGCCGTGACGAAATCGGCATGGCGATGGTTTCCGGCGTCACCAAGGGACGTTTGGGATGGCAATTCATGCTGGAAACGTTCATGATGACCGTTCCAGGCTGGGCAATCGGATTGATTGCCGGCGCGCTGCTGGCCAAGCCGCTTGGCACCGCATGGGCCGGTGGACAGGCTGTGGCCATCACATCCGCATCCGTGTGGAACATGATCTGGTACGGACTGGGCGCCTGCCTGGTTCTGGGCATCATCGCGTTCATGCGCGTGGGATTCTTCGATTTGGGTCAGCTGTTCGCAGGCCGTTCTGACGATTCGAACGAATCTGCCGAAGCGAAGAACGCAGACGAGCCGGAGGAAACAGTCGAGTCGACGGAACGTACGGAGGTGAACGCATGAGCGAGAAAGACGTGAAAGACAACGAAACCGAAGCATTGAACAACGCTGCTGCGGAAAACGCGGACATCGAGGCGGGCGAAACCGATATGGCCACGTCGATCGAATCGGTCGATTTCGCGGTGGTGTATGACGATGGAGGCGATTCCATCGCAACCGAATCGGCAGAAAACGCGGAAAATACGGAAGGCATCGCCACGGAAGACAGCGTTGCCAGCGACAACGCGAATCGCGTGAACGAAACGCTCGCATTGGGCGCGACCGACGACGAACAGTCGCTCGACCAGCACGAAACCGTACAGGCGGACTCCGCAACCAGCGTGTCATCGCAGATCGACCGCGAAATCAAACATCATCGCAAGAAGGACGCATTCTTCTTCAAGGCGAACCCGACATTCGCGCTCGACCATGTGACGGTGCACAACCGCAAAACCGGTCGCAACGTGCTCGACGACGTTTCCCTGGCGTTCCATGCCGGCGCGACCCACGCGGTGCTGGTGGATGCCGAAGATGTCGAACAGCATCAGGCGCTGGTGGCCACCATGGTCGGCATGATGCGGACGACCAGCGGCAACGTGATGCACAAAAGCACGAACCTCGCCGACGCGACACCGGTCGACGTGCTTGGACACCGCATCGGTTTCATTCCGCAGCGGTTCGCCGTGCGCGGCGACCTTGACGCGGAAGGCAACGTGCTGTACGCCATGGACGCGTCGAACCGCAATTTCCTGCAGCCCAAGCCGGTGATTGCGCGCGAGCTGCTCAAGCGCGTGGGATTCGAGGAAGTGACTTCCGGTCTGCCGGTGGGCAAGATGAGTGCGTTGGACCAGCGTCGTGTGGCAATCGCGCGTGCGCTGAGCTGCGAGGCGGAGGTGATTATTGCCGACGAGCCGACCGCTGGATTGAACCGTGACGACGCCGCCGTGGTGCTGGGGCTGCTGAAGAAGGCCAAGCGCGATGAAGATCGTAAGCGTGCGATTATTGTGGTGACCGATAATCCGGAGGTCGCCGATCAGATGGAACATTGCGCGGAGCTTGAGTAGCGAGCGGCGTTCTGCGAGGCGAAAGCCTTGCGGACTGGTGTTGCATGCCAGTCCGCAAGGCTTTTTTCGTGCTGATTCTGGTTCGTGCCGATTCGCGCTGGTTTGCGGTGACACACCGCTAAAAACATGTCATATGCGCTATGTGTGGCAGACTCTTTCATCTTTGGAATCTCAAACCGCTATGTGTGGCAGATCGTTTGACGCCTCGTGAGTTAGAGGGTCTGTTTTATACCCCCTAATGTATGGCGGGAAAAGAGAAGTGCCACAGATAGCGGTTTTCAGTGCGCAAAACTCGGGCGGCAGCCAGGCTTCGAGGAATTTTCGGGTGTATCTCGCTTATGAATGGCGGATTTTTCCGCTCGACGCGTGCTATCTCGCTTATAGATGGCGGATGGTTTTGCCGCATGAGACTTAGAGGGGATTGAACTTGCCCCCTAACACCTAGTCTTCCTGAGACACCCGCCATTCATAAGCGAGATAGCATCCGGCAGACACCGAAATCCGCCATTCATAAGCGAGATAAGTAGGTTCGCTACTCGGCGATGCGCATGTGGTACTGCTCGGCGAGCGGTTTGACGTCGAGGACGCCGTAACGTTCCAGAAGGCGCAGCCATTCGCGCTTGTTGCTTTCGCCGAAACGGGCGGCCTTGCGCGTGTAGGCTTCGGCGGTCAGGAACTTCGGCGGAATCGACTTGCTGTTGTACTTGTCCGCCACCATGACGACCTCCTGCTCGAGGTTCATCGGCACGTAGTCGGCCGGGGGCAACGGCAATCCCTGCGATTCCACGGTTTCGCGGGTGAGGCCCACACCTGTGTGGTTGCGTGCGAACTGGGCGATCGATTCGTCAACGCCCTCGTTCAGCAAGTATTCGTAGCCTTTGAGCCCGTGCTGAACATAGTGCGGACCGTCGAATTTGAGCGGTTCGCCGTCGGAACCGTCCTGCTTGAGCAGGAAATACGTGCCGATGTCGTGCAGCAAACCGCCAATGACCACCAGATGCTCGTCGATGAGCCGCGGCGGAACGGTACCTCCGGTCAGCCCTTCCGTGGACGGCACCGCAGGCATGTGCAACATGCCGAGCGATTCCTCGCCGGTATTGTCTTTCGTCAGTTCCAGTCCGAAGTCGCCGGTTTTTTCGGGAGCGTCCGTCGGCAGGGTGCAGCGGCGGGTGAACAGTGCATTCTGCCGGCGGGCCATGCGGCGGGCGATGTCGGCCACGACCACGCAATGGCCGTGGATGAGGTCGTATGCGGCTTGCGATTGCGCGATTTTGCGATGTAGCTCATCCACTTGCGCAAGAGTGGGGATATAGCCGGTCGTCGGCTTGTTCGATTCGGTTGTTTCGTTCGATTCGTTCGTCATACGCCCATCTTAGGCACGTTCCATCACGCCCATCACACGGTTCCTGACGCAGTTTCCAAAACGGTTCCCAACAGCCGAAGGGATTCATACACCACACCAGGGGAATCCCGAATGAACGGACACGGATTCAACGGTTTCCCCGTCTTGTCAACGATGTTCCAAGGAATGCCGCCTTAAAACGAGCATTCATCAGCTGCCCGCAGCGGACGGCACGATACGCGGGGACGTTATGTGCGGAAAATCAGATGGAACGGACGCGGAATTCGCCGGTGCGGTTGGAAGCCACGATCATCTGGTCGTTTTCGAGGCGGGTCCAGCCGTCTTCGGCGCGCTGGTCGAAGCCGGAGCTGGCCACGACCACGCCCTTCGGCTGGGCATCGTCGTTTCCACCGAGCGCACGGTAGCGCAGCACGCGGTAGTCGCGCGCCTGCTCGCCACGACCGTACTGGTCGTAGATTTCGACGATGCGCTTGGACGTGACCTCACGGCCGGCCGTGCACAGGGCGATGAACTGGTCCTGGCTTTGGATCATGCAGTTGTAGCTGGACTTCGGATAGCTTTTGCGCAGTTCACGCACGGCCTGCGCCACCGCCTCGTCGAGTGCGAAGCCAAAGCCGATGTATTGCAGGATGACGGCGAAGAAAATGGCGGAATCGGAACGGCCGCCGGTGGACTGCACGATGCTCGGATCGACCGGGAACGCGCGATTCGTAATGATGTTGCGGCCCTGGTCGTCAGAAATGTCGCCATTGTGGATGAAGCTCAGGCCGTTCGCATAGAAGGGCTGCTGGTTTTCAAGAATCAGCGGCAGGTTGGAGCTGGCCAGGCGCAGATGCCACAGGCCGCCGCGGGCCGGAGTGTTGGCGAGCTCGTCGAAAATCGGATCATGACGGGCGGCGATGGTGTTTTTGTAGATCGCGGTGCCGGTTTCCGGAGTCGGCGCACCGCCGTCGCGACGGTATGGCGATTCGTCCGGCACGGTGATCAGCGCGGCGCCCCAGCCGTCGTTGTGGATCTCGCTCAGATTTCGGAAATCGCGCACGTTCTGCATGCCGAGCACGCCATTGAGGTTGGTGTTGCTGCCTGCCGTCGCGAATCCAAGTAATCTGCACATGGTTGATTACTTTAGCGACGGCAGGTTTCGACGCGCGCGTGCCGTTATCGGAGTTGGTTATAGCCTGCGATTCAGCCGCCGATTCATACGCATCGCACGTCGCAAAACGCACGTCACGAACGTAAGTTGTCCCGCAAACGAGCAGGAGGACCGACATATCCTGTTGCAGACCGTAAAAACTCGGCCTAAGCGGCCCGGAGCGTGTCGGTAATAGGATATGCCGGTCCTCCTGCGGACTTGGCGGTATTCAGCCAAAGGAAAAGGGCTGGGGCATCTCGTTCGTGACACACTCAAGGCCGTTCGGCCAAGCCTACGGTCACAAACGAAATGTCCCAGCCCTCCTTGCGTAGATAAGCCGTGCTCGCAGAGCGGATTCATACGCGCTTCAGACGCGGCGGACGCTCGGTGGCGAGGAACAGCGGCTGAATCTCAATCAGCGGATTGTAGGGAGCGAGTCCGAACCATTTGACCGGAGAGCCGGCCAAATGACGAATCGCGTACTTGATCTGCAGTGAGATCGCGCCCTTCTGGGACACCTTCGACTCGGGCATCAACGCCTTGTGAATCAGCACGTAGCGGATAGGTCCGATGTTCGGATCGGCATCCAGCTTCGGGTAGCGGGTGGTCTGCTTGGGCAGATCGCCGGACTTCGACAGATCGTTCATGATCTGGTGGATGTATGCAGGAATCGACTGCGACACCTTGAAGCCCAAGCGAATACGCACGCGGAACAGGAAGTCCGTGCCGAAATTCTCCACCGAATACTCGCGCGTGAACGGGTTGTCGGACGTTTCCACCGACACCGCCCACCATGCGCGGGCGCGCTTCGGATGGTCCGCGAAAATCGAGAAGAAGATGTCGGTATCGACACGCTTCATTTCCGGATCGGACGTCAGATAGACGATGTTGTCCGTGAAATACGGAATCGAATCGTCCTCATGAAGCTGCTTCAGAACCGGCACGCAATCGGCGGGCTGCATATGCCGGCGTTGCGCGCGTTCCAGCTTCGTGCCTTCGTTCCACGTGTACATAATCAGCAGAATCGCCAATGTCAGCAGCATGGTGAACCAGCCACCGTGCAGGAACTTCGCCATCGAAGCGAAGAAGAACAGGAACTGGATGGCCAGGAACACCACTGTGAACACGACCGCGCCGACGCGCTTGCCATCGTGCCAAATGTAGACGGCCAGCAGAATCGTCGTGGTGATCATCGTGACGGTCAATGCCAGGCCGTACGCGGCGGAAATATGCTCCGAATCGCGGAACATCGCCAAAACCAGCAGGGTGGAGACGCACAGCACGGCGTTGACCACCGGAATGTACAGCTGGCCGCGGGTACGAGCCGGATAGCGCACCTGCAGGTGGGGCATCCAGTTGAGTCGCGTCGCTTCGGAAACCATGGTGTAGGCGCCGGTGATCAACGCCTGCGAAGCGATCACGCCGGCGCACACGGACAGCAGCACCGCCACGTAGCGTACGGACGGGGTCATCATTTCGAAGAACGGATTGAGGCCGTGCATGTGGTTGTACGCGGTGTCGTCCCAATGGTTGAGCATCCACGCGCCCTGGCCGAAATAGCAGAGCACAAGGGCGATCTTGATGAACGGCCACGTGAAGTAGATGTTGCCGCGGCCGACGTGGCCCATGTCGGAATACAGCGCTTCGGCGCCGGTGGTGGACAGGAACACGGTGCCCATGACGGCGAGGCCTGCCGCATTGTGGTGGCTGAAGAGGAACTCCACGCCGTACACCGGATTCAGCGCTTCAAGCACGCTCCAATCGGAGCTCAGGTTCACCAAGCCGACGACGGCGAGGAACGAGAACCAGATCATGACCACCGTGCCGAACGTGCGGCCGATGCGTTCGGTACCGCGCGACTGCACTGCGAACAGGCAGACGATGATCACAATGGTGATCATCAGCGTCAGTTCTTTGTTTTCGCTCATGATCGGTTCCAGCAGCGGCAGTGTTTCCAAGCCTTCCACTGCCGAGCTGATCGAGACGGCCGGCGTAAGCACGGAATCGGCGAGGAACGCGGCGCCGCCCAGCATGGCGGGAATCGCAAGCCATGCCCCATATTTGCGGATCAGCGAATACAGTGCGAAGATGCCGCCTTCGCCGTTGTTGTCGATGCGCATGGCGATGAACACGTATTTGACGGTGGTGATCAGCGTGATCGACCAGAAGACCAGCGACAGGATGCCCAGCACCGCGGCGCGATCCGTATGCGCCAAACCGCCTTGGCCGTTGAGGAACGTCTGCATGGTGTACAGCGGCGAGGTACCGATGTCGCCGTATACCACGCCAAGCGCCACGATGGCCATGGCCGGCGTGATTTTGTCCGGGCCGGACTGGAGACGGCTCCACCAGCGGCCGATGCGGCCCTTGCTGGCGGCCTCGTCAAGTTTCGCGGCTTCCTGCTGCTGCGCCTCGTGCTCCTTGATGAGCGTCTGGCGCTCCTCCTTGGTCAGGACCTTGTGCGAGACCTTTGGCGCCTGCGTGTACGTCGCTGCGTGAAGCAGCGGCTGTTCTTCTTCGTTCGGCTCGTTAGCCATAACGCTTCCTCCAAGTGGCGGGCCTTCCAACCCGCTCCCCAAAATAAAACGCAAGGTGTGACACTAGGAGCCTGACAAACAGTTGTCAAATCTTCACATGACATCTGGCATGTCTTGTCAGCAATTCAAGTAAGCTTAATTGTTTGTTTTACTTGGATTATGAAGCGCTTCACTAGATGCCGTACACCACACGCGTCGTATTGCGCGTGGCTTTGGCGATTTCAGCCAACGATCTGTCAAGATAGTCGGCGAGCGCCTGCAGGGTGTACGGGATCATATACGGCGCGTTGGTGCGGCCGCGGTAGGGCATCGGACTTAGGTAGGGGGCATCGGTTTCGACCATGACGTGGCTCATGCCGACGAGTTTCGCCGATTCGCGGATTCCGTCGTTGCCTTTGTAGCTGGATGTGCCGGAAAGGCTGAGATACCAACCGTTTTCGCGGGCGATTTCGCCCATTTCGGCGTCGCCGGAGTAGCTGTGGAACACGGTATGTTCGGGGGCGCCGTCGGCGAGCAACGTTTCGATGACTTCCTTGTGCGAGTCGCGGTCGTGGATTTGCATGGGCAGGTTGAGTTCCTTGGCGAGCGCGATGTGGGCACGGAACGCTTCGCGTTGCAGTTCCTTGGCGGATTCGCCAGTGCGGAACAGGTCCATGCCGGTTTCGCCGATGGCGACGACCTGGTTGGGGTAGGTGGTGGCGAGGCGGTGCACTTCGGCCATGGCTTCGTCGAAGGGGATGTCGTGCCAAGGCTTGTATTTGATGGGCAGGCCGTCGGGGCCGGGCGCGCCGCGGTGGCCGTGCAGCACGGCTTCGTTGGGGTGTATGGCGATTGCGGCGTGCACGGTTCCGGGATGCTCGCGGGCCATGTCGATGGCGGTCATGAGGTTGGGCAGCTCGCAACCGCAGTCGATTACGCCTTCGACGCCGACTTTCTGGGCTTGTTCCAGCAGTTCGTCGACGCTGTAGACGGGTACTTCGCCTTGGCCTTTTTCCATGGCTTCGTGACTCATGGCTTGGGAGAAGGGCACGACGGATGCGACGTGGGTGTGGTTGTCGATGACGTGCGCGTCTTCGGGCAGCGGCTGTGGGGCCGGGGCCCAATTGCGATTGCGGTGGTGCTTGCTCATGTTTTCCAGATTAGTCCCGATTGGCCCTGCACTGCGGACGAACTCTCGTTCGAGGGTTCAAACGAGGGTCCGCCCGTTTCGCGGCATACACGTCACTTAATCGTGATGGTGGTGAACGACCATGCCGGTGCCGTGTAGTCGCCGTCTGTCAGATCAATCGCGGTCTGCCGCGGCCTGGTCGGCGATTCCTCACCGACCTGTCCCGCATACGGATTGTCTCCGGCTAGGACGGTGGCCGTGGCGGATGCCGCCGATGCTGTGGAAATATTCAACTCGGCAAGAATCTGACGTAGGTCGACGCTTATTGGCGCGTCCATGGCATTGACCACGCGCACGTAGGTTTCCCCTGCCTTGGCGTTGCGCGATACGGTGACGGTGCGCCTTGGCTCGTCCTTGACCTCCGTACCGTCTGCGATCAGCGTTCCATCGATGTACAGCTTCATGGCTTGGCCGCGGTCGGTGATGTCGGCGTGCACCTGCCACGTGGTGCCCGGCCGCACTTCATTCATGGAGACTTCGGTGCCGGCGAGCGCATAGGCGGTGCCGTCGCGGACGACGCGCACGCTGTGCCCGCGACCGAGCGAGACGATGTTGTGGTTCTTGCCGTCGATATCGCCACAGATGAGGTCCATGCCCCATCGTCCCTCGTAATAGACGACGGTAGTGTCGATACTGTAGGAATCAGCGTGCAGATCGAGGGCGGTGTCGATGGTTCTGCCATCGTAGGCCACGTTGCCGAGATTAATCGTCTCCCCGGATGCGGTGGTGATGACAAGATTGTTGAGGTCGGCTTTGGCGTTGCCCGCGATGCGTAGTCTCACGGTGTCCGGCAGGGTGCGGCGCAGCGTGGACGGGCCTTCGACGGTGACGGGCCACGCAGTGTCGGCCGTGGTGGTGGCGTACATCTGCTGCACCCAATAGCTGTAGGGATGGTAGGCGCGTTCGTTGTCGAAGTAGATGAGGTCCGGATTCCAGCTATGGTGCCCATTCTTGGCGAACAGCGGGGCGTAGGAGGCCATGGCCACCACATCGCCGTTGAGTTCCATGCGTCCCATGAAGGCCGCTTCGGACAGGCCGTTGATCAGTTGGGTGTTCCAGGAGCCGTATTCGCCGAGGTAGACCTTCGGTCCCTTGCGGTCCGTGTGGTCGTAGTGGTCGAGGTTGTGGAACCACCAGCTGGACGACTGGTAGGAATGTTCGTCGACGATCGGCAGACCCGCTTCGCGCGCGTACTTCCAGCCTTCCTCGTAATCCTGACCGCTGGGGGCGGGACCGACGGTGCCGACGACGACGATGTCCGGATATGCGGCTTTGACGGCGTCGAAAATCTGCTGGAAGCGGTTTTTGAACACGTCGTCGATGAGATCCTCATTGCCGATGCCGAGGTATTCGAGGCCGAACGGCTCCGGATGGCCCATGGCGGCACGCTTGGCACCCCATTCGGTGGCGGTGCTGCCGTTGCAGAATTCGATGAGGTGGAGTACTTCATCGATGTAAGCGGGCATATCCTCCTGCGCCACCGGCACCGGGCCTTGGCTGGTGTTTTGGCAGCTCACGCCGGCGGGCAGCACCGGCAGTGGCTTGGCGCCGATAGTTTCGCACAGGCACAGGTATTCGTAGTAGCCGATGCGGAATGACTGGTGGTAGCCCCAGAGGTTGAAGTTGTGCGGACGGTGCTCGACCGGTCCGATGGTGCGGTCCCAGTGGTACATGTTGTCCATGCCGAGGCCGTGGGTGATGCAGCCGCCGGGGAATCGCATGAATCGTGGTTTGAGGTCGGCGAGCGCCTCCACCAGATCCGGGCGGAAGTGCTTGAGACCGTGGTAGGTGGTGCGTGGCTCCAAGGTGACGAAGTCGAGGTCGATGACGCCTTCGCCGGCGAAGGCCAGACGCAATGTGCCCTGTGTGGCCACGCTCGAGCCGGCATCGCCGTGCTCAGGAACGGTCAGCGAGGCTTGGTATGTCGTCCATGCCGAGGCTGAGACGGTGATGGTGTTTTCGGCGATGATGTTGCCGTCGTCTCCGCGCAGCGAGACCGTCACCGGCATCGCGCTTTCCGATCGCACGCGCATCCAGGCGGTGAAATCGTAGGTTTCTCCGGCGCGGAACACCATGCCGTCCCAGCCGGTGTTGTCCAGCGCGGCAGGGGCATGTTCGACTTCCACCGTCGCGTAATGCGGGTTTTCGGTGGCAACCGGGTCATTGTCATGGATACCGAAGGCTGCGAACGAGCCTTCCGGCACGATTTTGCGCCAGAAGCTGTAGTTGCTCCAATCGATGGAGTCGGCGCGGTTGTATTCGAAGGCGCCGTTCTGCACGAGGTCGGCGTTGAGGCCGCCGTCGCCGGAGTAGCTGATGTCTTCGAAGAAGATGCCCCACAGGTCGGTGCTGATGGCGCGCACGCCCGCTTTGTCGAGTGTGGCGGTGAGTTTGTCGGTCATGGTGTGTCCTTGAATGGTGTTGGTTGTTGGGTTGGATGGTGTTGAGGTATGTGCGATTGCACGGTTTGGCGTTCGTTTCGCGGCTATTCGCCGCCGGCTGGCGTCAGACGGGCTCAGTCGAGCGCGAACCAGAGGCAGCCGTGCGCAGGGATGGTGCCGCGGATGACGCGGTCCTCGCCTTCGCCTTCGATGCGGACGTCCGATCGGATGCCGTCGGGCGATTGCGGAGCGTCGGCCCACAAATCGGTGAGCGTCCAGTCCGCGTTGCGTTGGTCGATGCCGACGAAGCTTTGCAGCTGGATGTTGCCCTTGAGCTCGTACGGTTCGCTGCCGGTCCAGAAGATCGCGCCGTAGTGGCCGCGCGCATGTGCCGACGTGGTACCGTCGGCCCAGTCGGCCGCGTCGGCGGTCCATGCGATGAGCTCGCCGATGAAGGATTCCTCCACGTTCCATTCGGCGAACAGCCGTTCCCGGACGATTTCGCGGTTGCCGGACGAGCCGGCGGTCACTTCGCGCAGGGCCGGGTTGACGAGCAGCGCGATGGTGTCGGCGTTGCTGGTAGGCAGATCGCCGCCGACCATCAACGGGGATCTGCCCATGCTCCACAGGGTGAGCAGTGTTTTCTGCTCGTCGCAGGTCAGTTTCGATTGGCGGTCGTCGCCGCGTTCGGCGCGCAGGCCGATATGTCCGAGCGGCAGCATGTCGGCGTCGGCCCAATGGCCGGTGCGCTGCATCGGCGCCCATCGCGCGAGCCGGGGGAACTGCTGGTAGATGTCTTCCCAGCGGTCCCACAAATCGTCGGAGATGCGCCACATCTGCGAGACACCGCGGAGAAAATCGACATGGGTGCTGGCCACCCAGCCTCCCGGGGACAGCGATAGCGTGATCGGTCGGCCGTAGGCGGCTTCCGCGCGTTCGATGGCGTGATGGTAGGCCTCGATCTCCTCTGGGAAGAACGGGGTCTGCATGTCGTCGACCTTGAGGAAGTCGAGTCCCCAAGAGGCGAGCAGGTCGACCTGTGCGTCATACCAGGCCTGCGCGCCGGTATCGCCCCGCTTGAGACCATAGTTGTCGTGATTCCATGCGCAAGTGTGCTCGGTGTCGGCAACGTCCTGCGCATGCAGCGCAGTGCCTTTGACCGGCAGGTTCTCGTGCACGGCCTGTCTCGGAATGCCGCGCATCACGTGCACGCCGAGTTTGAGACCGAGCCGGTGCACCGCGTCGGCGAGCGGGCCGAATCCTTTGCCGTCTGCCGCACTCGGGAAACGTTGCTCGTCGGGAATCTGCCGGCCATATGCATCGATGCACAACGGCGTGCCGTCGGAATAGCCATGTGCATGGGCGTTGGGGTCGAACCAGCCGGCGTCGATGACCAGCGTGTCCCAGCCGGCGTCCTTGAGATGCTCGGCCATGAAGCGCGCGTTGTCCAGAACCTCCTGCTCGGTGATGGTGGTGCCGTAGGAGTCCCAGCTGTTCCAACCCATCGGCGGACGCCAGGCTTTGACTGGCATGGCCTCGGGTACCGTGTGGCCGTCAGCCGGATATTCGTCAGCCGGGGCGACGGAAACGGTGGTTGGGATCGTCATCGAACCTCTCTTTTCGTTCGGGATCGCTATGGGGGCTGTGTCGCGGAAAGCAGGACGCCGTCATGCGAACCGTATATGTATCGTTACATATACTAGCGCAAATCCAATCATCCGCAATGGAGGCAATATATCGGTGAGTCTTTGTATTTGCAACGATTTTACAGAATCAAGAGAATATAATATCGTTACATATCAATCATAAGTTTTCAAGGAGCGGCATATGACCAGCAGCACACCGACGCTACGCGACGTGGCCGCGGAAGCGGGCGTCTCCCCCATGACCGCGTCGAACGCGCTGCGCGGCAAGCCAGGCGTCAAGGAATCGACCCGCGCCAAAGTGATCGCCGCAGCGAAGAAACTCAATTACCGCATCAATCTGACGGCCAGCATGCTCAAATCGGGCCGCAGCAACATCATCCACGTCATCGTCAACGAATTCGATTCGCCGTTCTATTCAAAGCTCACGCAGGCGTTGAGCAACGAAATCGTGTCCCGCGGACTTATTCCATTCATCGAGCAGACGCAGTATTCGCCGGACGCTGCCGAGCACGCGCTGAGCAGCAATCCGTTCTCCGGGCAGCTGTTCGATGGCGAGATCCTGCACGCCACAGGCTTGGGCACAAATGTGCCGCTGTCCAAACTCAATGGCGGCAGACCATTCGTGCTGCTGGACGCCTGCGAGGAGACGCCGACCGTCGATGCCGTGAACTTCCCCAACGAGGAGGCCGAACGCGCGGCGATGCAGCATCTCATCGACCGCGGATGCCGCAATATCGCGATCGTCGGCCACCGGTTCGCCCCCCGCGCCGATCTGGCGCATGCCCAGAACGCGTTCGCTCTGCGATTGCGCGGCGCATGCGGAGCGCTGTCCGACGCCGGACTGCCCTATGACGAGTCGATGGTGTTCGAAGCCGGGGATGTGGCCAATGGCATCATCGCCGGGCATGCGATTGCGGAACGTATTCTCGCCGCACGGAGCGGACATGGTGGCACCGAGTTCGACGGCGCGTGCTGCGCCAACGATTTCGCGGCGTTCGGCGTGATACGCGGGCTCGCGGACCGCGGACTGCGCGTGCCGCAGGACGTGAAGGTAATCGGTTTCGACGGCGTGACCTCCGGCTCGTACACGACGCCGGCGTTGAGCACCATCCAGGTCGATTTCACGCAGCTTGCGAAATTCTCGGTCGATATGCTGTCCGAACGTATCGATCATGGAGCAGACGAGGCGTTGCCGCCAAGACGGGCCATCATCGGCTACCAGCTGGTGGACCGGGAATCGACCGCGGTCTGAGGATGACGCCCCGATGGCAGGCAATCCGCCATAGGCAGCAGCCTTCGCGGCCAATCCCACTCAATCGGAATCACTCAATCGGAATCAATCGCCATCATTCATCAAGGAATCTCTAGGAGCATCATGAGCATCGACACCCAGGCCTATCTGTTCGTGCATTTCATCGGCGAGGAACGCAATCCCACCGACGAACAGCTGTACTTCGCGCTGAGCCGCGACGGCGTGCATTGGAGGGATCTGCGCCCGGCCGGCAGTCCGGCGTTGACGTGGCTAGGCGGCGAGAAGGGCGTGCGCGACCCGCATATTGTGCGCGACCCACGTGATGGATTCCACATTGTGGCCACCGATTTGAGCATCTATTACCGTGGCGGCTGGGGGCCGAACGATGGCGCCACCACGAATGGATCGACCGGCCTGGTGATCTGGGACTCCCCTGACCTGGTCCATTGGAGCGAGCCGCGCCTGGTGGACGTGGCCTCGAAGATTCCGGACGCTGGCATGGCTTGGGCTCCGGAGGCGAATTGGGATCCGGATCGCGGGCAGTGGATCGTGTTCTGGTCCACGAAGAGCAACGCCGAAAGCTCCGCGGATCCGTTGGCCAACGAGCTCGGCGATCCGACGAATGTGTATTATGCGACGACCGTTGATTTCAGGGTGTTCTCCGATCCGGTCAAGTGGATCGATCGTAAGAATGTGATCATCGATTCGACCATGCTGCGCGACGATGACGGCTGGTGGTACCGCGCGTCCAAGGACTCGGAAATCACCATCGAACGCACCCGTAACCCGTATGCGACGACCTACGAGGTGCTGCGCACCGACGACCCGAATGAGTGGTCGTATGTGGGCACGCTCACCGACATCTTCGGCAATGGCCGGTATTCCATGCACTACTTGGAAGGGCCGGAACTGTTCCGTTACAACGACGAAGACGTGAAGGTGGTCAACGGCAGGACCATGCCATTCGGCCTGATGTGCGACCAGTACGCGGAGTCCAAGGGCTACCTGTCGTTCCGCGCCGCCTCGCTCGCCTCGCATGATCCGGCCGATTGGCAGCGCGCAGACGATATCGATTTCGGCGCGCTGAAGAAGCGTCACGGCGCGATTCTGCCGATCACGGCCGCCGAATACGACGCCATCGAAACCGCCTTCGCCCTGTAGGCAGCGCGATTGTCCATCCGTCGCAACCGCTCAGGCGCGGCGGATGGCGAAGATGCGGGCGGACGGCTGCTTGGAGGTGGCCGCGTTGAGCCGGACCGTCTCGGGGTCCATGCGCTCGACGGTCCACGGCTTGGCGTCGGGCGCATGCTCGGGAACGGCCGGATTCGGGAAGATCTGCTCGATATGGCAGTCCTCGGACAGCGGCACGTTCACGGAAGGCGTGCCGCCGCGACGCCAGACGATGATGTAATCGCACGGATCGTCGTCCTCCGACGGGAGGAATGACGGATGGCGCAGACCGACGACGAGCCAATCGCCATCGAAATCAGGCAGACGGGCCGGCCAGAACGGCACCAATTCCTGCTGCTCGGTCAGCACACGGCGGTGCAAGGCCACCGCATCCCGCACCAAGGCAAGCCGATGCTCGTCCATGCGGTCAATGAATCCGGACAGGTACAACCTGCCGAGTATGCCCGTGGCCAGCGTGAAGACGGCGGTCTCATCGTCCATCTCCTGCTGGGCGTAACCCCAGTTGCCTTGCTGTTCCGGCAGGATCGTCAGTCCGGCGCCGGCGGCGATCGCGGCGTAAATCAGCGGATCACACTGGTCGGAGGTGGATTGCAGGTCCAATCGTTGCAACTGCGCGTAATCGGCGCGCATCGCACCGGAACCGCAGTTTTCGATCATAACGTCCGGATGGCGGCGGCGCAGGTCGTCCAGCCAATCCAAATAGGCACGGCAGTGGCCGAGCAGGCCAGCGCCGGCGGATTCGGCGTCGAGATCAGTGCCGACGCCGGGGACGGTGTTGTAGTCGAATTTGAAGAAGACCGCGCCGAAATCGTCAATCAGCCGGTCGACGGTGCGAGTGACGTGCTCGCGTGCGGCGGGCGAGCGGAAGTCAAGCAGGTACCGGCCCGAATCGCAGACGCGCACACCGTGGCGCTGGAAGAACGCGTCATCGGGCAGACTTTGGGCGAGCGGCGATTTCACACCGATCACCTCAGGCTCGAGCCACAATCCCAAGCCCATGCCATGCGCGCGGATGGTGTCGGCCAAACCCTTGAGTCCAGCTTCGCCGAAACGGTTCGTGGAGGCCTGCCATTCGCCGACCATGTCCCACCAACCGCCGTCCGTGCTGTCGTACCAGCCGGCGTCGATGCAGAAGATGTCCGCGCCGACGCGTGCCGCGCCCTCGACGAGCGGCAGCTCCTTCTCCAAGCGCGGGTCGCCGAACAGGGTGTTCATGTAATCGTTGTAGATGACGAGTCCCTGCGTGCGTTCGAACTGCTCGGAACGACCCAATTCGCGAGCCTTGGCGGCACGCAACGCACGGCGCTGCAATGTCATTTCGGCGACGGACTGCTGCCAATCGCCGGCCGAGATCGCGAAGGAGACCGGCACCGATTCGAAATCGTGGCCTTCACCCAGCTCCGTATACCAATGGTGGTCCTGATATTCCGGTCCGAACGCGCTGATGTGCAAACCGGGATCATCCTCGCCGATCTCCCATTCCCATGGGCCGTTGTGCTCGATCTGCCACATTACGGAGAAGTCGCGCGATTGGCGGCGCGAGCCCTCGACCTGTACGATGCCGGCCGGCTCATGCACGCCGGTGCTCCATGTGAAGGCGGAGCTCATGGCGAATCGCGAGCTGGATTGGCCGGGATTGATGACTTGATTGCGATTGCGCACCGACACGTCGCGCAGCGGACGGCTGCGCCAATCGTTTTCCACCGCCCACGCGGAGTCTCCCCAGAATACGCGGGAATGGTCGATTTTGCCGCAGTTGACGCGCATCGGCACCGTCAGATTCAACGACGACACCGCCTCGATAGGCAGCGGGCGCGCGGAGCTCAACCGCGTGTAAGTGCGCACTGCGGACAGACCCGGGAACGCTTCGAATACGGAAGTGACTACCAGCCCAGCCGTGGCGTCGGCATGGCGGACGGTTTCCGGCGAGGGCTGCGCGGCGGCTTCGGCCCGTTCGGCGGCGGTCGGTTCGAACGCGCGCCCGTGCGGCTCCAGTTCCGCATACGAAGCGAATTGGACGATCTCCAAACGATATGGTTCGGCGGACCCTTCCTCCGGCTCGGAGGCGGCGGCCGAGACGAATCGCAATACGCTGCCCGCCACCGTGGCGATCAAGGTGAGGCGATTGTCCTGCGACCCGGTGTTGGCGGCACGCACTTCGACGATTGGACGCGGATCACGTTCCAGCACGGTTCTTCCATCGTCGGTAACACGGCCGCCGATGGGCCCCATGCCGCGGCCTGCAACGTTGCACAATCGGACGGGGGAATCGCCTGCCGTGTCGAACAGCATGGAAACCACGCCATTGCCCCATTCGAGACGCCCGTCCTCACGGGGACATACGGGGTTCATTGCACCGGCACCGCTTATCATCTTCGACTCCTCAACCGTGTTCAGATACCGCCTGATCATTGACGTGCATCGATTGACGTACCTGGTACTAGCTTAAGCGGCAAATGGGGCAAATCGCACGTGCGTGTCTACTCGAAGCGGAGATATGCGATGAACTTGACTGGCGCATCCTTGGTTTTGGCGATGTTGCCGAAACCAAGGACAGCCCCTTTGTCGGGCAGTCCCTTCGTCACTCGTCATGCTCACCCGCGTAGGAACACCGTCATCTCGTTCTCGCCACGGTTGGCCCATGCGAAGTATGGAATCAGCGTGGCCGTCGTCGTCTTGCGTTCGGCGGGACGCCAATCATGGTACAACGCGGAGGTTTGCGCGGAGTCTTCCACTTCACGCCAAGCGGGAATCGCCAGCGTGGTCATCGGCATATCGACGGCGTCCACCTCGCCGAGCCCCTGCTCGTCCTGCGCGACGGCGCCGGCATGGAAGACGATGCGATCAACGGACACGCAGGATGGATCGGATGCGATGCGCGCGGTATCGGCGTGCAGCAGATGCAGGTTCGCGCCATTATCGACACCTTCCGCGCAGTAGGCCAGCGGTCCGCGCACGAACGCCACCTTTCCGGCGTCCTCGCGCACGAGCGGATTCGCGGCGACCATGTGGACCGGCATCGGGAAATCGAAATCGACGACATCGCCGTCATGCCATGCGCCGGTCAGATACAGGTATCCGTCTCTGATGACGCGGGAGATGTCGTCGCGGCCGCGCACGGTGACCGCATCGGAAGCGGTTTCGCCACCGGCCCAAGCGGGCAGACGGAGGGCGATCGTGAAAACCGCGTCCTTGGATGCATCGGAAGCAGAATCGGCTGTGCCAAAGCCCACCGTGACGGACCCCTTGCCGGACCAGGGCATATCGGACATAACGTCAAGGCGCACATCGGTGCCGGAAAGCCTGGCATGGACGCCGCCACCCATATACAGATGCACATACAGGGTGGATGAGTCGTCTCCGATCGTGTAGGCGTACTGCTGCACGTCCTCCACGATGCGTGCGATGTTCGGCGGGCAGCAGGCGCATCCGAACCACTTCTGGCGCACCGGCTTGACGTGCGCCTTGCGTTCATCGCGATGGCATGCCTCGGGCACCACTTCGAGCGGGTTCACGTAGAAGAAGCTTTTGCCATCGAGTGCCATGCCGGCGAGCGTGGTGTTGTACAGCGCCGATTCCATGACGTCCGCATATTCGGATTTCGGCTGGATTTCCAGCATGCGGCGGGCGAAGAACGCGAGCGCGATGGCGGCGCAGCTTTCCGAATAGGCGGTGTCGTTCGGCAGATCATAGTCGAAGGAGAAGGCCTCCCCCATGTGTGTGGCGCCGATACCGCCGGTGATGTAGAGCTTTCGGTCGACGATGTTGCGCCATAGTCGTTCGCAGGATGCCAGCAGGTCGGAGTCGCCGGTCAGGCGTGCCACGTCGGCGGCTCCGGCGTAGAAGTAGGCGGCGCGGACGGCGTGTCCGAGGGCCTCCGTCTGTTCCGTGATCGGCTTGTCGGCCTGGTAGTAGGCGTAGTTCTGTTCACGCGGCTCGTAGTTGCGGCCGTCCTCCCGGGCGCGGCGGCGGTCTTCGAGCTCGAAGTAGAGCGGTTGCTGGCCACGTTGGCGTACGAAGTATTCGGCGAGGTCGGCGTAGCGCTGTTCGCCGGTGGTTTCGGCGAGTTTGACGAGTGCCATTTCGGCGATTTCGTGGCCGGGATAGCCGCGCAACTTACCGTCGGCGGTGCCGAATCGGGAATCGATGTAATCGGCGAAACGGCAGGCCGCGTCAAGCAGCTTGCGTTTGCCGGTGGCTTGATAGTAGGCGATCGCGCCTTCGGCCAGGTGGCCGAAGCAGTACAGCTCATGGTGGTCCTTCAGGTTGGTGAAGTGCCGGTCCATGCCGTTGAGGATGTAGTAGGTGTCCAGGTAGCCGTTGTCGAGCTGCGCCGCGCAGACGATATCGATGGCGGTGTCGGCGGTCGCTTCAAGGTCAGCGTCCGGGTGGTGGGTCAGCGAGTAGCCGACCGCTTCGATCCATTTGGAGAAATCAGTATCTTGGAACACGAAGCCGTAGAACTTGTCGGGATCGGGGTGCGCCGGGTCGTCCGGCAGGGCTTCGAAGCCGCGGAACGTGTATTTCGGCGGCACGAAGGCCTTGCCTTCCTTGTGGTGTTCTGCGTTCTGCGCGGCGGCGGCCTTGAAGTTGTGCATGCAGTAGCTGGGTGCGGCGCCGGGAACGTTGTCGTTCAGCGCGTTCCACTGGTAGGGAATCACCTGGGTGCGCACGAGTTCCTGCCGCGATGCCCAGAACGGGTCGGTGACGGTGGCGTCGCGCAATGCGATCGGATGGCTGGTGCGATTGGTGGTAGTCATGAGTGCAAGCGCTCCTTAGTGCATCGTTGTCTTGTTAACGCTCACAATCCATTATTCCACGGGTTACTCCAAAGTACATTCCGCATGGCGGCATGTCCGACGGGAATCCCACCGCGGCAGCCGGCCCAAGATGGCCGCGCATTGGCTGCGCGACCGTTGGGCAGGCATTTCGGATTGCGGATATACGGGCCAAGGGGCAGAGCAGCTAGCCGCCGGGGCTGGCGGCCGGCTGCTCAGACTTTGATCATGGCGTACTGCGATTCGTAGAGCCGGTAGTAGGCGCCATGACGGGCGAGCAGCTCGGCATGGTTGCCCTGTTCCACGATCTGACCGTGGTCGATGAAGCAGATTTCATCCGCGTTCTCGATGGTGGAAAGCCGGTGCGCGATGATGAAGCTCGTGCGGCCCTTGAGCAGGTGGTTCAGCCCGGCCTGCAGCGCTTCCTCGGTACGCGTATCGATGTTCGACGTGGCTTCGTCAAGAATCAGGATGCGCGGGTCGGCAAGCAGCACGCGTGCGAACGCTATCAGCTGGCGTTGGCCGGCGGAAAGCGTGGAACCACGCTCCTCCACCACCGTGTCGTAACCGTCGGGCAAGTCCATGATGAAATCGTGCGCATGCACTGCTTTGGCCGCGGCCACGATTTCCTCGTCGGTGGCGTCCAGCTTGCCGTAACGAATGTTCTCACGCACGTTGCCGGAGAAAATGAACGTGTCCTGCAACATGACGCCCATCTGTCGACGCAAGCTGTCCAGCGTGACGGAACGTACGTCGTGCCCGTCAATCGCAACCGAGCCTTCGGAGACATCGTAAAAACGCGACAGCAGGTTGATAATCGTGGTTTTGCCCGCTCCTGTCGGGCCGACCAACGCGACGGTTTCGCCCGGCTTCACATGCAGATCGACCAGATTCAAAATGTTGCGGCCGTCCTCCTCGTAGCGAAAGACGACGTCGTTGAAATCGACGCGACCCTCGACCGGTGGCAATGCGACGGCGTCGGGCGTATCAGTGATTTCCGGCTTCACGTCGAGCGTTTCGAAGATACGTTCCAAATACGCGGAGCAGGTGATGAGCTGGTTGTAGAAGTTGCCGATGCTGATCACCGGGTTCCAGAAGTTGTTCGCGTAGCCGACGAACGCGATCAGCACACCCGTGGTCACGTCCACACCGCCGAAACCGGTGACGCCCATATAATAGATGAACGCGATCGTCATGACGGAAATGGTCTGGATGCCCGGCCACATAAGCGTCTGGATATGCACCGTACGCATCCACGCGGAACGCACAGCGCCCTGCTGTTCCTGGAATGTGCGGAACTGCGTGTCCTCGCGCGCGAACGTCTGGGTGGTCTTCACGCCGGCGATCGATTCGTGGATGAACGCGTTGAGATTGCTCTGCTTATTGGATAGCACCTGGTACGCGCGACGCTGGAAATGCTGCAATCCCAGCACCCACGCGATGAGCAGCGGGAACAACGCGAGACTGTACAGCGCGAGACGCCAATCCACGACGAACATGACCACTAGCGTGATGAAGAACGTGAACACGTCGGAAATCACGTTGACCAGACCGGAGCTCAGGGTGTCCGAAAGCGTGTTCACATAGTTGACCACGCGGATGAGGATTTTGCCATGCGGACGCGAGTCGAAATAGCTGAACGGCAACGTCTGAATGTGCGTAAACAGGTCGCGGCGCATGTCTTTAAGCATGAGCTGGCCGACGCGCGTGATTTCCACAGTACGGTAGCGCAAACCGAATTCGTAAATGACGATGAGCACCGCCAGCAGTGCCACCAGCTCGCCAAGCAGCGCAAGGTTTTTCGCCGGAATGACACTGTCGATCATGATTTTCGTCAGATACGGTTCCACGACGTTGATGCAACCCATTGCCGCCACGACGATGAGGATCCAGACCACGCGGGCCATGTACGGTTTCAGGTAGACGCCGACGCGCGCGAGGTCGCGCATATTGATCTTCTCTTCAAGGTCTTCATCGTCACGGAAGGTGTTGCGTTGTGCCATGATGTTATCCTCCCCCGCGTCTTACGCTTCGAATCCCTGCGAGCGGCCGGCATCCACGCCCAACTGCTTGCTGTAAATCTGCCAATATCGGCCATGCGAGGCCACCAATTCGTCGTGCGTGCCACGTTCCACAATGCGCCCATGCTCCAGCACGAGAATCAAGTCGGAATCCTTGACCGACGAAATGCGGTGGGCGATTGTGACAATCGTCTTCTTCTCGTCCAAATCGCGCAAGTGCCGCTGAATCTCTGCTTCCGTTTCCATATCGACGGCGCTGGTCGTATCGTCCATAATCAGAATCGACGGATTGTCGGCGAGAGCACGCGCCAAGCTCAGTCGCTGCTTCTGTCCGCCGGACAGGCCGACGCCACGTTCGCCGACGACGGTATCGTAGCCGTCCGGCATGCTGCTGATGAAGCCATCCGCGCCGGCAATGGCGGCCATGCGGCGCACGTACTGTTCGTCGTAACCACGTCGTCTGCGCTGGCCGTCGTACTGACCGTTGTACTCAAGTCGGTTGCCTCGGTCGCCCGCGCCAAAGCTGATGTTGCTGCCGATCGTATCGGAAAACAGGAACGTATCCTGCGCGACGATGCAGACTTGCGATCGCAACGTGGCGAGCGGCCAGTCGCGCGCGTCGATGCCGTCGATGAGCACACGACCGGCGGTTGGGTCGTAGAAACGGGAGATAAGGTTGACGAGAGTCGATTTGCCGGAGCCGGTTTCGCCGAGGATTCCGAGTTTCGCGCCTGCGGGAACGTGGAAGTCGATGTCGCTGAGCACAGGCGTCCCCAGATCGTCGGGGAAAGCGAAGTCGACGTGCTGGAAGTCGATGGTTCCTGCGATTCTAGCCGATTTATCGGCGGCTTGCGCCCCTTGCGTACCTTGCGTACCGACTCGCGTAGTGCTTTGCGTGGCTTTCCCCGCAAACTCCGGCTTTTCGCGAATACGCGATTCGGCGGTGAGCAGCTTACGGATTTTTATGCATGCCGCGTTGAAACGTTGCCAGTCGTTGGTAAGCCATCCGGATTGGCGGATTGGGCTGTCAAGCATCCACAGGTATGAGTTGAACGCCACAAGGTTGCCAAGAGTCATGTACCCTTTGATGACGAGAAAGCCGCCGAAACCGAGTGTGATAAGTTGCAGCGAAAAGCCGAGACCGTCAAGCCAGGGCATGTATTTGCGGCTGTTGTATGCCTGGGCCATGTTGCGTTGCATATAGTCGTCGTTGCGTTCGTCAAATTTTTCGGTTTCGTACGATTCGCGCACAAACGCTTTGACGACGCGGTTGCCTTCGATGTTTTCCTCGACCATCGAATTCATTTCGGCGAGCGAGTTTCGGATATCGAAGAACAGGGGTCGTGCATGCTTCGACAGACCGCTTGTCAAAATGAACAGTGGTGGCGTGACGCAAGCGAGCGCAAGAGCAAGTCGCCAATCAATCGAAAACATCATGGCGAGCGCGCCGATGAACATGACCACGCAGTCAAGCGCTTGCAGGCTCACCCAGCTCAGTGCGTGGCGGATGGCGTCGGTGTCGGACGTCATGCGGCTCATGACGTCGCCAGTGCGAGTGTGGTTGAAGTAGGTGAAGTCAAGTTCGTGGAGTTTTTCGAATTCGTCGCTGACGAGACGATAGATGGAGTTCTGTCCGAAGCGTTCCATCCACATTTGGCAGCCGTAACGGGAGCCGACACGCACCACGGTGAGCACGAGCATCATGACGCACAGTCGGGTCAGTTCGTCCACATGGCCTTGGGTGATGACACGGTCCACGATCAGTCCGGACAGCAGCGGGATGATGAGGGCCATGGTGTTGTTCACGCAGAACAGTACGACCGCGCCGGCCACGCGCGGCAGGTCAGGTTTGCAGTACGGCAGGATCCATGCAAGGTTGCCCGCCTGCTGGTTGCGTTTCGGATCGACATACATACGTAGCGTTCCTTCGAATTGTTTGCTTGGGTCTTGGTTGGGTTGTTGTTGGGTTGTGGTGTTGCGGCCATTCGTTGCCGCCACGATTCACGTCCGTCGTGTGTCGAGCGTCCCGTCACCGGCATGCCGCCGCCGGCCGAAACCCCTGTTCGGATTCGCAAACTCGACTTATTTTAAACGAACCGTACGCCGATGCAACAGATGCGTTTTCGGCGTGTCGCAATCATAATAAAATCAACATATATACCGTTACATACCACTGGTTTGCGGGTGCTGCGAAAACCGTCATCGGAGCCTGGCTCGCCGGAATCGGAGCATCGCATCGGAACATCGCACGATAATGGAATCAAGCTCGAACTATCGATACGAGCATCGGCGACGCACGTCGAGGAAAGGACGGCAAGGATGACGGACTTGGAGCACATCCGCGCGAAGTTCGCTGCGGAATATGGCCTGTCGGAGGACATGCTCAGGAACGCGGAACGTTGGACGGAGACCACGGGCGACCTCGAAGGGGTTCCCGAGAACCTGCTGCCGGGCATTCTGGGAATGCGATTTGGCGCGATCGCCATCGATACGCCGCGTTCCGAACGCTGGAGCACGCCGGAAGACATCGATGTAATCGCCGACCTCGCCTACCTGCCGGATGGCGGGTACGATACGGCCGCGGGAGCGTGCCGCGGCCATTTGCTCGACCTGTATCTGCCGCATGACGCGGTATTGCGCGGTGGGCACACCCTGCCGGTGTACATCGATATCCATGGCGGCGGATTCACTTACGGATACAAGGAGCTGAACCGGAATTTCAACGTGCATCTCGCGGAACAGGGCTTCGCGGTGTTTTCATTGAACTATCGTCCGGCGCCGCAGACCGACTTGCGTGGGCAATTGGCCGATATCCAGGCGGCATTGCGTTGGATCGCAGCCCATATGGCCGATTATCCGGTCAATCCGAACGCGGTGTTCCTCACCGGCGATTCCGCAGGTGGCGCGTTGACGCTACTGACCTTGGCCATTGAAAACAATGCGGAAGCCGCGGCTGCGTTTGGCGTCGACAAGCCGTCCGGCATCCGATTCGCGGGTGCCGCTCCGGTGTGCGGCGCGTACAGTTCGGCGTCGTTGGAGACCATGGGCCGCAAGCTGACGGTCGGGTATGACCCGAACCGCCGTATCGGTCTTGAGCAGATGTTGGGCGTCGATTTCTTTGCGGGGCTCGAAGCCGCCGATCCGAAGTTCCTCACCGCTGAGGGTCTGGCGTTCAACGTCGATCTGCCACCCTTGCTCATCATCACCTGCGGCGACGATTTCCTTGAAGCCGACAATCTGGCGTTGGCCGCCGCCTTGTCGCGCAAAGGCGCCGATTTTGAATTGTTCGACCCGAAGCCGCGCCGCCATGAGACGTTGGGGCATGTGTTCGTCATCGGCATGCCATGGCTTGAGGAAAGCCGGGAATGCCTTGATCGAATCCGCCGCTTCTCATACGAACGCTGTTGAATAACGTGAATGGGGTGAATACTCCTCCGGAGTGCCCGCCCCATTCAATGGCCGTCGATGCCGCGACGCCGTATCAGCGGCGGACCATTTCCTCTTCGATCTGTTCGAGCGACTTGCCCTTGGTCTCAGGCACGAAACGCAGCACGAACGGGATGGACAGCGCGGAGAACACGCCAAAGATGGTGAACGGGCCGCCGACGTTGTTGCCGAACATGGCCAGCAGCATGAGGAAGAACTGGGAGACCACGAAATTGCCCAGCCAGTTGGCAGCGGAACCGAAGGAGCTGCCGATGCCGCGCACGCTCAACGGGAAGATCTCGCCGATGAGCACCCATGCGATCGGACCCCATGACAGCGCGAAGCCGAGGATATAGCAGGCGATCAGCACCATGGTCGGCACGGCCAGCGTGGCCACATCGCCGGTGAAGTTAAGCACGGCCAGCACCGCGAGGGCGATGGTCATCGTCACCGATCCGAAGATCAGCAGCTTCTTGCGGGGGAATTTGTCCATGATAAGCGTGGCCGCGATAGTGGCCACGAAGTTGACCACGCCAATGCCGACCGACACCCAGATGGCATGGTTTTCGGGGAATCCGAAGCCTTTGATGAACACCTGCGGCAGGAAATAGATCACGGAGTTGATGCCGACGAGCTGCTGGAACAGCATGATGCCGATCGCGGCGACGAGCGCAGGACGGGCGATACGGAACAGCTCGCGGACACCGCCCTTGGTGTTCTGCGCGGCGACGGCCTTGATCTCGTCGAGCTCGAGCTGCACCTGCGTCTGATCGACGTCCTTGCGAATAAGGGTAAGTACTTTGAACGCCTCACGATCCTTGCCTCGACTCACCAGATATCGCGGCGATTCCGGCAGCAGCAGGCCGCCGATCAGCAGCAGGGCCGCCGGCACGAGCGCCGACCCCAGCATCCACCGCCAATCGCGGATGCCGGCGATATTGTGGCCGAGGAAGCCGAGATTGGACGCGTATGCCAGCAGGATGCCGAAAGTGATCATCAGCTGGAATAGCGTGGACAGCGATCCACGACGTTCCTTCGGCGCAAGCTCGGCAAGATATGCCGGAGTCAGCGAGGAGGCCGCGCCGACGGCGAGACCGAGGATGATGCGGGCCACGACCATCATCAGGAATCCCGTGGATCCCGCGCACATGCCCGAACCGAGCAGGAACAGTATCGCCGCCAGAATCAGCAGCTTCTTGCGGCCGAAACGATCGGACAGCGCGCCGATGGACAGGGCTCCCGCGCAGGAACCGATCAACACGGATGATGTGATGAACCCGGTCTGAGCCACGGACAGGCCGAAATCGGATTCGATGAGCGGCGAGGCTCCGGAGATGATGCCGGTGTCGAAGCCGAACAGCATGCCTCCCAGCGCGCCGAACGTGAAGATGAACGCGCTGTTGAGCGGGAAACGTGTGGAAACGCCACGCCCCACCTCCCGCTCGACGGCGTCGATCGTCGCGCCGACCTCATGGATGCCGGCTTCCACCGCACCTTCGGCGTCGTGTACTGGATTGGACGTCTGCACCGCAGTCATGATTCCACCTTCCATTCCCATCGATCCTCATCGATATGAGATGCAGCAATCGCAGCAAACAAAAAAGACCTGGAACGACGTATAGTGACGTCGTTCCAGGTCTTGCCTCGCATTGAGTAGCAACCCTGCCGCGCTTGTATGCTGCGTATATTGCATTCAAGTGTAGGTCATGGCGACATGCGACACTCCGATTTTTTAGAAAACGTTTACCGGTTATTTTTCAGTGCAGGAAAGCGTGAAGCACAGGCCAGCGGCACATGCTTTTCCCTCGTGCGGAGAGCCTCCTCGGATATCCACGAGCAAGCGGACCGAATCAAGCCGTCAAACCATCCACAAGCAAGCCGGCAAAAAGAAAGCCGGCGGAGAGAAGGCCGCCGGCTGAGAGAGAAGAGAGAAGAAGGGTTCAGTTATGGGATTCTTGAAAGAACCTCGCCAACAGCCGTAACCGTTGACATGTTCTATATAACCGCCCGACCCTTGGAGGAACGATGTGTGTTCCTGTCAATTCCCTGAGAATTTCGTAGCGGAAATGTCACGACGGTGCGAATTCGGGGGTTTATCCCACTGAATATCGCCCCAACGGCCTTCCTGCAGCTTGTTCAGCGCGGCAACAGACGATTGCACGGCATCTGCCGACACCGTCATGAAACGCCGCTATACAACACCGCCGCTCAACGACGCCGTGCACTCACACGCAATCGCGCATCTCACTCGGCGAATTTGTCGACGCGGCGATCGTAGGTCAGCAGGCCGTTGAGCTCCTCCTCCACGTCGGAAACCTGCGTATACACGTATCCCGCAAGTCCGCGCGATTCCAGTGCGGCCGCGGAGGCGAGCACGGAACGCACGGCGGCCCGCCAATCGTCGATCGAATCGTATTCACCGTAACCGTAGGCGCGCGACACCGCCGCATGCTCCGGTACGAGCTGCGCCAATCCGCCGAATTCCGAAATCACGAACGCGCGTACGCCGTGCCGTGCGACCGGCAGCACCACGTAATGCGCGGCCCTGCGGCGACGGCGGTGCTTCTTCTCGAATTCGGCCACGTATCCGCGCAACGGACCCTTGTCCGGGTAGATTTCCAGCGGCCGGAAATAGTTGTGCACGCTGTGGTAATCGCCACAATGCTGGTCGTACCAGCCGCTGGTCGCGTCGATCGGACGGGTCGGATCGAGCGCGTGGATGCGTTCGGCTGCATCGCACGCGTCGAATTGGCCCCAGCCTTCGTTGAACAGCGTCCACGTCACGATGGAGGGGTGCCCGCCGAGCATGTGCACCATCGCGTCGCACGTACGCGACCAGTCGCGCCGGTAGATCGGGTCGTCCGCGCCGAGCGCCGTGAAATGTTTGGCGGTGTCGTCGCGGAATTTGTTCCATGTGGAGCGGATGAGCGTCGGCTTGCGATTCGTGGTCCACGCATTGTATTCGCCGTCCGTGCCGCCGCCGGACACCGCGTCCTGCCAGACGAGCATGCCGAGGCGGTCGCAATGGTAGTACCAGCGGGCCGACTCGATTTTGATGTGCTTGCGCAGCATGTTGAAGCCGGCGTTTTTCATGGCCGTGATGTCATGCGTCAGCGCCTCGTCGTCGGGCGCGGTCATGAGGCCGTCCGGCCAGTAGCCTTGGTCGAGCACGCCTTTGACGAAGAGCGGCTTGCCGTTGAGATGGAAGCGCGCCACCCCCTTCGTATCCGGTTTGATTTCGACGGAACGGAACGCGCAGTAGGAACTTACGACATCCATCGGCTGCGATTGCGCGACCGCCGCATCACCCGCCGTTTCCGCGGGTTTCGCCGACCCGTACCGCAATTCGGCCCGCACGTCATACAGATACGGATCGGCCGGCGACCACAGATGTTCGGCAGCTGTTGCGATTTCCGCACGCACCTTGCGCACGCCCGCCGGCAGCGTCTCATCCGCCACCACCGTGCCGTCCGCAGGGTCGGTGACGACGATGTGCAGTTTCGCGTTCGGCTTGTCGCCGCCGATTTCCGCACGGACGAACAACTTGCCGTCGGATGCCCCCTTGAGTGTCAGCGTGCGCAGGTAGGCTTCCGGCACGATTTCCAGCCAGACGCTTTGCCAAATGCCGCTTTGCGCGGTGTACCAGATGCCTTCGCGCTCGATTTTCTGCTTGCCGCGCAACTGCGTGCCCGAATCGTTCGGATCGTAGACGCACAGCGCGATTTCAAACGCGTCATCAGGGTCGATAAATGCCGAAATATCGACGTCGAACGGCAGGTAGCCGCCGACGTGCGTGCCCGCGAGCTGGCCGTTGACATAGCAGGCGCAGACATAATCGACCGCTTCGAGATGCAGGATGAGGCGATTCGCGTCGCCGATCTGCCGGACCGTTTCCTCTCCGCCGAGCGTGACGGGATGCACGACGGTGCGGTACCACAGCAGGTTGTCGGGGTAAATGGTCTGGTGCACGCCGGACAGCGCGGATTCCGGCGAGAACGGTACGAGGATCTTGCCGTCGAACGTTTGCGGAATGGCGGTTTCCTTGACTGCGCGGACCGCTTCGTCGCGGGTCAGCATCGCCGCCGTTTTGCGCCATTTCGGCGCGGTCTCATCTTCCGGAATGGACGCGATCGCGTAATCCCACCAGCCATTGAGCATGGTGCAGTTGTCACGTACCATGGTCGGGCGCGGGTGCTCGCCTAGTATGGGGGTACGACCCTCGTCCAGCGTGCGTTCGCCTTCCTCGGCGGGATTGAACGCCTTGTTGCCGGCGCGCGCGGACAGCCATTCATGGTCGATTCGTTCACCCCACGGTGTCCACAACTGCTGCAGCGGCTCACGGGAACGCATTTTCGTAGGAGCGGCCTTCAGTACGCGTTTGATATCCAGCATAAAGCGCCCCTTCCTGCAGCCTTGCATATCTCCGCTCTCATTGTAAATGGCGGTCGCGTTAAATGGCAGATGAATGGCAAGCGATTTTTGCAGGAAAGTGCGCGAATGTGCCGGAAGGCATAGGAAAGCAGAAGAATGGCGATTCAAAAGCCACGCGATATGTCACGATTTGAAAAAGTGCTGTAATTTTCAAATCGTGACACATGTAGGGGGTTGCGTGTTGAAATCAGCCTTCGAGCTTGGCCTTTTCGGCGGCGAGACGGGCGGCCTCGGCTTCGCGGCGGGCCTTCAGCTCGGTATCGAAGCGGGCGAGCTCCTCTTCGACGGCCTCCGGCGGAATCTTCGCGAAGATCGGATGCGGCTTCGGCACCGGAGTTCCGGCCACGATCGGCTCGGACTGCCACGGATGCACGGTCTTGCCGAGCTCGTAGTCGCCGGTGATGATCGGGTAGGTGAAGCCCGGCTTGTCGAGATCCTCAACCTCTTCCAGATGAGGCAGCGGCGAGAAGACGCCGGTTCCGCCGAGGGCCTCCCACACCTTCTGTGCGGAGTGCGGCAGGAACGGGGCCAGCAGGTGGTTGGCGTCGGACACGGCCTGGGCGGCGGTGTGCAGCACGGTGCCGAGGCGGGCCGGATTGTCCTTGATCTTCCACGGTTCGGTGGCGGAGATGTACTTGTTGATGTCGCCGACCACGCGCATCGCTTCGGACAGCGCGTTCTTCTGGCGGTGGTTTTCGATGAGTCCGCCGACGGTTTCGAACGCGGCCTTGGTTTCGGCCAGCAGCGCACGGTCCTCGTCGGTGGCGGAAGCCTCGTCGAACGCCGGAATCTCGCCGAAGTTCTTGTTGATGAGGTTGGCCACGCGGTTCACCAGGTTGCCCCAGGATGCGGCGAGCTCCTCATTGTTGTGGCGCACGAACTCGGCCCAAGTGAAGTCGGAATCGGAGCTTTCCGGTCCGGCCACGGAGATGTAGTAACGCACGGCGTCCACGGGGTAACGGGCGAGGATGTCCTTCACGTAGATGACGATGCCGCGGGAGGACGAGAACTTCTTGCCTTCCATGGTCATGAACTCGGAGGCCACGACCTGCTCCGGCATGTTCAGCGGACCGAGCTTGCCGGTTTCGCCTCCCTTGGAGCCCTGGCCGTTGTAGGCCAGCATTTCGGACGGCCAGATCTGGGAGTGGAACGTGATGTTGTCCTTGCCCATGAAGTAGTAGCCCGGGGTGGTCGGATCGTTCCACCATGCGCGCCATGCCTCCGGGTCGCCCTTGCGGCGGGCCCATTCGATGGATGCGGACAAGTAGCCGATCACAGCGTCGAACCACACGTACAGCTTCTTGTTCGGGTTGTCGATCCAGCCCTTGACCGGCACCGGAATGCCCCAGTCGATGTCACGCGTGATGGCGCGCGGCTTGACTTCCTTGAACAGGCCGATGGAGAAGTTGATGACGTTGGTGCGCCAGCCTTCGCGGGTCTTGAGCCACGCGAGATTGGCTTCGGCGAGCGCCGGCAGGTCGAGGAAGAAGTGTTCGGTTTCCTCGAAGCGCGGGGTTTCGCCGTTGATCTTGGATACGGGGTTGAGCAGCTCGTCCGGGTCGAGTTCGTTGCCGCAGGCGTCGCACTGGTCGCCACGGGCTCCGTCGGCGCCGCAGATCGGGCAGGTGCCTTCGATGTAGCGGTCCGGCAGGGTGCGTCCGGTGGACGGGGAGATGGCGACTTTCTGGGTGCCCTTGTAGATGTAGCCGTTTTCGAGGCACTGTTTGAACAGTTCCTGCACGACCTTTTCGTGATTGCCGGTGGTGGTGCGGGTGAACAGATCGTAGCTCAGGCCGAGATCGCATAGGTCCTTGGCGATCACGCGGTTGTAGCGGTTGGCGAGCTCCTGCGCGCTCACGCCTTCCTTGTCGGCTTCCACCAGGATTGGGGTGCCGTGCTCGTCGGTGCCGGACACCATCAGCACGTCATTGCCCTTCATGCGCTCGTAGCGCGCGTACACGTCGGACGGCACGCCGAAGCCGGCGACGTGGCCGATATGACGGGGGCCGTTGGCATACGGCCATGCAACATTCACCAAAATATGACTCATGGTGCCCGATTATACAAAGCGCCATATCCCGTGTTTTCGGCGCATTCCGATTGACGGAAGACGGGCGGATGGGGTCGATGACGTTCTCGCAGACCGGCCTGCGTCAGGCTACGGTAGTCCACAAGGTTATCCACATTGTTGTATTGCACAACAATCATCGTCCACTTATCCACTTTTTTCGCGAAGCCGGTGGCACGCCGCTTTCCGTATCAGCTACGGTACCCCGCATGGATACCTCCCCTCCCCTTTTGGGCGACGCCGACCTGCCCGGCCCCATTTGTTTGAATCGTTTGCATTCCCTAGGCGTGGTATGCAAACTTGACAACGACAACGCCTACTCGTATCACGATTCGCGCACGCTGTACGGCCGCGCCAGCATCATCTCAACGCTGATGCCGAGCCGTTCCGTGGCGTGCGCCGGCACCGCTGCGTGGGTGTGGTTGGGTGGCATGTTTCCCAACACGATCGACATCATTTCAAAAGCGCATTACCGAACGGCGAGGTACGGTCGCAAAGTCAGCGTTTTCAACCGACAGGCGCCCGACGAACATGTCACCGACGTCGGCCCGATCACCGTCACCACGCCCACACGCACCGCATGCGACCTTGCCATGAACTGCACGCCGGAAACGCAGTCGCCGGTCACGGAAATCGTATGCATGCTCATGCAGGAATTCCGGTTCCGCCCCGACGATTGCCTGCAGGTCATGCAGGAGGCCACCCATATTCGCAACGCGCCACGGGCACGCCAGTTTTTCCGGACGATTGACGGAAAGCAGTGACGGATATGCGCGAATCGCAACGGCCGTCGGAAAAACCACGGCAGACGAGACAGACGGGACAGACACGGCAAGCGTCTGCACAGTCGCGGCGCACGGCAAGCAAGAGATATGAAGAGCGCGCGAAACGTAGCAAACGTCATGGGCAACGACATGAACAGCATGGACACCATGGCAAACGCCACGAACGACGTCGCGCACCGCCGAAATATCAGCCGCACGCGCGGCAGCGGGCATTGGTAGAACCGCCTGCGCCGCCGATCGAATTGACGCCGTTGGTGGCGTGCAGCGCCGACACCGCGCAAGATGTGCTGTGGCATATCGCGGAATATGCGCCGCGATTGCGCAAGTGGCTGGTCGCCAATCCTTCGGCGACGCCGGCGATGCTGGAATATCTTGCGCAGGTCGGCGGGCCGGGTGTTCCCGAAGCGCTGCGGATATTGCTGAAATCGTTGGAAATGAACGGTTCCGGAAGCGATCAGCCCTTCATCGCAAGCACGGCATTGTAGACCTGCTTGCGATTGGCGAGCGAGCCGTCGGACAGCGGATGTTCGGCGACGACCTGTAAAATCGCGTCCTTGATACGCAGGTTGTCTTCCTGCGCGCGGTCGACTGACAGCACCGCCAGATCCTCGATGGACAGCGTTGCGGGCGCGGCCGCGTCGGCTTCCTCTTCGGAAGCGCCGGCGATGACGAGCACCATTTCGCCACGCGGCGGATCGTCGACGACGCTTTGGCGGATTTCGGCGATGGTTCCGCGGCGGATCTGCTCGTAATCCTTGGTCAGCTCGCGACACAACGCCATTTTGCGATTCGGTCCGAGCACGTCAAGCAGGTCGGCCATAGATTCGTCGATGCGGTGCAGGGTTTCGTAGAAGACGATGGTGCGACGTTCCGATTTGAGCGCGCGCAGGTGCTGCACACGTTCGCTGTGCTTGCGCGGCAGGAAGCCTTCGTAGCAGAAGCGGTCGGTCGGCAGGCCGGACAGGCACAGCGCGTCGAGTACGGCGGACGGGCCGGGAGCGCAGGTGACGGGCAGGCCGCGTTCGATGGCGCGGCGGACGATCGCCAGTCCCGGATCGTTGATGGTGGGCATGCCCGCGTCGGATACGACGAGCACGGTGGCGCCTTGTTCGACCTGGTCGAGCAGGCCGTCGGCCTTGTCGCGTTCGTTGTGGTCGTGGTAGGCGACGACGCGGCCGGGCACGCGGATGCCGAGGCGGTTCGCGAGCGCGTATAGGCGGCGCGTATCCTCGGCTGCCACGATGTCGGCGCCTTCCATGAGGGCGATCAGGCGGGCGGACGCGTCTCCGGTGTTGCCGATCGGCGTGGCCGCGAGCACGACCGTTCCGCGCGGAATGTTGACGTCGGCGACCAGTCCGTCGAGCCCGAATTCGGCACGTTCCGTGGCTTGCGCGGTTTCCTCGGCATTTTCCGCATTCTCGCCGATTTCGGCAATCTGACCAATATTTGTTTTCACGGTTTGTTTCACGGCGTTACCAGCCTTCTCGGCATCAGTCTGTTCGCTCAAGTTCTCCATATTTCCAGTATCGCCCACAGCGTCCCCAAACCATCAGCCCCCGCCATTTCTCCGCCTTTCGCAACCGACCAATCGAAACCCGACCAAACCACCGACGACGCCACACGTCCTCACCGGTAAATCAAAATGTACCCCTCACACATCCGGGTTTCCACCCGCCACGCATTCGGATTTTTCTTCGTACGACATTCGGATTTTCCTTTGCGTAGGATTCGGATTTTCTCAGACGGGGGTGAGACGGCGATTCAACACGACTTTGGACATGCCATCGATAGCATGGAATCATGCGTTATTTTGAAGATGAAATTTCCGGAATCGACGGCAGCACGGCCACGTTCGTCGGCTACTGCCTTGACAACAGCAGCGAAATCGACCCGAATCGCAAGCGCCCGTCCGTGCTGGTGATTCCCGGCGGCGGCTACGAAATGACGTCCGACCGCGAAGCCGAACCAATCGCCATGCAATTCCTTGCAGCCGGCTTCAACGCGTTCGTGCTGCGCTATTCCGTGAAACCGTCCATCTTCCCGGTCGCGTTGCTGGAAGCGGCTGAGGCGATGCGGCGGATCCGCACGCATGCCGACGAATGGCATTGCGATGCCGACGCGATCGCGATGATCGGCTTCTCCGCCGGCGGTCACCTTGCCGCCAATCTTGCGACTTCCGCCAGCGACGACGTGCTCGCGGCACATGGTTACGATGCGGATGCGGTGCGCCCGAACGGCCTGATGCTCGCCTACCCTGTGGTCACGTCCGGCCCGCTCGCCCACCGTGGCAGTTTCGATGCGCTGCTCGGCGACCGCAAGGCCGATCCGGAAGCGCTCGACGCCGTTTCGATCGAAAAGCATATCGATGCGAAGACGCCGCCGGTGTTCGTCTGGCATACCGTTCCTGACGATTGCGTGCCGTACGAGAACACGCTGATGCTCGTCGACGCTTGCAAGAAGGCGGGCGTGAGCGTCGAGGCGCACCTGTTCCCCAGCGGCGGCCACGGCCTGTCGCTCGGCACCGCCGAAACCGCATGGCAGGGGGTCAACGGCATCGAACCGTGCGTGCAGGTCTGGCCGGAACTTGCGATCACGTGGATGCGTCGTACATTTGCGGATACCGACGCTGCCACGACCGGCTCTGCCACAGCCGACGCGATTGCCGAATAATCGCTATTCCTGCGTTTTTTCTGCGTCTTTTCACGTCTTTTTGTCGCACGACTTCGCTTTTCGGACCAAAAAACAAGTCGTGCGACATTTAATCGAGTAAAATACCCCCTAACCGGCATTTTCCGGGCGAAAACGGCACTTAGGGGGTATTCGGCGTCGCACGACTTGAAAATAACCGCCAAAAATCAAAGTCGTGCGACGTTTCGCGCCACCTAATCGCCAAAATCAGATGGGACGCGACTCGTGCACCATCTGACGATCGCCGTAATACAACGAGTTCAGGCCAGGATTCGCCGGCGTGCCCCACGCGGACGCCGGACGCGCCGGACGCACCGGACAGCCGCTGAGCACGCTGGACAGCTGCCGGACAACCATTGAACAACCACCGGGCACCACCGGCCGAACACCACCAACAAGCACGCGCCCATAGGCACATATTGACGATTTGTGCAGATTTGCCACCCGTCGTCGCACTGCGGCGCACACTGCATAGACCCGTTGGTAGTCTGTGATTGGTTCGCAACGGCACATTCGTTGCGCACGATGGAAAAGCAAGCCACACGAACCGACCCCGCGCAACCGCGCAAAAACACACAGAGAGACCCATGAATATCATCAATTTCTTCGTCAACCTCATCAAGGACCCCCGTACCGCGATCGCCAGCTGGATCGCGATGGGCGTCGCCCCGACCCTCGGCTTCATCTTCCTCATCGTCTTCATCGAGACCGGTGTGGTCTTCTTCCCGTTCCTGCCGGGCGATTCCCTGCTGTTCGCGGCCGGCTTCTTCGCCGCGCCCGACGCGAAGACCGGCGTGTCCGCGCTGCCGCTGTTCGCGCTACTGCCGGTGGTCTGGTGCGCGCCGATCATCGGCGACCAGTGCAATTACTGGATCGGCCACTTCTTCGGCCGTCGCATCCTTGAATCCGGCAAAGTCAAGGCCATGACCCCGGAGCGCATCGAGAAAACCGAGAAGATGATTGAGAAGTGGGGCCCGCTGGCCGTGTTCCTTGGCCGTTTCTTCCCGTTCATCCGCACGTTCATGCCGTTCATTTCCGGTATTTCCGGCATGCGTTGGAGCCGTTTCACGCCGTTCTCGGTGCTCGGCGGCCTGTGCTGGTCGACGCTGTTCACGCTGCTCGGCTATTTCTTCGGTGGCATTCCGGCCGTGCAGAAGCATTTTGAATTGGTGATTATTGCGATTCTTGTGCTGTCGCTGATTCCAACGATCGTCGGCCTGCTCAAGGCCAAGTTCGGCAAGAAGAAGCCGGCTGCCGAGGACACTGCGGAAACCGCCGACGCCGAATAAGCAGCGTTCAATCGTCGTAAAAATATCGGCGAATACAACGCAAGCACAACACGCGGAGTGTGGAATTGCATTTTTCCACACTCCGTACTAATATTTCGAGAGTTGTCTTGCTAAACAAGGTGACGCACATGGGGCTGTAGCTCAGTTGGTAGAGCGCTTCGTTCGCATCGAAGAGGTCGCGGTTTCGACTACCGTCAGCTCCACGAAGCCCGCTGCATTCATTCCACCGCAGCGGGCTTTTTCTTTTGCTTTCCGCCGTTTCCGGCATTTCTTGCGATTCCCATACGCACTTTCCAGCGCTCTTCGCACCGTGCATACGCCCGTCCGCACGCACGCACCGCGCCGTCCGCACCGGCCACGCAAACGCAACCCAGCCGAATCGCCATACATGCCGACTTCTAAAAAGCCATTTAACGGGGTCATTTTCGCGATTTTTACGATTTTAACCCCGTTAAAATCGCATTTTTCGCAAAACCCGTACGATAGTCCACGTCAAACAGTCCACACAAACCCAAAAATACGTTAAACTAGCGTTTTAACGGGGTCATTTTTGCAATTTTCGCAATTTTGACCCCGTTAAACCATATCTCAGGGATTATCGGTATCTAAAAAGTCACAAGGAGCACCACATGAGCACCTATCGCAGAGAGCACTATTTGGCCAAGCTCCGTCCTTTCTACAACGATTCCGGTCTCATCAAAGTAATCACCGGCATCCGCAGATGCGGCAAATCCAGCCTGCTCATCACAGTTCTCAACGAGCTCTTTGAGCAGGGAATCCCTGAAACCAATCTCATCTACCTCAACCTCGATCGCCGCGAATACCGTAATGTGACCACTCCGGACCAACTCGATCAACTCATCGAACAAGCCATGTCGAATGCCTACGGTGCAGGACTGCGTTATCTGTTCATCGATGAAGTACAGAACGTGAAAGGCTTCGAAACCGTCATCAACGGCTGGCGGGAGGAAGGTAATTGCTCCATTTTCATCACTGGCTCAAATTCCTATCTGCTGTCCGGAGAGCTTGCCACGAAACTTACCGGCCGCTATATCAAGCTGGAAATGTTCACCCTTTCCTTTCAGGAATACCTCGGCATGCGGAATTTCCTAAACAAACCGGAAATTCCGGTATCGCAAGCCTTCCGCGACTATCTCACATACGGCGGGTTCCCGAAATCGCTGGAATATGACGATCCCGACGCAAAAGCCGCATATATTCAAGACGTCATCGGGCAGATCTTCAACAAGGACATCACCGCCCACAAAAAAGTACGCAATCGCGATACTTTCACCCGTGTGCAGGACTATCTCATCAATAATTTCGCAGCGCCCACGAATCTTTCCGGCATTATCGCGTATCTGAAACACAGCGAAGGCATCAGCATCAAACGCGAAACGCTTGCCAGCTACGTCCGTTTGCTGGAAAGCGCCAAAATCCTCTACAAGTGTCCTCGCTTCGATCTGAAATCCCGCAAGTCGCTCAGGGGCGGGGAAAAATACTATCTTGCCGATCCCGGTATCCGGTTCGCCCGTAATACCGATACGCGAGTCAGCTACGGTCCGTCACTGGAGAACGCGCTATATACGCATCTGCGGTCGAAAGGCTATGACGTCAGCGTCGGCACCATCGGCAAACTTGAATGTGACTTCATTGTCCGAAAGCGCAACCAGTACGCCTATATCCAAGTGTCTATGAGCGTTCAGGATCCGCAGGTCGAGGAACGCGAATATCGCCCGTTCAGCAAATTGGCGGACGGGTATCCGAAATACCTGTTCACATTGGATCCGCTACCATTGCAGCGCGACGGCGTACGTCACCTCAATCTCATGGAATTTCTGCAAAACGACGGCGATATCGACTTCGATTAAATATTAATAATGGCGATTATGTCGTGTGGCGCGCCGGTTGTGCAGACGCACCACACGCATTGCGGAGGCGTCAGGCGTTGCGGCGGCGGATGTAGGCGTCGAGCGTGGCGGCGGTGATGCCGTCGTAGCCGTTGATCGAGGCGAATTGCGGGCCGTTGGAATTGTCGATGCGCATGAAGCCGGTCTGGCCGAGCGTGGTGGCACCGGATGCGGCCGCGGAGCGCAGGCCGGACATGGAATCCTCCACCGCGATGCAATACTTCATGTCTTCGGGCGCGATGCCAAGCTTGCGGCCCGCCGCAAGATACGGTGCGGGCGACGGCTTCTTCTCGACATCGTCATCACCGCACACGTAACCGGCGAACGTGCCGGCCGGTGCCTGCGCGATCAGGTTTTCCGCCAGATGACGCGGCGATGTGGTGACAAGCATCGACGGCACGCCCACCTCCTTCAGCGACAGCAGCACGTCTTCGACGCCATCGATCCACGGAATGCGCTCGAATTCCTTCTGCGCCACGTAATCGATCATGCCTTTGCCGATTTCTTCGATCGACAGCTTGCAGCCGTGCTCCACCATGCGGCGGGCCACGTCCGGAACCGGCGTGCCGGAACCCTGCCAAGCGAGGTCCTCATCCCAGTATCCGCCGTGGTCGGCTGCGATTTTCAGCTCGCCTTCATGCCAATACGGTTCGGAATCGATCAGCGTGCCGTCCATGTCCCAGAACACGGCTTTGAGCATCAGCTTCGAAACTTCCTGGGCGCCGTTCTGGATACCGTTGTTCAGCTCGGTCATTACGTTTCCTCGCAATCGTTACGCTTCGTTCTCCGATAGCTACATTCTTCGTCAGCTACGACCATTTCAGCAGAGCGGCACGACGGAAGCGCTTCAGCGCGCAGAAAAAAACAGGACGGTTCCATCAAGCCGGTCCGCCAATCGGTTCATACCAATCGGCTCGCACCAATCGGTTCACGCAAACCGACTCATGCACAAGCCAATTCGCGCAAGCCAACGCAGCAACCAACCCATAGCAACGGAGGCACTTGGAAATCCCCCAAGTGCCTCCGCAACGAACAACGCATCCGACGAAATCGGTCGGCCGCAATCGCAGCAATCCGTCATAGACCCCTTTTAGACGAATCGCAAGACTTGCGTGCGACTACTCCTGAGCCTCCTGCTCCTGAGCGGCCTTCTCGGCATTCTCCGCCTTCCAGCGGGCGATGCAACGCTCGACGCGCTTGTAGCCGATGATCTTCGGATCCAAGCCGGCCTCGCGGAAAATCGCGGCAGGCGAGCCACCCTCGGCATACCTGCGCATGCAGTCGTCACGGAATTCCTTGGAATAGCAAATTCGATACTGAGTGACTGATTCCACAGCATCGAGAGACCCCAGGTATTTGCGGGTCTTTGCGGTGAACGCAACTCTTGGCACTGTACGCTCCTAACCTTTCTGTATCCACCGCATGCCCTCCCCCGATTCTTCGCGGAAATAAGCAGTCATATTTCATCGAAGCTGTAGGCCAGCCGGAAGAAATATGAACTTCAACGCGGATACGTAATATTATTCCTCACAATAGAGACATCATTGCGAGACAGATGCGGCGTTATGAGTAGTTGCATACCAAAAATCGGGCATACCCCCGCGATATATGCCCGATTTTGCTGTTTTTTTAGATTTTTTTAGGGTTTTCCAGCGCTTTTCAGGAAAGTCAGCGAATGGGCTGTCAGCGAATTCCCCAAACTACCACTGACCTGGAGCCCATATCGTCCCCCTCTTCCGCACGTTCCGCCCGTACGGATTCGCGCGACGGAAGCTGCCGTGCATCGGCTCGCAGCTGCCTGCGCCACATGCGCGCGCGCTGGGACCGCTCGACTTCCACGATGCCACCGTCCGCGTCCGCGGCGAACACGCTGGAACCGGCCGGCTTGCGCAGTCGCTCCACTTGGCGGCGCAGCTCGCGGTTCTCCTCCTCAAGTTCGAGGATGCGCGTGATTCCAGCCAGGTTGATGCCCTCCTCCTGGCTGAGTTGCTGCGCCTGCGCGAGGCGGGAGATGTCGCGCAGCGAATAGCGTCGCGCGCCACCTTCCGTACGTTGCGGTACGACCAAGCCAAGGCGATCGTACTGGCGCAGCGTCTGCGGATGCACGTTGGCGAGCTCGCCGGCCGCACCGACCGAGAAGACGGGCAGCTCGATGTCGAAACCGACTTCGGCGGCACCGTCCAGGTCGGCCCGGCCGGCCACGATCGCCATGGCGCACATTTCATACAGCCGCTTGATCTGCCGTGCGGCGCGCGCTTGGGAGGCTTGGGAAGTCCGCGATGAGCGTGCCATGGCGGTCAGCGCTCCCGAGCGAGCTCGTCGGCGAAGTCACCGCATGCCTTGTCGAATTCCTTCGCCGCATGCTTGGCAACGAGGTTCGGATGCTCCGGAACGCGGATTTCCACACGACCGACCAAATCGCCGTTCTCGTGCGGATTCACCACGCCCTTGCCCGAAATGCGCACTTCCGCGCCGCTGGACGAGCCGGCGGGCACTTTGAAGGTGATTTCGTTGCCGTCGATGTCCTTCGCCGTCACTTTCGCGCCGTTCACGGCTTGGCTGACGGTGATGGGCAGCGGCATGATGATGTCACGTCCGCGCAGGGTGAATTTCGGGTCTTCGGCGACGGTGATATGCAGGTACAGATCGCCGTTTTTGCCGCCATTGCGGCCCGGCTTGCCCTTACCGGTGAGACGGATCTTCTGCCCGTCGTGCACGCCGGCGGGGATGTGCGTCTTGAACTTCTTGCCGTCCGCGGACAGCGAAACCGTGGCTCCCTTGACGGCCTGGCGGAAGGTCAGGCGGATCTTGGAGTTGCGGTCCTCGCCGTTTTCCGGCTGCGGCTGCTCGTAATCGTCAGCGCCGTAGCGTTCGTAGGCGGAGCCTGCGCCCGGGCCGCCCGCACCGCCGCCGAACATCGAGAAGATGTCGTTGAGGTTCGGATTGCCGCCGCCATTGGTCTGGAAGCGGATACGCGAGCCATTGCCGCCCATGCCTGCGCCGCCGCCGAACATCGAGCCGAAGATGTCGGAGAACGCGCCCGCGTCGAAGCCGCCCTGGCCGGAACCGCCGGCGAAACGCGCGCCGCCCATGCCGAACTGGCGGATCGCATCGTATTTCTGACGATTCTCCTTGTTGCTCAGCACGTCGTACGCTTCGGAGATGTCCTTGAACTTCTCCTCCGCTTCCTTGGTCTTGTTCAGGTCGGGATGGTATTTGCGCGCCAGCTTGCGGTACGCTTTGGTGATTTCGGCGTCGGTGGCGTCTTTGGAGACACCGAGGACCTTATAGAAATCCTTGCTCAGCCATTCATTCTCAGCCATGATGTGCCTCCTTTCGTGAGGTTTTCATGCAGTAAAAAGTACAGTCTTTCAAACTTTCAAACAGTTGTCGTTGAACCGTTGTTTCAGGTAATCGAAGGCCCCTCGTTTTTCAGAGGGGCCCGATTACTCGTCACATGCGTTTCGCGCGGATACGCGGATTGTGCGAATGCGCAATCAGTTCTGCGGAGAAGCCACGACCACACGGGCCGCGCGGATCACGCGGTCGCCGATGCGGTAGCCGGCTTCCACCACGGTGTCGACGGTTTCCTTCTCGGCATTCGGATCCGGCTTGTGCAGGATCGCGTCATGCTTCGTCGGGTCGAAATCCTCGCCCTTTTCGCCGAACTTCTCAACGCCGAACTTCTCGAACGCCTTGTCGATCTTGTTGGCGACGGCCTTGAACGAATCGTCCATTTCGCTGTGTTCGCGAATGCGGTCGATGTCGTCGAGGGCCGGCAGCAGGGCGGTCAGCACGTCGATGATGCCGTGCTGACGGAAGCGTTCCTGCTCCTTCTGCGCGCGGTTGCGGAAGTTGATGAACTCCGCGCGTTCGCGCTGCAGCGCCTCCAAGTATTCGGCGGCTTCCTTCTTGGCCTGGCCAAGGGGGGTCAGCGTATCGTCGGCCTTGCCGTCGGCAGCGTCTGCCTTGTCAGCACCGTCAGCGGCAGCGGAATCGCCATTTTCTTGCGATTGCGCGGCAGCCGGCTGAGCTGCACCTTCCTGCGTTGCGCCAGCGGCGACAGCGGCGGAATCGGCGGAATCGGCGGAAGCGCCGTCAGCAGCGGAAGCGGCGGCCGGGGCGGCCTGCCCGGACAGGTCATCCATGTCGGGCAGGTCGTTCAGGTACTCGTCCTTGTTGAAATCGGACATGATTACTTGTTGTCCTTGTCGTCATCGTCCACGACTTCGGCGTCAACCACGTCGTCGTCGGAGCCGTTGGAAGCGGAGCCAGCAGCGCCTGCGCCAGCAGCGCCGGCCGCACCGGCGGCGTCGGCGGCACCCTGCTGTGCGTAGAGGGCCTGGCCGATCTTCTGGGCGGAGGTCATCAGCTCGGTCTGGGCGGACTTGATCTTCTCAATGTCCTCACCCTTCAGGGCTTCCTTGAGCTCGTTGACCTTGTCGGTGACTTCCTTGGCCACATCGTCGGAGAGCTTGTCCTTGTTGTCATTGACGAGTTTCTCGGTCTGATAGGCGAAGGACTCGGCCTGGTTGCGGGTCTCGGCGTCTTCCTTACGCTTCTTGTCCTCGGCCTCGTGGGCTTCGGCTTCCTTGACCATGCGGTCGATCTCGTCCTTCGGCAGGCCGGAACCACCGGTGATGGTCATGGACTGTTCCTTGCCGGTGCCCTTGTCCTTGGCGGACACGTGCACGATGCCGTTGGCGTCGATGTCGAAGGTGACTTCGATCTGCGGGACGCCACGCGGAGCCGGAGCGATGCCGGTCAGCTCGAAGGTGCCCAGCGGCTTGTTGTCACGAGCGAACTCACGCTCGCCCTGGTAGACCTGGATGAGCACGGACGGCTGGTTGTCTTCAGCGGTGGAGAAGACTTCGGAACGCTTCGTCGGGATGGCGGTGTTGCGCTCGATTAGCTTGGTCATGATGCCACCCTTGGTTTCGATGCCGAGGGACAGCGGGGTCACGTCGATAAGCAGGACGTCCTTACGGTCGCCCTTGATGACGCCGGACTGCACGGCTGCGCCGACGGCCACGACTTCATCCGGGTTCACGGACTGGTTGGCTTCCTTACCGCCGGTGAGCTCCTTGACGAGCTCCTTGACGGCCGGCATACGGGTGGAGCCACCGACGAGGACCACGTGGTCGATGTCGGAGACGCCGATGCCAGCGTCGCGCAGCACGTTGTTGAACGGGGTGCGGCAGCGGCCCAGCAGGTCGGAGGTCATTTCCTCGAAGTGGGCACGGGTCAGGGTCTCGTCCAGATGCACCGGAGTGCCGTCAGGGGTCATGGCCAGGTACTGCATGGAGATGGAGGTGCTGGTGGAGCTGGACAGTTCCTTCTTGGCCTGCTCAGCAGCTTCCTTCAGACGCTGCAGGGCGATCTTGTCCTTGCTCAGGTCAACGCCGTACTTGTTCTTGACTTCGCCGACGAGCCAGTCGATGATCTTCTGGTCCCAATCGTCGCCGCCCAGGTGGTTGTCGCCGTTGGTGGCCTGCACCTGGATGGTGGAGAAGCCGTCGTCGTCCTTGCCGATTTCCAGCAGGGACACATCGAAGGTGCCGCCACCGAGATCGAAGACCAGGATGCGCTCGTCTTCCTTGCCCTTTTCAAGGCCGTAGGCCAGTGCGGCTGCGGTCGGCTCGTTGATGATACGCAGGACGTTCAGGCCCGCGATGGTGCCGGCGTCCTTGGTGGCCTGACGCTGGGCGTCGTTGAAGTATGCCGGGCAGGTGATCACGGCGTCGGTGACCGGTTCGCCAAGGTAGGCTTCGGCGTCGCGCTTCAGCTTCATCAGGACCTGGGCGGAAATCTCCTGCGGGGTCCACTTCTTGCCGTCGATCTCAACGGTCCAGTCGGTGCCCATGTGGCGCTTGACGGAGCTGATGGTGCGGTCGACGTTGGTGACGGCCTGGCGCTTGGCGACTTCGCCGACCAGGATTTCGCCGGACTTGCTGAAAGCCACGACCGACGGTGTGGTGCGAGCGCCTTCGGCGTTCACGATAACGGTGGGCTGGCCACCTTCAAGAGTTGCGATGCAGGAATTGGTGGTACCCAGATCGATGCCAACTGCGCGTCCCATATTTGGTCTCCTTTGCAATAGGTTCGCTATACGTTCTTTTCGTTCTTCGCTCGAGTTTCGGATCGCCGTTTCCGGATTGCCGTCTCTCATGCTTTCCAAAACTTGAGCCTACACCACTCAACTTTGAATCGCAAGTTATTATTCCCAAAATCGCAAAAATTCTTGAGCACACCTCACTCAACTTTGCGCAAAACCCAAAACCGCCGGCGCTGGGGAGCATCTCAGCGTCGGCGGTTTTGGGGATTATCGGAGGTTATTCAGCCAATCAGCGGTCGTTCTTGGCGGCCTTCGCGGTCTTGACGAGCATCGCGACGGCAACCAGCATGGCGATCGCAACAGCCGCAGCCAGCACCGCGGTGCCGGTCTTGCCGAGCAGTGCGGCGCCAAACGGGCCGGCCTTCGTATCGTTGTTGACCTTGCCGGAAGCGATCACGCCGTTCTTGTCAGCGTTGCCAGCGCCCGGCTTGCCGTTGTTCTTGTCGGCGGAGTTGGCAGCTGGAGCCTGGAAGTCGACGGTCACGGCCTTGCCGGACTGGCGGCCGGTGACGGTGAGCGTATATTCGGAACCTTCGGTGACGCCGTCCAGCGCGATCGGAGTGGTCTGTGCGGTCTTGACGCGCACGCCGGAGAGCGGAGTGGAGGAATCGGACGCGGCCACGGTCTTGTCGTTCTTGTCCTTCAGCTCGTAGCTGAGCACAGCGTCGCCGTTGAAGCCGTCGACGTCCGCGGTGAACTTGCCGTCGGCAGCGGAGACCTTCACAGTGCCGTTGTCAGACAGTGCCTTCTGCGATTCTGCGGAAGTGGCCAGGCCCAAGGCGCCGGCGATCGTGTAGAAGTTGTCGGTCTGGTCGGTCAGGCCGATGACGCGCTGCGCGCCAGGACCGGAAGCCGCGATACGCAGCTGGGTGCCGGTGTGCTCCATGTCGCCGCCGTTGTAGCCGCCGTCTGCATCGCGAGAATCGTCCTGGGCGGTGCCGTAGGAGACGACCATGTTGTTGCCATCAGCGGTCTTCAGCACGGTGGACAGTGCGTAAGCCGGCTGGGCGTTGAGGATCTGGGAGGTGTGCGCGTGGTCGGCGGTGACGATCACCAGCGTGTTCGTGAGGTCCACGTTCTGCATGGCGTAGGCAATGGCCTGGTCGAAGTCGTCGGTCTCGCCAATCTGGCCGCAGGCATTGCCTGCGTGGTCCTGCTTATCGATCGAGGCGCCCTCGACCTGCAGGAAGAAGCCGTTCTTCTGGCCGTTCGGGTTGTCGTTCAGCAAATCGAGCGCCTTCTTGGTCATGTCCTTGAGCGAGGAGCCCTGATTGCCGAGCCAGTCGGCGTTCGGGGTGCACACGGTCGGGTTGGCGTCCTTGGCTGGATCCTTGGCGGTGGCCTTGGACGGGTTGAACTTGGTCGGCATGTTGCCGTCGCTCATCAGCGCGAGCACCGGCTGGTTGTCCTTGTACTGCAGGGCGTTCATGGCAGCCGGATCGTTCTCGACGGTCTGGAAGCCCATTTCCTTGGCCTGCTCCCACACAGTCTTGCCCTTGTATTCACCGCCCTGCACGGTCTGACGGAAGTACTTGGAACCACCGCCGATGGTTACGTCGGCGCGGGTGTCGAGCAGCTGCTCGGAGATGGAGCCGATACCGCCGTTTTCCTTGAGCTGGTTGGCGAGGCACTGCTTGGAGGCATTGTTGGACGTGCCGTCGGTCTTGCCCTGTGGGCCGTAGCAGGCACGTTCGGACGAATGCGATTCCAGCACGGCCGGGGTAGCATCCTGGATTTCGGCGGTGGTCACATTGCCGGTGGCTTTGCCGGCCGCCTTGGCCAGCTCGAAGAGGTTCAGCTGCGGATTGCCGTAAATATCAACGTCAACGGCGTTGTTGTAGGTCTTGGTGCCGGTGGCCCAGGAGGAACCGGAGGCGGAGGAATCGGTTACGGGGGTAAGCTTGCCCGGATTGGGGTTGGCGACCAGCTTGCCGTCGCCATCCTTGCCGACGGCGCTGTCCTTGCTGCCGTTGCCGACGGAGAAGGTCGTGTACTGACCGGTGCCGGCCTGCACGTCGCCGAGCGCGCCGGGCTGGCCGACCGCGTCGAGACCTTCGAAGTGGCCGTTGGCGCCCTTCAGGTAGTCGCGGGCGACGGTGATTTCCGAATCGCCCATGCCGTCGCCGAGGAACAGGACGACGTTCTTCGCGCTCTTGTTGCCGATGGTGGCGATGCGCTGCGCGCCGCCATGCTTGGCGAGTTCCGAGACCGGCTTGCCGTTGGGGCTGTAGGTGGTGTCAGCTGCGAGCGCCGGTGCGGCGAGCGCGCCGAGCGTTGCGACGGAGGCGAGTGCTGCGATTGCGCCCTTCAAAGCTTTGTGCTTGCTCATGTTTCTTCTTTCTTCCATGCAGTTTCTTCCGTGCCGTCCAACCTGCCGTTTCGGTTGCGCCCGTTAGGTAACGCCCGTTTCGACCATGTTTTCCGGCTGCGCGGAACCTTTCCGCAACTGCATTGCTTGGATCTTTCGATGCCACCGCCCACGCTATGCGCCGCAAGCCAACGCACACCGCACTACAGAAGAACGGCAGATGAACACTCATCGCCATATGATGACCGCAACATATCCACCGCATGAACAGGGGGAATACGGCCAATAAAATCGCCATATTCCGTCAAACAACACCCCCACCGCACCCCACAAGCCAAAATCCCCCACTGGCTGGATAAATCCAACCTCTCAGACCCCACTCACACGCCAAAAATCCCAGTGACTGGATAAAAACCACCTCTGACGCACCACTCACGCGACTAAATCATCCAGCCACTGGGAAAAATGCCCGCGCCACTCAGCCCCGCGCAACCCGCGCCGCGCGCGTGGCCTTTACGGCCACGAACACGGACCGCACCAGCAGCACGCACAGATAGCAGGCGAACATAATCGCCCCAACTCGTGGCGAAACCTCCCCCGCAATCCACGTGCCGAGCGGCGCGGTCACAGCCGCCGTCACGCCAATAATCAGCGCGGTTTTCACATGCGCTAGCCTGCGCTTCAAGTTCGCCGCGCTGGTCGTGATCGAATTCGGAAACATTGCCAACAGCGAAGTGCCGCGCGCAACCAGGTCGGACGCGCCAAACAGCATCGACAGCGACGGCACCGCAAGCGCACCACCCCCAATGCCCAGCAGCCCCGCCAGCGTGCCGATGACCACACCCAGCAACGCCAAGCCAATGCCGGTCACCACCGTCATGACGATCTGGTGGTCGCGCGACGGCACAAAACTCACCTGATTGATCACCACAAACACGAGAAACGCCACGAAAATCCACCGCAGCACCAATTCCGGCAGCCGCGACAGCAGCCAACTGCCGATCTGCCCGCCGACAAACATACCGCAAAACAGCAACGCCGCGGCGAGCCAGTCGACGTGCCCGCCGGTCGCGTACGAAACGACGCCGGAAATGGAGGTCGGCACGATCGCCAGCGTGGACGTGGCGGCCGCGTTGCGTTGCGACAGGCCGAGCCAGACGAGCGCGGGCACGATCACCGTGCCGCCGCCGATGCCGAACGTGCCCGACAGCACCCCCACCAACATGCCGACCACAATCAGCACGATGATGCTGCGCGCCGACCCGTCAAGCGCCGTCTCCCCCGCTCGCGATTCCATCTTTTGCGATTCCGTTCGTACGGCATCCGCCTGATCCGCAGTTTCCCCTTCATCACACATGGCAGCTCCTTCCACGTCTTCCGCGCCCGATACTACCCACCTGCCGCGCGCAGCAATCAGCCGATTCCATAATTTTGCGATTTCGCCGCCGCAGCGCCCGGTTCACGCGCTTTCTCGCTTATAGATGGCGGATTCGCGGGATCGACGGATGGTATCTCGCTTATAGATGGCGGCCCCTTGCGGAAACAAGACATCTAGGGGGTATGCATGCTACCCCCTAACGACCTATTGCCCAAACCGACCCGCCACCTATAAGCGAGATACCACCGGACGCCCGGCCAAATCCGCCATCTATAAGCCAGATATCCAGCCAAAACCACGACCGCACGCCTACACCGGCACACCCGCGCGCCTACACCCACGCAAGACCCATTGCACACACCCCCGTACGCACACGACCGCGCGCGGACCGGCAAAATCGCAAGTCATGAGCGAAAAGGGGCATCAAAAGCGTCCGAAACAGGCCGAATCACACCCCCATCCGCTCACAGACAAGCAAAACCAGCCCAACTCACAAGTCGTGAGCAAAAGGGGAGGCCACCCAACATCAAAACAGCCCGAAACATCCAGAATCGTACCCCCATCCGCTCACAACCGCGCCAAAACCGTCAAAACCGCAAGTCATGAGCAAAAGGGGCATCAAAAGCGTCCGAAACAGGCCGAATAATACCCCCATCCGCTCACAACCCATGCTTCAGCACGATTCAGGCCATATGCGCACCGCAACAACACCCCTGCGCAACATCAGACATGCACACGCACGCAAACACAAGTACACACACTGAAACGCAACACGTACCACAAGCACACAAACACCACGCACCACATACCGAGCACGACCAGACGCACACCCCCGCACACCGGAGAAGCGATGTCACCGGCCTGCGGCGGCGCTAGGCTAGACACTACCCCCGAACACCAGACGAATGGCGCGCGCCGGCCCCGGCGCACAACCCGTGCCGCACAATCCAGGAGCGTCGCCATAGCCGCGCGAGCCCCACAAAAGCGCAGCCAGCCACAAACACGAGCAGTCCGATCACCGCAGCCGCCACGGCTGTCATTTCGCCCGGCTCGTCGTATTGCGTCTTGTCTGGCACTTTGGGGTTCGGAATCCGGTGCCCTCGCACGAGCAGCCTGTGTGAGTTGACACCGTACGGCGTGCACGTGATCAGCGTCGCGTAATCGGCCCCGGACTCAATATTCAGTTTGCTGATTTCGCTCGGCAGCACCACTGAGATCTGGTCCACTTTGTACGTGTACGTTTGGTCGAGCACGTGGAATGCGAACGTGTCGCCTTTTTTCAGTTCGTCGAGGCCGGTGAGCAGTCGCGCGGATGGCAGTCCGGTGTGTCCGGAGACCACCGCATGCGTGGTCGCTCCGCCTACTGGCAGCGAGGTTCCGGCCAGATGCCCGGCGGCTATCTGCAGTACGCCGTCGCTGGTGCCGTGGTATACGGGCAGTTTCACTTTGATGCGCGGTATGGTCACGTACCCCATGATGCCGGTGCCGGTCACGTCGAGCGTTTCATCATATTCGCGCTTCTGTGCGTCGGTCATGTGCCACCGGTCGCCGTTCGCGGCGAGCCGTTCGTTGTATTCGTGCGCCGCTTTCAGCATGGCTTTGCGTTCGGCGCCGGACATGTCTTTGGTTTGTTCCACGTAGCCTGCTACGGCGTATGACTGGTGCATGCGGTTCCACCAGTCGCTGAATGTCGGATACGCGATGAGGCCCAGCGCGCCGATCATGGCGATTGCGGAAATGGCAATCATCACATTGAGCAGCGCATTCGATTTCTTATGCTTGGCAGCCGGTTTAACCTGCGCACCCGGTTTAACCTGCGCATCCAATTCGACTTGCGCAGCTGGCTTGGCGTCCGATTCATCCGTCACGTTATTTATGCTACGCCCGCTTCCGCAAAGCCGTCTTGGCAACGATCAGCAGCACCAAACCAGCGCCCAAGATGGCCACGGCAATCCAAGCGGCCTGCTGCACGTCGGCGCCGGTGTGCGGCTGGTCCGGCGTGGTGGGTGGCGTGTGCGTGTTGGTGATTTCAGTGGAGTCGCCTTCCACATCGGAGATGGTGGTGTAGCCGTCGGGCACCGCCGCTTCGACCACGGTCCATTCGTGGTCCGCGTCGAGATCCGTCCACGAATGCGTCCACTTGTTGGACTCGTTCAGCTTCACGTTTTCCACGGGCTCGCCGTCGCGCAGGAGTTTCACGGTGATGGATTCGGGGCGCTTGCCGTCGGAATTGTTCCGGTCATTCCAGATTTTGCGCACGGTGCGTTCCACGGTTTTCGGCGGTTGCGCCACACATTCGGTTTTCGGTTCGATACTCAGCACACGCGACCCGCCGGAGACGCCGTCTTCGGGCACTGCGACGAGCATGCTGCCGGAAGAGCACGTCCATGTCTGGTTCTTTCCGGAAGCGTTGGTGACCTTCACGTCAACGCTGTCGGACACGGCCAGGTACAAGCCGTCGGACAGTCCGGTGAAGGTCAGGTGTCCGGAAGCGTTGGTGACACCGGTTGCCGTGGCGTCGGGTTGGTTCACTGCGATGAGTCCGGCGAGCGTGTTGGCCATGTCTCGCCACACCTGCGCGTCCTTGCCGGTCATCTTCGACCAGTCGACGGGGTAGGCGGTGGAGTCGGTGAACGGTGCGACGGGCTCGAAGGTGGCGCCGCCGCTGGCTGGAATCTGCCCGACTTTGTAGAGGTTGAAGCTGGCGTCCGAAATGGCGAAGTTGATAGAATCGTCGGACGTTTCGGAATCCGAGCTTTTGTGTTGGTAAGAAATGGCGATGCTGCCGCTGGCAGAGTCTGTTGTTGGCGCCGCGACGGCATCGCGAGTAGTGAATGCACAGGCTGCCGCGGCGAATGTGGCGGCGATTGCGCAGCATGCGGCGATGACGCGGCTTGCGATCGTGCGTTCCTTCATTGCCGACCCCTCTTCTGTGGATTGGAAAGTAAGCATGTTTGATTCGCCCCCCAACGGCAAACCGGAAAATATATGGAGCCAGGCTGGATACTCAAGAAAATTAGGCAGTGTACAAGGGATTGAGGTGGTCCAGCCCAGCATATGTGGGTTCAGTTATTATTTAATTTTTAGTTTTTAAATTATGTATTGCGATTCCCGTGAGCCGCTGCTGACTTGCGTCAACGCGGCTCACGGGTTTCGCATGGTTACTTCAGATTCTTATGAAATCCGGAGGATCAGGCGTTGCGGCGACGCAGAGCCATCACCAGGGTCGCGCCAGCAAGCACGAACACGGCGATACCAGCCACGTACAGCAGCACGGTGCCCATGCCACCGGTGGACGGCAGGTTGGAGCCCTTCTGGTTCACAACATCGGCGGTAACCGTACCGGTAGTGGTGTTGCCGGCAGTGGTGTTGATCTTGAGCACCGTAAGCTGCGGGTTGTCAGACTCGACGTCATGGTCAGCGGTGATTTCGAAGAGCGTGTCGGCGGCGGTGTTGAAGCCTGCCGGAGTCTTGGTTTCCACGAGCTTGTACTTGCCGTCATCAACGCGCTTGAAGGAAGCGGTGTACTTGCCGCCCTCGGTCTTGGTGATGGTCACCTCGCCACGGTCAATGGTGTAATCGTTCGTGGTGCTATCGAACTTGTAGAGCTTGAACTTCGGCAGATCGTTCTCAGCCGGGGTGCCATCGTTGAAGGTCTTGTTGATGTCCAGCTGGTAGGTGAACACAATGACCTTGTCGGTCGGGGTCTTGCCGGTTTCGCCTTCGCCGCCAACATTCGGGTTGTTGGAGAACTCAAGGGAAGCCTCATTCGGGTTGCCCGTAGAGCCGATCACAGCGTTCTCGTTCAGCGTGGACGTGTATTCGACGGTGAACTTGCCACCGGCGGCAACGGTGATTGCGTTGTCTTCAGCATCCTTGACGGCCTTCGCGTCAGCGATGGTGATGTCGAAGGTGTCCTTATTTTCGGGATTCTCAGTGACAGTGTAGGAGCCAGCGCCAAGAGTCTTGTCGCCGTACTTGACGACCACGGACCTCTTATTGAAGGTCAGGCCAGCGGACTGCTGATCGTGGAAGACCAGCTTGTAGGTCTTGTAGGCTGCGAAGTCTGCTTCGTTCGTCGGCAGGGTAGCGGTCAGCTGGAACGGCACTTCGTCGTTCACATCGTAATCGGCGGAATCCTGCCAGTTGGTCTTATCACCAGTGGAGTCGTTGACGTCCTTGACCTTCTTTTCGAAGGTCGGCTTGTCGGCCTTACGGTTCACGGTCACCGGGCCGTTGACCTGGACGATGAACAGCGTTGCCGCGTCGTTGCCGGTCACAGCATCCTTATCCTTAAGCAGGTAGTAGCCAGCAGGAGCGGGCAAAGTCATATTGGCGGAAACCTCGCCATAGGCAGTACCAGCCAAATCAACGTACGGGGTGATGGCTGCCAGCTTTGCCGTGTTGTCAGCATAAGTACCCTGAGCAATCTCAGCAGCAGCATCGGCAGCGGACTTGTTCGCCGTATTGTTCTTGTTGAAGTTCTGGCCGGCCTTGATATTGCTCAGCGTGCCTTCGCTCAGATCGCCGGTGAAGACCTGGTACACGGAGTAGGTGTGCGTGTCGGTCGGCGGCACGGTGATGTTGTAGTTGTTTTCAGCCGCCATGGCGGTGGAGGCACCGGCGAAACCGGCGACGGCCATTGCCGCGGTGGCTGCCACAGCGACGAGGCCTTTGAGAACCTTATTCATTGTTCTCCCTTTCTTTCTTGTTTGAAATCTTGAATCTTCAGTTATGTGTGTTCAGTTATTGCCTAGTGGGCATTGGGTCGCTACGCTACGGTCCAGCCCCCTTTCCCCTAGACGAGTTCATCATTGCCGCCTCCTGACCTTGAGGGCCATTCCAGCCGCAACAACACCTATCAACGCAGCCACCAAAGCCGCCGCGTAAATCCAATAATCGCCAGCGCCACCAGTCCCCGGCAGAATCACACCCGGCTTGTTCTTGATGTTGCCACCATTGACAGTGAACGTGGTCTGCTCGTTGTAAGCGCTTGTACCTTCAGTATTGAAGTCGGTGTTCGCGTACCAATTGCCAGCGATGTTGTCGCCTTCCAGTGGGCCGATGCGGAACTTGTGCGGAGTGGTGTCGAGATCGTATCCGTCAGGAGCCTTGGATTCGATGAGCTGGTACTCACCCCAATCCAAGCCGCTGATCTTGAATTTGCCGGAGGCACCATCCAAATCGACGTATTGACCCTTTTGCACGGTTTGTGTAGAGCAATCACTAATACCGTTCTGACCGTTCACACAGTCGGTGATCGTGCCAAGTGTGGTGTCCGAAGTGACATCGGTGTACTTGGCTACGCCATTTTCCCAAGAGAAGGTCTTGGCCTGCTTGAGGGTCCATTCGGAACCGGAAAGCGGATCCGTGTTGTTGGAATCCGAAGATACTTTGGTCCACGTCACAGCACCGGTCTTACGGGTGTTTGCGATCTTGTTGTCAGCGTTATCTGCACCAAACGCCGGACTCCAAGTAGCGGATCCGTTGGCGATGGTGATCGTGTACACCGTACTGGACACTTCGTAGCCGTTCGGAGCGGTCTTCTCCTTCAGTTGGTACGTGCCATTCGCAAGGTCGGAAACCTTGAACTTGCCAGCCGCGGTGTCTTCATCCGCCTTGGTGTTGTCGTTAGACTCGTTAGTCTCGTCCGCCACGCCCAGCACGCTGCCCTGGGTGCGCAGCACAGCCGCGACCGCACGATGCTCGCCACTGCGGGCAGCAACACGACGGCTACGGTACGCAGCGGTAGAGGTGACGGCACAGCCTGAAGGAGCCGTGGTCGAATACGACGGGCCAGCGGAAATCACCACAACATCAGGAAGCTCACTACCGTCGGTGAACTTGAAGTTACTATCAGCTTGGGGCACATTCGCCTTGCCTGGACCGTACCAACCGTTTCCATTGATGTACTTGAATCCGAACTGGCTGGTCGAGTCAATCGCATTGCTACCCGTCAACGGAATCTTCGCATATGCATAGCTGTTGCAGGAGCCATCCATTTGCGTCATGTTGATGTCCGCCCAAACAGTGTCGTTCGTGGTCTGGTAATGCACCTTGACATTATCCGCGGGCCAGTTAGTTTGCGCCTGGAAGTAGAGCGTGAGGTACTGCTTGGCAATCACGTTCACCTTCAAAGTGAACGTCTGGCTGGAGTAAGCTTCCTTGGCCGTGATGGTAACGGGTTCTGAGGTCACGCTGTTCGCGGTCAAAGTGACGTTCGTGCCAATGCGGGCGCTCAGCGAGACGTTATTCGCGCTGGAGGTAGACCATGTAACAGTGTTGCCTGCAGGAGCCACAGAAGCAGTCAGATTGAGGGTCTTGCCCTTCTCAAGATTGATTGTGCCTCCATTGCTGTAGCCGTTGATCGACACGGAAGACACTATGGTCACGCCGGTGACATCGACGGTGAACGATGACTTGACCTTGTCATCAGCCGATGTAACGGTAATCGTGGTATGGCCACTACCGGTCGGGGTGACGGTACCATTCTGGTCAACCGATGCAACTGTGTTATCGCCGGACGACCAGCTCAGTTTGGCGCCGCTAATCGCATTACCATTCTGGTCGTAGGCAGTCGCAATAAACGTCTGCGAGGTGGTATCAGTGAACGACACGGATGTGACAGGTTTCCCGCTTGCATCCGTAATCGTAATGCTCTTGACTTCCGTACCGGACTGATCGTCGGTGACGGTCCATGTCTTCTCAGCAGTATCGCCATTCATCTTGGAAAGCTCCCACGTTGAACCGGCCAGCAACGTGTCTCCGTCAGTGCCGTCAACCTTCTGCCATGTAATCGAAGAACCCGTCTTCTTATTGACGATCTTGCCGCCAGTCAGCAGCTTATCCGTATCTCCGGTGATTTCAATGCCGTTACTGTTAAAGACACGAACAATGTTTTTTGCGGCGTCAGTAGTGCCACCAGTGTTGATCTGGTAAATGTTGGTGTTCTGCGCATAACCTTCAGCCGTACCCGATTCCTTCAGGAAATAGGTGCCGTTCTTGGCGAGGTTGCCCAGCTGGAACGAACCTTCCGCATCAGCATCATCGTTCCAACCGCCATCTGCGATGGTGGCGAGAGCGTTCGTACCGTTTACCGCATCGTCCTTCTTGCCATACACGGTCCAGCTGGTTCCGCCGAGAGCATTGTGCCCAGCGGTGTCATCCACCTTGTTCCACGCGATCGCGGCGCAGGAAGTGGAGTACGAGCCGTTCCATGGCAGATTATGACGCTCCTGGTCCATATCCAGAATGGATGTGGTCTTCTCGCCGGACTCGTTGACGAACTCGTCTCCGACTTTATGCCCATCCGTGCTTTGACCCCTGACCCTCTTCACGGTCTCGTTGTTCAGCATTTCGAAATCGCCGCCGACCCACACGCGACCGTTAGTGGAAACGTGGCTCTGGAGGTTGCCGTTGGGGACGAGGATGCTGCCCATCCAAGCGGCGGAGGGGTCGTCCGTGGCCCGCATGTCATGCGCACTGCCCCATGCGCCGTGATTGGTGCTGGTGTTCGTGTTGTGGTCAGTGACCTGAATCCAGCCCGTAGCCTGACCACCGCGAATCACCACATTCGACGCATCGGCGAAATTCCACATGATTTGCTGCGCGCGCTTCGCGTAATTCGTGTTCTTCGCTGCTTGCGTAGTATCCCCAGATGCAGCCGTGACGAAATCGTTGGCGATATTATTGTTATTCCACCAGAATCGCCAACCATTGTGGAAGTCAATGGTCTGCCCGTTCGCGCCAGTCACGTTAACCACAACGGAAGCGTTATCCGGCACGTTGACGAACTTGAAATCGATGCCTGTGTAATCGGTTCCGTTTAAATTTAAGGAAGAGGCGGGTAGGTTGAACACCTGCATGCTCTTGCTGGTGTCGGTGCTGGTGAAGGTGATCAGCTTTTCCTTCTCCAGCTTGTCGTAGAACGTGAAGAAGTTGCCCTTTCCCTTGTTCTTTTGATAGTCGTATTTGTAAATCGTGTAGGAGTCACCAGCTGAGGGGGCATTCCCCTCATCGACGGTACCGGTTGCCGGCAACTTTGTTCCGGTGTTCAAATCCGTGGAGAGCTTCGAAATCTTCTCCCTATACTTGGAATAATCCGTTCCGTTCACACTGGACAGATTGTCGGACTGGTTCCATTCCACCAAGCTGGAATCGGTGCCAAGAGTAGGGGTAATATCACCTTCAGTGTCGTTGATGCCGTTCAGTCCGCGTACGGAATCAATAGAATCATTACTGTCCCAAACGCCGGTTTTGTTGCCAGCCAAAGAAGCCTTGTACCCGTGGCCGTTTATATCATTAGCATCCGTCTTGCCCAGCCAGCCCGGCGCACCCCATGCGCCAACCTTGGAGCCCATCACGGACGTGTTAGTATTGCCGCCGACCACCAAAGCTGTCTTGCCATCGGCGGGACGGAACTGTGAACCGAAACCAACCACACCCCAGCGGAAGCCACGTGAAGTGTAATGCTTTCCACCGGTTGTGCCAGTGTTCCACACCTTCCATGCGTCCTTCAGCGGATGCATCGCAAGGCTGCCGTTGACCACGGTCAGACCTTCAGCTTCGACAGCGTACGTGCCAGTTGGACCGGTTTCACTATTCAAATTGGAGTTTTCTTTGCCGCCCACGTACATATCTCCGCCAACGTACGTAGCTACACCGGTATCGGAACCTTTCACGCTCATATCATCGCCCAAGCCAATAGAAGATGGCGTACAAGTAGAACCGTCTTTCAGCCCGCTTTCGTCAGCTTTGGCATTGTAGGCGGGGAGGAGGGAAGTTACTGCTACGGTGGCCATCATGGCTACCGCTATGGCGGCGGCGGTCAGGGAGCGGGTACGCGAAAGCGCGCGACCGGATGCCGATCGCGTTCCTGCATAGTGTCGTGGTGCGTTGCCGACACCATTACGCCATTGCCTCATCTTGTCCCCTATCCGCAAAGTGTTCACCCTTCTGAGCCCCTCAACTCGAGGGTTGATATCCTTTGCATAATGCCGTTATCACTTCTGTTTTACGTATAGCTTCTACGCTGTTCCCATCTCCGGCAACACAGCCGGAAACCTCTGTTTTCCCTTTTTCTCTGACCTACGGTTTACTATGATAACCTTTGCAGTTATGAAAACAAAATGAAACAGAAAGAACCCACACCCCTCCCCCGATACGTTTTTTCGTCCCCTCTCACGGGGACAACGCTTTAAAGCCTGATATTCAACGGTTTGTCAACGATTGCAAAATCAAAAAACACATGCTGATCATTGAATGAAATTCATCATTCATCAGCCCCCGATTGGCGTGTCATGAAACACATCACTGCAAATTGTTTCATTTTTTCATGAAAACGTATGCCACACACCGTGACTATAGTGGGGGGTATCCCCTACCAATCCACCCCGGGCCATCACAATCAGCCCGTCGGCATTGACGGGCTACGGAAGGGTAATGAGACTCGGCTCTCAGCGGCCAGTGCCGTACACGGAATCGGTGCCGCGCAGTACGAGCTGGGCGCGCACAATCTCATGCGCGTTCTCAAGCGGCTTGCCTTCGATAAGCTTCATGGCCTTTTGTGCGGCCGCGCGACCCATCGCATACGGATCCTGGCGCATGGTGGTCAGGTTCACAGTGTCGGCGTACGGCGAATCGTCGAAGCCGATAATCGAATAGTCACTCGGCGTGTGGTGGCCGTAACGTTCCAAACGCAACACCAGCGGAATCGCCATCATATCCATCTGGCAGCAGATCGCGTCCGGGAACTCGTCCAACGCAAGCAGCGCGGTCAACGCCGAGTCGGCGAAGGTCTTGCCACGCGGCACAGAGACGACGCGCCACTTGAAGTCATGGGAGGCCCCCATCGTCTTGCAGGCGCGGACGAAGCCCTGTCCTCGCGCATCGATGGAGGAATTAATGGAATCGACCACATCGGAGCACACGTACACGATATTCTTGTGCCCCAGATTGATCAGATGCTGGGCGGCGGTGAACATGCCGTCCTCATCGTCGATGGAGATGGTGGCGTCGAAGCCGTTTTGCGTCGGCGTATTGATGCCGATGATCGGCACGTGGATGCGTTTGAGCTGCTGGATTTCCTTCGGATCCACGCCGAACGACGTTACGAATACGGCGTCCACGTTGCGGCGGACGGGCAGATTCGTGAAGAATTCCTTGCGATTCTCGGCCGTGTCGACATGCTGGAACAGCGATACGTCATACCCGGCATTATGCATGACGGATTCGATTCCAGCGAACACTTCCGTATTGAACCAGCTAGTGATCTCTTCATTCATCAGCATCGCCACACGGTACGATTGGCCCGATTTCAACGATGTCGCGGAACGTGAGATGTTGAAATCAAGCTTGTCGGCAGTTTCCAGCACCTTGCGACGTGTACGTTCGGACACCAGTTCCGGCCGCGTGAACGCGCGCGATACCGTGGAAATCGACACACCCGCGGCCTTGGCCACCTCGCGAATGCCTGCTCTATCCATCTCTCAACCCCTTTGCGGTTTCTGCATCATAATCACAAACGTTCCCAGCCTTGGAAACACTTGCCCGAGCGGCAATGCTCTCCCATATTGCTACTATTATACTGCGAACGTTGTCAAAAATCACGCTAATGTTGCACCAATAGCACAAAATATCAAAATAACTGGATAAGCCGCGTAAAAAGCCCACTTCGTCCACTGCCGCTTATAACCCAACTCGCCGTTGTAATAATGCACGAATGCAACGCCAATGCCAGGCATAATCATCATCACCGCGCCAAACAGGCCGGCAGTGAACATCATCGAATTCTCATGCTGGCGCATCAACGTGAAAATCAGCACGAAACCAAGCGTCACCGCGCCGACGCTCATCATATGCTGGCGCAGGCCGACGCGCAGCAGCAGATCCCACAACAGTCCGATCAACACCAGACCGACCGACAACACAATCTTCATTGACTTCTGGTAGCGCGCCGCCACCCAATCCAACACGACAAGCACAACGAACGCGATGAACAGACCGAAAACAGGGTTCTGCGAGCCAAAATCGAAAGCCTTATGCGACGTGCAGAGGTCGTACGGCACCTCACACACCACGGCGAGGATGAACAGCCGTAGACCATACGCGACGCGACTATGTGTTTCACGGAAACCCTGCACCAGCAGCCACGCGTAGATCGGAATGGCGAACCAAGATATGACCTCGCTTAAGACCATCGCCGTGAGCGACGTCATATTATTGACGTCGGAACCGAAAAACAGCGGCACAATGGTGGTGCTACCAGCTGACAGAGCCAACGCCACAGCGCCGATGACCTTGAGCTGGAACACCGTCAGTCCGCGGTGCTTCTTCTTGGTACGGCGAGCGCCGCCGAATCCGATCTGTTCAATCGAATCAGCTCCAGCACCCTGCTCGACATAGCTTTCCATATGTCCTCCTCAGTTCCGCATACGGCCTTTCGTGCGCCCAAGACGCCCAGTACGCCCAAGACGCAACCTACGCGCGTTTCACGCGTTCAGCACGAATTTCAGCAGACCGTCGTAGTCGGCACCGGTAAACGAACATACCGCATGCTCCGACTTGGGCGGGTCGCTCATCGGCGAAATTTCCGTACGGAAGTATGCTGCGTCGAGACCGGCGGAATTGGCTCCGATAATATCGTTTGCTTCATCGTTGCCCACCATGAGCGCGTTTTTTGCGATTACGAACTCGCGGTCGAGAGCCAACATGTACAAGTCGCGGGCAGGCTTGCGGATTTTCTCTTCGCTGGAGATAATCACGTCGTCCAGTACGTTCGCCAAGCCGGTCATTTCCAGTTCGGGGCGAGTATAGCAGGCTTGTGCGTTGCTTAGCAGCGCCACGACGACGCCGGCCTCCTGCAATGCTTCGATCATGTCGAGTGCGCCCGGATACAGGCGGATCATGCTGGTGCTGCCCTGCCGGAACGCCCATGCGGCTTTCAGCGCGGCTTGCGGCAGTGCCAGTTTCTTTTCAGCCTCCTCACTACGGTTCATCAGCAGCGACCGGTAGACCGGCAGGATATCGAATTCATCCCATCCGTTACGGACGATTGCACGATCGGCTTGATGGACCATTTCGCGGGCCTCAAGTTTTTCGAAGCGTTCGCGCATTTCGTCGACCGATTCGTAGTCGGCACCCAGTTCGCAAACGCAGTCATATAGCGCCTGCCAGGCGGTTTCGCTCTGTTCGTCTGTACGAATGTCGATCAACGTCCCGTAGAGGTCGAAAAATACCACCTCATATCGTGGATTATGAGCTCCGGCTCCCACTTCTCGTATCCTTTCTGGTTTTCCGGCCCCATTGCCGTATCGGTTACGGCGACCGCAGCTTTGCGGTCGCCGTTTTGTAGCTTCCCTACTGAGAGTATTACTGCAACCGCCAGATTGCAAACGTATGCGGTGGAACAATCAAATAATCGCCATCACCTGCGCTCACATTGCCTTCCACCGGACTGACGGACGAGCCGAGACCACACCAGTATCTCCGTATTCCGCCAATCGGTTCCAAACCCGTTACGGCCACGTCAATAACGCCGACGTGTCTGCCTGGATTGGCGGCCATCAGATAATCGCCGACGCGGAACACGAGTTCGTCGCCTTCCGTATCGACGATATTGCGATTGCCGTCGAACCACTGTGGATCAGACTTGCGCAATGCAATCAACTTCGCGTAATACTCAATCAAATCGCGCTTCTGCCATGCACGGTTCCAATCGAGCCAGTTAAGCTCTTTGGCGGAATCGTAAGAATCAGAGCTGCCGAATTTGGTACGTGCGAACTCCTCGCCGGACAGCATGAACGGGATGCCAGCGGAGGTAAGCGTGATACCCACAGCCAGCTTGTTGGCGTCCATCACGTCGGTCAGCGCGGCCGCAATCTGCGGACCGACACCGGCCAGCCCTTCCGCCGAGAAATCGGCGTCATACATGACTTTTGGCACATCCACGGTATTTTCGTTAACGCCTTCGGCCACGGTGCTGCCCAACGAACCAGCCGCAAAGCTCGCGCACAACTTGTCCCACAGCGTGAGGTCGTCGTGCGCGGACACGTATTGAATGACCTGGCCTGCCACTCCTTCCGAATGTTTGCCGCGACGCCACGCGTCCACGGCCTCACGCGCAGCCGCTACGTTCTCGTGCATGCCACCGTTCACATAACCCGGGCGGTCCGAGAAGAACACATGGCCCTTGATGGTGTCTCGCGTGGTGTCGCAGAAGTGGCCGATGCGACTGTCAAGCTTCGACAGGCCTGACTTGTCAGCCAGCACGGTGTCGCTGGGCAGCGGCGCGGTGGCGCCCGCGGACCACGGTTCGCCGTACATGAGGATGTCGCGTCCACGGCCGGGAATCTCGTCCAGCGCGGCGCGCACGGCGTTCATGGTGTCCACGTCAATCAGACCCATCAGGTCGAAACGGAAGCCGTCCATGTGGTATTCGCGCGCCCAGAACGTCACGGATTCCACGATGAACCGGCGGAACATCTTGCGTTCGGTGGCCATATCGCAGCCGCAGCCGGATCCGTTGGCCAGCGCGCCGTTGGGCTTACGGCGCAGGAAATAGTCCGGCACCGACCGCTCAAACCAATTATCGGGCGAGAACATGTGGTTGTAGACCACGTCCATGATCACTTTGATGCCGGCGTTGTGCAGCGCCTGCACCATCTGCTTCACTTCGCGGATGCGCACCGACCCGTCGAACGGATTGGTGGAATACGAGCCTTCCGGCACGTTGTAATTGACCGGATCGTACCCCCAGTTGTAGCGATCGCAGGTCTCTTCGTCCACGGAACCGAAATCGTAAATCGGCATGAGCTGCACCGCGGTGACGCCAAGTTTCTTGAGATATGCGATGCCCGTGGGAAAGTCGGGATGCCCGTCCAGAGACGTACCGTCGTCGGTGAACGCCAGATACTTGCCCCGATGCGATTCGGGGAAACCGCCGGCGGGATCATTGCTGAAATCGCCCACATGGGTTTCCCAGACCACCGTCTGCGCAAGCGGCACGTCCGGCATATGGTCGCGGTACCAACCATCCGGATTGGTGCGGCTGAAGTCCACGACCATGCTGCGCCGGCCGTTCACACCGGCCCCGCGCGCCCACGGGTCGGCGATGCGGTCGACGGAACCGCAATCGCGTTCGATCAAAAAGTCGTAATACACGCCGTGCATGTTGTCGGCGAAATCGTACGTCCAGGAACCATCGGATTCCGGACGCATCGTGTACTGTCCAATCAGAGCGTCGCCGCTTTCCCCCATGGAGCCACGCGAGAACAGTCTCAGGGTCACCTTCTGTGCGGAAGGAGCCCAGAGAGCGAACTGGGTGCCGGTTTCAGTAACAACGGCACCCAGCGGCCGTTCCAGACACAGCGGGAACGGTTCGGCGACGCTCGTGTTCGGCTGTGCGAAGCTGTCTACGAGCGTCATATCCTTTGCCTTTCTTTAGCCCTTCACGGAGCCCGACATGGACTCCTGATAGAAGCGCTGCATCACAATGAACAGGATGGCGATCGGAACGGAGATCACGACCGCGGCCGCGGCGAAGCGGGCAAACCAGTTCTGGATATATTCCTTCTGCAGCATGAGCCACAGGCCCAATGCCACGGTGTAGTTGGATTGCGTACGGCAGATCACCTTGGCCATGACAAAGTCGAGCCACGGGGTCAGGAAGCCGATGATGGCCTGGTAGACGATCATGGGCTTGCAGATCGGGATGATGATCTTATGGAACACCTGGAAACGGGTGCAACCGTCGAGCAGGGCGGCTTCGTCCAGCGAGGTCGGAATGGTGTCCATATAGCCCTTCATCACGTAGAAGCCAGCGCCGGAACCGGCGGAGTACACGAGAATCAACGCCACGGTAGTCATGGTGCCGCTTGACAGGCCCAAGGCCTTCAAGATGAAGTAGATGGCGGTGACGGCCATGATACCCGGGAACATGCCAAGAATCAGCACAACGTTCATGAAAGTCTTGCGCACACGGAAACGCATACGGCTCATGCAGTATGCCACAGAGAGCACGAAGATCAGAGAAATCGCACAGGTGAAGCAGGCGATGATGAACGTGGTGCCGAACATCTTCGGGAAGTCCAACACGTTGCGGTCGGTGAACAGCACCCTATAGTTGTCCAGAGTCCACTCCTTCGGGAAGAAGGAGCTGGTGTACGGGGCGGTGTTCTTATTGAACGACTCCGCGAACACCCATACGATTGGGACGAGCCAGATGACGGCCAGAATGGCCAGGAACAAGTGGGCGAACACGTCGCCGGTGATACGGCGGATCTTCTGGTCGTGCAGAAGGCCGTGGCTTTCCACTTTGGTTGCGGAATGCTTGTTGCTCATCGGAATGCCTCCTCATTCTTATAGGAGCCGGAATTGCGGTAGGTGATCAGCGAAACGATGGCCAACACGACGAAGGTCATGATGCCGATCACGGCACCGAGATTGTAATCCTGCTTGTCCACGGTCAGCTTGTACAGCCAGGTGATAAGCAAATCAGTGGAGCCTGCGGAATCGCCCAATGGCGTAGGATCGCCGCCGGACAGCAGGTAAATGACGTTGAAGTTGTTCACATTGCCCGTGAAGGTGGTAATCAGGTACGGAGTGAGCACGAAGATGATGTACGGCATGGTGATCTTCGTGAAGATCTGCCACCAGTTGGCACCGTCGATCTTCGCCGCTTCGTACTGGTCGGCCGGAATGTTCTGCAGAATACCGGTGATCTGCATGATGGTGTACGGGATACCGACCCACAGGTTGATGATGATCACGGTGACGCGGGCCCAAGTGGCGTTGGTGAAGAACGGCAACGGGCCGTCAATCCAACCCCACGTCTGCAGCATGCGGTTCACCGCACCCTGCGGCTGGAGCATGGTGTGCATGACCAACAGGGACACGAACTGCGGAACGGCGATGGACATGGAGAAGCATGCGCGCCAGAAACCCTTGAAGTGGGTGGTCTTGCGGTTGATGATCATGGCCACGAACATGCCGAAGAAGAAGTTCAGGAAAGTGGCGAAGAAAGCCCAGACCAAGGTCCACACCAGCACGCGTCCGAACAGTGCAGCGTTAACAGTGCCGCCGCTGTTGGAGAAAACCTTGGCGAAGTTCTCAAAGCCGACCCAGTGGAACAGCACGAGGTGCTTGTGGTCATAGCTGGTGAATGCCATTGAAATCATGAAGATCAACGGCAGCACGGTGAACACGACGATGCCCAGCGTGGGCAGGAACATCAGCAGAACGTGCGCCTTGGCATCGAGCAGCTCGCGGACATCGTCCATGAAGCTCGGAGCCTTGCCGTTCTCCTCGAGCAGCACCTGGGACTTGTATGCAGAGCGCACGGACATGACCCACAGGCCGATGAAGGCAGCGGTGATAACCAGAGTGGCGACACCGTACAACAGGATGACCACGGAACGGTCAGGTTCGGTGTAGACCCAGAAGCCGTCGACCAGCTTCTTGCCGCCTGCATTGGTGCCCAAGGTCGGCAACTTGGAAAGATAGTCCACACCATTGATTGCCATGAACACGAAGTATGCGATTTCCAGCGCCAGCATGGCAATGCCCTTGACATACTGCTTGCGCACGATATCGCCAAGACCAAACACCACTGCGGAAAGCTTAGTGAACAGGTCACCACGCCGGAACGCCGCCCTTACCGTGTAAGGCGACGGAGAAACATAATCAGCACCCTGCTTCCGAAGGCGCTTCATCTCCCGTGGGGAAAGAGTTGTTGCTGTCATTTCGACTGCCCTCTCATATGGATATTGAAAGATAAAAAAAGCTTTGCTCCCGGACAAGGGGAAGGAGAATTTAAAAACCTTGCCCGGGAATGCAAAGCTCGGAGGAGGAGTGAGCCACTATGCAAAGTGGAGAGAGACACCGCGACTCGAAGCGTCTCTCAAAGCTGCAGGATGGCTGGGGGGATTTGGCAGTGCCAACCACCTGCATTCTTCAGTTATTGGATTTTTAGAATTACTGATTTCACTCAGCGATCTTGCCACCGGCCTGCTTGACCCAATCCTGGTACTTGGCGGCAGCGTTGTCCTTGGTGATTTCCTTGTTGACCAGGGCCTTGCCGAAGGTTTCGGCCGGAGTCCACCAATCGTTCATGCCGGACAGACCGGACTGCAGGAGAGCAGTGTTGGCCATGGTGTCGGACTGGGCCTTGGCTGCGACGTCGTCGGTGGTCAGATCAGACAGGGACTTGTCGGTCGGCGGGATGGCGCGCATCTCGTAGTGCAGCTTCTGAGCTTCGGTGGAGCCGAGGTAAGCCGCGAACTGAGCGGCGGCCTTCGGGTTCTTGGCGTTCGGGTTGTAAGCAGCGGCCTTGGTGGCGGCGAAGGACTTCATCTGCTTCTTCTGGCCGTTCACGGTGAAGGTCGGCAGAGAGGTGGCGGCGTAGTTGTCACCCAGGGCCTCCTTCACGTCCTTAGCGGACCAGGTACCGGAGAACAGCACGTCGGCGGAGCCATCCTTGATGGCTGCGAGGCCGGAAGCGCCATCGTCGTTGGAGAAGTTCGGGTTGGCGACCACATCAACCAGATAAGAGGTGATATCGGCGCCGTCCTTCGGGAAGACCATGCCTGCGTCAGCATCATTGCCCTTCTCGCCGAACAGGCTCAGGCCATCATAGAAGCCGTTGATGTACCAAGAATTCTGCAGGGAGAACGCGACCTTGGCCTTGGAAAGGATGGTATCGAAGTCCTTGGCCTCATCCTCGGTGATCTTGGACTTGTTGTAGTACATGAACCACGTGTTGTCGGTGTACGGCACGCCATAGAGCTTGCCATCGGTGCCGGTGACGGAGTTGACTTCGAGGTCACCGTTCTGTTCCTTCACCTGCTTCTCAGCGTCGGTGCCCAGCTGGCCAATGGCCTTGGCGTCCATTAGAACACCCAACTGATCGGAAGCGAACATATAGACATCGGCCGCCGCGGACGGATCAGTGCTGACCTGCTTGGAAGCATCGCCTTCAGAGACCACGTCATTCTTCCACGTGATATTGTATTCCGGATGCGCCTTGGCGAAGTTCTCTTCGACCTTGCCCAGCCAGTTGGTGTCCTTGGCCTGGTCTTCCTGCGGGGCCCACACGCTCAGCGTGACGGCCTCGGTGGAGCCGGAAGCGTTCTTATCGCCACCGTCGGAGGAGCCACCGCACGCAGCGAGCGGAACCAGCATAGAAACGGCAGCAGTAAGTCCGATTGCCTTCTTCCAATCGATCTTCATTGATCTTCCTTTCCTCACATAACCTTGTGTTCCTCAACATCTCCGGTTAAATGGTACGGACCAAAACCCTGCATACGTTCACATCATCGTTCTTGGATGATTACCAACAACACTGGGGCCACCAAAAATGTATCAGTGATTGTTAGTGTAGCACGTTTCTGCCAACGTTTGCAATTCAGCGTTATGATTGTTTCAAAGAAACACCGCAAACCGCGAAATATCAAGGAGACACACCCTCATGCTTCCCCCCGCGAAACACCCCCACCCCAAATGGCTTGCCGACGCAATTTTTTATGAAATATATCCACAGTCCTTCGTCGACTCCAATGGCGACGGCATCGGAGACATCCCCGGAATCACTTTAAAACTGGACTACATCAAGGATCTCGGATGCAACGCGATCTGGCTCAATCCCTGTTTCGACTCGCCATTCAAAGACGCCGGCTACGACGTGCGCGACTACAAAAAGGTGGCATCACGCTACGGCACCAACGACGATCTCATTGCGTTGTTCGACGCCGCCCACCGGCGCGACATGCACGTGATCCTCGATCTCGTGCCAGGCCACACCAGCGAGGAACACGAGTGGTTCCACCGCAGTTGCAAGGTCGAACGAAACAATTATTCCGACCGCTACATCTGGACAGACTCATGGATCTCCGGTGGCGACGGACTGCCATTCATCGGCGGCGAATCGCCCCGCAACGGTACCTACATCTTGAACTTCTTCAAATGCCAGCCGGCGCTCAACTACGGTTTCGCGCACCCCGAACGTAGCTGGCAGAAGCCAGCCCTTGGTCCGGACGCGAAGGCCACTTGCGACGCGATGGTGGACGTCATGCGGTTCTGGCTTTCCCGTGGCGCAGACGGCTTCCGCGTGGATATGGCCGACAGCCTCGTCAAAAAGGACGATGAGGGCAAGCCTTACACCATCCGCACCTGGCAGTACATGTTCGCCCGGATCCGCCCGGCCTTCCCCGAAGCCGCGTTCGTTTCGGAATGGGGACGGCCAGAGGAGTCGATGGCCGCCGGCTTCGACATGGATTTCTATCTCGATTGGCGTTGGGACGGCGTTCCCAACGGCTACAACATGCTGTTGCGCAACGTGGACGACCCGTTGAGCCGCAAGGGCGACAAGAGCTATTTCAACGCCGATTCCGGCACGCCGATCAGCGAATTCCTGGACGAGTACGAGCCGCGTCTGCGCGAAGCGGAAACGGCCGACGGAAATTTTAATTTCATCACCTGCAACCACGACACCGCACGCGTGGCGCCGCGACTGTCGCAGCGCGAAATCGCCCTGGCATACTGCACGCTGTTCGCGATGCCGGGCGTGCCGTTCCTGTATTACGGCGACGAAATCGGCATGCGATACCGCGCACTGCCCGGCAAAGAAGGCGGCTACGTGCGCACCGGTTCGCGCACACCGATGCAGTGGGGTGCGAACGACGCATCCGGAGCACTTCACGTGTCCGATTCTGCAGAATCGGACACTCGGGCTGGCGATGTGACCGGTGGCAGCTACCTGCCCGCCGACCCGTCCGCCGACGCCCCGACCGTCGCCGCACAGCAGGCCGACGCCGAATCACTGTGGCATACGGTGCGCTCCATACTCCACGTCAAGGGGGAATGCGACGCCTTGCGGTCGGGGGCTACGTTCCATGCAATCGAACGCGATAGAGTGTTCGTTTTCGAGCGTTCCACCCACCTGCAGAAGCTGATCATAGCCGTCAATCCAAGCCGCGATTGCAAAGCTTTGCAGCTACCAGATGGTAGTTATCGGACGATTTTCAGCATCGGCGAAAACGAAATTAGCGGCACTTCGCTGCGTCTAGGTCTGCAAAGCTTTGCAATTCTCGAAGCCGAGTAGCAGACGAGCAATGCCCCGTTGGAATAATCGTTTGCAATGCGGAGCGCTGCGCCTTCGTATTGCAAACGATAGTCAATATGGAAAAACAATTCCGGTTATCTATATTCCTGAAATTAGAGCAAAATCGCAATATAGCAACACTCTCTTACCGCAAAACACGCTTTGAAAACGATATCATACCGTGATATAGTTATCTTTGGTGCGAATGCCACCAGCATCGAAGCTGCGGCAATCGCAAGCAATGTAGCATGTCAGCCGTCACAAACGGCGCGGAAAGAAGGGACCTATGACACAGACCCAGCAGACCGAAAGCGCAGAACGCATCGCACGGCCTCTTATCCAGCTCGCCAAGCTCAATGGCATTTCCACGTCGTATATCGACCAGCTCGGCACCTATGTGGAAATCCGCGACGAAGTGCTCGTCTCCGTATTGGCCGCACTCGGCGTGGACGCATCCAGCGACGAAGCGATCACCGCCTCCTATGCGGCGACCCAGCAGCGCATCGCAGACACACTTGTTGAGCCGACCGTCGTGAAGTTCATCGGCAAGGAAGCCGTCACGCCAATCCGCGCGAAAGGAAACGACGTGGCGCTGAAGCTGACGTTGGAAGACGGCACGGAATATGCGGGCGATCTGACCGCGTATCTGACGGGCTCGAACGCAGATGACGGCTCGCTGCAACTGACGCTGCCGGACGATATTCCCGCCGGCTACCACACGCTGGCCGTCGATGCCGGCCCGCTGCACGCCGAAGCCGCGCTGATCTGCGCACCGGCACGCATCGAACTGCCGCCAGCAGTAGCGGAAAAGCAACGTTGGGGCTGGATGGCACAGATGTATTCCATCCGTTCCGCTGAATCCTGGGGCGTGGGCGACTATGGCGATCTGAAGCTGCTGCTGTCCGACGCGGCAACGAAATCGCATGCCGATTTCATGCTTATCAACCCGATTCACGCCACCGCGCCGGTGCCGCCGCTGGAGCCGTCGCCGTATCTTCCCGAATCGCGTCGTTTTCTCAATGTGACGTACATCCGTCCGCAGGATATCGCTGAATATGCGGAACTCAACGAGGCGGACCAGGCCGAAGTGGCGCGTCTGCACGCGGAAGTCTCGCCAGCCAACGACAGTATCGAGCCGCTCGACATCAATTCCGCTTGGTGGCACAAGCGCCAGGCGCTGCAGCTTGTGTACAACGTGCCGCGTTCCGTCGAGCGTCAGGCCGCGTTCGACGCGTTCAAGGAGGCCGCGGGTCCGGATCTGCGCGCGTTCGCCGCATGGTCGGTGGCGTTCCAGGTGTGGGGCGCGCCGTGGGAAGGCACGTGGTTCAAGGACACGAACCGCGATTCGCCTGAAGTGGTGGAGCTCATGCGCGAGCACGCCGATATGGTCGATTTCGAATGCTGGCTGCAGTGGATCGCCGACGAGCAGGTGACAGCCGCGCAGAACGCCGCCCGTGACAGCGGTATGGCACTCGGCCTCATGCAGGATATGGCCGTGGGCGTGCACTCGCTCGGCGCGGACGTGTGGTGGAATCCGGAACGTTTCGCAGTAGGCAGCGTAACCGTGGGCTGCCCACCGGACTTCTACAACCAGCAGGGTCAGGATTGGGGCCAGCCGCCGTTCAATCCGAATTATCTGGCCAAAACTGGTTATGGCGTGTACCGCGAGATGGTGCACAACATGTTCTCGCACGCGGGCGCGGTGCGCATCGACCATGTACTCGGCCTATTCCGTCTGTGGTGGATTCCGCAGGGCGAAGGCGCGCGCGGTGGCGCGTACGTTACGTACGACTATGAGGCGATGATCGCGATCCTGACCATTGAAGCGTCCCGCGTGAACGGTTTGGTGGTCGGCGAGGATCTGGGCACCGTGCCTGATTACGTACGCACGGTACTCGGCGAGCACGGCCTGCTGGGCTGCATGGTGGAATGGTTCGCCCGCGTGGACGACTCCCCCAACGCCGGCGACCCGTACGCCGATCCGTCCACGTACCGCAAGTACGCGCTGGCTTCCGTCACCACGCACGACCTGCCGCCGACCGCCGGCTACCTGCAGTTCGAGCACGTCAAGCTGCGCGAACAGCTGCACCTGCTGTCCGGCCCGGTCGAGGAGTTCCAGGCTTCCGCCACCGACGAACGCGACGCGATGATGGACCGTCTCGTGGAGTCCGGCCTGATCACGCCGGAAGTGGCGGGCGATGTGGAAGGCCACATCCAGGAAATCGTCGAGGCGATGCACAAGATGCTGCTCAAGTCGCCGTCCGTGCTGCTGCAGGCCGCGCTGGTGGATGGCGTGGGCGAGACGCGCACGCAGAACCAGCCGGGCACGTCCAGTGAATACTCCAACTGGCGTGTGCCGCTGGCAGGCCCGGACCTCAAGGTGGTGCACACCGATGAGGTGTTCGATCTGCCGCGTGTGCAATCGCTTGCCGCCATCATGAACGGCGAGAAGTAGCGTTTAGACTTACCATTCCCCTTTCCTTACAAACCAAAATTCCGGTCCTCCTTGTGGAGGGCCGGAATTTTTCATATATGCAAGGCGATTTGGGAGCGGCCAGGTTCAGCGGTCGATCAGCCCAGCAGCAGCCAGACTGAGGCGTCGCTATCCAGCTTGCCATCGTCCGTCAACGGCACGGAATTGGCGATGGCGACCGCATCGTCCGGCAGGGCGATCGGCTCGTCGCCGAAATTGGTGACGGACAGGAATCGACGGCCTTCCGTGGCCGGACGCGAGTAGGCGACCACCGTATCGCCCATGTCCAGCAGGTCGGCGGACGTGTCTCCGGTTGCCGTCAGCACCGTCTGTCGCAACTGCAACAGCTTGCGGTACAAGTGCAGCATGGAACCGTTGTCATCGGCCTCGACGTCGGCCGCGAAATCCTTGAACCAGGCCGGCTGCGGCAGGTGCGCGTCGGCGGAATCGCCCTGCTCCGGGCCGAAACCGAACGTGCCGCCGGTGATGAAGTCCGGGCTCCACGAAGCCGGTTCGCCGCAATCGGCAGCCTTCCACGGCATCGGCACACGGCACCCGTCACGACCCTTGTCGGTGAAGTTGCGACGGGTGTTGAACGGCGTCGGATCCTCAAGACGATCCCACGGAATGTTCGCCACTTCGAACAGGCCCAGTTCCTCGCCCTGATACACGTAGGCGGAACCCGGCAGGCCCAGTTCCATCAGCGCGGCTGCGCGGGCGCGACGGGTGCCGAGCTCACGATTCTCGCGGTAGGTCTCTCCGTCACGCAACAGCCAATCGTGCGCCAGCTGGTGGTACGGAGCATCCTTCACCTGCGGCAGACCGAAACGCGACGGACTGCGCGGCACATCGTGGTTGTTCATAACCCACGTCGTGGTGGAACCGTGCGTTTCCTCGGCGGCGCGCAAGCCGTCAGCAATGGCCGTACGGAACTCGTCGGCGAACCAGTTGGCTTCGGCGAACTCGAAATTGAACACCTGGCCGAGCTCGTCGGTGGACGCGTACAGATGCTGCGATTCGGCCTTCACCCACGCCTCGCCGACGGCGAAACGCGGCGGATTGTACTCGTTGAACACCTGACGCCATTCGCGGTAGATGTCGTGCACTTCCGGACGATCCCACAGCGGGCTGAACGCGCCGTCCGCCGGCAGCACATGCTGCACCGCGGCCGGATCCATGTCGGCCAGCGGCACGGAATCGAGGTCCTTGGCCAAGCCGTGCGCCACGTCGATGCGGAAGCCGTCGGTGCCGTGGTCGGACCAGAATCTCAACGTTTTCTTGAATTCCTCGTGCACGTCCGGATTCTTCCAATTCAGATCCGGCTGCTCCTTGGCGAACATGTGCAGGTACCACTGTCCGTCATCGACCTGCTGCCACGCCGGGCCGCCGAACAGCGACTGCCAGTCGTTCGGCGGCAGCTCGCCGTGCTCGCCGCGGCCTTCGCGGAAGATGTAGCGGTCGCGTGCGGCCGAACCTCGGCCGGCGGCGAGCGCCTCGATGAACATCTTGTGCTTGTTGGACGTGTGGTTCGGCACGATGTCGACGATCACCTTGATGCCGGCTTCATGCGCGGCGGCGGCCATCGCGTCGAAATCGGCCATGGTGCCGAGGCGCGGGTCCACGTTGCGGTAGTCGATCACGTCGTAGCCGCCGTCGGCCAGGTCGGACGGGTAGAACGGGCTCAGCCAGATCGCGTCGATGCCGAGATTCTTCAGGTAATCCATTTTCTCGGTGACGCCGGCGATGTCTCCCAACCCGTCGCCGTTCACGTCTTTGAAGCTGCGCGGGTAGATCTGGTAGACGACGGCTTGCTTCCACCAATCGTCACGCATGTTGTTCGCGGTCATTATGCCCCTTTCGTCTGTGCCTGCAACCGTTGTACCGCTGACAACGATAGCATTGCAGGGCGTCTGCTGCGGGGGCGCGCGGGCAATCGCGTTTCCGTTTGCGCAGACCGGCCGGCGGTGCGATCGTTCGTGCCGTCGTTCGCGCTGCGCAAACCATCAGATCGTGTCGCCGACCGCACGACCGACCGCGCCACACAAACCGGTCAGCCGCATCGCCGTTCGTACAGCCGAACGCGCCGCACAAACCGACCGACCACACGATCGACCGCACGGCGCAAACCGGCCAATCGCAAGATGGCGTGCGTCGAGTAGAATCGCAAGAAGATCCGACTTGCATACGTTGCTATACGGATGCCATACGAAAGGCGATTATGAAGTTCCTCTCCCCCGATTCCGGCTTTATGCGCGGCCTGAGCGACGCCGTCGACGCGATCTGGATCAACATTCTGATGCTCGTCACCAGTATTCCGATCATTACGATCGGCGCGGCGCTGACCGCCGGCCACGACGCCACCCGCCGCACGCTGTCCGGCGAAGGCACGGCGACGCGCAACTATTTCGCCGCCTTCCGCTCGAATTTCGCGAAATCGACCGGCTACTGGCTGATTTTCGGCACGACCGGCGCGCTGTGCGTCTACTCGTGGATCGTGCTGCAGATCACGCCGCTGCTGATTCCGAAATTCGCGCTGACGATCGTATGGCTGATCGGTTTCGAATGGGTGTGGGCGTTGCAGGCGCGGTTCGAGAACTCGTTTTGGCGCACGCTCGGCAACGCTTTTGTGTTCGGCGTGAGCAACATCGGGCATACGTTGGCATTGATTGCGATTGACGCGGTGTACGTCGCGCTGCTCGTGGCCAGCTGGTTCTACATGCCGCAGGGCCTGTTCCTGCTGCTCGTGCTCGGCTACGGCACCATGCTGATGCTGCATTCGCCGATTCTCGAGCATGTCTTCCGCAAGTACATCAGCAAGTAATTAGGCACGAAAAAAGGGACTGATTCGCATCAGTCCCTTAAATTTTTCTGGGTGAAAATCAGCCCTTCACCGCGCCGCCTTCGGCCCTGCAATTAAGGACCGCGCTACGCGCGGGCTCAACGTTACCCTCGCGGCATAGCCGCTCGGGCTGGAGCCTGGGAACAGCGCACTGCGCTGTTCCCTAAGGGCTGATCGAAGATCAGCCCTTAACGGCTCCAGCCATAACACCCTTGACGATGTACTTCTGGCAGATCAGGTAGAAGATGATGATCGGGATGATGGCCATGACCAGGCATGCCATCATGGCGCCCATATCCACGGAACCATAACCGCCCTTCAGATACTGCACCGCCACGGAAATGGTCTTGTACTTGCCCAGGTCGAGCGTCAGGTACGGCAGCAGGTAGTCGTTCCAGATCCACATGGCCTGCAGAATAGCCACGGACACAATGGACGGCTTCATGATCGGCACAACGATCTGGAAGAAGATACGCGGCACGGAAGCACCATCGATCATGGCGGATTCTTCCAGCGATTCCGGAATGCCCTTAACCACACCGGTGAAGATGAACACGGCCAGACCAGCGCCGAAGCCCAGATACACGAAGCACAGACCCCACGGGGTGTTGAGCTTGAGCATATCGGCCAGCTTGGAGAGGGTGAACATGACCATCTGGAACGGTACAATCATGTTGAACAGGAACAACGTGTACAGCAGCTTTGCAGCCCAGTTGTTCACGCGGACGATCCACCATGCGCACATCGAAGTGCACACCAGAATCAGCGCCACGGAACCGACAGTGATGAGCAGGGTCCAGCCGAAACTGGCGAAGAAGTTCGTGGTATCGAGGCCACGCGTATAGTTTTCAAGTCCAACGAACGCCTTACCGGTCGGCAGGGAGAACGCGTTACGAGAAATATACGCCTTCTGCTTGAAAGAGTTGATGATCACCAGCACGATCGGGAAGATCCACGCCAGCGAAACCACCGCGAACAGTACGGACCACAGTGCGCCGTGCTTGACTTTTTCTCCGGAGTTCATGCCTCCACCTCCTTGCTCGTGGTGAGCTTGTTCTGGATGAGCGCCACGATGGCCACCAGAATGAAGAACAGCACTGCCTTCGCTTGGCCGACGCCTTCCCAGCCCATACGGCCGTAGAACGTGCGGGTAATGTTCATTGCCAGACCTTCAGACATGTTCGACGGAGCGCCGTTGGTCAATGCAAGGTTCTGATCGTACAGCTTGAAGCCGTTGGTGACGCACAGGAACGAGCATACGGTGATAGACGGCATCATCAGCGGAATGATGATCTTGAACATGGTCTGGGTGCCGTTTGCGCCGTCCACGGAAGCCGCTTCGAGCACGTCGGTCGGCAGCGACTGCATACCAGCGATGTAGATAATCATCATATAGCCGATCTGCTGCCAGCAAACCAAGATGACCAAGCCCCAGAAGCCGTAGGTTGCGCTATACGTCAACGCGCGGCCCCAGTGAGCGAGAATGCCGTTGAGCAGCAGCATCCAGATGTAGCCCAGGATAATGCCACCGATGAGGTTCGGCATGAAGAACACCGAACGGAAGATGGTAGATCCCTTGATGGCCTTGGTAAGCATATATGCGATGGCAAACGCAACCACATTGATCACAACCGTAGTGACAATGGTCAGCGCCGTCGAGAAACCTAACGCATGCAGGAATTCCTTATCCGCAAGTGCCTTCTGATAGTTTTTAAGTCCAATGAATTCCGAGTCAGTCACAGTTGTGAACTTGCAGAAACTCAAATACACACCCATGATGAACGGGATTACAAACCCGATGATAAATGCAGCGAACGTCGGTAGCGCAAACAGAGCCCACCACTTTCGTATCGCTTTGCCGGCCATGCTGATCATAGCTTGCCTGCTTTCTTTCCTCTCCATTCCAACACCGCAGCAACGCGGCATGGAAAACCAACTGCCCCAAATCGGCGAATCACTGCATTGTTTTTCGCCTTTTTAGTTTTTACAGTTGTTATAATAAACAGCGCGACGCGAAATGTCAAACGTTGTCATTTTTACATGTCATAAATCATATATTCTGCATCGTTGTCATAGTATTGACAGCCTGAAAGCATTGTAAATATCAGCCCCCGCAACAACTGTGGCACAAATGAAAACGTTTGTAATCCAACTTTTGCAAGAGTGTTTCAATACAGTATGCTGAATATTCAGTAGTTCTACTATACAAGGGGTCACCATGAAAAGCAGCATTCAAGACGTGGCACAACTTGCGCACGTCTCCATTTCAACGGTTTCTCGCTCCTTCACACGTCCCGACCTTGTGTCGAAAGCCACGCGTGACAAAGTCATGAAAGCTGCCGACGAATTAAATTTTTCCATCTCGCGCTCCGCTGCAGCACTCAAAACCGGCCGCGCGCTACGAATCGCGGTGCTGATTTCCGGGCGACTCAATCTGTGGTTCAGTTCGTCCATCATGGAAGGACTGAACGAATCCTTCCATGATGAAGGCTACGACATCTCGATCTATCAGATGTCCAGCGCCGAGGAACGCCGCGCGTTCTTCGACATGCTGCCGGTACGCCGCAATGTCGACGCCGTAATCGTCATTTCCTTCGACATCGACAGCAACGAAATCAGGCAACTCAGGTCAGTCGATGTGCCAATCATCGGCATCAATTCGAGCTTGCCGGAAGAGCGCGGCTTCAACGCCGCCGTGCGCATCGATGACAAGCAGGGATCCGAATTGGCCGCACGCCACTTGATAACGCTTGGCCATCGCGATATCGCTTACATCCGTACCGACCGTGAAGTGACGCTGCACTTCAGCGTGCAGGGCCGTTTCGATTCGTTCATGACGTGCTGCAAGTCCAATGGCGTCGAACCGCGCGTGTTCGTTACCGACGAAGGCAAGAACAACGTCAGCAAAGTCGTCACGCAGCTGCTCAGCTCGGACCACATGCCCACGGCGATTGCCTGTCAGGAAGACGGCATCGCAATTCCGCTACTGTTCCAGCTGGAACGCAACGGTTTCACAATACCGAACGACATCTCCATCATTGGCTACGACGACAGCACCTACGCTCGCGATCTCGGTTTGACCACCATCCGTCAGACACCGGTCGAGATGGCACACGAGGCGGCCCGTATGACGCTTGCCCTGATTGACAAGCAGCCGCTTGACGAGCCGTTCAAGACGTTTCCCGCACAGCTAATCGTCCGATCGACCACCGCCAGACTGCGTCACTGACGTTTGCCGCACATTGCGCACACGGCAAACGTACGAAACACAGAAAGGCCGTCATCGCAGAACATTGCGATGACGGCCTTCCGTTGTCTCCACAACCGGCTGGGGCGAAGAGAGGAAAGGAAAAATCCTCGACCTCAGCTAGCTTATTCAGTTATTGAATTGCGATTTGCAACTCATGGTGCAACACAATCTCAGTGAGATGCGTCGTACTCAGTCTTCCAACCGTCAACAAACGCGGTCTTGACGGCATCCCAGTCACCGGTACCCTGAGCGTATTCGAGGAGGGCGGAACCAAGCTTGTTCTTCCACTCTTCGGACGGCATCATGGTGAAGTTCCAAGAGACTGCAGTCTTGCCGGAGTTCTGATCTTCAACAGCGGCCTGCACCAGCGGATTGTCGGACTTGACGTCGCTGAAGGACTTGAACGGGGTGGTGAAGCCCATGTCGCTGGACAGAGACTTGATGCCAGTCTTGCTGGTGACGACCCACTTCAGGAAGTCCTTGGTGGCCTTCTTATCCGCGTCGGAAGCCTTGGAGTTAATGCACCAGTAGTTCTCGGAACCGGTGGCCAGACCCTGGTTCTTCTCGCCCTTGACGCCGGTGTAGATCGGGATCATGCCGACGGACTCGGCCTTCATGCCAGCCTTCTGCAGATCGGTCCATGCCCAAGTGCCGTTCTGATAGAACACAGCCTCGCCGAGGGAGAACTCGGAGGTAGAATCATCACCGGTCTTGGAGCTCAGCTGGGTCGGCTCGGTGGTGGAGTCCTTCAGATACAAATCGAAGATGTTCTTATATTCCGGCAGATAGGTGCCCTTGATGGTCTCCGGCTGCTTGGTGACGTTGTCATCCTTGAACTCATAGTAAAGCGGCAGGTTAGCCAAATGGGTCTTGAAACGCCAGTCGGAGCTGGAATCGAAACCGGCGGAGGTGAACGCGCCCTTGACACCAAGCTGGTCCTTCTTAGCCTGGATGTCATCGGCCACGGCCTTCAAGGTATCGAAGTTGTCGATGTCATCGACGCTCTTGATCTTGGCGCCGTCAGTGGCAATGTACTTGGCCAGCAGATCCTTGTTGTAGATCAGGCCATAAGTCTCCATGGCATACGGAACACCGACGACCTTATCCCCATCCTTGAGGGCGACATCCTTGTTGATAAGCTGCTTGTACGGCTCAGTATCGGACATGTCTTCGGTGTAGGACGACCAGTTCTGGTAGCCGACAGGGCCGTTGACCTGGAACAAGGTCGGAGCCTCGGACTTGGCGATCTCGGACTTCAAAGTCTGTTCGTATGTACCGGAAGCAGCGGTCTGGACCTTGACCTCGACACCGGTTTCCTTGGTGTAATCCTTGGCCAGCTTCTTCCATTCGTCGCTGGATTCCGGCTTGAAGTTAAGGAAGTACACCTTGCCCTTGCCGTTATCGGAACTTGAGCTAGAACCACCGCAAGCAGCCAACGTGCCAACAGACATTGCCGCGATAGCGACCATTCCAACTGCTGCCTTAATAGTACGATTCATCATCGAACCTTTCTCTTCCATTCCTGTTCCCAGCTTCTCGTTGGGAAACAATTTGCGGTATCGCGTCATCACGATTCCTAACAACCACTATTATGCCGCATTCCCCCGATTTTTGCAAACGTAGGCAAAATGAATTCAAAAGTCAGACGTCATACCATCGAAAGAAATCCCGAAAATCATTTATTTTCAATACTTTTAGAGAGCATACTTTTATGCAAGCGTTTGCGACACGCCGCAGCAAAGTGGCAAGTCATGCATGCAATAAAGAGGCGGTTCCAAGGAGGGACCGCCATAATATTCAGCGATATCAAACAGTTCCGTTCAATAATTCAGCAATTCCAATGTTCGATAACATTGTCACCTTTATATTGGCTTAATACACAATAATGCGCAGTGTCCAATCGCAGCAACCGCGCGAAATGCGGATCAACACCGAGCCATTGCGACGTCAAGATACGAAGAACGTGCGCATGCGCCACCAGCAGCACATCGTTTCCAGCGTCGAGCAACGGTTTGACCGTGGCGATCGCCTCACGTGTGCGCGCCGCAGCTTCCTCCACCGTCTCACCCGGACCGTTGTGCACGGGCACCTGCTCGCCGTTCGGCAAAGTTTCAATCCAATCGCCTTCCAACGATTCGGGAAGTGCCTGCGGACCGTCGCGCCACACATCCCAAGCGAAACCGCCCACCGCACTCACTTCCTGGCGCGTACGCCCTTCGGCACGGCCGTAATCCCATTCCGCGATTTCAGGGAGCACATCGAAATCGCCATATCCGGCCAGCTGCGCCGTCTGCTGGGCTCTGCGCAACGGACTGGCGAACATGCACCCCTGCGCGAAACCCTGGGGAAACGCCTCACGCAACCGTTCGCCGGCGGCACGAGCCTGATCGCAGCCAATGTCAGTCAACGGAATATTGGTGCGGCCGGTGTGCTGTCCGGATTCGCTCCACACGGTCTGCCCGTGACGCAGCAGCACCAAGCGGCCAGGGGTGATTACGGAAGCGGCATTGCCTCCCAGTTGAGTTTCAGTCATGTCTCTACTCTAGCCGACGCAAGCTGCGTTTTCATCCCATTCCGCCACGTGTCCCGCACATATTCCGGCATGTTTTCCGACGCGTTACACTGGTTTCATGAGTGAAATGCCGAATATGGAATCCAGTGCGGACCGCGTGGTGGCGGCCCTGCACACCGTCGACGAGAAGGTGAATGCGATGCGCGACCAGAGACTGAACGATCCCGATTCATTTGGCGATAAGATTTTCAAGTCCGTCGTGCCCACGTTGGCCGGACTGGTGCTCGGCAAGGCGTTCGAGATGGTGTGGAAGAAGAGCGTCGGCCGCAAGGCCGTCCGTGCCGACGGTACCAAGAACGAAGCTGCGGAAGCGGCGCTCGGCATCGTATTCGCCGTGGTTTCCGCCGGTTTCGGCGCGCTCGTATCGCAACTGTCCGGTCGCGGGTCGAAGGCGATTGTGGACAGGCGGCACGCACGGCAGGCGCAGGGCAAGTAAATACGTCGCAAATATCGCAAAGCAGTCTCAAGTAGATATGTTCTCACAGGGAGACGGATTTAGCCCGATTCCCTTGCAAAATCGCGCCGCGCGGACAACAATGGCGGTATGAGCAACATTCTTCATAACGCAACCGTCGACACTCTGCTGGAGCGTCGTTCCATCCGCAAATTCAAGCCGAAGCCGCTGCCGGACGACGTCGTCGAAACGTTGGAGACCGTGGCGCAGCATGCGGCGAGCAGCCAGTTCCTGAACGACTGGTCCGCCATCCGCGTCACCGAGCCAGCCGCCAAGAAGCGTCTTGCCGAAATCGGCGGGCAGCCGTATATCGCGACCGCGCCGCTGCTGTACGTGTTCGTGCTGGACGAGCATCGCAATGCCGCGATCGCCGCGCGCAAGGGCGTGGAAGTGGCGTCCGACGCGTTCACGCTCAATGGCAGCTATCGTTTCACGCAGGCGCAGAACGACGCGGTTCTGGCACTGCACGCGATGGAGACGGCCGCGTACTCGCTCGGCTTGGGTTGCGTGATTCTCGGCTCGCTGCTCAACGATGTTCCCGCGCTGATCGACCTGCTGAATCTGCCCGAATACACGTACCCGGTGCTGGGCATTGCAATCGGCAAGCCCGATCAGGAGCCGGCCATCAAGCCGCGTATGCCGCGTTCCATGCAGTTCTTCGAGAACGAGTATCCAAGTAGCGATGAGAAGCTGCTGTCCGGCTTGGATTCGTTCGACGTCGAAGTGCACAAGTATTACGATTTGCGTGATACTGAACGGCCGGTGGACGCGTTCAGCGACCAGATTGCGGCAAATGCGATCGACGAGGGCGTGAACGCCAAGGCCGTTGCCGTGCAGGCGAAGCGACAGGGCTTCCGTTTGGAGCGGTAGATACATGGCAGCGCTCGTATCATTGATACGAAGCTGATACAACACAAGGCCCGGTGGATTGCAATGAATCCGCCGGGCCTTGGTTTATATGTTGCCTTGTTCTCGGTATTGTCCTGTTATGCCCTGCTATTGCTCTGCTATTACCTTCTGCGGGGCTTGTAGCCCTTCTTGCGGGAATGTGGCTTGAGCTGCTGGTTAAGCGGAACATGCATGTAGCTGGATTGTGGATCGCGATGCGTGAGATGCCAAGTACCGCAGAAATCGCAACGGTATACCCAAAGCTCAGTGCCGCGTTCGCGCCAACTCTGGTCGGCGGCCTGCTGAGCCGTTGCCTTGTCGTGATACATGATCTTGTTCGACTCGGTGCAACGTTTGGGTACGAAGTAATGCATAGTTGCCCAGTCTATAAACCCATTGCGATAAAACGCTTGCGCCCTACTTGTGTTCAGGGATAAAAAAATGGGGTTCCCGGAGCAGAATGCTCGACGGGAACCCCCAACGTTTGAAGCGGCGGCGTGCTACTCTCCCACACCCTCTCGAGTGCAGTACCATCGCCGCGCCTGGCCTTAGCTACCGGGTTCGGAATGGGACCGGGCGTCTCACCAGGGCTATGACCACCGCAAAACCGCGATCACGGAACGACAGCCAAAACATGGCGGCCATTCCGGCCATTCAATTATCACGTGGCGGTTCGGGAACCGGCTAGCGGACGCGAGGCAAAGCCTACCGTTGTATCGTTCAGTGACCATCCCAACGCATATTGCCGTCCAGGACGATCCAGCACAGGAAAGACGCGGAACCAACCCTCCACAAGAGGATCGGAATTGTTGTGTCGCCGTCGCCCGTTAGTACCGGTCGGCTCCACCCCTCACGGGGCTTCCACCTCCGGCCTATCAAACACGTGTTCAACATGCGGGCTACAGGATCTCGAAGATCCATGGAATCCTAATCTTGGAGCAGGCTTCCCGCTTAGATGCTTTCAGCGGTTATCC
>CEAZ01030298.1_pt1 | contig 85175 bp, 63 predicted proteins | sample 557361 | NCBI WGS metagenome assembly CEAZ01 (sample SAMEA3182074, study PRJEB8094) | gut metagenome | biome: human; feature: gut; material: Stool; isolation source: human stools | place: Canada | collected 2012-02-22 | reverse complement strand
ATCGATGTACCGGGGCGTGCGCCCGCCGGTCCCGTGCGATCGCGCCTGCGGGCGTCGAGCGTTTTGATGGGCTGGGGCATGGAAGATTCGCTTGAGCGCGCGGACGCCATGCGCTCGCGCGGGTGGGGCGCCGCGACTCGTCGCACGACGTACGCGCGGTATCGGCTGGCGTGCGGCGACGCTGCCGCGCTGGTTGGACTTGCGGCGTTTGGTGTGGCCACGGCGGCAGTGGCGTGGATCGCGACGACGCAGTATTCGTTTTACCCGCAGCTTTCGGTGCCCGCGCCGTGGCTGGGCTATGTCGTGTATGCTGCCTGGATGGTGCTGCCCTGCGTGTTGCATGCAATCGATGAGAAGAGGTTTGGCTGATGGCTCGGTTGGACGGGAGCATGATGGCGGGCGCGGTGTGCGGCCCGGATGTGCCAGCGATTGAGGTGCGGGGCCTGAGCTTTGCCTACCCCGGGGCTGATGCTGCGGTGCTCGAGGGGCTCGACTGGTCTGTTCCCCAAGGCGCATTTGCGCTGCTTGTTGGCGGCACCGGATCGGGTAAGTCGACGCTGCTGTCGCTGCTCAAGCCCGAGATCGCTCCGGCGGGCGAGCGCACTGGCGATGCGCGCGTGCTGGGCGAGAACGTTGCCGACATGGACGTGCGCGCGTCTGCGGAGCGCGTGGGCTATGTGTTCCAGGACCCCGAGAACCAGATTGTGTGCGAGACCGTGTGGCACGAGATGGCGTTTGGCCTAGAGAATCTGGGTGTGTCGCGTGACGAGATGCGCCGCCGTGTTGCCGAGACCAGCTATTTCTTTGGTCTGGAGGACTGGCTTCATCGTGATACCGATACGCTTTCGGGTGGCCGCAAGCAGCTGCTGACGCTTGCCGCCGTCCTGGCGCTGCGTCCGCGTGTGCTGCTACTCGACGAGCCCACGTCTCAGCTTGATCCCGTTGCCGAGAAGAATTTTCTGCACGCGCTGTTTCGCGTGAACCGTGAGCTTGGCTGCACGGTTGTTGTGGCTACGCATCAACCGCGACCGATGCTCGAGTATGCGACGTGTGCGTACCGGATTGAGGGCGGTCGCGTGCGCGAGGTGGCGGATATGGCTTCTTTGGGATGCCGAGAATCGCTGTTTTCCGATGACATGTTGGGGTGGGGTGCCATCCGATGTGCAAAAAACGGAGTATTCAGCAGGCGTGAGGACAATTTGGGCTCTCTGGAGCCGCCCGGGGACGTATCGAGCGCGAAAAAAAGTTTGGAATTGGGCAAATCGTCCGAATTTGTGGCGCAAACGTCGCTCGAGAACGGCTCGGAAGCCTTCTCGCGCACGGATGGAGGCAAAATACTCCAAAAAATGCACGGCGGGTCGGCTACCGCCCTGTCGGAAGGCTGGTTTCGCTACGATCGCGCGGGCGGTTGGGTGCTGCGTGGGCTCGATGTGACGTTTTCATCCGGCGCGGTGCATGCGGTCGTGGGCGGAAACGGCTGCGGCAAGTCGACGATGCTCTCGGTGCTGGCCAAGACGGCTAAGCTGCAGCGTGGCCGCATGGTGCGTGGGATGGCTTCGGCGGCGCTGCTGCCACAGAATCCCAAGGCATTGCTGGTCGCCGAAACGGTGCGCGACGAGCTGATGGAATGGGCTTCGGCCTGCGGATACGACGAGGCCGCAGCACAGGAGCAGGCAGCGCGCCTGGGCCTGGCGGGCTTGGAGGTGCGTCACCCGTACGATCTTTCGGGCGGTCAGCGTCAGCTGCTTGCGTTGGCAAAGCTGCTGTTGATTGGTCCGGAGCTGCTGCTGCTTGATGAGCCCACCAAGGGCCTTGATCTGGCAAGTCGCTGCATTATCGCCCGAGCCCTGCGCGAGCATGCGCAGGGCGGCGGCACTGTCGTCATTGCCACGCACGACTTAGACTTTGCCGAGCAAGTGTCCGACGACGTCGCCATGATGTTCGACGGCGAGATCGCCTGCATGGAGCCTCCGGCAGATTTCTTTGCCGACAACGTGTTCTACAGGGCGTGATGGGATGACGGATCATCGCGCCGCGCGCCTACTCACAAAAATGGAGATTCCGCTGCTCCTGGCGGTGCCGGCAGTGATGACTACGGCGTTGCTGGCGGGCATTGAGCAGGCGGCGCTTGCCATGCTGGTTGTAGTGGCGCTGGTGCTTGCGCTGTTCTTTGCGGGCTACGAGGCGTCGCGACCGGGCCTGCGCCAGATCATGCCCACGTTGGTGCTGGCGGCGCTGGCCGCGGCGGGGCGCATCTTGTTCGGCCCCATTCCCGATTTTAAGCCCGTGAGCGCCATCGCCATTATCGCGGGGGCCACGTTGGGTCGACGCAACGGCTTCATGGTCGGTGCGCTGGCGGCGCTGACCAGCAATTTCTTTTTTGGACAGGGCATGTGGACGCCATGGCAGATGTACGCCTGGGGCCTGGTTGGCTATATCGGTGGCGCGCTGGCGCATGCGGGTGCGTTCGACCGTGCGGATGGAACCGTGCGCATGCCGGCGCTGATAGCGTACGGCTTTGCCTCGGGCTTGCTGTATGGCGTTGTGATCAACGCCTACGACGTCATCGGTTTTGTGCAGCCGCTCACCTGGGCAGGAGCTGTAGCGCGTCTTGCTACGGCGGTACCGTTCGATATCACGCACGGACTCGCGACCTGCGTGTTTTTGGCCGCGCTCTACAAATCTTGGTGCCGACGGATTGATCGCGTCGTTGTGAAATACGGACTATAGGGCACCCGCGTCTTTCGCAAACTTGCGGTGGAATAGTTCTCGTTTTTGGCTATTTGAGGACCAAACGGGAACTATTTCACCGCAACTTATAGGGGGAGAGGAGTCACATGATCTGTTTTACTCTGTCCCCCAGGAATTACTTGGGGTTAGAGCTCCAAGGCGAGGGTGACGGGGCAGTGGTCGCTGCCGAAGATGTCGCCGCGGATGCCGGTGTCGCGTACGTTGCCGGCGATTGCGTCGCTTACCAGGAAGTAGTCGATGCGCCAGCCTGCGTTGTTCTTGCGGGCATTAAAGCGGTAGCTCCACCAGCTGTAGACGCCCTCGACGTCCGGATTGGCCGCGCGCCAGGTGTCGGTAAAACCGGCGTCGAGCAGCTCGGTAAACTTGCCGCGCTCCTCATCCGAAAAGCCTGCGTTACCGCGGTTGGACTTGGGGTTCTTAAGGTCGATCTCCTCGTGAGCCACGTTAAAGTCGCCGCAGGTTACGACGGGCTTGCCGGCATCGCGCTCAAGCGCGCTCAAAAAGCCGCGATAGGCATCGTCCCAGGCCATGCGTACATCGATGCGCGCGAGCTCGTTTTGGGCGTTGGGCGTATAGACGTCGACAAACCAAAACTTGTCGAACTCGAGCGCGCAGGCGCGGCCCTCGGTTGCGGCTTGGGCGACGAGCTCGGCCGCCTCGCCCTCGCCGGCGTAGGGCAGCAGCGCGTCGGCGCGCAGCACGCGCTGCGGCTCCTGGCGGCTAAAGACCGCGGTGCCCGCGTAGCCCTTGCGCTGGGCGTAGCTCCAGGTTTGGTGATAGCCGGGCAGATCGATATCGACCTGGCCCTCCTGCAGCTTGGTCTCTTGCAGCGCCAGGATATCGACATTGAGCTCCTGTGCGATCTGGATAAAGCTCGGGTCTTTTTTGAGCACGGCGCGCAGGCCGTTGACGTTCCACGAGGCGAACGTGTAAGTCTGAGACATGGTGTCCTTTCGACGGGGTTGGCAGGCTTAAGATTAGCGCAACAGGGGCGGGGCGGAGTCCGCGAGCGATAGCGCGATCGCCGCCGTCCCGGAGACACGGACGGAGGACATATATGACGCAGGCAATATCGGACCCCAAACAGGCCTCCGCCGCGCTGGCGGAACTGTTCGAAACCCATAGCCACGTGGTCTTCTTTGGCGGCGCGGGCGTTTCCACGGCAAGCGGCATTCCCGATTTCCGCAGCGTGGACGGTCTGTATCACCAGCGGTTTTCCTATCCGCCCGAGACTATGCTCTCGCACAGCTTCTACGAGGCGCATCCGGCGGAGTTTTTCGACTTCTACCGGACCAAGATGATCGCGCTGGGCGCCAAGCCCAACCACTGCCACGCCAAGCTGGCGGAGCTGGAGCGCGCCGGCAAGCTTGCCGCCGTGGTGACTCAAAACATCGATGGCCTGCATCAGGCGGCTGGTTCACGGCACGTGTTTGAGCTGCATGGCTCGGTCCACCGCAATATCTGCCAGACGTGCGGCGCGGTCTACAGCGCCGAATGGATTTGCGCGCGCGAGCACGAGGATGCCGCGGGCGTGCCCGTGTGCCCTACGTGCGGCGGTCGCATCAAGCCCGATGTGGTCCTCTACGAAGAACCGCTCGATGAGCGTGTGCTTACCGGCGCCGTTGCTGCCATCGCCGCATCCGACGCCCTTGTCGTGGGCGGGACCTCGCTCGTGGTGTATCCGGCGGCGGGCCTCACGCGTTACTTTACTGGCGATGCGCTGGCCATTTGCAATTTGGCACCCACCGATCAGGATGCAAATGCCGACCTGCTGATTTCTTGCGACATCGCGGCCGCGTTTGCATTCTAGCCCGCGCGCGCGGATACAATAGAAAGACTGATTGCAAAGCGACCCCGCCGCCTGTGCCCGAGCGCGGCGACGTGGGCATTTTAGGAGGATGTTCATGGCGAACGACAGCAAGACATGGCGGTGCGGAAAGTACGAGCTCAGCTTTGACCGTCCGCGTATCATGGGCGTCCTCAACGTGACGCCCGATTCGATGAGCGACGGCGGTGAGCACTTTGACCAGGATGCCGCTATCGAGTACGGCCTGGCGATGCTCGATGCCGGCGCCGACATCATCGACGTGGGCGGCGAGTCCACGCGTCCTGGCTTTACCCCGGTCAACCCCGACGAGGAGGCGCGTCGCGTGCTGCCCGTCGTGCGCGCGCTCGCCAAAGAGGGCGCCATCGTCTCGATCGATACGCGTCATGTGGCGGTTGCCAAGGCGGCAGTGCGCTGCGGTGCTTCGATTGTCAACGACGTGACGGGCTTCACCGATCCCAAGATGGTTGAGTTCGTTAAGACAAGCACCTGCGGCGTTATCGTAATGCACGCCGGCGAGGTCGCCGCACCCGCACGCACGCACGCGACGGTGCAGCTCGATACCTCGGCTGCGGCGTTTGTTGCCGAGAAGGCACGCGAAGCGGCTGTCGAGGCCGCGCGCGAGGCCGAGAAGCCGGCCCGTCGCCGTCGCGGCAAGTTGCTGGGCGAGCCCAAGGTTGAAGCCAAGCTTCCGGGCGGTGTGGTACAGCCCTCGCTGCCGCTTGGCGAATCGGAGCCCGCGCCCGAGTCCGAGTCAGAGAAGCCGGCTGCCGAGCAGGCTGCCCCTGCCGCCGCTGCGCCCGAGACCGTGCCCGCAGCTGCCGAAGCCGCACCAGAGCCCAGCGATCACCTGGCCGCCATGATGCGCCGCAGTGCCCGCCGTGAGGAAGCCTATGTGCCCACTTCGCAGCTCCGCCGCTTTACCCTGCCCGATTCTGCACCCATCATGCGCCGCGTCATGGGCTTTCTGTCCGATCAGGCCCGCACGCTCATCCATGCCGGCGTGTCGCGCGACCGTATCTGCATCGATCCCGGCTCGGGCTTTGGCAAGACGGCCAACGAAGACATCGTCATCCAGCGCGAGACCGCCAAGATGGCGTCGCTGGGCTATCCGCTCATGTGCGCCGTGTCGCGCAAGCGCTTTGTGGGCGCCGTCTCGGGCGTGACCCAGGCCGCCGCGCGCGATGCCGCCACGTTTGGTGTGTGCCTGGGCGCCATCCAGGCCGGCGCCAACATCGTGCGCGTGCACGACGTCGCTGGCTTTGCGCAGTTCCTGAACGGTTACTGGGCTGTCGCCGAGCCGCAACCGCGCCGTGCGTTTGTGGCTGTGGGTTCCAACCTGGGGCATCGTTGCGACAACATCCGCGCCGCGCGCAACATGATTGCCGAGATTCCGCTTACCTGTGTGTCCAACTGCTCGCGCATCTACGAGAGCGAGCCGGCTTACGAGACGCGCCAGGACACGTTTGCCAACGCCATCATCGAGATCAAGACCGAGCTGGCGCCGTTGGTGCTGCTCGATGAGCTCATGAAGATTGAGGCCGAGCTGGGCCGTGACCGCTCCAAAAAGGCCAAGGCAAACGGCCCGCGCACCATCGACTTGGACCTGCTGTGGATGGACGGCGAGACCCACGGCGGCAAGAAGCTGCGCCTGCCGCATCCGCTGATCGGCGAGCGAGACTTTGTGCTGGTGCCGCTCGAGGACCTGATGCACGACCCGGCGCGGTTCTTCCGCTACAACGGCGTCGAGGTCAAGGAGCCCGAGGATCGCGTGGGCCATATCGTGGGCGAATTGGGGCGTATGTAGATGATCGAGATGAATACTGTTGCCGCCGGTACCGAGCTCGACGCGGCGCGTGACGCGGGCCGCGAGGGCGTGTCCGCGGGCTGGTGCGCGTGGAGCGCGGGCGATGCTTCGCTGACGTTTTCGCTGGTTGTGCGTCCGGATGTGAACATGCATGCCTTCCACGGCCTGCCGTTTGTGGCGGCGATGGGCATGATGGACGCGTTTGCGGGCACGGTCGCAACGCCGGGTCTGGGGCTTGCCGGCAAAGTGGGCATCCAGTGGCCGAGTGACATCGTGTGCGGCGCGCCTGCGTTTGAGACGTCGCTCGCGCGTGTTGCCGTGAACGGCGGTGCCGGTGCCGCGGGCATGTTTGCCGCGGTGACGGTTGATATTGAACGTGCGGCGTTGGGTGAGCTTGGCGTGGATATGGCAGATGAGGCGCTGATCGAGACATTGGCCGCCGCCGTGCTGGTCCGCGTGGACACCTGGGCGGTTGCCGCCAGCACACCACAGGGCGCTGCCGGCCCGCTGGCTCCGGTGCTGGGCGAGTACTTCGACATGGTGCCGCTGCTGGGCCGCCAGGTTGCGGCGGTGTCGCCTAACGGCCTGCCGCTCGCGGTGGGCGTGTTCGCGGGCCTGGACATCTGGGGTCGCGCGACCATCAAGACCGATGCCGGCGAGCAAGAGTTTCCGCCCGAGGCCGTACGGATTCGCGGGCTGTAACGAGAGATGTCCGCGCTCAAAGATAGCGATGACAGCAAGACCCTCCTCGGCCTGTGCCGGGGAGGGCTTTCGTGTGACTGCGGGGCGACATCTTAATCCTATTCCTCAAAATTGAATTATTTTCAGTTTTGAGGAATAGAATTAAGCCAGCTCGGTCTTTTGCGAGGTATATTCGTTACAGAGCCTATTCCTCAAAACTGAAAATTTTTCGTTTTTGAGGAATAGCGATAAAAGACCGCGAGGAGGCCGCCAATGAAACTCATCAATAGAGCATCGTATATGGACACATTGACGAGCCTTATTGGCGTGCCGGATATCAAGGTCATAACGGGCATTCGCCGTAGCGGTAAGTCAAAATTGCTCGAGGCTCTCCGCGATTACGTGGAGGCAAATCTATCCAATCCGAATGTCATTCATATCAATTACAACCTTGACGAGTTCGAGGGCCTGCTCGAATATCATGCCCTGCTCGCCTATGTAAAAGAGCATCGAGTGTCCGGCAAGCAAAACTTCCTGCTTATCGATGAAGTTCAGATGTGCGACGGTTTTGAACGTGCGATCAACAGCCTCCATGCATCCGAGCAGTACGACATTTTCATTACCGGATCGAACGCCTTTTTGCTGTCGAGCGACCTGTCGACGCTCTTTACGGGGCGTACGTTCGAGATCGAGGTTTTTCCATTCTCGTTTGAGGAGTATCGTCTCTATGGCGACGACGGTGAGGTCGACCGCGACTTCGATGAGTACGCGAGAACCGGCGGTATGTCTGGTTCTTACCCTTATCCACTGCAGGGGCAGCGCTATCAATATCTCTCCAGCGTCTTTAAGACGCTCATTGTGAGAGATATCGTGCAGCGGCATAACGTGAGAAACGAATCGGCGCTGCTGCGCATTGCCGATTACATGATGGACAACGTCTCCAACATAACGTCGGCACGCAACATTACGGATGTTTTGAACGTGGATGGGCTAAAGATAACGAACAAGACGGTCGGTGCGTACATGGGGTACCTGTGCGATGCGTTTGCCTTCTATAAAGTTCGTCGATATGACATTCGCGGCAAGAAATACCTTAAGAGCGGCGAGAAGTATTACCTGGCAGACCATGCGTTTAAATATGCGCTTCTTGGTACACGCGATATGGACTGGGGACGCGTGTACGAGAACATGGTGGCCATCGAGCTGCTGCGCCGCGGATATGAGGTATACGTCGGTGTGCTCTATAAAAAGGAAATAGACTTTGTGGCAATCAAGCGAAGCGAGAAGCTCTACATTCAGGTGAGCGACGACATCAGCTCGGATAAGACATTTGAACGCGAGATTTCACCACTGCTGAGCATTGGTGACGCGTACCCCAAGATGATTCTCGCCCGCACGCATCACGAGACAACGGATCGCGATGGAGTGCAGATCGTGGACCTGGCGAGGTGGCTGTGCGGCGAGGCGTAGCAGAAAGCCTATTCCTCAAAACTGAAAAATATTCGATTTTGAGGAATAGGGCCGATACGTTGCCTGGTTCGCCGCTCGCGCTCGTGCTCGACTTAAGCCCCTGTCCTACGCCAGTTTCTGCATGCGGCGGTAGATTTCGCAGATGCCTTTGATGGTGAGTTGACCGTCGACCACGTCGAAGGCATCGGTCGAACCGGCGACAATGCTGGCGAGGCCGCCCGTGGCGATAACGGTGGCGTCCTTGCGCCCCAGTTCGTGCTTCATGCGCGCGACCAGGCCCTCGGCCATGGCGGCGGCGCCCGTTACGGCGCCGACCTTGATGCACTCCTCGGTATCGCGGCCGATGGTGTGCTCCGGCGCCTCGAGCGGAACGCTGGCGAGCTTGGCGGCGCGGGCGGCAAGCGCGTCCATGGAGATGCGGATACCCGGTGCGATCGCTCCGCCAATGTAATAGCCGTCCTCGTCGATGACATCGATATTGGTTGCGGTGCCAAAGTCCACCACGATCGCCGGCGCGCCGTAGAAGGTCTCAGCCGCGACGGCGTTGGCGATGCGGTCGGCACCCACGGCCTGGGGGCGTGCCGCCCGTAGCTTGGTCACGGCCGCCGTCTGCGGGCCAATGACGATGGCGTCCGCGGCGATGCGGTCGGCCACGGCGCGCCACTCGCGCGAGAGCTGCGGCACCACGCCGGCAAAGGCAATCGCGTCGACCGCGCCGAGCGAGAGGTCGTACATCTTAAAGAAGCCCATCAAGCGCACGTGGATCTCGTCGGCGGTATAGGAGCGGTCGGTGGGCATACGCCACGACTGCACCAGCTCGTCTCCGTCAAACAGGCCCATGGCCGTCTGCGTGTTTCCCATATCGATAGCGAGCAGCATGTCTACTCCCGGTGTTGGCATAAAAGGACGCGCACCATTGTATACGCGCCGTCGACGGCGCTCGGCTGTGATCCGTTCACGGTGATATTGGCTGGGGGTTTAAATATGAAGGAATTATGCTCTACGAGATTTTCCTTGCCGTGTGCCGAACTCCCACGTAATATTCTTTCTTGCGCACATGAGGCGCCCAGACATTGCGGGGTGGAGCAGTCTGGTAGCTCGCCGGGCTCATAACCCGGAGGTCGTAGGTTCAAATCCTGCCCCCGCGACCAAGAACTTGCAGCTCGGAAGCTTAATTGCTTTCGGGCTTTTTCTTTTTCGACTAACTCTGCGGGTGAATTGCGGGTGAATCCTGAGTCAATTTATTATGTGAAGCAGATAAACCATTGATAATCGCGGGCCGGTCGGCTTGACTTATCGACCGATAAACTCCAATTGGGAGGAGTTCCGGCGGTCCTTAGCTAATAATAGTGACGTCTGAATAACAACAAAGGAGTCGCTATGTGAAGACCGTCTACGATGCCCTTGATCCTATCGTCAATGGGTCGGCAACGACCAAGGAGAAGGGCGACAAGTACGAGGCGGCCTGCCCGAGACCCTCGAGGAGGCCCTTGGCTTGACGGTCTTCGTCGAGTACGAGTCGGGCGGCGACGGCGGCGCGTTCGAGGTGGGGACCGCGCCGGCCGGAACGGCCGAGCTCGAGCGACTCATCGCCGCCGCAAGGTCCGAGGCCGACGCGTTGGCCCGAGCCGGCGGATGGGCGGCCGTCCGGGTCAGGTTCGGAGATGCTGAGACCGTCGACTGCGAGGCGGGCCGGACGGTCTGTTGATGTTCACTAAGAAGTGGTCCGAGTGATCACTGGGAAATGAGCACCGTGAGCACGAAAAATTGAGCAGTTTAAGCAAGAGGGCCGCGCCCCGGGGACCGGGGGCGCGGCCCTCGCCGTATGGTTTTCCCGGGCGGTTACTTTGGCGAGCCCGCCCGGGAAGGATGGAGGAGATGACCGTGCCCCTGGACACAGTGAATGATATACGGTCGATGGATGCCGCCGGGCGCCCGAGGTCCGAGATCGCCCGAGTGCTCCACGTGAGCCGGAACACCGTGGCGAAGCACGCCGACATGGAGGACATGTCGCCCGCCGCGCCTATGCCCCAGAGGAGGGGCAGGCCCGCGCTCGAGGGCAACGAGGAATGGATCGCGGGCGTTCTCGAGGCCGACCTCGGGGCCCCGAGGAAGCAGCGCCACACCGCCAGGCGGATCTACGACAGGCTCGTCGCCGAGCGCGACTACGGCGGCTCGTACTCCACCGTGCAGAGGTTCGTCCGCGAGCTCAGGCTTGCCCGGGCGGCGGCGGGCGGAGAGGGGTACCTCGAGCTCGAGTGGGCGCCCGGCACCTGCCAGGTCGATTTCGGGAACTTCCGCGCCGCGGTCGGCGGGAGGACCCTCGACCTCAAGCTGCTGGTCGCGACGCTTCCGCACTCGAACGACCGGCAGTGCGTCGCCCTCATGTCGCAGAGGTCGGAGTGCCTGTGCGCCGGGCTGCTCGAGATCTTCCGCCGCTGGGGCCGCGCCCCGGCGGCGATGGTGCTCGACAACGCCACCGAGGCGGGCAGGATGGTGCGCGGCGAGGTCACGGAATCGAGGCTGTTCTCGCAGTTCAGGGCCCACTACCGCTTCGAGAGCCGGTACTGCAACCCCTATTCGGGAAACGAGAAGGGCTCCGTCGAGAACGCCGTGGGGTTCCTCCGGCGCAACCTCCTCGTCCCCGTGCCGGCGTTCGGCACGCTCCCCGAGCTCAACGCGTTCCTCGCCGAGGGATGCGCGGGGGTCAACGCGGCGGCGCGCCGCCGCGACGGCAGGCCGCACGGAGAGGCCTGCCGGGAGGACCTCGCCGCCATGCGCGCCCTTCCCGGCGTGGAGTTCGACGCGGTGAGGTGGGTCGCCGCCCGCGCCGACAAGCGCGGCTACGTCGAGGCCGACGGGCGCGAGTACGTCGCCGGGCCCGCCTGACACGGGCGGAGCCTGCTCGTCGGCATGCGCGCGACGACGGTGGAGATCCTCGCCGACCGCGGCCGCCGGGTCGCCGTCCTCCCCAGGGCCTTCGGGGAGGGCCCCGCGGTCCGGAACCCCCTCTCGCTCGTGCCCGCCATCATCGCCAGGCCGAGGGCCTTCGGGGAGTCGACGATCAGGCGCGACATGCCGCCGGGGCTCGTCGAGGGGATCGACCGGATGGATTCCGCCGGCAGGAGGCGCACGCTCAGGTCGATCGGCCGGGCGAGCGAGTCATCGGGCTTCGAGGCGGCCTGCGAGGCGGCGCTCAGGGTCGTCGAGGGCGGCCGCGTCCCCGACGACGCCACGGTCGACGTGCTGGCGAGGCGCATCGCGGGAGGCGGCGGCGGGGCCGGCGCCGCCGACCTGTCGGTCTACGACGGGTTCCTGAAGGGGGCGGTCGCCGATGGCCGCTAGCGAGGAGCTGGCCCGCAGGGTCGTGGAGGCCGGGCGGTCGTGCTCGCTCACCACCGCCGTCCTGGAGGAGTGGTCGAGGCTCGGCACCCCGAAACAGGTGGAGTACCTGGCGGGCTACCTCGAGGCGGAGAGGTCCAGCCGCGAGGCCTCGAAGCGCGCGACGCTGCTCAGGCGCTGCGCGCTGCCGGCGCCCAAGACCTTCGACGGCTACGACTGGTCGGCCGTGTCGTGGCCGGAGGGCATGGGGCGCGAGTCGCTGCTCGCGCTAGACTTCGTCGAGCGCAGGGAGGACCTCGTGCTCATGGGCGACGTCGGCACCGGCAAGACGCACATGGCGTCGGCCCTCTGCGCGCTGGCGTGCGAGAGGAGGCTCGAGGCGCGCTTCTTCACGGCGTCCTCGCTCGTGATGCGACTGAGGCGCGCCCGCGACGACGGGAGGCTCGACCGGGAGGCCGCGCTCATCGGCAAGGCCCGCCTGCTCGTCATCGACGAGCTCGGGTTTCTCCCGCTCGACGCGGACGGGGCGAGGCTGCTCTTCCAGGTCTTCGCGGACGCATACGAGAGGCAGTCGGTGGTAATCACCACGAACCTGGAGTTCAGCAGGTGGGGGTCGGTGTTCGGGGACGACCAGATGGCCGCCGCCGTGATCGACCGCATCGTCCACCACGGGAGGCTCGTCCAGTTCCGCGGCGAGTCCTACCGCGTCCGCCATGCCCTCATGCAGGAGGGCTAGCCGCTCAAAAAGCGTGCGCGCTTCCGATGCTGCGACTGCTCAATTTCCGATGCTCTTTTTGCTCAAATCCTCTTGACGAAACACACGGTCTACGCGGTCGGGGCGGAATAGCCACGGTCGTCACCCGCACGGGCATGCCGGCGACGGCATGCCCGTGCGGCGTTTCCCGGGGATGGACCGCGCCATCCCCGGACCCTGCGCTCCAAAGGGACAAGTCCCCTTGGAGCCCCGTCTACTGCTCTCAACACGGAAACAGGGGAGTGGGGGATACAGGTCGTAGGATGCCGACGAGCGAGCGCTATGCTGTCTCAAGTCCGCATGTAGCTTGTTCGGAGGCCGTCTCTGCGTCTCAAGGCGGGCAGTGAATTCTGGCAATCGAACTTCTTCGTATCTGTTCGCTGAGACTTGAGCGATGTGCTCCGCACAAATAATGTTGCCGAAGCATGCGGAATATCAGAAGAGAGATTGCAGGGCGTAAGTCAGCGTATGAAGAGCTGCCCGTCGTTTTGATAATGACATAATTAAGTGACAAACTAAAGCGATCGGAGCGACCATGATTCTTGACAGCCTGCGTAACAGCGCGTCTTTTAATGAAACCGACCGAGCCATTGCTACCTATCTGCTCAATCATACCGGCGACCTTAAGACCCTCACTATGGCAAAGCTCGCACAGGAGACTTACACTTCGAACGCGACTATCATCCGCTTTTGTAAGAAATTGGGCCAAAGCGGCTATCGAGAGTTGATCATGCAGCTCATCCAGGAGATAAGCGGAGACTATCTTCTAGCTGCCACTGTCGATCACAATCGTCCTTTTGGCAGTACCGATTCAATTGAGGCCATCGAGGGCAACCTTGCAAATCTCTTGAAGGGCGTCATAGATCAAACGAAAATTGAGCTCGATAGCGCCAAATTGAGCATAATCGCCAAGGCAGTTCTTAGCGCCCCGCGAATTTACATCTTTGCTAAAGGGGAAAGCTATCTGGCGGGATGTATCTTTCGCAACAATCTTCTCAAGCTCGATCGTCATGTCACCATGGCAGACGACGGGGGCCTGCAGACGCTGCACGTTAAGAACGGTAGGCCCGGCGATCTGTTTTTATTCCTAAGCTACAGCGGCATTCACTATGATTATTCCAAATACGCCGCCGCTCTTTCCGAGCGCGGAATCAAGCCGTGTTTAATCACGGCGTTTTCTGATTCGGCGCTCGCCAGGCAATGCGACACTGTCCTGCTCATTCCAAAATCAGAGCGCGTGATTGGAAAGGTTGCCAATTACTCTTCCATGATCTCGCTCACGTATACGCTTCAGGTTATTTATTCGCTTATATTCAATCAGGATTATCAAGAGAACTATCGTGTAAAACACGAGGCTGATTCGTTCATCTTTACAAGTTTTGCGGAGATTTAGTCATACAAAAGGTGACCCCAAAGCATTTTGCCTTGAGGTCACCTTTTGTGCTTTTGCTATTTGGATGGCTTCTCTACTTCAGCTCAGGCCAATAGCCCTTGTTCGCCTCGATCATGTCGTCCAAGACTTCCTTGGCCACGCGTGCTGAGGGAATCGTGCGATTGAGGGTGAAGGCTTCGAGTGCCTTCTGGTAGGAACCTTCGATAACGGCTTCGACCACAAGGCCCTCGCAGGCATCCTGCTGTTCGATAAGGCCCTTATAGAAGCGGGGAATCTTCCCGACGCGAATCGGCTCGGCTCCTCGATCGGTGATGTACGCCGGAACCTCGACGGTCGCGTCGTCCGAGAGGTTCTCGATTGCACCATTGTTGGGCACAATCACCAGCTGGCGATGGCGCAGGTCTTTTGCCAGAGACTTAACGACATCGACAATGAACTTGCCGTGGACGCCTACATAGAACTGCGTGAGATCTACCTTTTCACCACGCTTAAGCGCCGCAGATGCATCGAAGATGCGCTTTTCGCGGCCGTTTACAACCTGCATGCCACGCGTGTTATTGATGTCCATGTACTCCACGCAGGCATCGGGCAACAGGTAATACTGGTAATAGGTGTTGGGGAGGTAATCCTGAAATAGCGTAGAAATCGTTGCCGCATTCTTGAAGGTGTGGGCCCAATCTGGGTCCTTCACCAAGGCGTCATTGAGGCTTGCTTCGGAAATATAACCGTATTTACGTACGTGCTCTTTGAGCTTATCCGTAACATCGACGCCCTTGCAACGTACGTTGGTAAACCACCCAAAGTGATTGAGGCCAAAGTAGTCGACCTCAATGTCGTTGAGTTCGCACCCTAAAATCTCTGCCATGCGGGCTTCAATCTCTACCGGCATATCGCAGATGTCAAGAATGCGAGCGTTAGGACGCAGCTTGTGCATTGCCTTGGCTACGATGGCAGCGGGGTTGGAGTAGTTGACGATCCAGTAGTCCTTGCAGGCGTACTCCTCGCAGAAATCGACAAGCTCGCACATGGGGAAGATGGTCCTCATGCCATAGGCCATGCCACCTGCTCCGCAGGTCTCTTGGCCGACTACGCCATGGCGCAGGCTGATCTGCTCATCCTGGATACGCATCTTGAGCCCGCCCACGCGCATCTGCGCCATAACAAAGTTCGCATCTGTAAACGCCTCTTTGGGGTCGACGGTTACATGCAAGGGGATCTCGGGAGCAAGGTCATCGATAACTGCCTTAACCACCACAGCGACCGTGTCCTGGCGTTCCTTGTCGATGTCATAGAGCCAAAGCTCACGAATCCCCAGTTCGTCCTTTTGATCAATCAGGTCTTTGACGATACCGGCGGTATAGGTGCTGCCGCCGCCGCAGATGACAATCTTGTATCCGTTCATGTTGTTCATGCCTTTCAAATCAAATTGAGCTGCAGACAATCTTGGTTACTATCTGCACGAAGTAGGTAGCGATGTTGATGACCGCCGCCATGCCTGCAATGCTGCCTGCGTCCGCGTGCCTTCCTGAACGCCGGGTCCAAACCGCAGCGAGTAGACCCAGGAGCGGCCAGATAAAACCACATGCGAATGCAGCCATAAGTACGAGAAGACCCCTTGTCGACTTTTCTTTGTACATGTTGAGCAGGCGTTCGAACATGCCTCGGATTGAATGAAACGTTTTGGTCAACATGAGGTCTCCTCGCTTATCGCTTATCGATTATCGATTATCGATTATCGATTAAGCGACTGTTAATCTTCCAGATTAAGGATGGGACGCAGCAGGTCGTAGACGGAGTGCACGTTGGTTCCCACGACAATTTGGACATTGGTGCCGTTCTTAAACAGGCCCTTGTCGATAGCCTTCTTGATGGTCTCTTCGTTGACCTTGTCGGGATCTTTGACTTCGACACGGAGACGAGTCATGCAGCAGCCCATGGTGTTGATATTGTCCTTGCCGCCAAGGCCGTTGATGATGTTCTGCACCATTTCCTGCTGTTTTGCGTCGACTTCCGGAGTTCCGGAGGACTCGAGAGCATTGTTGTCTCCGGAGACCTCTGCAGACCACTCTGCGGAACGGCCGGGCGTCATGAGGTTGAGTTTCTTGATTACCATCGCCAGAACGATGAACGAAACGGCGGCAAACACGATGCCCAAGACGATGTAAATCGGGAACTTGGTGACGCCCATTGGCAAAGGCAGGCCGAGCGTGAGCAGCTCGATGCCACCGTACATGTTAAGCAAGCGGACTCCCAGGACAAACAGGAGCATCTCGCCCAGTCCGTAGAACAGGCTGTAGGCAACCCAGAGAATCGGAGACGCGAACAGGATCATGAAGTCGAGCGGCTCAGTGATGCCGGAGAGCATGGCGGTGATGTAAATGGGCACCAGCATGGCTGCGACAGCTTTTCGATTCTCCGGACGGGAAGTCGCAATCATTGCGAGCACGGTGCCGAGGGTTACGAATTCCTTGCCAAAGCCGAACATGGCAAAGCGGACAGAGGGGTCGACTGTGGTGAGGGATCCGTCGGCGATATGGGGAAGCTCGGCATAGAAGATGTTTGCTGCGCCGGAAACACTCTGGCCGGCGACGACCGCCGTGCCGCCAATCGCGGAGTAGTCAAACGGCATCCACATAAAGTGGTGCATACCGAGAGGTACGAGGACGCGGTTCAGGAAGCCGTAAATGAAAACGCCCAGACCACCCGAGGCTGCGATAAATGAAGACGCGTTGCTGATGGCGTTGGCGATAGGGGGCCACACGATAGTCGCTCCGATGCCGAAGACAATGCTCAGAGGAATCATCGCCAGCAGGGCCAGGCGGGGTCCGCCGTAAATCCGGATATAGTCCGATACCTTTACGTCGATTAGTTTGTTATAGAGCCAACCGCAGAAGCATCCGATGAGTACGCCGCCGAAGACGTTGACATCGGTAACTTGAAGACCCAGTACCGTTGCCTGGCCAGTGCCATACAGACCCATCGCGCCGGCTTTTGCCAGCTGATCGGTGAGCGTCAGGTAGGCGTTGTTGACATACAGGAACATGAGGTAACTAATAAGTCCAAACACTGCCGCGTTGGATTTTTGCTTCTTTGCGAAGCCTGCCGTTAGGCCGACTGCGAAAATCACCGGCAGGTTGCCGATCACCGCGGAGTTGGTTGCCGCGGAGAGCAGCGTGCCCAGATCCGCGACAACTCCGCTGCCGAGCGAGCATACTGTGGCGATGGCCAAAATGATGCCCGTTACCGAAAGGTACAAAATAGGGTCGACGATAACGCGGCCAAAGTTTTGGAAGGCCGTTTTGACTTTATCCATCTCTTCCCCTCTCTTAACTAATCTCGGGGACTTGCCCCTTGGGCAGAGGAGGCGCTCACATGCTTGCCGGCGTTGGATGTTGATGTCCGCCTCTGTTTACTGGCTTCATGATAGTTAGAGTGTTCGCAAAACATGCGGGACGGAACAAACGGTGCTTAAAAAAGAGCTTGACCAGTCTTTTCGTTGTTACCATCTTTCCACTTCGGCCAGCGGTATTTATTTTTAGGCAAACGGCTTTGGGTGCGAGCGGCTAGCCGTGTCTTGATTTGCCGGGTCTGTCTCTATTCGCATTAGGCTTGCGTGAAGTTTGGATATTGAGGGGACGTTCCGACTCTTGCCGTCCGGGCATCCTGGAGGAAAGGAGGAGGAGGAGCCGGATAAGGGCGCACTACGTGCGCCCGGGATTTTGCGGCGCAACTCGGCGTGCCGAGTTCGTTTCCACTGGTAGCGTGGTCAGATAAACCGGAAGGCCGTCAAGGCCCGGCGTCATACGCGCCCCGCGTGCCGTAGCTGCTTGCGCCCGCTGCGCATGTCGTCGTTGAGCCAGGACTCGATCAGGGGCCTGAACGGGTCGAGCTTTGAGCCCTGCGCCCGCCTCGCGGGCGGCTCGGGGCTGAAGTCGTCCATGTCGCGGTACTTGTAGACGGTGTCCCGGCTCACGCCGGTCTTGCGTGCGATCTCGGCGACGCTGTCCCCCTGCCGCCACAGCAGGCGTATAGAATTCTTATCGGTCATGCTGATCATTTCCTCTCCGGGCCTCCTTTGGTAGATACGAAGCACCACCAAGATGGCCCTGCGATCTGGTCAGCATGCCCCTTGCGGGAAGTGTCGACTTTATGCTGCCGTTTTTGTCGATTTAGATGTTACGGAAAACACTCGGCGTCGAGGTAGGCCCCGAGCCTCTGGCCCTCGGGCTGCGAGGCGTCGATGGCGCGCAGCATCTCGGCGCGGTCGTGGGCCCGCTGCTCATCCTCGGGGCGGACATCCCGCATCCCGGTGGGCTCCCAGCCGGGGCCGTACTCCGCCCGCAGGCGCTCGGCGATGCGCCACCCCTCGATGACGTAGATCCCGTTGTCGCCCGGGTCCATGCGCGCGTCGCCCTCGTAGCGCGAGATGCCCACGCTGAGGGCGTCGGCACCCATGAAGTTCGCCACCGCCTAGCAGAGGCGCGCCCAGCCGTAGGGGTCGTTGTCCGGGGGGCGGAACCCCCGCAGCTCGCAGTACTCGAGGAACGCCCCGACGGTGAACTGCATCCCATTTCTTGGACTTTGAAATTAAGGTTCGAGAAAGGGGGGGGCATCGGAAATGCCCCGCAGGAAGAAGGCAAGATACGGTCGCGAGATGAGGGCGCGCGCCGCCGACCTGTTCGAGGCCGGCCTCGGCTTCGAACTCGCGGCCAAGAAGCTCGACGTTCCCGCCCCGGCGGTGAGAAAATGGCTCTACGCGTACCGGGCAACTGGGAGGAAGGGGCTGATCGGGATGGGCGAGAGCCGCAGGACCTACGACATGGAGACCAAGCTCGCCGTCGCGAGGGCCGTCGTGGACGAGGGGATGCCGCGGTCGGAGGCGATGGCCCGCTTCGGCATCGCCGCCGCTACATCGCTCGACCGCTGGTGCAGGCTGTATCGCGAGGGCGGGCCGGAGGCGCTCGAGCCGGGAACCCCTGTCCCATGCGCTGCAGTCCCTGCGCCCCTTCAGCTCCACGATGGCCTCGCTCGCCTTCATGTCCCGCTCCCTTCCGGCCTCCCGGCCCGTAGAATCTCCGCCTGCGGGCAAAAGCGGAAGGCGCTTGCCCTGCGGCGCCTTGCGCTTTGCTCCCTGAAGCGCCGCGCCGAGGCGAAGGGGGGGTCAGGGGTTGTTCGCGGCAACCCCCACCAATCGGAGCGGAGTGCAGCTTTGCGCGGGGTTCCGTGAGCGCCCTTGACGCCGCGCAGCTGAGGCGCAACACGTGGGAATGGGACGGATGGGAAGTTAAGGAAAGTTAGAGGCGACTTGAAGAGATGCGTATCAGCAGCTCGAAACCCCGCCCATCAAAAAAAGAGGGGCAATTCTCCTCTTTTGGAAAGTTACGGAAAGTTAGGCTGCCCCTTAGGCCCAGTATGGGACGTAGCGCATATGGCGCGGCGCCGTGTTGGGGTCGACGGGCTTGACTAAGCCCACGGCAACGGTGTCTCGAATCAAGACGCCACCCGAAGGCCACCGTCGTATCTCGGGCATGGTCTGCCACGAAGTTGGGTCTTAGGACGGCGTGGCTGGTTTACTACGACGTTGCTACGACATTTACTGCGACATGGGATGTCGTAGTATTTTCCACTCACCACTTTTATCGGAGCCCGCTGGAGGTGGGATCCTTGCGACGTGCAGATGGGCGCGGTAATGCGGTGGATCGCTCCGGTGGAGAATCGCAACCGGTCAGGTTTATACTGATAAGGAGCTGTTTTTATATGCGAAAGGTGAGATTTATGGAAAAGAAGACGGTATTCGTTGCGTTTGCAATCGAGGACGAACGTCAACGCGATTTTCTGAAGGGTCAGTCGCTCAACACGAAGTCGCCCTTCGAGTATATCGATATGTCGGTCAAGGAGCCGTACGCAACCGCCTGGAAGGAGAAGGTCCGCACTCGCATTAAGCGCTCCGACGGCGTGATTGCGCTCGTAAGCAAGAACTCGTTGAGCTCAAGTGGGGAAAAGTGGGAAATCGGCTGCGCGCGCGAGGAGGGGAAGAAGGTGCTGGGAATCTGGGCGTATAGCGATGACCGAACTGATCTTCCCGGTGTACGCACGGTTTCATGGACCTGGAGCCATATCGAAGATTTCATCGACAGCCTGTAGGAGCTGGGCGATGGACAGGATGGCCCTAGTAGTTGGAGTTAACTACTATTCTGACAAGTGCATACCAAATCTTTCGGGTTGCGTGAACGATGCCAAGGAGGTCGCGCGCCTCCTCAAGCGCAACGGGGATTCCTCTCGGAGCAGAAACTTTGACTGCAAGGAGCTGTATGCAACCGGCCCAGACCATGTCGTGAATCGCGCTGCAATCAAAGATGAGGCGCGCAGGCTGTTTCAGTCAAAAGCCGAAATAGCGCTCTTCTACTTTTCTGGACACGGGTATATCGAGTCAACCGGCGGGTTTATCAATGGGTCTGATTCCACTCGGGGAGACGAGGGGCTCTCTCTGAGGGAACTCGTTGATCTGGCGAATGGCTCGAGCGCGCGCCACAGAATCGTTATCCTTGACAGCTGCTATTCGGGGGCGGCAGGGTCGGTCCCGGGCATGGAGAACCATGCCGCAATCTCGGAGGGCGTCACCATACTCACCGCCTCGCGAAGCGATCAGCCCTCGCTTGAGCGTAAGGGGCATGGCGTTTTTACAAGTCTCCTCATAAACGCCCTAGAGGGTGCTGCGGCGAACCTGACGGGCAGCATCACGCCGGGCAGCGTCTATGCGCACATCGATCAATCGCTTGGCATGTGGGACCAAAGACCCGTTTTCAAAACGAACACGGACAGCTTCGTGTCGCTGCGCGAAGTCGATCCCGCAATCTCACTCGATGATTTGCGGAAGTTGAAAAAGCTCTTCCCAACAGAGGACTTTGAATACAGGCTGGATCCGTCGTATGAGCCAAGGGACGAGGGAAGAACAGACGCTATGCCTCCAGCAGAGCCCAGGAACAACCGGGTGTTCTCTCTGCTCCAGAAATACAACCGGCATGGTCTTCTGGTTCCAGTTGGCGCCGACCATATGTGGAACGCGGCGATGGAGAGCAAGTCCTGCCGGTTGACGCTCCTCGGCAAGCATTATCGAAGGCTTGCGGACCAGGGCCTGCTTTGACATGTTGACTAACGAGGCTTTCAGCGATCATGCTCAAACTTTAGGGCTTGTGGCAAGAGGTCGGATAACGCTCAAGCCGTTTGATGCTCATCGAGGAGCTTTAGTTTCTCGATGAGCATCTTCGTCAGCTCCTCGTCTTGGATGAGGTCTATGCCGAAGCATTTCTTTCCCGCGTCCTTGAGGGATGCGCCGATGTGATATGCGGTCGCACTGTCGAGGATAAGGAAGCGGTCGTGGAACGTTCTGGTGCGGCGGACGGTGAGCTGCGGGTACTGTGCGTTGAACACGTCGACGTCGCCTTGCGTGAGCCGGTTGCCGGACGTGTAGACGGTCACCGCGACGCCCTTGCGCTTCTTTGCGAGGATGTTCAGGGTGTGGACATCTACGTAGCCATCCACGAGGGAGATTTCGCGCTCGGCGCGGCCCACGAGATCTGTCAGCAGGCTGAAGGCGTCGAACATCTGCCCGGCGAAGAAGATCCGCTGGGGTTTCTCTACCTCGCCTTCGAGCAGGCGGAACACTTGGTTGAAACGCTCGTCGGTCGATTGCTGAAATGCCGCCTGACTCAACTCGACACCGCGCAGCCGCTCAAACAGGGTGGCATTTTCGGCGAGGAGGTGGCGCATGGCGACAAACGCCCTCATGATACTGATACTGGTCTGCACCGCCACTTCGCTGCGTAGCACGCCGGACAGCATGGCTATGCCCTGTTCGGTATAAGCATAGGGGAGGTAACGCCGCCCGCCGCGGCCCTCCATGGTCTTTGAGGTTCCAATTTGGCACCTCAAAGACTCGTCCTCCTCCTTGGTCAGTTGAAAACGGAAGTCCTCGGGGAATCTGTCGGCGTTGCGTGCGGCGGCGCGGTTGAGATTCTTTGTCTCTACCTCGTATAACCGAGCGAGATCGGTGTCGAGCATGATTTGCTGCCCACGGACGGTATGGATTAGGGGCTCTATGTTTGCGGAATCGACCAGGGCTATCGGCGCGCTCATTTCGACCGATTCGTTCTCGGCATCAAAATCGCTCATGGTTCCTCGATTCAAAGATGGGGACGCTCCTGCGTCGAAAGCATTTTATCATCCTGGGCTTTGTCGCCCGCCGGTCCAGCGGCGATGACCTCTGACGTTAGGGAGGGAGTGTGCTTCGTCGTGGCGACGTCGGCCCCAAGCCTCCCTCGCCATGACGGTGATCCGGCTCCCGTCGATGGTGATGGGCGCGCCCGCCCCGCGCTGGATCTCCAGGAGATCGGCGGCCGAGGACGCCGTGATCCGCCACTCCTCGACCCAGGCGGCGCGGCCGTCGCGGACGACCTCGCGCTCGACGAGCCGATCAGGAAGGTGGCCTGCGTGTGCCTCAGCTCGTGGAAGTCGTAGCCGACGTAGCGCCTCCGCTTGCGGCCGCCCTCCTCGGCCTCCTCCATCCTGCCGAGGCCGTGCTCGATCAAGTAGCCCCTCTGCCACGTCGAGAAGTTGTCGGGGTCGTGGAAGCCGAAGTCGCCGTCCGGGCACATCGGGGTGTTCGGGGTCTGGGAGAGGCCCTGAACCTGCATCCGCCTCACCTGCACGGCCTTCCAGGTGCGCAGGTACCGCGCCGTCCCGTCATCGATCGCGATCCAGCGCGACCGGCGGTTCTTGGTCTCGCGCAGCGCCTTGTTCTCGGTGTACTGGTGCTTGATGAACACCCGCATGTTGTCGAAGTCCACGTAGCGCCACGTGAGGCCGAGCGCCTCGCCACGCCTCACGCCGCCCGCGAGCGCGAGCCAGATGGTGACGCGCTTGCCGTCGAGCTCGTCGCCGTGGAGCGCCTGACGGAGCGAGATCGCCTCCTCGAGCGTGAGCGGGGTCCTCTCGGCCGAGCGCAGGCGCGAGACCTCGACGTCGCGGCAGGGGTTGTGCTCGGTCAGGTGCTCCTTCACGGCGAGGTCCATCACCTGAACATGACGGCGTTGAGCTTGTGGACGCCGCACTGCGACATGCCGTGCTCCTCGCGCAGGTCCGCGTAGACCATGTTGAGCAGCGACGGGGACAGGTCGCTCACGAGCACTCCCGCGAACTACCGCTCCGCCTTCTTGAGCTCGCACTCGTCGGTCTTGTGCGTGAGCGGCGAGAGGTTCTTGAGGAGCTTGCGCTGCTCGTGCCACCTCCACCCGAGCTCGGGCACCGTCACCTTGTCGGGGTTGGCGAACCCACTCTCCAGCTCGCGGCGGTACTCCTCGAGCGCTCGCCTCGCGTCCGACTTGGTGCCGTGCACCGTCCTCTTCGGGGAGCGGATGTACTTCCCCGTGGCGGGGTCCTTACCCAGATGGTGCCTGATCCTGTGGACCTTGCCCCGCTCGATCTCCTCGATCTCGCCGCAGCCCGTGACCTTCGGCATGGCTCTCAGCTTCTCAAACAAAATCTCAATCTGTAACAGGTGGGCCCGATTTGGGCGGCTAGATGTTACAGATCGAGATTATTCGGCAGCCAGCTCCCGTTTATCTAAATCTGTAACACGAGGGACGTTTTTTGCCGAGTAACTGTTACAGATTGAGATGTTCTGGCAGGCCGGTTGGGTCTGTCTCAATCTGTAACAGTAAGACCCGATTTTTGCTGAGTAACTGTTACAGATTGAGACAAACCGACGGGCCACCCCGCCCCATCCACCTGCCGCCACCTGATATTCGCCGATTTTCGTTGTGCCGCTGTACCCCCATGCCATATCCTCTAGACAACTACGCGGCATCATCGCTGCCGCGCCTACAAGAGAGGAATATCCATGACCGCACCTGCATTCAAACTGCTCCAGCCCATTACGGTTGGCCCCCTTGAGCTCAAGAACCGCATTATGTTCCCACCGCTGACCACCGGTTACGAGGAGCGCGACGGTTCCATCGGCGAGCGCAGCCTGGCTTTTTACGAGCGTCTGGCCCGTGGCGGCGTGAGCTACATCGTCATCGGTGACGTCGCTCCCGTCATGACCGCGAGCCCCACGCCCAAGCTGGCAGCCGACGCCCAGATCCCCACGTTTAAGGCGCTGGCTGACGCCGTCCACAAACACGGGGCCAAGGTTGCGCTGCAGCTGTTCCACCCCGAGTACGACGTGCCTGGTGTCGGCCGCATGGTCATGGGTTCCATGGCTGCCGCCAAGGCCGCGCAGGAGGCCAAGGCCGCCGGCGACGAGGAGACCTTTGCCGCCAAGATGGCCGAGTCCAACGAGATCCGCAAGCAGGCCTACGCCAAGCTGCACCACGATATGCAGCACTTTGTGAACGAGGCGAGTGTGGAGCAGCTCACCCAGATCAAGGAGGCCATCGCTGCCTCGGCCGCCCGCGCGCAGCAGGCCGGCATCGACGCCATCGAGGTCCACGGCGATCGTCTGGTGGGTTCGCTGTGCTCGGCCATCCTCAACCAGCGCACCGACGAGTACGGCGGCTCGTTCGAGAACCGCGTCCGCTACGCGCTGGAGGTCGTCGCCGCCATTAAGAAAGCCGCACCGCAGTTGATGGTGGAGTACAAGCTCCCCGTGATTATGGAGAACCCCGACGCTACGCCGCGCGGCAAGGGCGGCCTGCTGCCCGACGAGGCCTGCGAGTTTGCCAAGCTGCTCGAGGGCGCGGGCATCGACATGATCCAGGTCGCGCAGGCCAACCACACCGGCAACATGGGCGACACCATTCCGCCCATGGGCGCCATGCCCTACAACTGGACGCTGCCCGTGGCCGAGCGCGTCAAGGCCCTGGTCTCCGTGCCGGTGGCAACCGTCGGCCGTGTCGTCTCGGTCGAGGCCGGCGAGAAGATTCTGGAAGACGGCGCGGCCGACATCATTGCGTACGGCCGCTCGCTCATGTGCGACCCCGACATTGCGTTGAAGGCCGCCACGGGCGAGCCCATCCGTGAGTGCCTCAACTGCAACAAGGGCTGCGTCGATGCGATTCAAAACCGCAAGTACATCTCGTGCGTGCTCAACGCCGAGAACGGTGACGAGGCGACCATCGCCATCAAGCCGGGCGAGGGCGACAAGAAGATCGCCGTGGTGGGCGGCGGTATTGCCGGCCTGGAGGCCGCGCGCGTGGCGGCCAAGCGCGGCTACGATGTGACCGTCTACGAGGCGAGCGGCCATCTGGGCGGCCAGATTGTGCTGGCGGCCGCGCCTCCGCGCAAGGACGAGATTATGCGCTCGGTCGAGTATTACGAGAAGATTCTGCCTGGCCTGGGCGTGAAGGTTGAGCTCAACCACGCCGCTACCGCAGAGGACCTCAATGCCGTCGACGCCGCGATTGTGGCCGTGGGCGCGCACGACGTGGTCATTCCCGTTCCGGGTGCCGATTCGGAGAAGGTCGTCTCGAGTTGGGACGTGCTGGCCGGCAAGGTGGAGCTCAGCGGGCGCGTCGCCGTCATTGGCGGTGGTCTTGTGGGCACCGAGACTGCCGAGTACCTGCTGCAGCACGGCTGCGAGGTGGCGATCGTCGAGATGCTCGACAAGATTGCCGCGGGCGAGTCCGAGACCATTCTGCCGCTGATTATGAGCGACTTTGCAGAGCACAACGTGGAGCAGCACGTGAGGACCCGCCTGACCGCCGTTACCGACAAGGGCGTGGAGGCTGTACGTATTGCCGAAGACGGCGCCGAGGAGCCGGTGAAGATCGCCTGCGATTACGTGGTGATGGCCGTGGGTTCCAAGGCCAACGCGTTTGACCTGGATGGCGTGACGGTGCCCGTGACCTGCGTGGGCGACTGCTCGGGCGAGCGCACCGCCGACATTGCGAGCGCCATTCGCACGGCATATCACGCGGCCAACGAGCTGTAGTTAACTTCGCGGCCAGGCGGGGCGGTGGCACGGATTCACCTCGCCCGGCTGCGTCCCGTCGGGTGTCAATCGGTGCGGGGCCTGCAAGCGCAGCCGGTCCCGCCCCGGTTTTGTGCGCGCAGGCAGGCGAGCTTAAACGCGCCCTTAACCTCATCTTCGCCTCATTTGAGGTGAAGATGAGGTTAAGATGAGGCAGGCAAACAACTGGGCAAACGTTGAAAATGGGGCGCAGTTGACCTCAAAATGAGGTTAAGATGAGGCAAAGTTTGAATGGACGTGTGAACCGTTGCGTGAACAACGCGCGCACGTTTGAGTGGGCAGGGAGTGCCGTATCGGTGCTCCCCGCCTTTTTGCCAATAAGAGTGCCCCTGACCAGCGGGTTCGGAAAATCCGAATCTTGAGCACCCGAAAATCCGAATTTGATGCAAGGGGATTGGTACGAGGGGGTCAGGTTTGTTTGTGCCATGTTGGTGCGAAGTAACCTGACCCCTTACACCAAGGGTTTGACTTTTAAGACATCATTAAGGCTTGCGTTGTGGAGTAAACCGCAGGTCAATGCTATTCTTTTACCTTATCGTACGGTGTTGTATTCTGCCTGAATTCTCTACCTGCGAGCAATGGATTGAGCACGACCAAGCCGAAAGGATGGCACGCCTGCAAGCAGGGCAAACGTAAGCAATGAGTGGCATGGACCGACATAGCGAGCTCCAGCAGCACAAGACGGCGGCCGAGTACCGCCAAGCTGCCGACGAGCACGTGCGGACCCTTAAGGATTTCTGGAAGGATTTCCTGGTGAGCGGTCTGTTTGTGCTGGCTGCCATCGTTGCCATTTTTGCATGCCTGGCCTGGTTTGCCGCGAATAACCGAGTGAGCGCCACGGGGAGTACGATCGGGGCGAAGGCGGATCGGTACACCCTAACTGCCGCGGGCGAGGGTAAACCTGACGCGCACGTGGGCTATTACGAGCGCACGGCCGAGGAAAAGCAAACTCTCGCCGGCCTGGATACGACCGACGCCATGACGGTGACGCTCGGCTCCAACCTCAACAACGAGTCCGCTGGCTCCCTGTATCCGGGTGCTCGCGGCAAGATTACGTTTACGGTGACGCCGCACACGGATAACCTCGGCGATATCACGATCAACCTGTCCCGCATACTTAAGGCCAAGGGCAATATCTATGAGGAAGCTGATGGCAATCTGTCGGATGATGCGAGTACGCTGCTCAGCCTGGTAAAAGGCCACTTGCTGTTCTTTACGAGCTGCAAGAACGGCTATTACTCGGACCGCGTGGTTGATAGCAAGATCGAGATTCACAAGAGCGAATTTTGCGAAAAAGGCGATGTGACCAAGCCAACTAACAAGTCCGTCACTATCAATCTGTACTGGGTATGGCCGGAGTACTTCCAAAACTTTGTCCTTACGGGCAACACGAATTACTACAAGAATCTGTTTGCACCGCCGACGGACGGCAAGAATCCTGACTACGTCGCCCTGCAAGCGGATATGAACAAGAACAAAGTGAACCACTTCTTCGGCGCAGCAGGTGGCAAGGAGGCCGCCAGCGCTCCTACGGTTTCGGCCAGCATGACCTCCAGCGATACCGCCATCTGCTCGGCGCTGTACAACAATGCGGACGAGCAGATTGGCGATAAGGTCAAATACATCCAACTTAGAATGAGCGCTCAGGAGGGCGTGAGCTCATGAGTACCATGCAAACGCGCCTTGATGACGCCCACAAATGGATAGAAAGCCATCGCGCACAAGCCCTTGCGGTCTTGGTGCTCTTGGCGGCAATCGTTCTCATCGTCGGTCTGTCACTTTCGTGGTTTGTGGGAAGCAAAAGCCTGTCTACGGTGGGAAAAATTCAAACGCCGGCACAGCTTAAGGTGCTGGGTCCCAACCAGACGACCATTGAGCCCATCGAGATTTCGTATGACGAGTCGCGAGGCGATGCGAAGAACGCTGACGGCACGGTGACCGTCCGACGCGCGTTTTGCGTGCAGAGCGACAATGACGATGACCCCGGCGCTGGCCAGGCGTTTGAGCTGCAGGTTGCCAATACCACGAATATCACGGGGCTGACAATCAACGTATACCGCGTGAAGGTCAACGACCCGTCGGCCCCGAGGGGCGATGTGGTCGGCCTCGACGGGCTCAACCGCACCTACTCATGGAGTAAGAAGGGCACCCCGATTGCGTTTACTTTTATTAACTCCGCGGACGGGACAGGCGCGTTGGCTAAAGAGCTTGAGGCAAATGATCCAACGTACGGCACGTATAAGAGCGTTCAGAAAAACGCGCGCCCGCTCTATCGGTATTACAAGTTCGCAAAGAGTGAGCTCGACGGTTACAGCGATAAGAACAAAACGGCCAACGCCGCCACGAACTTCATCATCGAGTGCACGTGGAATCCGGGCGCTGTGACCGTAAACGGAAAGACAGCCTCCAACGTTAAAGAAACCGACATGGTCTACCTAATTGCTTACGGCACGAGCGGCAACCAATAAGTAGGAAGGGAGGGGCGCCAGATGCGAAAAGACGAGAATGAGCAAAATGAAATCGCGAGGCCTGTTGGCAAGCACTTTGCGCAGGTAGATGATTCTAAGACAGAGCCTTGCTGCGCGAAGTCGGCGACCCCTACTTCTAAAGCGCGCAAGCGCCTATGGGCGGTTGCGGTGCTGCTATGCGCCGTCGCGATTGTGGCGGGCACCTACCTTACCTACACGGCCTTTTTGGCGGGCGACTTCCTTAAGTCGGTCGCCGTTTCGGGCACGTCACAGGCGCTGTTCGCCTCGGACATGCTTACGGGCTACACGAGCGAGAACCTGAATGACGGGGACATTGCCGTCCGAAGCGTCATCGCGGACACGAATGGGGAAAACTGCTCCTTTACCTTCCGCATTTACAACCATCTGTTGGGCGACAAGAACAAGGTTAATGACAAGGATGTCAATGCGACACTGAGCGTGAGGGCGACGGGCACGACGGGTACTTGGAGTGTTAACGGTACGCCCGCGCTGACGACGAGCGGCACGGTCGATCTTTCCTTCCCTGCCAACAAGGCAACCATGTATACCTATACGGTTACGTTTGACAAAGATGACCTCAACACAGCGTCCTTCACGGTCAAGGCCAAGGTCGGCCCCGACAGCCCCGGAACCAACCTTAAATGGCTCGCGGCCAAGATTGCGCCTGCCGAGCGCGCGGAGGTAACGGCCTCGGGCGTTTCGGGCGAGTGTGTCGATAAAGGCAAGAACATTGGCAGCTTTGACGCCTACAACTATCGCGTGACCGTTACAGGTTCCCCAACAAAAGTCAAGCTTATATGGGGCGATAAGGTTGAGCTTGACCCGTTTTTTGTGATGAATCATTCCGGCGCGACCGAAAATAAAAGTGAAAGGTCGGTCGCGTTCACCATGAATCCCGGGTCGGAGATTATTACCTTCTACCGTGCGAAGGATGCACCCGGCAACTGGGGCGACATCGTTGTAGAGTGCAAGGCCGCGTAGAACAAGCCGCAAGCATAGATTTTGAGACCCCGCACGGGTCATGAGATAGAACGAGGTAGGATCAGATGAGAACGGCAAAGCGCATAACAACCGCATGCCTGACTGCGATCATGATTTTCCAGGCGCTCGCGCCCTCCACAGAGGTATTCGCGCAAGAGCTCGACGCCGTTATGGAGACGTCCGTCTCCGCCGCGCGTGCCGCGGGCAAGACGGCGCGCTCCGTACAGGATGCCGTGGCCACCGCGCTGCAAGATGCCGACCAGGCTACATCTGATGACACCGCGGCGACCCCGGGCGCCGATACGGGCACTACTGAGGACGGCAACGGCTCAACCAACGCCGGCGAGTCGCAGGATTCCACGACCGATGGAGCCGGCGGTGGCGATGCCTCAACGGAGGACGATGCGTCCCGGGGGAATACGACTGCCGACGACGGCGCCGGCGGCGAGGAGCAGACGAATGACGCGGACGCAGGTGCCGCCGCGCAGGCAGATGCCACGTATAAGTACAACTCCGTTGATGACCTGAAAACCGCTATTGGCGAGTCCAATGTTACTGTCGAAGGCGATAAGGTAACCAAAGTCACCATTGGGACCAGCGAGGATCTGATTAAGCTCTCCAACGCCGATCCCACCATTTACCAGGATGCGGCTCTCACGAAGGGCGGCGCGACGGGATCGGGCCTCAATCTATGCAACACGGTGACGGCCGCGGACGGTAAGCCCCTTTCCTTCTTGGGCCTTGGTGCCCCGAACACGCCTTTTAAGGGGAGCTTCGGCTCGGGGATTTCTCCTATCGTTTTAAATAGGCCCCTGTTCAATAATGTTGAGCTGTCCGCGGATATGACGCTTGCGCTCACTTGGGAGGGCACGACCAGCGATCCCGTTGTTGCGACTACGATTAACGGCGGGGCTCACAAGCTGGCTGTTGACATCACTGCGGCCACCTTGACTTCACCGCTTTTGGGTTCAGTATCGGGAGGACTCGTGCTCGGCGTGAACTATGCGGCGAAAGGCAACGAAACCCTCGCCATTAATATCCAATCAAAAACCGATAACGCTGGCCTGCTTGTGAATACTCTTGCAGATGCTGCATCTCTTTCCGTTGAGAAGCTAACGCTTCCGGGCACTTACAGTGGGGACCCGACTATCCAGACGACCAAGGACGGTGCAAGCGCCGGTGGCCTCGTCGGCGTCTGTGGCAATGGCGCGACCGTTGCCATTAACAACAGCATTGACCTTTCTGGCTTTAGCGTCAAAGGCAAGACTGCCAGCGGTGGTCTTATCGGTAAGGCAGCCAACCTCACGCTCACCATTGCTGGCGACGCAACAATTAAACCGGCGCGCGGCGTTGGCGATGAGAGCAGCGCTTGTTCTGGCGGCGTCATCGGCGACGTAAGCTTTGCGCGGGGATTTACCGTTAAGCCCAACATGTTCGACCTAGGCGACCTTGTGACACTTGGTGCGTCGCAGCGCGCCGGCGCCCTCTTTGGCGTGGCGGATATTTCTACTGGCGACATCGTGGTGCAAGGCGGGGCGTACAAGAGCAAACTCGCCTCAGGAAAAGGTGGCGGTGTTAGCGGCAGCTACGGCGGTCTTGTCGGCAAGGTGTTCGCGACGAAAGCGGGCGACGTTGACGTTTTGCGCGCTCTTGTTGTTGAAAAGGATGCAGATAAGAAAACGTGCTCAATTGCGTTTGACCTTGCGAGCGAGCTGTCCGACGCAGGCGGCGTTGTTGGCTATGTTGGCGATAGTGCGAATCCCAACTCGCAACCTGTTGCTGTCGTGCTTAACGGCGTGACGGTTGCGTGCAAGGGAGACGCTTCGGCGCGAACGGATACCGGAAAGTTCGGTGGCGCCGCGGGCGTTGTCGACACGCGCAACGCGCTCGACGTGCGTGACTTTACGCTTACGAGTGATAAGGCCATTGGTGGTGCAGTAAAGAATCGTGCCGCTGGCATTGCGGGCTCCGCATGGAATGCCGTAATCAAGTTCAGCGGCATCACGGACCTGTCGGGCGCAAGTTTTGCCGAGAACGCCACGACGGGCCAGCTTGTATACGAGAACAATAACGCTCTGATCTTTGCTGTCGGCGATGGCTCTAACGGCAACGTAGCCGACGAAGGCACTACGGGTTGGACCTACAAACGCAGCAGCAAGGCCTCGAAGACGGATGACATCGCGACCTACGGCGAGGTTATTCGCCTGGGCGATAGTTTTATTACGCTTGATCCCAGCACTCACAAGCTGACCTTGCCGGCATCGTTGGCGCAGGCCAACGGTGCCTACGCCCTAACCACAGCTGAGGATTTCGCCAAGCTTGCGATTACTTGGCAAACCAACGGCTACTACTCGATGGTTAACGGCGTTACCGAAAAAAATCTGAATGGCCTACAGTCCTCGACCATTACGGTGAACGGCACAATTGATCTCGCCGGCACAGGTCTGACGGGCTTCACGCAGGACCGCGCAAGCGATTCGCAAGTTTTCTCGGGTGCGTTGAATGGAGACGGTACGATCAAACTTGCCGTCGGCGAGGCGTACGGCAAGCGCGGGAACGCCCCTCTGGGCGCCGACGACATCAGTGCCGGCAACGGCAAAATCTACCGCCACGGCCGTCTGGGCTTGTTCGTGGCCGTTAACGGTGCAACCATCTCCAACGTCACCATCGCTGGCTCAATGAAGTTCGATAACGGCGTGGGCATTGATGCCGGATCGCTTGCGGGTACCGTTGCGGGTGGTCTGACGCTGTCTGGTGCAACGTGCAAGACGAATATCGCGTGCGATGACACGTTGGCTAATGATGTGAACGTTGGTGGAATTGCAGGCAGCGTGTCGGCAGCTTCCACGGTTACGCTTCAGGGTAACAGCAAGGCCCAAGCGACCATCGCTACAGTTAAAACGCTTAACGGCAATATGCGCGTTGGCGGCGCCATCGGCTACGTGGGCGACTATGCCTCGACATTCAATGTTACGGGCCTCGAAGTCGGCGGCGAAATCAAAACCGGCGATTGCGCCGGCGGCAAGATCGCCCAGATCGGCGGTCTTATCGGCTGCATCGCACAGAGTACCTACAATGCAGGGGAAATAGTCGGCTCAGCTGATAAGTACGTGAACATTTCGGGCCTTTCGTTCAGCGCGTTCAAGATGAACGTCGGTAGGAACGGTGATGCGCTCAAGGGCGCCGGTGGTCTTCTGGGCTACAGCTGGGACAAAACTACCGTTACCATTGGCAATACTGCCGTGAACAACAGCGACAGCACCTATGCCCTCAAAACTTCTAACGACACGACTGTAACTGCAAACGACTCTACCGAGGTCGGCGGCCTCGTATACGCAGCCAGTGGTCACTGGATTATCAACAACTACGCCATCGATCTCTCGGGCACAACCATTCATGCAGACGCCGCCCAGACGCTCGGCGTTCTGGTTTGTCGTGGCTGCAAGGTGGATAATAAGACGACATATGGCGTCGAGAACTACATAGGTCTGTACTTGGAGGACAGGGCTTATTGGGAGACCGCCTATAGGGTGCCCAGCGGCGAGGGGTCCATCGTTGCGCCGGGTGTAACGTCTTTCGATGAATGGGTTGGCAGCGGTGTAAAACCAAACAAAGGCAGCAAACTCATGGACGCCGACTGGAACACGGTCGTTTCGCTGCACACGCAGAATGACAAGCTTAACATGGACGGCGATGCCACACATGACAACAGCTACCGGAACCGCTCGACTTTCGGCCAAAGTCACAAAACGAACGGCAATACCCGCTACTTCTACAACCTCGACAGAGCCTATGATAAGTGTGAAGGCGGCTTTAGCGGCGGCCAAATCAATACAGCGGGCAAGCTGCTCTTATGGTCTGCTTTCTGCTATGCTCCCGCCGGTATTCGTTCGACAATCGTTCCCGATGGTACGACAGGGCTTGATGGTTCCATAACCATAACCGGCACAATCGATTTGGCCGGCTACAGCTACTATCCTACTCAACCGATCGGAAACGTGACGGTTAATAATGCGGCCATCACCTTCTATTACTCCAAGATCAAGGCCGAGCAGAATGGCAACAAGCTAAACTCTGATGCCACCCAGCACGAGAACATGCACTGCGGTCTTTTTCGAACGGTGGCAAACGGCGATCTCACGGTAAATAGTGTCACTTTGGGTGGTACTGTTGGGCCCGTTATCAATGACGGAAAGAGCTCTGATGACGCTATTGGCGCGGACGGAAGCTCATCGGGCGCACTCGTGTGCCGCTACGTGTATGGGTCCATCGGTAGTAAGGGCACCACGATTAGAAAGATCTCAATCGACGGCCTTACGCTCAACAATCTGATTGTCGACGGCGCCAACAGCACCACGGACGCTAACGCCTATATGCCTCTGCTCATCAACGAGATGCAGAAGTACGTGAGCCTGAACGCGAAGAACATCAAGACTACTGGGTACACGAGTGGCACCAAGGCGGCTACGTCACTGTTCGGAAAGCTTGGTGTAGGCAGTGAGGCCGATCAGGTGACGGCAAAGTTTGAGCGAATCAGCTTGCCCAGCCAAAATAGCAATACGATTTTCACCCATGCGAGCCTGCTGGAGAGTTTTGGCTACAAAAGTACGGGTACGGGCTCTGCGGATTACACCTTTACTAAGGCCGATGCCAATGCCGGAATGGTGACGTACGGAAGTGAAATTGATGCAAAGGGTAAGGAATACTCCGGCAAGCAGCTTTGGTATTACGACGAAGCGACGTATGACACCCCTAATGGTTTGGTGAAGGCTGGGGATAAGACGGCGAGTGTCGATGCCCCCGTGTTTGGTGACTTCCTTCCTTATGTTTATAAGGGAAAAGCCGACGAGCCTGGCGTTCAGTACCACGAAATTAGGGTCAACCAGCGCATTCCAAAGCTGGTAACGGGATGTGGTACCTACGGCGATCCTTATTCCGTCACAAACGCGGCGGAGATGAATGCCATTGCCAACTACATTAATAACATGACGGCGCTTGATGGCTGGGAGGTCACCATTGTCGCCGACCAGGGTAGACTCTGCACTCGCCGCAGCAGCGATCACTCGACCAACAATGAGGTTACGTACGTCTACAAGCAGGCGAACAGTACCGATAATAAATGGGAGAAGAAGACCGGAGACGCGTCGACCGATTCCCCGCAGACGCTGAGCGACGAAACCATGCACCGCTATATGCAGAGCGCGTATTACAGCATCGAGCCTGCTGAGGGCAATACGATTACTCTCGACGGCGCATCGTTTGGCGGTTTTGGAAATAGAGCCAACCCGTTTAGGGGCGTCATCGTTGGTAACCTTGGCAGTGATCATAAAAACGCAACCATCAAGATAGAGAATAACGAGGGTTCGCTTCGCGGCCTTATTCCCTATAGCTACGGCAGCGTTGTGCGCAGCCTCAACATCAACTATGTGAACGCGCAGGCGACTATTACGTGTTCTGCCAAGGATTCCGACGGCGTTCCGACGGCTTTTTTTGGTGGCGTTATCGGCTGCATCCTTGGCGGTGACAACATTATCGATGGTGCGGTCGTGAATGGGACAACGGCCGATAACCCCACAACCGGCTTTACGGTTGCCGGTGGCGGAACTAAGCCGCATCTTGTTCCCATCGGCGGTTACGTCGGCGCCATCGCGGGCGGCGGTGTGATCTTCCGCCATATGTCGGGGACATCTTGGCGCGCTGGAACCAGCAACAAATCGCAGGGTCTTGGAACGGGTAACTTCCGGCTGTACGACAACCCTTACGTTGGTCGCGTGATTGATGGCTATGCCTTTAGCGAGGGCTGTAAGGTTGAAAATGGTGACGCTAACTACAAGATTAACGAGCTCAACGTGAACGACACCGGCTGCGTAACCACAGTCGATACGTATAAGAAATACAGCTGGAATGTCAGTCGGCAAAACAACAATGCTCCGCAAACCACAGTCAAAGATTCACAGGGCCTGCTCGTGCTGTCTGCCATCATCAATAGCGGTGCGGGCGCTGGTGCTGCTCACACCGATGTGGCGGAAGGCGGCAAAGGCACGTATCGCGGGTCGCATGCATATGAGGGCAGTAGCGTCCATGGTGATATTCCCTCAACGGGATACAAGTTCGGAAATGAGCGGTATGGTAAGGTTCGCAACGCGAGCTACACTACGGTTGGAAAGCCTGCCGATGTTGCGGCGGGCGATTTCGAGATCTCGATCAATGACGATCTTAAGGCGCCGGGTAACCAGGCATACCAAGGCGCATTAGACGGCCGAGACGGAGAAGATGTTAATTCGCCCTATTTGGTGAAGAAATATGCAACCGATTGGCGCACGGGCTGTGTGTGCGCGATGGGCGTTTGCGGCATGGATCTGAAGTTTGAGCAGGGCGTGCCCTATGACATGAGGGATTATGGCTCGGGTTTCTTGGGCCTTTCGGGCCGCTATTACTCAAATGCATGTGCGACCGACAAAAAGGTCAATGATAAAGATTTCATTACTCCTGGTATCGCCACTGTCAACGGCAACGGCGCAACAATCAAAGTGTCGAACAACACGCGCGAATACGTGGATGACGACTACTGTGTGGCGGGCGTAGGCGGCCTGTTCAGCACTATCAAGTTCTACTCGAGTGCATTCAATAAGGGAAGCATCGAAGCAAATGGCAACGCAAACGTAAACAATCTCAACTTCAACGACTGCAATATTTCGCTTGCCTATGTATCTTTGAGTGGGAAAGAGCAATCCAAGTCGACGAGCAATACAAAAAGCAGCTGGGTGGGGGCTGGCTGCCTTGCGGGCTCAACTGCAAACCAGGGAGGTTCTGGCGGGGTCACCTATGGCGTGTTCAAAAAAGTGGTCATTTCTAGCAGTACCGTAGCCGGAGGTTGCATGGCCGGTGGCCTCATCGGAAGTGCCGGCCTTATGGCGCGCAGTACCGATGGCGCCAACGGTTCGATTGTGAATTACGGAGGAACATCCTCTCCGGTGCAGCTTTATGACTGCTCATACAGTGGAATCGCCGTTAGCGCACGTTCAAATGCTGGCGGATTTGTAGGATATATCAATTCGGGCACCTGCGGCATGTGGGTGTCGAAAGACAAAACCGTTGCCGATAGTTCGACTATTTACGTTGTCGAGAAGGCAGGCGATTCGCAGGATACGGGCAGCACTGCTGGAGGCATCTTCGGCCTTACGGGAGGTGCTCTAGTTGTGAATACCGGGCAGGGCGAAAATGCGAGCCAGGTGGCAACGATCAAAGATGTGTCCCTTGTTGTTAACCACAAGGCGCTTGGCGTGGGCGGAATTGCGGGGCGCACGGTAACCTATGCTTCTAATATTAATCGCGTTAAGGTGACATCAACCAATCAGGCCTCGGAAGAAGCGCCCACTTACTTTGGCTCTTTGCACGCGGCGGAAAATACTGTCAATTCGTATGCCACAAGCACGGGGGGCGTTATTGGATCGACGAGTAATAACGTGACACTTAATTCCTGTACGGTTGAAAAGATTCGCATGGGCGTTACCGAGCATGCTGGCGGTCTTGTGGGGGCAACATCAAATGGAAACACGCTGAGTGCCAACAATAGCACTGTCGATGGCGTGCAATTTGATGGCGCTCGTTGTGGCGGCATCCTTGGAAACTGCCAAGGCCAGGGTGCAACCAATGTTATCGTTACGAATACGACCGTGCGGAACTGCTCGTTCGGAACGCTTAATTCAACGTGGAACCATAGTGATGGAAACCTGAGAAATCATTCCGGTGGCATTGTTGGCGCCGCGTCCGGCACAATTAAGATTGCTAACGTTCTAATTCGCGAAAACGATTTTAAGCAGCCGGGCGGTCAGGGCTTCTTGTTGGGCGATACCGCGCAGTATGCGGCTGACTTCAAAGGCCTCTACGCCGCGGGCGTCGATATCATACTTAAGGATCGGTCTGACAATTCTGCGGCTCAAAAACCGATTAAGTATTTCAATGACAGCGCCATCGCCGACGTAAACAAGAAGTCGTATATCACGTTTGGTGACTATAATGACACGCTTACTAATGACACGCATACTGAGTCGGAAACGAGCAAAACGCTGTACGGCGCTGATGCGGCCGACAGCACGACTGCAGCTGTTTCGCCCTACGTGACTACGAGTCCGGTGAGCACGCTGGCGGTGCGTGCCTCTGACAACGACGCAACCGATCGTTATCTGTTCGGTGACGGTGTGAACGTTTCTGGTGCATCGACTATCCAGGACGAAGCGGGGAAGAATGTCACCGGCCGCTACACCTACACCAATATCGGTGGCATCGATAAAGATGGCGCCTATCAAAACACCTCGAACTACTTGGCCTCAAGTGCCGGTAAGTTCAATGCAAACAATGACACGGATGCTACAAAGTCGAATGCCAACCCCGACGTCCTTGTTCTTTCGGGCAACGACTCGGATACCGTTAAGGACTATCTCAACATTGTTACCAACGGCGGCTATTCGGACGCGCTGCGCCTGAACGCAGGAGGATCGCACGTTTCGGCAACGGTCGACGTGTTCCAGCTCGAGAACGGTGTCTTTGTAAAGCAAACCAATGTTGCCGACCAGGCGCTCGACGTTAAGGGGAGCGGATCTTCTTTGTCGATCAGTGCTAACTCCAACTGGGATAACGGCAAGGGCCGCTTCAACCTGCTCACCGTCACCTTTACTGAGGCCAGTCAGAGCTACAGGGTCATGGTGCCCATCATCGTCAAGCGCGTGCTCGAGGTCAACTTTACGGCAACGTATTCCGAGGGCTCGAACTTCAACAGTGGCGACTACAGCACCAAGTACGACAAGCACGTGCTCATTAGCAGCGGCGAGACCATGACGGGCTATCTTACCTGGACATACAACAAGGCGTATGCCCAGGAGACGGAGTATGGCTGGAATACGCACCTGGCAAGCGGCGGCGACATGAGGCCGCTTAATAAGCGCATTGAGTTCGGCGGAAAAAAGGGGGCGCTGCCTGTGGGCGCGCAGCTGACGCTCGTGGATACGGCGCACAATAACAAGGAATATCACTACACGGTGCCAGAGGGAGGATCCTGCGCATCGGTTGCGCTGACGGACTTTGAGGACTCCAGCGGAAATCACTATACGGAGCAATGGCTCAGCGAGACTATGGGCGCAACTGCGGCTGAGACGAAGGATGGTAGCGGCGCGTGGGTCAAGCTGACCGATAAGGAGAAAGACGGGAAGACCGAGGCTCAACTGACCAGCATTGCTGGCGTGAAGATCGGCAGCGACTACTACCGCGTAAAGACCGATACGGATAAGAAAACGTTCTACAGCTTGACGGTTCCCAAGAAGAAGGCCGGCGAGCAGCCCAAGAGTGAGAGCTTCTATCTTGTTGTTCGCACGCCAAAGGGCTCGGCCAGCGTCAACGGATATACCGGCACATCGGTTAAGACAAGCGTGAACACGCATCTTAACTACACGCTTCGTAATAAAGATGAGACGAAGGACTCGCACGAGAACACCGCCTCGACGTATAGCGTTGCCACGAACTTCCAGCATAATTTGGTGGACAACAAATCGGGCACCAACCAGATGGCCGTGAGAGGAACGACCTATCGGCTGGATATGGATGTGGACGACACCGTCACGTTTGGCGAGCAGGAATATACGACTACCGATGCGCTGTACTACCAGCTGGATTCTTCGCTCGTGAACTACCAGGGCAGCAGCGCCGCGGGCGCGCATGGCTACCCGACTGGAACCCAGGGCACGTATTCGTTCTACGTGATGGTGGGGAACAACTACTACACGTGGGATGGTTCTAAGTGGACTGACGCCGGCACGACGGAAACGCCGGCGATTGCTGCCAAAGACTGGTCTGCAACGGGCGGCGACATGTCGCTTGTGCTTGCCGATGCCAGTGGCAAGGCCATCGATCTCTCTGGCATTCGCGAGATTGCCAAGAAGAGCGGCAACGCCTTCACCATTACTATGAAGGCGAATCTCACCATGACGGAACCTGCGTGCCAGGCGGGCATCGTGGCCTCGCAGAAGAGTGGCGCCGACCGCTACACAAAGCCCAACTACCGCGCGTACCTTTCCACGCATGCCGACACGCTCAGCACCAGTAGCAACTCGGACTACAGCGATGGTAAAGCCGGATATTACCGTATGGATGTGGGCTCGTCGACTATTGCGCTCGAGGCTTCAAAGAAGTCGCAGCTGGGCATCAACATCGATGACCTCAAGTCCACCGACGGCGAGATCGCGCTGGTGGGAACGTATGATTTCTCCAAGGTCACGGGTGCCGATGCGATGATTTCCAATGCTACTGAGGTGACCTATACGCTGACCTTGCAGCAGCGGCAGGATGACGGCTCGTATGGGGACGTGAAGGGCATCGCGAACTACCTGTCGGTGCTCGGCAGCGATCACCTAGGCGCGGGTGAGGTGTCGCCTGATGGCAATAGCTATGTGTTCACCGATAGCAAGCCGAGCGGTACGTTCGCTACGCGTGACGGCAACAGCCTTGCCTTTAAGCATGCCTTTCGCGTCAAGGTGAACACCGATGTTGAGAAGGCTGGGCAGACCTATGCAAACTACCGATTGGTGCTTACGGCACGCATGACCGGCAACGGTGTCGACGACAAGCCGGCCAACGTCAGCAACCTCTCCGGTTATGCGAACTCCGACTACGTGACGTACACGCTGGCGCGCATCAATACGGAGGGCATTCAGCACGGCTCCGGGACCAACTGACCTCGAGAAGGGGGGGCGGCAACCATCGAGTTGCCGCCCCCCCCTTTTTTTCTTGCTTGTGCGGACTCGCTGACAACCTCTCTGGACAGTTAGTTCAAATACGTATAAATCCAGACCCCGGTAGACGCTCCTGACGCACGTCTTGAAGCAATAAGCAGCCCAAAACTACGATTTGGTGGCCGAATGGACCCGATTTACATGCGAATGATCGCCGGCGGGTCCTCTCAGGGGGCCGGGGTGCAGCTTCGGCGCCGTCAAGAAATACGTATCTGAACTAACTGTCCATCCGCCGTCGGAGGAAGGTGTTTCCGCTTCTCACTAGCTTTCCAGCTTTCCGCTTAACTTGCCACCTAAGATGGAAAGCTGAAAAGTCAAGTGGAAAGCAAGTGGAAAGCAAGTGAAAAGCTGACAAGTTGGGTGCGGACTGACGAGGGGTTAATAATTACCCCTCCAGCATGGAACTGCTAAACGGGCGCCAATTTAGTCGACAGGCTTTCGCCATTCAGCCGTGCGCTAACCACCAGCGTAAATAAATGCAAAAAAATATCCGCAAATTGCTCTAAATGCCCAGATAGCGAAATTGCGATTTTCAATTAACTGATACGCGCAAACAGCAAAATGTTACTATCTAACATGCACGTAAGAAAGCAGATTAACGGTTAAGGCTAAGAAGTGGCAGGTATGTCAGAAGCAACAAGGACTCGCACGCATGCGCCCGAAGTTAGGCAGCGCGCCGTCGAGGTCCTCCAAGAGGGGGTCGGTCATCGTGCCCTCGCCGCGGAGCTCGGCATTCCCCAGGCCACGGCTCGTCAGTGGGCTCGCGCATATGCCGTGGGCGGTGCCGACGCCGTGCTCAACGCGGGCTCGCATCACCGCACGTATTCGTACGACGTCAAGCTCGCCGTGGTAAAGGATCGCCTGGAAAACGGCCTGACGGTTCGCGAGACCATGATCAAGCACAAGATTCCCAGCGAGTCTTCGGTCAAGGCTTGGTGTCGTCAGTATCGCGATGGCGGCGCTGACGCGCTTATCGATAAGCCGCGTGGTCGCAAGCCGCGCGCTAAGCGGGCAGAGTAGCAAGAGGGTGCGCCCATGGGGGCGCATTTTTCTTGCCGCGCCAACTTTTTGGACCGCCGCGAGCCTACTGGAACATCCTCCAACGTGGTTAATAAACCGCGCGCGGTGGCCCGCGCGCCCGTCGCTGCGGTAAGGAAACGTCACCCCCTCTGCTCCAATGCGGACAGACACCTTACCCTGTACGCCTAAAACTCCCCAGTTGACCGAAAACCTGCCGCCGCTACTCCTCAATTGAGCTATAACGTTAAACAATTGCAGCGTTTTTGCATGGGGGAGTGATGGTATGACGCTACTGTATTTCCTTACCCTGTTTCCGCTGGTACCGGCGCTGGGCATGCTGCTCACGCGCGGTGACCGCGCCCGCGATGCGGTGGGTCTCGTGGGTTCCGGCATTATTATGGCGGTGACAGTTGTAGTCGCCGTTTTATTCTTTTGCGCGGGCTCGCAGAGCTTCGAGGTGGCACCGGGCACCTCGCGCATGCTCTCGATCATCAGCTCCGTCATCGATGTCATCCTGTGCGCCGTCATCCTGTACAACGCGCGCAAATGTAGGAGCAAACTCACCGCGGTGCTCGGCGTGATGCAGCTGGTGGGCTCGGTTGTCTTTGCGGCCATGACGTTGCCCGCGGCCGAGGTCGTCACCGCCACCCCGCTCTACCTGGACTACATGAGCGTGATCATGGTGCTTGCCGTCGGCATCGTCGGCAGCCTGATCTGCGTGTACGCTCTGGGCTACATGAAGGACTTCCAGGTCCACGATGAGCACGAGGCAGCGCTGCGCGGACGGACCGCGCCCGACCGTCGCCCGCGGTTCCCGGCGCTCATGTTCCTGTTCCTCTCGGCCATGTTCGTCATCGTGACGAGCGATAACCTGGAGTGGCTATTCTGCGGTTGGGAAATCACCACCGTGTGCTCGTTCCTCATGATTGGCTATACGCGCACGCCCGAGGCCATCAAAAACGCCTTTACCCAGATCATCCTCAACATGCTGGGCGGCATCGCGTTTTTGGCCGGACTCATGTACCTGCACGTTAACGGCATGCCGCGACCATCTCGGGCGTGATCGAGCTTTCCAGCGCTGGTACCGCGCAGTCCGCGTTGCTGGTGATGCCGGTCGTTCTGCTGTCGCTCGCTGCACTCACCAAGGCCGCACAGATGCCGTTCCACACTTGGCTGTTGGGTGCCATGGTTGCCCCCACGCCTACGAGTGCCCTGCTGCACTCGTCAACCATGGTTAAAGCCGGCGTGTTCCTGATGGTTAAGCTGAGCCCGCTCTATGCCATCTATCCCGTGACCGGCTTTATGGTCACGAGTGTGGGCGCCATTACGTTTTTGCTCGCTGCCCTTATGGCGATCTCGCAGAGCAACGCCAAACGCGTGCTCGCGTACTCCACCATTTCCAACTTGGGCCTCATCAGTGCCTGCTTGGGTGTCGGCGCGCCCGAGGCCGTACGGGCGGCCATCTTCCTGATCCTGTTCCACACGGTGGCCAAGTCGCTGCTGTTCCTGTGCGTGGGCACGGCCGAGCATCATATCGGCAGCCGCAATATCGAGGACATGGACGGCATGTTCAGCCGCATGCCGCGTCTGACGCGTCTGATGATGCTGGGCATCATGGGCATGTTTGTGGCGCCGTTTGGCATGCTCGTGTCCAAGTGGGGCGCCCTGGTGGCGTTCGCGCAGACCGGCAATGTGCTCATGATCATGGTACTTGCCTTTGGCTCGGCCGCGACGTTCTTCTTCTGGGGCAAGTGGCTTGCCGAGCTTTCGGGCGTGGATTCTACGGCCAAAAACGTGGAGGGCAATGTCCATAAGACCGAATGGATGGCGCTCAACACCATCGCTGCGTTGCTGGTGTTGTGCTGCGTGGCCTTCCCGCTCATCTCGAGCGGCCTGGTGTCGCCTTACTTGGCCATGGTGTTTGGCCGCGTGCCGCACGTCATTGGCAAGGACGCCATGTATCTGATGGTGGTTATCGTGGTGTTTGCCTTGCTGGCGCCGCTTGTGGGCGGCCTGATCGACGGCATCGACCGCAAGCTGTCCGCCCGCATGCAGGGCCGCGTTGGCCCACGCCTGCTGCAGCCCTTCTACGACGTTGCCAAGCTGCTGCGCAAGGCCCCCGCCAGCGTAAACACCATGGACGATACCTACATGGCGCGCGCTCATCTTTACCGTCGTGGGCGGCGGCATCTTTGTGTCGGGCTCCAACACGCTGCTGTGCGCCTTTATGGTGACGCTCGCCGCAAGCTTTGTGGTGCTGGCGTCCGCCTCGACGCAAAGCCCGTTTGCCCAGGTCGGCGCCGACCATGAGTTGCTGCAGGTTATGAGTTACGAGCCCGCCGTTCTGCTGATAAGAACCCAGACCGCTTCCGCGTGCGCACGCCGACGTCGCAGAACCTGGCTGGTCTGACGCATGCGCTGCAGAGCGTGCTCATTGCCAACGTGCCTATGATTATCCTGACCATCGACCCCTGCATTTGCTGCACGGAAAGGTAGGCGCGGCATGAGTTTGCTGACATTTGCCAAGACGGCCTTGGGTTCTATGGTCAGGCAGCCGGTAACGGTTTGCTATCCGCAGGAGAAGCTGACGGCGCCCGAGCGCTTGCGCGGGCATATCGTCAATGACATGGATGTGTGCATCTGCTGCGGCATGTGCGCGCGGCGTTGCCCGGCGGGCGCGCTCGCGGTCGATCGCAAGGGCGGCGCCTGGTCGATTGACCCGTACGCCTGCGTGGTGTGCGGCGAGTGCATCGAGAGCTGCCCCAAGCACTGCCTGAGCATGGACACCGCCCGTACTCCGGTTGCGGCGGACAAGACTCCCACGGTAGAAACCAAGCCGGAGTAGCGCTGGGATGGGGCCGGTGGGGCAAAATTGCCCCACCGGCCCCGCGCGTGAGCGCGCGGTTAGGCTGCCGCTAACAAAACTATGCCGGTTTACTACGATGAATTCGACATTCCCGACCATGACTGCATTTTTCTAAATATTGCAAGCGTTCTACCTGCGGTTTTGCAAGAGCGCAATTTGACGTGGTCGAAGGTGGGCGATCCATCGTAGTAAACCGGCATAGTTTTGAAATGGCATTAAATCGGTAGCTGCCATTTTGCTATGCCGGGGTGGTCGGCCGCTGGGTAATTACCCTCGCAGGTAGGCGATGGCGATCTGCGTGCGGTTGCGCAGGCCCATTTTGGCCAGGATCGAGCTGATGTGGTTGCGCACGGTGCCTTCGCCCATATAGGCGGTGGCAGCGATCTCCTTGTTGTCGAGGCCGCGGGCGATGAGCTCGGCGACTTCGAACTCGCGGTCGGTCAGGCTGGCGAAGGCCGCGGGTCGGCGGGGCATATCCGCCGCGATGCCCGCCCCATCAAAATCGATGTCCTCGATCGCCTTGCCCTCGAGCACGCGTTTGCCGTCCATGACCTGCGTCAACGCTGGCGGAATGGCGGCGACATCGGTTTTGATCAGATAACCGCGGGCACCCAGTTTGAGCGCCGACACAATGTACTCGTCATCCGAGAACGTCGTCAGGAACACCACGCGCGCCGCAGGGTCGCGCTCAAGGATCTCGCGCGCCGCTGAAAGGCCGTCGCGTCCCGGCATCTGAATGTCGAGCAGCGCGATGTCGGGCGAGTGCTCGGCGCAGAGCGCGACCGCGTCGTCGCCGTTGGCGCCGGTGCCCACTACCTCGATCTGCGGCTGGGCGCCCAGGATAATCTTGAGCGAATCGACCACCAAGCGGTCGTCGTCGACAACTATGAGCCTCATCGGCCCTCATCTCCTTGCGGTTTGGGAACGGTGGCGAACACACGCCAGCCGCCGGCGCCGGCACGCGGGCCGGCGGTGAAGGTGCCGCCAAGCGCCTCGATGCGCTCGCGCATGGAGGCGAGCCCCATGCCTTCTGCGGCGCCACGACCGCTTGCTTGAACCCCGACCGCGCCATCGTCGGTAACGATGAGCTGGTAAAACGACGGATGCTCCATGCATCGTACAGTGACAGCATGGGCGCAAGCGTGGCGCATGGTGTTGGAGAGCGCCTCGCGCAGGACCGCCGCAAAGCAGTTCGCGACGTTTGCGGGCGCGTGTTCGGTCATAACTTCAAGCTCAATCTGCGGGCCGCCGTCCGAACGTGCGCCTTCAACAATGCGTTCGAGCTGCACGGAAAGGTCGACGGCGTTGTCGTTGAGCGCGTGGACGCTGGTGCGCACAAGCTGGAGCGCCTCGTCAACCGTGCGTTTAACGTCGGCGAAATCGGCAGCGACGCCGGGCTCGTCGGCGTGGACCACGCGCAGGGCTTCGGCCTGCAGTGAGGCGCGCGTGAGCTGGTGCCCGACGTTATCGTGAATCTCGCGCGCGATGCGGGCGCGTTCGGCGAGTGTCGCGAGCTCGACTTCGTAGTCCTGGCGGTCGGCAAGATCGCGGTTGCGCGCTTCGAGCACGAGGGCTCGTTCCTGCAGCTCATCGCGGGTACGGCGCATGCGCTGCTGCTCGCGCTCCAGCTGGGCGGTGCGTAGCGATAGCAAGGTGGCGGCAATCGAAAGGATGGCAGCCAGCAGGAGCGTTCGGGCGGTGAGCGTGTTGGTGCGAAGGTTCGCGACGAGCGCAAAGGCAAAGACGGAACAAACGCCCAGCGCGACCCAAACGCGCTTACGGCACACCCGCCGCGCGATGTCATAGAGGGCGAGAGGCGCAAACGGCACAAACGGCGGCACGAAGACGGCCGCGATGATGTAAGCGTAGCTCACGGCCTCGCTCGCACGGCGGGCGCGGTTTCCCTGTGCGACCTCGGCCAGCGAGGTGGTAATAACGCCCAGGCAAAACGCCGCGACCAAGCGAGCGTCCACAGCAAGGCCCAGAGCGGCTGCGATACAGCACACCAGCACGATCGATTTGTCGAAAAGCCTGTTCATACGGGTATTGTACGCGAAGCCGCGCGTGGTGGAGGGGCCGCCCGCGCAACCGTGACATTTCTCCCGCGCGGCAAAGCGGGGTCGCCGGCGAGACGCGCAACCAGGACCTGCACTCGTGACAAAGCTCACTGGTGCGCGCCGCCCGCTCCTGCGATGATGCAGCCGTACCAGACCACGACCGACAGAAGGGCTGCCTCATGACAGACATCGTCCACGTCGAAAACCTCGTCAAGCGCTATGACGATCTTATTGCGCTCGACCACTTTAACCTGAGCATCGCTCCCGGCGAGATCTTTGGCCTGCTGGGTCCCAACGGCTCGGGCAAGACCACGTCCATCAACTGCATTTTGCAGCTGCTCGCCTACGACAAAGGCACCATCGAGCTGTTCGGCGAGCCCATGACGCCCACGCGCTACGACCTCAAGCGCCGCATCGGCGTGGTGCCGCAGCAGGTGGCGGTGTTCGACGAGCTCACCGTGCGCGAGAACATCGACTATTTCTGCAGCCTTTACGTCAGCGACCGCAAGCGCCGCCGTGCGCTGGTAGACGAGGCGATCGATTTTGTCGGGCTGGGCGACTTTACCAAGTTTCGCCCCGGCAAGCTCTCGGGCGGCCTGGCGCGCCGGCTCAACATTGCCTGCGGCATCGCGCACAAGCCCGAGCTCATCTTTTTTGACGAGCCCACGGTGGCAGTCGACCCGCAGAGCCGCAACGCCATCCTGGGGGGCATCTGCCGCCTGCGCGACGAGGGAGCCACGGTGGTGTATACCAGCCATTACATGGAGGAAATCGAGCAAATCTGCAGCCGCATCATGATCATGGACGGCGGGCGCGTGCTGGCGCAGGGCACCAACGACGAGCTCAAGCGCATGATTCAGATGGGCGAGCGCGTGACCGTCGAGGTCGGCGCCGTCGAGCCCGCCACAGTCGAGCGACTGCGCGCCCTCGAGCACGTGCTCAGCGTCGAGCTGTCCGACGGCGAGCTCGCCTGTACCTGCGAAGCGAGCCCGCACAACTTGGTCGATATCCTTGACACGCTGCGCGCCGCCGACGTGGCGCTCGGCCGCGTATGGAGCGAACCGCCGACCCTCAACGACGTGTTTCTCGAGATCACCGGCCGCGAGCTGCGCGACTAGGGGGCGGCCATGTTCAACACCATCATCACCACGGTCAAGACGCTGCTGCGCCGGCCGAGCACGTGGGTCTGGAGCGCGGTCTTTCCCATCGCGCTTTCCACGATGTTTATGTTTATGTTTGTGAACCTCAGCTCCGACGGTAAGATCGACCCGGTGCCGGTTGCCGTCGTGGCGGACGAGGCCTGGGACGCTTCGACCTTTAAGGACGTTGCGACGTCGCTTGCCAAGGAAGGTGACGACCAGCTGCTCGATGTGAGCGAGTACAAAGACTTGGCCGCGGCGCGCAAAGCACTCAAGGCCGGCGAGGTCGCGGGCATCTATACGGTCGACGATGCGGGCGCACCCAGGCTCACGTTGCTTTCGAGTTATGACAGCTCGCGTGCGACGTCGGTGCTCGCCGACCGCAGCATTCTGGAGACGGTGGCAAGCTCGTATACGCAAAATGCCGAGCTCATGCGCCAGATTGCCCAGGACAACCCGGCGGCGCTTACCGATCCGGAGGCGGTTGCGCGCGCCCTATCGCTCGAGGGCGGCACCCGTCGCGTGAGCCTGACGCGCACCACGCCCGACGCTACGACCATCTACTATTTCGCACTCTTTGGCCTGGTCGCGATGATGTCTGCCGAGTTTGCCGCTTTGAGCGTCGTCGACCTGCAGCCCAATCTGTCCGGCCTCGGCACGCGTCGCTGCGTGGGCGGCCTTTCCAAGACGGCGTCGCTGGCCGGCATCTTTGTGGGATCATGGCTGGTCTCCTTTGCCTCGATAGCGGTTGCGATCGGCTACGTGCGCCTGGTGGTCGGTGTCGACTTTGGCGGGCGCGAGGGGCTGTGCCTGGTAGGTGGCGCTGTGTCCGCGCTAGCCGCCACGGGCTTGGGGCTCTTTGTGGGCACGCTTCCCGTTAAGGGCGGCAAGGCGTCCAAGTCCGGCATCCTCACGGGCTTTGCCACCACGTGCGCCCTGTTCGCCGGCCTCTACGGCGTGCCGGCGATGGGACTTGCCGACGACGTCGCCCGCGCCTGCCCGGCCGAGTGCTGGCTCAATCCTGTCAAGCTCATCTGCGACATGTTCAACCGTCTGTATTTCTTTGAGGATCTGGGACCCTTTGCCGTTCGCGCCGGCGCGCTGGTCCTCATGGCCCTGGTGTTTGTCACCGCCGCATCGCTAATCTTTGGAAGGAGCCGCTATGAGCACCTTTAAGACTGCGCTTCGCATGGCGCTCGCGCACCCGCTCTACCTGCTCATCTATACGGTGTTTCTTTCACTGCTGGGTGTGTTTATCGCGGCATCGGTGAGCTCGAACTCGTCGCAGCTCACCGACTACAAGCCTTGCGATGCCAACGTGGTCGTGGTCGACCGCGACGACAGCGATCTTTCGCGGGCGCTTACCAAGCACCTGGGTTCGCGCTTTGACCTGGTCACGGGCGTCGGCGACGATACGTACGATCTTGCGGACGCGCTCTCCAAGAGCAACGGCGCCAAGGGCCATGCCGATTGCGTGTTCTTTATCCCGAAGGGGTTTGAGGACGACCTGATCGCGGCCGCCCGTGCGGGGGAGGCCCTGCCCAAACTCGACGTGACCTACGGCTCCGGCACCATGGCGGCAGCGCTTTCGTCTGCCGAGGCCTCGCGGTGGATCTCGCTCGCGGGCGCTTCGGCGGCCCTGGAGCCCGTCGCCTCTAACGGCAGTGTCGCCAAGGCCGCTGAGCATGCCGCCGCCAAGCGTGCCGAGGTCGAGATTGAGCGGGTCAAGGTCGACTCGACTGCCGCCGCCACACTCGAGACGTATTTCAACTTTGGTGCGTACGCGATCATCTCGTCGGTCATCGTGTCGGTGGGGCTGGTGCTTTCGGGCATGAACGAGCCCGAGCGCGTGCGTCGTATGGATGCCGGCCCAATCCCCGAGCGCCAGCGTTCGCTTGCCGTGTTCGCGGCCGCCGCCGTGCTCACCGTCTGTATCTGGCTTGTGTCGAGCATGATGGGCGTCGTGGGCTTTGCCGGCGCGGTCGCCGAGGTCGGTGTGGGTCGCGTGTGCCTGGCGCTGGCGGCGACGTTTGCCCTGGCGTGCACGCCGCTGGCCGTTGGTTTTGCCCTTTCGAGCCTGGGTGCGCGCGAAGAGCTGCTCAACGGTGTGGGCAACCTGCTTGGCTTGCTCATGACGTTTTTGGGCGGTGCCTGGATGCCGCTTTCGATGATGGGCTCGGCCGTGCAGACCGTGGCGCACTTTGTGCCGACATATTGGGTGAGCGACGCGATCAACAAGGCGCTTGCCTCGGACCTGACGTCTGCCGTGTTGGGCGACATCGCCTGCGACCTGGGCATCACGGTGCTCTTCGCCGTCGCCATCACTGCCGCGGGCCTGGCTCTTGCCCACAACAAATCCCGCGCCTAACCGCCTAGCCATTGGGGACGTTCTTAAACGACTAGTCATCGGGGACAGTCTTTGCCGATTCGCCGGTCTGCCGGTCGGGTTGGCAAGGACTGTCCCAATATGCCGGCCTTTGGGGACGTTCCTTTCCTGCCGGCAGTTAGGGACTGTCCCCAGCTGCCGGGTGGCGAAAGAGTGTCCCCAACAGCTAGTCGTTTAAGAACGTCCCCAACGACTAGTCTTGAAACAAGTCCCCGCTCTCGCCCAAAAATAGTTCACCTTGGTTTACTATTACCTCATAAAAGTATCAACAGACTAACAGTGGGGGGTAGAATGGCGACAAAGCAAGCCTATGTCCAGGTCAGCGGGCTCAAGAAACACTACGGCGACGGTGATGCGCGCCTGACGGTGCTCGACGGCATCGATGCGTCCATCAATCACGGCGAGATCTGCGTCATGCTGGGACCCTCGGGCTCGGGCAAGTCGACCTTCCTCAACCTCATTGGCGGCCTGGAGGATGCCGACGCCGGCTCTATTCTGGTGGACGGCTGCGACCTTACCGTGCTCAAGGCCGGGGACCTGGGCGAATACCGACGCCGCGAACTGGGCTTTGTCTTCCAGTTCTACAACCTGGTGCCCGATCTCACCATCAAGGAGAACATCGAGGTCACGGCGCACCTGTCCAAAAACCCGCTCAATGTCGACGACCTGCTGCGTTCGCTGGGCCTCTACGAGCACCGCAACAAGTTTCCGCGCCAGGTCTCGGGCGGCCAACAGCAGCGCTGTGCCATCGGCCGCGCACTCGTAAAAAACCCGGGCCTGCTGCTGTGCGACGAGCCCACGGGCGCGCTCGACTATAAGACGTCCAAGGAAATCTTGCAGCTCATGGAGGATGTCAACCGCGCCTACGGCTGCACCATCATCATCGTCACGCACAACGCCGCCATCGCTCGCATGGCCAACCGCGTGCTGCGCCTGCGCGACGGCCGTATCGTCGAGGATGAGCTCAACGAGTCGCCCATCGCGGCCGCAGAGCTCGATTGGTAGGCGGTGCCATGACACCCCTCGCAAAACGTCTCCCGCGTGAGCTGCGCCGCAATATCGGCAAGTACCTGGGCATATTTTTGCTTATGTGCGGAAGCATCGCCCTTACGTCGGGTTTTTTGCTCGCAGCGCATTCCATCGGCTGCCTTATCGACGACATGCGCGACGACTACACGATTGAGGACGGCCGCGTGACTACCTCCTTCGAGGCCACCGACGAGCAGCTCAAGGCTGCCGAAGACGCGGCGGAGGACGTCGGCGGCGTTACGCTCTACAAGAACTTCTCTATCGACGCCATCATCAAAAAGGCGTCCGGCGACGATGGCACCAAGCGCACACTGCGCACCTATGCGCACCGCACCAAGGTCGATATCGCATCCTACTGCGAAGGTAGGCGGCCCAACGCGGACGACGAGGTGGCCATCGACCGCGTTTTTGCCACCAACAACGACCTCTCCGTGGGCGATAGGATCGAGCTCGAGGGTCGCACCTATACCATCTGTGGCATCATGACCCAGCCTGACAGCCAGGCGCTGTTCCCCAACAACTCCGACTTTACGATCAACACCATTACGTATGGCGTTGCCGAGGTTACCGATGCCGGTTTTGCTGCGCTCGAGGATGCCGGCGGCGCGCCCGCCTATACGTACTCCTTTACCTTTAACGACCGTGACCTCTCCACCGCGGACCGTACCGATGCCGAACAGGATATGGTCGAGGCGCTGGCAGATGCCGATGCACGCGTTGACGATCTTATCGATGCCGATTCCAACCAGGGTATTGGCTATGCGCGCAATGACGTGGACGGCGACTCTATGATGTGGACGACGTTGCTCGACATCATCATCGTGATCATGGCGTTTGTCTTTGTGGTCCTTACCGATGCCACCATCGAGGAAGAGAGCGCCATCATCGGCACGCTGCTCGCTAGCGGCTATCGTCGACGCGAGATCGTGCTGCACTACCTTGCGCTTCCCGCCATCGTCGGCGTGGTCGCGGCGCTATTGGGCACCGCGCTCGGCGTTGCGTTCTTTACCGAGCCCATGCGTAGCCTGTATTACGGCTCGTACAGCCTGCCGCCCTTCCAGGTGTACTGGAGCTGGGAAATCTTCGTCAAGTGTGCCGTGGTTCCCGCCGCTGCACTCATTCTCATTACGCTCGTGGGCCTGCTCCGCAAGATGGGCAAGACTCCGTTGCAGTTCCTTCGTCACGAGGCGAGCGGCAAGTCGGGTACTAAGCGCGGTCTGCAGCTGCCGGAACGCATGGGTTTTGTGCCCCGCTTTCGCCTGCGCGTCTTCCTGCGCAACCTGGGCAACTTCGCCACGCTCTTCGTGGGCATTGCGTTTGGGTCGCTACTTTTGCTCTTTGGCCTGGCGATTCTGCCTACGATGACGCACTATGCGGACAACCTGGAGACGAGCCTGGTCGCCGAACATCAGTACACGCTCAAGGCCCCGCTAGAGCTCAAGGGCACCGCCGAGGAGCGCGGGCAGTGGGCGGCGCTCGAGCGCTTGCAGTCGGTGGACGGTGCGTTGCTCTCCGCCGTCCAGGATGCTAGCGACGAGCTCGATGACGCGGCCGATGCCGCAGCCAACTCTCCGTCTGCCGAGAGTCTGTCTGCGGCGCAACGTGCGCTCGCAAACGTTCAGGACAAGAAGGATACGTTCTACGCGCGCCTCGATGACGTGGCCGTTGCCCTTGGCTGCGACCGCGACACTGTCATCGATCTGATTGAAAAGGCTTCGAGGATTGACGCTGACAACGGCGACATTCACCCGGTTAACACGACCGACAACGGTGCGGCTAAGATTGCACAGGCCGAGAAATACGCTGTCTACCAGTTGCAGTACGACCGTGGCAATGGAAGCGGCGAGGAGGCCATTTCCGTCTACGGCATCTCGCCCAACTCGCGCTACTGGAAGAACCTCGATGTCGGCGACGGCCGCGTCGTCTTTGGCGGCGGTCTGCTCGATAAGTTTGGCTGGAGCGAGGGTCAGAAGGTTGAGTTGCGTGACAAGTACAAGGCTCAGGGTTATTCCCTTGAGTACGCGGGCAAGGACTGTGCCTGGGGCTCCAAGTCGGACATGAATATCTATATGAGTATCGATGACTTTAACGAGCTGTTCGACAACGATGCCGCCTACTTTAACGGCTATGTGAGCGATGAGAAGCTCGACCTCGATGCGCACTACTTTGCCGGCGACACCACGCCCGACGACATGCGCGCCGTGGGCGACCAGTTCATCGGCATGATGAGCAAAATGATCGGAATGATGGTCGGACTCGCGGTGTTTATCTTCCTGCTGTTTATGTACCTGCTGACCAAGGCTGTGATCGACCACAGCGCCCGGTCGATTAGCTACATGAAGGTCTTTGGCTATCGAGATACCGAGATCTCGCATCTGTACATCCGCTCGATCACGCTGTGCGTGGCGGCATCGCTCGTGCTGAGCCTGCCATTGATCATCGGCTCGCTCACGGCCATCTTCCGCTCCATGCTGCTTGCCTATAGCGGCAATATCGAGATCTACGTGCCAGCTTGGTCCATGGCGGTATGCGTGGGCATTGGCTTTGCGACCTACCTGATCGTGGCGCTGCTGCACATGCGCTCCATCAAGCGCGTGAGCCTGGCCGAAGCCCTCAAAGTCCAAGAGTAGCCATCGGGGACGTTCTTAAACGACTAACCATTGGGGACAGTCTTTGTCGGATCGTCGGCTCGCCAGTCGGGCTGGCAAGGACTGTCCCCAACTGCCGGCAGAAAGGGAACGTCCCCAACTGCCGGGTGGCGGGTGGCGAAAGAGCGTCCCTAGCGGTACTCATTTAAGTCTGTCCCCAATGAGTAGTTTCAGTCATTTAAGTACGTCCCCAATGAGCGCCTAACGACTCGGTGTTGCGCTTGACTTTGACCCTACTTTAACGGGTACCATCCTCTCATGTCTGTAACGCCATATAGACCGAGGGGATAGATCTATGATCGCAACTGCACCCGCGGCGCCCGCTAAGGTGTACTTCACCAACCTGCGCACGCATGCTCGCGAGAGCCAACTCGACAAGCTCAAGCGCCTCATCCGACGCGCCGGTATCGAGCGGATCGACTTTGAGAACAAGTTCGTCGCCATCAAGATTCACTTTGGCGAGCTGGGCAACCTGAGCTTTTTGCGCCCCAACTATGCCCGCGCCGTAGCGGATGTCGTGAAGGAGCTGGGCGGCAAGCCCTTCCTCACCGACTGCAACACGCTTTATGTCGGCAGCCGCAAAAACGCGCTCGAGCACATCGACACCGCCTACCAGAACGGTTTTACCCCGTATGCCACGGGTTGCCAGATCATCATCGCCGACGGACTCAAGGGCACCGACGAGGCGCTCGTCCCGGTCGAGGGCGGCGAGTACGTGCACGAGGCCAAGATCGGCCAGGCACTCATGGACGCCGACATCGTAATCAGCCTCACGCACTTTAAGGGCCATGAGCAGGCCGGTTTTGGCGGCGCTATGAAGAACTTGGGTATGGGAGGCGGCAGCCGCGCCGGCAAGATGGAGCAGCATGCCGCCGGCAAGCCGAACGTCGATACCACCAACTGCGTAGGTTGCCGTGCCTGCGAGAAGATTTGCGCGCACAGCGCCATCACGTTTGACGGTACGCGTGAGCGCGAGCTTGCCAACGGCAGCACCCGCACGGTGCACGTGGCCGCCATCGACCACGATCGCTGCGTGGGCTGCGGGCGCTGCATTGCGGCGTGCAACCAGGACTGCATCAAGCCCGACTATGACGCCGCGGCCGACGTACTCAACTGCAAGATCGCCGAGTACACCAAGGCCATCGTCGACGGCCGTCCGAGCTTCCACATCTCGCTTGCCATGGATATCAGCCCCAACTGCGATTGCCATCCCGAGAATGACACGCCTATCGTCAACGATATCGGCATGTTCGCGAGCTTCGACCCGGTCGCCATCGACCAGGCCTGTGCCGATGCCGTCATGGCATCCGAGCCGCTGCCCAACACCGAGCTCACCGATAGCGCGGCCAAGATGGAGCACAATCACGAGCATCTGGAGGGCGAGCAGGCGCGTGACCCCTTCTGCATCACGCATCCCGACACCGATTGGCGCGCGTGCATCGCGCATGCCGAGAAGATCGGCCTGGGCACGAGCAAGTACGAGCTCATCGAGGTCAAGTAACACCTGTCTATTGGACATATCAAGCGCTTTTGTAGCGCAACGTTATCAAAAGCCGCCCGCGAGCACAGCTCCCACGGACGGCTTTTCGGAAGTGCGGTGAAAAATCGAATACCGCCGACCGCAAACCGATTCTTGGCAACAAAACCCCTGATAAATTGTTGGTAAAACTGCGGTCTGGTCGGGCTTCACGCGATTTTCCCCGCACTTCCGAAAACGGGGGGTCAGATAAAGCCCCGGACGTTGCTTTTTGTCTAAAAATTCTTGTCGAGGAAGTTGCCGACCGTGCTCCAGTAGAGTTCGGGGTCGACCTGCGCACTCTTGGCGTGGGTGGCGCCATGGATAGTGAGCTTTTGCTTGACCTTGCTGGCGCACGCGTCGTAGTTTTGGTCGAGCATGCCGTACGGCACAAAGGTGTCCTGGTCGCCGTGGATAAACAGCATGGGAACCGTCGCGTGTTTGAGTTGCTCCACACTGCTTGCCTTATGAAAGTCGTAGCCTGCGCGCACGTTGCACACCAAGTTCGCTACATCGAGCAAGGGAAAGCTGGGCAGGCCGAACACGTCCTTGAGCTGCAGAGAAAACTCGTCCCAAACACTCGTATAACCGCAGTCCTCGATTATGCATTTCACGTTTGCGGGCAGAGATTCCCCCGCGACGTTCATAGCGGTTGCTGCACCCATCGACTCGCCAAAGACCAGGATGCGCGCCTCGGGGTCGGCCTGAACGATTCGCCCGATCCACGCGACGACATCGAGGCGCTCGGGCCAGCCCATGCCGATATAGTCGCCGCCGGAGCGCTCGTGGGCGCGGGCGGCGGGTGCGAGTACATTCATGCCGCGGTCATGGAATCGTTTGACGTATCGGGCCATACCGATGGGCTCGTTGGTATATCCATGCAGGCAGACGGCGTAGTCGTGCGTGCTCTCCGACGCAGCAAAATACCAGGCGGCAAGCTCGGTCCCGTCGTCCGCGGTGAGGCTGCTGCTCTCGCGGTTTTCCTTAAACCACGCCCGCGCCTCGGTCTCCTCGACGTCCATCTGCTCGCCCTTTTTGGCGTCTTTGCCGTCCTGCATCATCTTCATGGTGTACGGAGCACGCGGGTTCAGGGCAAAGTCAAACAAAAAGTTGCCGGCAAATCCGAGCACCGCGGCAATGAGCACCGTGGCAACGGCCAGACCGATCTTGAGCCCTCGGTGGGGGCGTGTTTTTTGAGCCATTAGTCGCTCTCCTATAAGATGTTAATACATTAACATTTAAAACAAGCGCATTATGGACGTTCGCCGTTGATGCGTCAACAAGCAAAGAATGGGTAAACAAAGGGTCACGTAAGGTGCAAATTTCGCACGTATCCAGACGCTTTGATATAGTGTTAAGAACCATTTACGTTGGAGGATGTAACCGGCATGTCCGATTCGAGCGACAGTTCCAAGCCGCGACCTAAGGCCGCGGCCGTTCCGCAGTACACGGTGGGCGAGGAGATTATGAACTCCGTCACCCATGGTGTCGGATGCCTGCTGGGCATTGCAGGCCTCGTGCTTCTAATCGTATTCGCTGCCCTGCGCGGCGGAGGCCCGGCACACATGGCCGCGGCGATCGTCTACGGCGTCAGTATCATCCTCGAATACTTGGCCTCCACGCTTTACCACGCGATTCAGCCCGTGGGTGCCAAGCGCGTGTTTCGCATCATCGACCACAGCTGCATCTACCTGCTCATAGCCGGCAGCTATACGCCGTTTTGCCTTATCACGCTGGCGAATGACGGCGGGGCCATACTGTTCTTTGCCGTGTGGGCCATCGCTATCATCGGCATAGCACTCGAGTGCTTTTTGCGCGAGCGTCAGCCACACTGGGTAAGCGGCTTGGTCTACCTGCTGATGGGCTGGCTTATCGTCTTTAAGCTGCCCGCGCTTGTGGCGCTGCTGAACCCCGTCGCGCTTGCCCTGCTCGCCGTCGGCGGCGTGTGCTATACCGTGGGCGTGCCGTTCTATATCGCCAAAAATGTGCGCTATCTGCACAGTGTTTTCCACTTGTGGGTGCTTGCCGGCAGCATCTTCCAGTTTATGGCAGTGATCCTCTTCGTAATCTAGCGATCGAGCCTGTGCCCGCGGACCCATCCAGGCGGCCGCCGGGCGCAACTGCCCTATCCGTCACCTACGCTTACTACCTAACGTCCCGAATCTTGGAGGTTCGAGAAACTCCCGATGGACATAACCATCTCCCTTATTACCACGCTCGTTCTGACGCTTATCAACGGCTACTTCTCCATGTCCGAGATGGCTCTCACCACGGCCAAGCGCGCCGTGTTGGAGCACGATGCCGAGGAGGGCGATAAGCGCGCCGAGCGCGCCGTCCAGCTCGCCGCCGACTCCGATCAGCTGTTGGCCACCATCCAGGTCGCCATCACGCTCGTGGGCTTTGCCTCATCCGCCGTCGCGTCGACGAGCCTATCCGACCCGCTTGCCGCGTGGCTCATGAGCTTTGGCATCGCGCCACTTTCCGCCATCGCGCGCGGCCTGGCGCCGGTCATCATCACCGTCACCGTCGCCTTTGTGTCCATCGTGATCGGCGAGCTCGTGCCCAAGCGCATCGGTCTCGCTAATGCCGAGGGCGTATCCAAGCAGGTCGTGGGACCGCTCTCCGTGTTCCAAAAGATCGCCCATCCGCTCGTGTGGCTGACCGGCGCTTGCTCCGATGGCCTGGCCCGCATCCTGCGCATCAAGAGCGCCGATGACCGCCAGAACGTCTCGGAGGAAGAGATCAAGTACATGGTCTCGGAGCAGGACGACCTGCTCGACGAGGAAAAGCGCATGATCCACGAGATCTTCGACCTGGGCGACACCGTTGCCCGCGAGGTCATGGTGCCGCGCGTGGACACCACCATGTGCGAGGACGACGAGACGGTCGCCGACGTGCTGTCCACCATGCGCCAGACCGGCTTCAGCCGCATTCCGGTGTATCACGAGGATCCCGACAACGTCGCGGGCATCGCGCACATCAAGGACCTGATCCAGCCCGCGCTCGACGGCAAGGGTGACCAGCCCATCGCCGATTATCTGCGCGACGCCACCTTTGTGCCCGACACCAAGGATATCCTGCCGCTGCTGTCCGAGATGCAGACCTCGCACGACCAGATCGTGGTCGTCGTGGACGAGTACGGTGGCACGGCCGGCATTATCACCATCGAGGACATCGTCGAGGAGATCGTCGGCGAGATCGAGGACGAGTTCGACCCCGACAACAAGTACCTCACGCGCCTCTCGCGCCGCGAATGGCTCGTCGATGGGCGTTTTTCGTGCGATGACGCGATTGAGCTTGGTTGGCCGCTCGAGGAAAGCGATGATTATGAGACCATCGCCGGCTGGATTTTGGAGCTTTGCGACTCGGTGCCCGACATCGGAGAGGTGTTTGAGGTCGCAGGGTACAAGTTCAAGGTACAGTCGATGCGTGGCCAGCGCATCTCGCTCATTCGCGTGATCGCTCCGGCCGAAACCGATAAGAAGGATTCCGAGCCCGCGGCAGAGAAGCCGGCGGCGTCGGGTGCGGGCTCTGCGGATCCGCACGACGGCGACGAGTAGGGCAAGGACGAGTAGGGGAGAGTTATGGCAGGCCTGTTCAACATCCTTAAGGTCACCGTCAGCGAGGACAAGATTTGTGCGCACGTGCTGGTGAACCCCGGCATGCCGCTCATGACCTCGGAGGATATCGAGGCCACGGCGCGCGTGTACTACCTGGTGCCCGCGATTGCCAAGCATCTGTGCCTGGGCGATTCGGGTCGCGAGTTCCAGGACTGCATGGGCCAGACCGAGCTTTGCCACCTGCTGGAGCACGTGACGGTCGAGCTCATGAACGAGACCGGTCTTGCCGGCAGCATCTCGTGCGGTCGCACGCGCGTGAGCGAGCATGACGAGCGTGTCTTTGAGGTCGAGCTTTCGTGTCCCGATGACGCGTTGGCCATTGGCGCGCTGTCGTCGGCGACCTTTATGATGGACTGGGCGTATCTGCACGCCGACCAGCCGGCTCCCGACGTGGAAGGCACGGTCGCGGGCCTGCGCAACCTGGTGCTGGGCATGCGCGCCGAGGCCGAGGGCAAGGACCCGCACGAGGCCGTCGCCGCTGCGAACGGCGAGGACGTGGCCGAGGATGCGCCCGAGGGCGACGCTCCTGCCGACGCCGATGCTGAGCCCGTTGCCGAGGCGCCTGCTGAGCCCGAGTCCGCGGAGCCCCAAGGCGTCCCGAGCTTTGACGACGAGCCGCAGATGCCAATCGATACCGAGGGCGCGGTCACCGAGAACCACGAGGCCCCCGCGGCCGTCTTCGGTGGCGCGGCAACGGCTCCGTCCGGCTCGGCGCACGAGGGAACGCTGCCGCTCGTTGATGGCGCTGGCGAAGACCCGGCCGCCACGGTGGCCATGCCGGCCATGCCGCAGGAGTAGGTTCGCTCACTTATCACCATCATGTTCCTGCGCTTTTACCGTATGCAGATGAGCGCGACGGCAAGTGTTGCGCTGCGGGTATAATGGACAGCATTCAAACGGTGGGCATCGAGGTGCCCGCAGGAGAGGAATGATCATGGGAAAGACTTTCAGCTTTGTCTCCGGTGCGCTCTTTGGTGCTGCCGCCGGCGCTATCATCGGCGTTGCTCTGGCCCCGCGCTCGGGTGCCGAGACCCGCGCCATGGCCGCCGATATCGCCAACGATGCCTGGGACAACATGCGCGACACCTACGAGCACGGTGCCGAGGAGGCTCGTGCCGCGGTCAACGACTTTGGTCCGATGGTCGACGCCAAGACCGATGACCTGCGCGCCAAGGTCGACCTGGCCCGCGAGCGCATGGACCAGCTTCGCGAGCAGCTCAACAACGCCATCTCGGGCGGCAACGTGACGCCCGCTGCCGACGTCGTGGTCGAGAACGTCACTGAGGCCGACACCGAGGCCACGGAGCCCTCGACCGAGGCATAATGCGCGCTGGGGATTTTGTCGGCGTCAAGGTTTATCGCAAGCCTGCCGAAGACAAGCGCACCAAAAAGGACGGCACGCCGCGCAGCCCTAAAAAGCTCGGCAAGATTCACTTTCCCGTCTTTACCCCGGGCGGCACGCGCGTGGTGGGCTTTATGGTCCGCCAGTCCGATATCGCGGGTATGATCGAGCGCCCCGACCGCTTTGTGGCGCTCGATGCCATCGGCGTCTATGAGGGCGCTGTCGCGGTCGACGACGTCAAGGGCACCTACGATGCCGCCGCGGCCAAGCGCCTCGATATCAACCTGGACGATTGCATCATCTGGGTTGGTATGGATGTGCGCACGGAATCGGGCGATGTCGTGGGCTACTGCTCGGACGTTGAGTTCAAGCCGCGCTCGGGTATTGTGCAGATGTTCTACGTGACCGCCGGTGCCGCTTCGAGCGTGCTGGTGGGCGACACGCAGGTGCCGCCGACGATGCTGCGCGGCTACGAGAACGGCGCGATGATTGTCTCGGACGAGGTCAAGGCACTCGGGTATTCGGGCGGCGTGGCCGCCAAGGCTGCCGAGGCCGGTGTCGTGGTGGGCGATAAGGTCAAGAAGGGCGCCAAGGTGCTCGATGACAAGGGATCGGTTGCCGTGGACAAGGGCAGCCGTGCACTGGGTAAGCAGCTCGGCAAGACGCGCGGTATGTTCAAGGCCTTTAAGGACGAATATCAAAAGGCGAGCGGGAACTCGTCAAAAGCTAGCAAATAGCGACGTACCAAATGATGGGAGGCGAGCCGGAGACATGTTGCTCCGGCTCGCTGTGTTTATGGGGGAGCGCACATGCGCCAAAACGGATCTAACTTAAACGGGCGCTCGGGTGCGCGTCCGACGGCGCGCCGCGACCTGGGGCAGCTGCCCAGCGGTCAGCGTCAACGTCGCCGTAAGCCCGGCGCGATGTACCTCAACCATAGCCGTGGGTTTAGCGATCGCAGTGCGCGCATCGGCAACGGGCGCTCGCCGCGCCGACCATCCCACCTGCCCTATGCGCTCATCGCCGTGGGCTGCGCGCTCGTGCTGTTTATCGCTGCCGTCGTGGGCTACGTCAACCGCAGCGTGGACGTGGAACTCAACGGGCAAAAGACCGCGGTGCGCGTGGGCTCTACGTTGCAGAATCTTATCGACGATCAAAGCCTGACCGAAACGTACGATGCCGGCGATCTGCTGGCCGTCGACGATAGCGTGCTCAAGCGCCATGGCGGCGAAAAGCTGTCGGTGAAGGTCGACGGCAAGCGCGTGAAGCAAGGCAAATGGAATAGTCGCGAGCTTACGGGTGGCGAGAAGGTGACGGTTAAGGACGGCCGCAACGCGTACGAAAAGCACGAGGTCCAGGCCAAGACTGTCGAGCCAAAGCTTAAGGTCGAGGGCACGGGTGCCATTGAGTACGTCAAAACCTGGGGTGTTCGGGGCCGCTCTGAGGTATGGGTCGGCGAGCAGTCGGGCAAGACGCAGGACCGCGGCGAGGTCGTGCCCGCCACCGACTGCGTAGTCGAGTGCGCAAGCGTAGCGCCCAAGGGCAACGAAAAGTACGTGGCCCTGACATTTGACGAGGGCCCGAGCGGCGCGACCAAGCAGATCTTGCAGGTGCTCAAGGAAAAGGGCGTCACGGCGACATTCTTCCTTTCGGGCGATGCCGCGGAAGCCTCGCCCGCTACCGCCAAAGCGATTGTCGATGCCGGGTGCGAGATCGGCTCCAACAGCTACAGCGATGATTCGCTCAAGGGAGAGGATCGCGAGACGGTACGCAAGCAGATCACGAAGGGCACCGAAGCGATTAAGTCGGCGACCGGCGTCGAGACGATGTTGCTGCGCGCCCCCTACGCCGCGTTTGACGAGCAAAACTGGATCGACTCGATGGACCTGGTGTCCGCCGTGGTTTCGTGGAATATCGATTCGGGCGACTGGCTACTCAACGGCGCCGACGAGCAAGTATCGACCGTGCTCGACTCGGTGACGCCGGGCAATATTGTGCTGCTCACCGATAGCGATGAGTGTGTCGAGCAGACGCTCGAGGCGTTGCCGCAGATTATCGATGGCCTTGTCGCCGACGGCTACAAGATCGTGACGCTCAGCGACCTGGTCAAGACGGACACGGCATTGAGCAAAAAGCTCACCTCGCTCACCAAGGTTTCCATGCCCAAAAACGCCGTGTTCCCCCAACTCCCCAAGGACGACGACACCACAGAGTAGTCATTGGGGACGTGCTTAAACGACTAGCCATGTGGGACAGTCTTGCGAAAACTCGGCACTTGGGGACTGTCCCCAACGGCCGGCACTTGGGGACGTTCCTTTTTTGCCGGCAGTTTGGGACAGTCCTTTTCTGTCGCTCGCAAAGAGTGTCCCCGGCGACTAGTCATTAAAGAACGTCCCCAATGACTATGCCCAATGACTATGTCACGGATACGTCAGCGTTTGGTATGCCTGCAGTGTGCAGCGCATAAATTCGGTGCCGCAGCGCGATGCTGATGATATAGTTACTGCGGTTAATGAGGGTCAAGAGAAAGGTTGCAGGTGAAATCCAAACCTCGACCATACAGTCGATGACCCCATGCAGGTGCTTTCTGCGCGTGCATGGGGTGTGAGCGCCGAGCGGTGTGCCGCCTGCGCATGCGTATACATATCTAAAAGTCCACGGATTGTGTGCCGGCATGGTCGCGCGGTCCGCAGGAATAATGATGGGGAGCACCATTGAATTATCTGAGTGAGATGCTCAAACTGCCGGTCTTGGACGTCGACGGCGAAAAGCTCGGCGTGGTTAACGATTTCGGCATTGCAACCGGCGAAGTTTTTCCGCACGTGACGTCGCTCGCGTTCCGTGGTCCCGGCAAGACGCCGTTTATGATTAGCTGGCGCAAATGGGTCGACCGTATCGACGAGACGGGCGTGTACCTCAATACGTCTGCCACCAACATTCGCTTTTCATATCTGCAGCCGACCGAGCTGTTGCTGGCGCGCGATGTTCTCAATAAGCAGATCGTCGATACGCAGGGCATGAAGGTCGTGCGCGTCAACGACATCAAGTTCTCCATGTCGGGCGAAAATCAGCTGCGCCTGCTGGGTGCCGAGGTCGGTGCCCGCGGTCTGCTGCGTGCAATCAGCCCCGCGCTCGAGCATGTCGTCGAGAGCTTTATGAAGCACCTGGGCAAGCCGCTTGGCGAGGACATTATCGCCTGGTCTTACATGGACCTGCTCGATCGATCGACTAAGAACATCCAGCTCTCGGTGTCGCACAAGACGCTTGGCGAGCTGCATCCTGCCGACATCGCTGACATCATCGAGCAGCTCGACCCGCGCCTGCGCGCGCAGGTGTTCGCGCAGCTCGATACCGCCCAAGCCGCCGAGGCCATTTCGGAGTTTGATGACGACGAGCTCATGACCGAGATGCTCGAGGGCCTGTCCGACACGGACGCATCGTCGATGCTGGCCATGATGGACCCGGACGACGCTGCCGACCTGATCGACGAGCTCGATTATGAGAAGGCCGAGAAGCTCCTGCGCCTGATGGGCGTCAAGGAGGAGAAGGCGATTCGTAATCTGCTGGGCTACGAGGATAACACCGCCGGCCGCATCATGACCTCGGAGTTTGTCTCGCTACCCGCCTCGGCGACGGTCGGCGATGCTATCGAGGCGATTCGCAAACTCGACGAGGACTTTGAGAGTGTCTATTACGTCTATACCGAGGATCCGAGCGGCATGCTGACGGGCGTGCTTTCGCTGCGCACGCTGATCGTGGCCGACCGCGACGCCACGCTGGGCCAGCTCGCCTATCGCGATCTGGTTTACGTGTCGCCCGACGAGGACCAGGAAGACGTGACGGACGAGATGACCAAGTACGACCTGGTTGCCATCCCTGTCTGCGACGAGAACCGTCATATCCTGGGTATCGTAACCTTCGACGATGCCATGGACGTTATCGCCGAGGAGCATCAGGAGGACCTGCAGATCGCCGGTGTCGGCTCGGGCGATAGCACGTCGGATGACTCGACGAACGTGCTCAGCTGGTTCGTGCATCGTCAGTATTGGGTCGTCGTGTGGGGTATCGCCTCATGCATTATGGCGACGGTGCTGGGGACGACGCTGGGCTCCGCGCATCTGGCGGTGTTCCCCATGTGCGCCATGCCGCTCGTGCTGCTGGCTGCCTCGCGCATGGTGTCGTTCGTCAAGAACTACTTCCTCGAGTACGACGGTCACGACGACGAGCCCAAACCGTATCTGGGGTTCTTCTTCCAGAGCACGGGTATGGGCCTGATCCTATCGCTTGTTACTTACCTGTGCGCGCAGCTGGTGCGCACTGCCGCGTTCCCCGATGGCCCTATGTTTGAGGAGCAGCTCTTTACCGGCTGCTTTAACATTGCCGCCATCATCTGCCTGGTGGGCAACATGAGCGCCGTGATTTACCTGATGGTGCTGTTCTGGCGCGATGAGCACGACCTTAACACGTCGGGTACTGCCATGAATGTCATCGCCGTCATGATCTCGTGTGTGGCGTACTGCATTTCTGCGGTGCTGCTCACCATATCGGTCATGGGATAGGTGGTCGCGTGCAAAACACGAACCAAAAGCCGAGCACCAAGCAAAAGCTGACCATCGCCGCCATCTTTGGCGCTATGGGCCCCGGTCTACTGGCGGCGCTTTCGGGTAACGACGCCGGCGGCATCGCCACGTATTCCAGCGCGGGCGCCAGCTATGGCTATAAGATGCTTTGGATGCTTCCCGTCATGACCGTGCTGCTTATCGTGACGCAGGAGACCGCGGCGCGCTGCGGATGCGTCACGGGTAAGGGCCTGGCGTCGCTCATTCGCGAGCGCTTTGGCGTGCGCAAGAGCGTGCTGGCCATGGCGGCGCTGTTGATCGCCAACACGGCGGTGACCATCTCGGAGTTCGCGGGTATCGCGAGCGGCCTTGCTCTGTTTGGCGTTCCGGCGAGCATCTCGGTGCCGCTCGTGGCGCTGCTGGTGTGGATGCTTACCATGTCGGGCAGTTTCCAGCGCATCGAGAAGATTTTGCTGCTGGTAAGCTGCGTGTTCGTGACCTATATCGTCGCCGCGTTTATGGCCGGCCCCAACTGGGGCGAGGTCGCGGTCGACTTGGTCGTCCCCAATATTCAGAACGATCCCAGCTACGTGTCGCTCGTGGTCGCAACGATCGGTACCACCATCGCGCCGTGGATGATCTTCTTGGCTCAGAACAACGTGGTCGATAAGAATGCGGGCGAGGACGACATCGTGCTGCAGCGCATTGATACCGTGAGCGGCTCGATCGCTGCTGATATCATTGCGGGCTTCATTATCATCACAACCGGTACGGTGCTGTTCCCGGCGGGTATTCAGATTAGCGATGCCGCCGATGCCGCCCGCGCGCTGGAGCCCATCGCGGGCCAGTGGTCCACGGTGCTGTTTGCCTCGGGTCTGGTCGCAGCGAGTTTTTTGGCTGCCTGCGTGCTGCCGGGCGTTACGTCGAGTGCCATCTGCGAGGCTTTTGGTTGGGAGCGCGGCGCCGATCGCAGCTGGGACGAGGCCCCGGTTTACCGCGGCATCATTACGGCCATCATCGGTATCTCTGCCGTGTTGGTGCTTATGCCCGGCGTCGATCTGTTCCAGATTATGATGACCTCGCAGGTCATCAACGGCGTGCTACTGCCCGTGGTCTTGGTATTCCAGGTGGTTATCGCGGCGGATCGCCACATTATGGGCGCCAACCGCAACGGCCGCGTATGGAACGTGCTCACGTGGGCGACTATCGGCGTGATTACGGTGCTGACGGTCGTCATGTTTATGCTGCAGGCGATGGGCTATGGCGCTTAACGCCCGCTTTTGCTTCCGAGCAGGCCGCAGCAATGGGCTGCGGCCTGCTCTTTGTCTACTATAGGGTGTTAGTTATATGGCAGTGGGCAAAAAATGCCAAATATGAGTACTGTTGCTAAGTGAATAGCATTTACACCCAAGAAGATAATGAACATAACCAATAATATGTTCATTAAAGCTGACTCCAATACGCCTGAAACTAGTTAAGTTGGCTGCTTTAGGGGGTTATACGGTTCGCTCGGACGTCATTTTTGGTTGTTTTTGCTGCTACTAAAATGGTAACAGTACTCATATTTGCCCTTTTTTGCCCACAGACCTTTGAGGTTGCGGCGAAAAGGGCTTGTTTTGATCGGTTGGAGCAGGCGCGAGGCTCGGAAACGATGTCTGGAGCGGCGGAGCGGCTTGGAATTCATCCGTAGAGGTCTTCATTGACTGCGCCAGGAGGGCTTTCAGGTGCCGGTACAAAAGGAGCGTCCCTAACTGCCGCAGGGGGGGGGCATCGGTCGCAGCCGACGCCCCCCTGCGGGTGTAAGCAGATTTGGCTGCGCGTTACTTGTCGGTGCCCAGCTTGTGTGGCTTGTAGGCGAGGGCATTGACGAATGCGTCGGCGGCGGACTTGACAGCTGCCGGCTGCGGATCGTTGGCGTGGTCCTCGGGGTGCACGGGCAGGTCTTTTTTTACCGCATCGTGGATTAGGTTGAGGTACTCGGTTACGCCGGTGGCCGACAGGTGCGTGCCGTCGCCGTCGAACAGGTCGTTGCGGTTGGCGCTGTATCCGTACCAGTCGATAACGCGCACGTTCTTGTAGCGCGTAGCGGCGTTGGCGATGGCCTGATTGGTAGAGCCAACCCACGGCTGCGGGCTGCGCGTGTTCACAAACGCCACAATACGCTTATCTCCTGCATCGGCCATGATGGCGTCGATCTGGTCGTCGGTTACCAAGCCGTTGGTGCCCAGCGCAAAGACCACGATCTTGCCGGCAAGGTTCTGTTGGAGATAGCCCTCAAATGTCGCACGCCCCGCATCGAATTGGCGGCCCTTTTCGGCATCGATGTGGCTGTGCGGGAACACGCCGTCAAAGGAATCAACGGCGCGCAGCGACACGGAGTCGCCGATCATCAACAGGTCGTAGGAGCCATCGGGGAAGCCGTCGTTGTCCTTGTCGGCGCCGTCGGCCGCCTGCTGGTCGGTGGGCGCGGTGTTTTTGGCTTCCTTGTTGAGGACTTCGGCGCCCTCGCCGCTCAGTGCGGAGGTCTCCGGCACAAAGATCAGACCGCCCAGCGCGATAACAAGCACGATGCCGCAAGTGGCGCACACGGGAATATGCGCGCGTGCCCAGTTGGCGGGCGTGGTTGTGCCATCGCGGAATTCGGAAACAGTGCGCCCAAAGGCGCCCTTTCTAAACGGCGTCTCGATAAAGCGATAGCAGCACTCTGCTACGGCGACCACTAGCAGCACCTGCAAAATGTACTGCCACCAGGGCGTATCGTTGATGTTGGCGACCGGGTTCATGAGCAACAGCAGCGGATAGTGCCACAGGTAGATGCTGTACGAGCGCTTGCCAGCCCACACGAGCGGCTCGGCGGACAGCGCGCGGGCAACCATTCCCTGGGGCTGCACGCAGGCCGCGATGACCATGAGCGTGAGGATGGAGCATAATAGCGTGCCGCCGCGATACTGGAACGCGGTGTAGCCGTTGGTGAGCGCGACCATGGCGGCAAGGCCAACCAGGCCTACGACGCCCAACACATCGATGGATGCGGGCGAGGACCAAAAGCGCACGAGGGCGTTTGGCTGTGCCGGGGCGGCCTCGGCTGCGGAATCGGTCTTCTCGTCATGCCCGCTCTTGGCATTCTTGTCGAGCTTACCGCGCTTGGCAGCACGAACTAGGCGGTCGAGTCCTAGGCGATGGGCGAGGCGAATCGGCGCCAGGTCGCGATCGGGGATAAAGGCCATCCAGGCACCCAGCAGCAGCGAAAACACGCGAGTGTCGGTGCCGTAGTACACGCGGCTGGGGTCGGCGGCAGGGTTGTAAAGCACCATCATGGCGAGGGCGGACACCGCGGAAAGGCCCAGAACCACGCGGCGCGTGTTGGGCTTGCTCACATGCATGGATACCATGGCAAACAGCAGCGGCGGCCAAATCAGGTAGAACTGTTCCTCGATGGCGAGCGACCAAAAGTGCGTGAGCGGCGAGGGGTCGCCCAGAGCATTGAAGTACGAGACGTTTTGGGCAATCTGCCACCAGTTGTTGAAGAACAGCAGCGACGGCAGGATGTCGGGGCGCATCTTGGTGAGCATCACGTGGTTAAAGACGGTGCACAACGCGCAAGTCACCACCACAACGGTTACCACGGCGGGGAATAGGCGGCGAATGCGGCGAATCCAGAAGCTCTTAAGGTCGATGCGGCCGGTCTTAGCGACTTCGTTGAGCAGCAAGCGCGTGATCAGATAGCCCGAAAGCACAAAGAAGATCGTGACGCCGAGCAGGCCGCCCTGAGCCCACGTGAGGTTGAGGTGATAGAGCACCACTGCGACGACGGCGAGCGTACGCAGACCGTCGAGCGCAGGAATGTAGCGGGACTTGGGACGAGCGGGCGCCTGCTGGTAGGTAGCGGACGAGCGTGTGGCGCCGGTGTTGGTCTTGGCTGTATGGGCGCCCTTGTTGGTGGGCGTTCGATGCGGGCTCGGGCCGCGTCGCGACTCGCCGGTGCGGCGGTCGGCGCGCGGGCGTTCGTGCGCCGACCGGTTATCGGGCGCGCGGCGCGGGTCGCGTGGGCTCGATTGTGGGAGTTGCTCCATAAAACATCATCCAATGACGAGAATAATCAGCACATATTCATTGTAGCTGCCTGCTCCTGTGAATGCTTGCTGCTGGCGCAACCTCAAGCGCGCGTTCACATCAAAGTGAACTAAAGTTATAGGGGTGCGAGAGCGCACGATCGACGGCCGACGGTGGGCGTAAGGCCCGCAGACGAGGAGGTTTCCATGGCAGATCGCGGCATCGTTGCGGTGTTCGGCAGCATGAACATGGACCTTTCGGTGGCGTGCGAGCGCATGCCGCGCGCGGGCGAGACCGTCGGCGGCAGCGGTTTTATCACCAACGCCGGTGGCAAGGGCGCTAACCAGGCCGTCGCCGCCGCGCGCATGGGCGTGCGCACGTGCATGATTGGCGCGGTCGGGCGCGATGCGTTTGGCGATGTGCTCGTGGCGGGGCTCCAAGATGCTGGCGTGGAGTGTGACTTTGTGGCGCGCCGCGATGACGTGGAGACGGGAACGGCGACCATCATTCGCTGCGAGGGCGACAACCGCATCGTGCTGTCACCGGGCGCCAACCATGCGCTTGCGGGCGAGGACGTTGCCTGCGCGCTGAGACGTCTGGTGGCCGATGAGCGCGACGGCGACGCCAGCGATATTGCCCCGGCTGTCGGAAGCGTCTTTATCGTCCAGGGCGAATGCGACCCGATGGCAACGGCCGCGGCACTCTCTTGTGCCCACAGGCTGGGGTTCTATACGGTCTTTAATCCAGCTCCTGCCTGCGAGTTGCCTGCGGAGGTCTGGCCTGCGGTCGACCTGGTCTGTCCCAACGAGACTGAGTGCCAGGCGCTGACGGGCATCTTGCCCGGGGATGATGCGAGCTGCGTCGCGGCGCTCAATGCCTTGCTCGCCAAGGGTGCCGGAGCTGCGGTCATTACGTTGGGTGGCGCCGGCTCGGTTACGCTCAGCGATGACGGCGAGCTGCTGCGCATGCCGGCGCTTTCGAGCGCGGTAGTCGATACGACCGCCGCGGGCGATACGTTTGTCGGCGCGTTGGCGGCGGCTCGCCTAAAGGGCTTGCCGCTCTTTGAGTGCATGGCGGCGGGTGCACGCGCCTCGGCAGTGACGGTGTCGCGCCTGGGCGCTCAGCAATCGATTCCCACGCGCGCCGAAGTTGAACATTGGTTTTGTTAAACGATAAAGACGGAGAAGCGGAGTAGAACAATGGCAACCAAGAAGCTGATCCTTGATCTGGATATGGGTGTGGACGATGCGATGGCGCTGGCCTATGCCATCGCGAGCCCCGAGGTGGAGCTCGTGGGCATCACCACGTGCTTTGGCAACGTGCGCGTCGAGCAATCGGCGCACAACTGCCTGGCGGTGCTCGATCTGCTGGGTCGCCCCGAGGTTCCGGTGTACCTGGGCGCCGATCGTCCCATGAAGGCGACTGAGCCCTATACACCGCCGGCGTCTACCACGCTCATCCACGGTAAGAACGGCATTGGCGGGGCGAGCGTGCCCGCGTCGCCGTACGAGCCGGTGGGGGCGACGTCGGCCGACGGTAACGCGGCGGTCGATTACCTGATTGATGCCGCGCGCACCTATGGCCCCGATCTGATCTATGTGGCGACCGGTCCGCTCTCCAACCTGGCACTTGCCCTGGAGCGCGATGCGGCGGCGATGATGTCTATCGGCCGCATGGTGGTAATGGGCGGCGCCCTGACCGTGCCCGGAAACGTGAGCGCGGGCGCCGAAGCCAACATGGCAGGTGATCCTGAGGCGGCCGATGCCGTGCTGCGTTCGGGCCGCAAGCTCACTATGGTGGGTCTGGATGTGACGCATCGCGTGGTGCTCACGCGTCGTGACATTGCCGGCTGGACGGGCTCGGGCACCATGGCCGGTTGCGCATTTGCGAGCATGGTGGAGCACTACATTGGCTCGTACGAGATGAACGCCCCCTACCTGGGCGGCTGCGCGCTGCACGATCCGCTTGCCGTCGCCGTGGCGATTGATCCCACGCTCGTGGGTGCGCTCGGCTGTAACCTGCGTGTTGACTTGCTGGGCGAGTATCGCGGCCGCACCATCTGCGACGAGCACCGTCTGTCCGATCCGGACAAGAGCGCGCTCGTGGCGCTGACTGTGGATGCTCCACGCTTCCTGTCCGAGTTCAAGGCGCGTATGGCCCGCGTCCTGGGCTAAATGTTTTTCACGCCCCGCCCCATGTAGTCAATTTGAGACGGGGCTTTTTTAGCTACCGACTAAATGTGCCCGTTGGGGGAATAGTCGCACCACTTTGCTTGACAACAGGCTAAACTAGCTATTAAACATTTACTATTCTGTTTAGATTGAATTTGCGGTCGTTTGGTTGTCGAGTCACGGGGCGGTCAGGCCACGATGCTCGACCGCGACCGTTGCTAGGGGGAACAATGGCTAAAGCAAGTGTTCGCGAGATCAGCCGCATCACCGGTTTTTCGCCTGCGACCGTGTCCAACGCCCTCAACCGCAAGCGCAGCGTGAGCGAGGAGACCGCCAAGGTCATCCTGGAGTGCGCACAGTCGCTCGGCTACCAGCAGTCGACGCAGCTCGAGAGCATCCAGTTTGTGCTTGCGCGCAAGACGGGCGCCATCCTGGACGAGAGCACCTTTCACCCCGCGGTTATTGAGGGCGTGGAGCGCCAGGCGCGCCGTCACGGCATGAGCACGAGCTTTGTCTCGCTCGACTTTAGCGACCTGGACGCCGTGCGCCCGCAGGTCGAGGGCCTGATCGCCGATCCGGCTGCCGCCATTGTACTAATGGGTACGGAGTTGGGCGAAGAGGACTACGCCCTGTTCGCCAACGCCGCCGCCCACCTGATTGTGCTCGATGGCTGGAGCGACCGCCAGTACTTCGATGCCGTGGTCATTGCCAATACCGATTCGGTGCTGCGTGCCGTGGATTACCTTATCGAGAAGGGTCACAAGCAAATCGGCTATCTGGCGGGCGATCTTCGCATCCGCAACTTTAAGGATCGCGAGCGCGGCTATCGCCAAGCGCTTGAGGACGCGGGCCTCGAGGCCAATCCGGCATGGCGCGTCACGCTGGGCACCACGCTCGAGGGCGCTTATCGCGACATGGGCGCGTGGCTCGACAGCGTCTCGCACGACGACCTGCCGACGGCTTTCTTTGCCGAAAACGACGTGCTCGCCGTGGGTGCCATGCGCGCGCTCAACGAGCACGGCATACGTGTGCCCGACGATGTCTCGATCATCGGCTTTGACGACCTATCTCTGGGTGCCTTCTCCAACCCGCCGCTCACCACGGTGCACGTTCCCAAACACGAGGTGGGCGAGATCGCGGTGCGCCGTCTGGTGGGCAACATCCGCAATCCCAAGAGCTATACCTGCAAGACGGCCGTATCGACCTATTTTGTCGAGCGCCAGAGCGTGCGTGAGATCTAGGCAGAACGGCGCCAGACCTCAGAGCGGAAAAGTCCGCCAAAGGCAACCATACATAACGCTACCAAGAGAGGGTTCTTCGGAGCCCTCTTTTTGTTCCCCTTGTATGTTCAGACTGTTTACATACCGTTTAGGCTGATTTCTCTACCGTCTACGGGTATTTCGCGTTAAACTTCTAAACAGTAGAGTAAAACATTTAGTAAACAGAACAAAACGAAACACGCATCTGTTTACTGAACATGTGATTAGGGGAGGACGTACATGGATAAGATCAAGCTCGGTTTTGTGCCCACGCGCCGCAGTATCTTTAGCGCGCCGGACGCAATCAAGTATCGCGGCCTGACGGCTGATCGCCTGCGCGAGATCGGCGTCGACATCGTGGATATCGACGACATCAATGACGAGGGCCTGCTGTTCGACGACAGCCATATCGAGCCTATCGTCAAGAAGTTCCGCGCCGAGGGCGTCGACGGCATTATGCTGTGCCACGCCAACTTTGGTACCGAGTACGTTTGCGCTCGCCTTGCCCGCGAGCTCGGCCTACCCGTGCTGCTGTGGGGCCCGCGCGACGAGCGGCCCGAGCCCGACGGCACCCGCCTGCGCGATAGCCAGTGCGGCCTGTTCGCCACCGGCAAGGTCCTGCGCCGCTTCCAGGTTCCCTTCACCTACATGACCAACTGCCGCCTGACCGATCCCGAGTTCGAGCGCGGTGTTTGGGACTTCTTGGCCGTGTGCAACGTGGTCAAGACCTTTAAGCACACCCGCATCCTGCAGATGGCCACCCGTCCGTTCGACTTCTGGTCGACCATGTGCAACGAGGGCGAGCTGCTCGAGAAGTTCAACATCCAGCTTTCGCCCATCCCCATGACCGAGCTTGTCCAGGCCGTGCGCGACGCCCAGGCCGACGAGAAGGCCATGGCCGCCATGCTTGCCCACATTAGCGACAGCTTTGAGATCTGCATCCCCGAGGACAAGGTTCCCGCGGTTGCCGGTCTCGCCATCGCCATGAAGCGCCTGGTCGAGAAGTACGGCTGCAACGCCGGTGCCATTCAGTGCTGGAACGCTCTGCAGGACGAGCTGGGCATTATGCCCTGCGCCGCCAACGCCATCCTCAACGAGATGGGCATTCCTATCGTATGCGAGACCGATATCCATGGCGCCGTCACCGCGCTGATGGTCGAGGCCGCCGACCTGGGCCGTCACCGCGGCATGTTCGCCGACTGGACCGTGCGCCATCCCGATAACGAGAACGGTGAGTTGCTGCAGCACTGCGGCCCCTGGCCCTGCAGCTGCGCGGCCGTCAAACCCAAGCTCACCTACCCGCTGGCTTTCGATCACCCTGGCGCGCTGACGGCCGAGGCCAAGCACGGCGATCTCACCCTTGCCCGCTTTGACGGCGACAACGGCGAGTACTCGCTGCTGCTGGGCAACGCCCGCGGTATCGACGGCCCGGCCGGCATGGGCACCTACCTGTGGGTCGAGGTCGAGAACCTCAAGCGCCTCGAGGCCAAGATCGTCGAGGGTCCCTACATCCACCACTGCGTCGCTATTCACGCCAACGTGGTGCCGGTGCTCTACGAGGCGTGCAAGTACATCGGCATCCAACCAGACCTGTACGACCCGATTGAAGAAGACGTTAAAGCCTACCTGCGAGGAGAGTAGAAATGGCAACTATCGAAGAGCTTGAGTCCCTGCGTTGGGACCTTCGCCGCGATTGCGTCGATATCATCATGGCTGGCGCCGGCGGCCACATCGGCGGCGACATGTCGGTGATTGACGCCCTCATGACCCTCTACGCCAACCACCTCAACATTTCGCCCGAGACCGTCGACGATCCCAATCGCGACCGCTTCGTGCTCTCCAAGGGCCACGCCATGGAGGCTTACTACGCGGTGCTCTGCCACGAGGGCTATCTGGACCTCGATGACGTCAAGGCCCGCTTCTCCAAGTTCGGCAGCCCCTACATCGGTCACCCCAACAACAAGCTCAAAGGCATCGAGATGAACTCGGGCTCGCTGGGTCACGGCCTGCCCGTGGCCGTGGGCATGGCGCTCGCCGGTAAGATGGACGGCCGCGACTACCGCGTCTACACCATCATGGGTGACGGCGAACTTGCCGAGGGCTCGGTCTGGGAGGGCGCCATGAGCGGCGGCAACTACCAGCTCGATAACCTGTGCGCGCTCGTGGACCGCAACCGCCTGCAGATCAGTGGCAGCACCGAGGACGTTATGAAGCAGGACTCGCAGGAGGAGCGCTGGGCCGCCTTCGGCTGGAACGTGCTCTCCATTCCGGGCAACGATGTCCGGGCCATCGACGCCGCGCTGACGCTTGCGGCCGAGACCTGCGGCAAGCCCACGGTCATCATCCTCAACACGGTGAAGGGCTATGGCTCGCCCGTTATGGAGGACAAGGCCGCCTGGCACCATCACCTGCCCAACGATGAGGAATATGCCCAGATCATCGCCGATTTCGCTGCCCATAAGGAGGCCATCAATGGCTAACAAGATCGCCAATCGCAAGGTTATCTGCGACACGCTGCTCGAGGCCGCGAAGACCGATAAGGACATCGTCGTCCTGTGCTCCGACTCCCGCGGCTCCGCATCGCTCACGCCGTTCTTTGATCAGTATCCCCAGCAGTCCGTCGAGGTCGGCATCGCCGAGCAGGACCTGGTGAGCATCGCCGCCGGCATGGCTTCGTGCGGCAAGAAGGCCTGGGCCGCTTCGCCGGCGTCCTTTGTGACCACGCGCTCGTATGAGCAGTGCAAGGTCGACGTCTCGTACTCCAACACCAATGTCAAGCTCATCGGCATCTCTGGCGGCGTGTCCTATGGCGCCTTGGGCATGAGCCATCACTCCGCGCAGGATATCGCCGCCATGAGCGCGCTTCCCAACATGCGCGTGTACCTGCCGAGCGACCGCTTCCAGACCGCCAAGCTCGTACGGGCCCTGGTCGCCGACAACAAGCCGGCCTACATCCGCGTGGGCCGCAACCCGGTCGAGGACGTGTACACCGAGGACGAGTGCCCGTTCCAGATGGATCGCGCCACCTGGGTGCGCCGCGGCACCGATGTGACGCTCGTCGCTACCGGCGAGATGGTCCGCCATGCCGTGGACGCCGCCGACCTGCTGGCCGAGCAGGGCATCTCGGCAACGGTGCTCGACATGTATTGCGTCAAGCCGCTCGACGCCGAGGCTGTGATTGAGGCCGCCGGTGCCACGCGCGCCGTCGTGACCGTCGAGGAGCACAGCCCCTTCGGCGGCCTGGGCTCTATGGTCGCGCAGGTGGTGGGCGAGCATTGCCCGCGTCCGGTCAAGTGCCTCTCCCTGCCCGACGCACCGGTCATCACCGGCACGAGCCCCGAGGTCTTTGCGCACTACGGCCTGACGGGTGCCGGAATCGCGCAGACCGTCGCCGAGTTCCTGCCCGCAGAGTAACTGGAATGTGACAAAGGGACCGTCCCTTTGTCACATTCGTTTTGAAAGGGGTGGCCATGGGCCGCTACATCATCGGAATCGATCAATCCACGCAGGGCACCAAGGCGCTGCTGGTGGACGAGGGCGGCCATTTGATTCATCGTGCCGACCGCTCGCATCGCCAGATTGTCAACGAGGCCGGTTGGGTGAGCCATGATCCGGCCGAGATTGCCGCCAATGTGCTGGCCGTGGCGCGCGCTGTGGTGGAGGAGACCGGGGTCGATCCGGCCGACATCGCCGGCATCGGCATCTCCAACCAGCGCGAGACCACCGTTGCCTGGAACCGCGCGACGGGCGAGCCGCTGTGCGACGCCGTGGTGTGGCAGTGCGCCCGCGCCCGCGAGCTGTGCGACAAGCTGGCCGCGCGCGAGGGTGTGGCCGAGCTGGTGCGTGACACGACGGGTCTGGTGCTCTCGCCCTACTACCCGGCGGGCAAGATGGCCTGGATCCTCGCGAACGTTCCCGCTGCTGCCGAGGCTGCCGCGGCGGGCGAGCTGTGCCTGGGTACCATCGATGCCTGGGTGGTCTGGACGCTCACGGGCGGCGCGGAGTTCCGCTGCGACTGGTCCAACGCCAGCCGCACGCAGCTCTTTGACCTGCGCCGTGGTTGCTGGAGCGAGCCGGTGTGCGAGGCCTTTGGCGTTGACGTGGCCTGCCTGCCGCAGGTGACCGATTCCGATGGCCTGTTCGGCATGACGGACCTGGGCGGCTTTTTGCCGGCACCCGTGCCCATTCACGGCGTGCTCGGCGACAGCCATGCCGCCTTGTTTGCGCAGGGCTGCCATAGCCGCGGCATGGCCAAGGCGACCTATGGCACCGGCAGCTCGGTCATGATGAACGTCGGCGACGAGTTCGTCGCCAGCTCGCACGGGCTTTCGAGCTCGCTTGCATGGCGCATGGACGGCGTGACCGAGTACGTGCTCGAGGGCAACGTGAGCTACGCCGGCGCCGTCAAGACGTGGCTGCGCGACGATCTGGAGCTCATCAATAACCCCGAGGAAGTTACCGACCTGTGCTACGCCGCCAATCCGGCGAGCCGCGTCTACTTTGTGCCGGCGTTTACCGGTCTGGGCGCGCCGCACTGGGCGAGTGACGCCGAGGGCTGCGTCTTTGGCATGACGCGCACCACGGGTCGCGCGGAGTTCGTGAAGGCCGCCGACGAGTCGATCGCCTATCAGATCTTTGACGTGATTGATGCGATGGTCGAAGATTCGGGCGCGGCGCTGGCCGAGCTTCGTGTTGACGGCGGTCCCACGCGCGATGCGTACCTGATGCAGTTTGAGAGCGACTTGGTTGGCTCGTCCATCCGCATCGCGAGCAACGACGAGATGAGCGGCCTGGGTGCGGCCTGGGCCTGCGGCATTGCGCTGGGCATGTACACGCGCGATGTCGTCGACGTCTATGGGGCCCGCGGCATCGTGGAGCCTGCCATGCCCGCCGACGAGCGCGCCAAAAAGATCGCCGGCTGGCGCCACGCCGTGAAATCAACGATTGCCTACACAGCCTAGAATGATTTTTCTGGGATGGGGATTAAAAACTCATTGATCCCCGTCTCGGGCAGCTCATTTGGGACGGGGCTTTTTTGACTGGTATGATTGGTGCGACCATTCGAACCAGCTGAATGAGCCCCGTCCCAAATTGACTACCGAGAGGATCTGCCATGGAGCGCATCGCGAGTTTTTCCGTTGACCATCTGCTGCTTGAGCCCGGCGTGTACGTGAGCCGCATCGACCGCGATCCGGCGACCGGCGCTGCCGTCACCACCTTTGACCTGCGCCTGACCACGCCCAACAAGGAGCCGGTCATGAACACGGCCGAGTGCCACACCATCGAGCACCTGGGTGCGACGTTCCTTCGCAACCATGCCGAGTGGTCGAGCCGCATTGTCTACTTTGGCCCCATGGGCTGCCGCACGGGCTTTTACCTCGTCGTTTTTGGTGAGCTGACGAGCGAGGAGGTCTTGCCGCTCGTGCGCGAGCTGTTCGAGTTTGTCGCCGGCTTTGAGGGCGATGTCCCTGGTGCCGCTCCCGAGGAGTGCGGCAACTATTTGGACCAGAACCTCCCCATGGCAAACTGGCTTGCGCGTCGCTATCTCGACCGCGACCTGGCCGATATCGACGAGAAGCACCTGCACTATCAGCAGGCGTAAGGGCTTTACCGTCCAAAACGCGCGCATTGGGCGCCTTCGCTTATGCGGGGGCGCCTTTTTGTTGAGTGGTCAGGATGAGCGTTCAAAATCGCTCATGTTTGTTCTAGAATGTTCGTACTGTTACATAAACGAACAGGAGTGAACATGCATATCTACTCTGTCAACGATCCCGAGTTCAAATCCTATGGCAACGTTTGGGATAACGTTCCGTCCGAGCTCACGTCGCCCGTACTCGAGGCGCTCTCTGCCACGCCCGTCCCCGAGGGCAGCAAGTACGTGGCAAGCGCGCCGGAGCTCGAGGGCGTCAAGGATGCCGACAAATTGGGCTTTCTCATGTTTGGCGGTCGTCCCTTCCAGCTGGGCTGGTGCAATGGCCACAACACGCAGCTCAACTGCCTGGAGTATCACCGCGCCAGCGAGTTTAACCTGGGCGCCCGCGACTTTATTCTGCTCGTGGCGCATCGCTGGGAGATCGAGGGCGGCAAGCTCGATACCGCTCAGGTCAAGGCGTTCCGCGTGCCGGCGGGCAAGGTTGTCGAGGTTTTCAACACCACGCTCCACTACACGCCCTGCATGGTCGACGACGGCGGCTTCCAGGTGATGGTGGCGCTGCCGGCGGGCACCAACGGCCCGCGTCCCGAGGCTGCATCCGACATGCCTGCCGCCGGTGACAGCTACTGCTACTGGAAGGCCGACAAGTGGGTCCTCTGCCACGCCGACAGTCCCAAGGCAGCCGAGGGCGGCTACGTAGGCCTCATCGGCAAAAACCTCGACATCGCCTGCGACTAGAATCTTCCGTCTCGATCTGTAACATCTAGCGGGCTAAATCGTCTCTACCTGTTACAGACCGAGACAAACTGCAGGGGACAGGCCGAAAGATCTTGATCTGTAACACCAGGCCCGGTTTTGGCGGCCTAGCTGTTACAGATCGAGACAAAACGGGCCCAAACCGACGCAAGGGTGCCTGTCCCCATTGTGGTGGCTGTCTAGAGCTGGCTGCGCAGATAGTCAGCCATATATGGGACGGCGAAACGCACGTAACCGCGGCGCGCCTGTTCGATTACGCCGGCGTCGATGAGGCGCCGGCGATACTTTTGCGCATAGTCGGGCGTGACTGACATGCGCTTCGCAACATCAGAAATGCGCGACGCAGCGTTTTCGTCATCAGCCATTGCGGCGAGAAACGCGATGTCTTGGTCCGATAGCGCGGCGAGCGTCGTTTCACACACATCGTTTTCGAAATCGACTTTCGATGCTTCGATTGCTCCGTCGACTTGCTCTGGCGTTACGTGTTTTCCTGTCTGGCAACGATTGGCGATGTTGTAGCCGATGAGCTGCAGCATGTAGGGCGAGCCCTGAGTTGCGCGAGCGGCGTCCAGCCGAAGATCGCTTGGGATATCAAGGCCGAGCTCTTCGAAAGCTCGCTGATAGTAGGCATCTACGTCTCCGACTGAAAGCGGTTCAAGCGTGACCTTGCGTGCGCGGTTGAGAAACGTCAGCACGCGGTCATTGAGTGTCGCGGAGACTGCTCCCGGGAGCCCTGCCATAACAAGTGCGACGTTGAGTCCCTCGCCGACGAGCTCTTGATAGGCGGTGACGAGTTGTCTGATTTCGGGTGAATTGGCCTGGAGCTCATCGATGAGGATGAGGATGCCATGTCCTTGCTCGGTCAGTTTGCGCGCCAGCTGTGTGAGCTTGAACTGAAAGCTCTTGGTCTCCTGCACGTCTCGTGTGAACTCAAGGCCGGCTGAGAAACCGAAGACGCTCAAACTGCCACCTGTAAGTTTGGGGAGACGATGTTTGTTTGCGTAGGGCTCGCCCGCTTCCTGGATCTTCTCAACAATACGCTCGAGCATGTCTTCGGAGGCTACGGTGGGTGTGGCGACAACAAAGCCAAGCTTGCGCGCACGGTCGGCAAGCTCCCACAGAAGAACCGTTTTGCCGCTGCCTCGCTGGCCGAGCATGAGCATGGCTCGGTCGCGATTGCCCGGCTCCTGCTCAAGCCCGGAAATGAATGTCGAAATCACGTTCCCGCGCCCCACTAGATAGGACGGGCGATTTCCGAATGAAGGGGAGAAGATGGTTTCAGTCATGAGTCTCCTTTCCTTTTTTTCCTATTCTTTCCTTTTTTTCCTATTCAGTCAAATAAGTTGCTGAGCGAAGGCGGCTACGTAAGTCTCATCGGCAAGAACCTCGACATCACCGTGGACTAGAATCTTCTGTCTCGATCCGTAACATCTAGCGGGCTAAATCGTCTCTACCTGTTACAGATTTAGACAAACCGCAGGGGCCCGCCCGAAAATCTCGACCTGTAACACCAGGCCCGGTTTTGGCTGCCTAACTGTTACAGATCGAGACAAACCGTGCCCAATCCGCCGCAAAGGTGCCTGTCCCCTTTGTGGTGGTTTGGGCGGGCAGGTATCAAAAAGTGTCAGACGGGGGCAGCTGCCGAGCGCCTGCGCGCGAAAAGAAGTGTCGGCCTGCGCCGTTGCCGTTGAGCGGCGCGCTGCTTACGGGGATACTGAAACTACGACAAACAGCGTGTGAAAGGATCGATGCATGGCTTTCCGTAAAGACTTCCTGTGGGGCGGCGCGACGGCTGCCAACCAGTGCGAGGGCGCTTATGACGTGGATGGCCGCGGCCTGGCCAACGTGGACGTGGCCCCGCACGGCCCCGAGCGCTATGCGGTAGTCTCCGGCCAGCGCAAGATGCTCGACTTCGAGGACGGCTATTACTATCCCGCGCAGACCGGCATCGATTTCTACCACCACTACAAGGAGGACATCGCCCTCTTCGCCGAGATGGGCTTTAAGACCTTCCGCATGAGCCTGGCCTGGACCCGTATCTTCCCCAACGGCGACGAGACCGAGCCCAACGAGGCCGGCCTGGCTTTCTACGAGGACGTATTCCGTGAGTGCCAGGCGCACGGCATCGAGCCGCTCGTGACCATCACGCACTTCGACTGCCCGATTCACCTCATCAAGGAGTACGGCGGTTGGCGCAACCGCAAGCTCATCGACTTCTACAAGAACCTCGCGACCACGATCTTCACCCGCTACAAGGGCCTGGTAAAGTACTGGCTCACCTTCAACGAGATCAATATGATCCTGCACCTGCCGTTTATGGGTGCCGGTCTGGTCTTTGAGGAGGGCGAGAACAAGGAGGCCATCGAGTACCTGGCCGCCCACAACGAGCTCGTCGCCAGCGCCTGGGCAACCAAGATTGCCCACGAGATCGACCCCGAGGTCAAGATCGGCTGCATGCTTGCCGCGGGTAGCTATTACCCCTACAGCTGCCGTCCGGGCGATGTGCGCCAGGCGCAGCTCGACAACCAGGACAACTACTTTTTCGTCGACGTCCAGAGCCGCGGCTACTACCCGGCCTATGCCGTCAAGAAGCTCGAGCGCCTGGGCATCGATGTGGGCATGACCGACGAGGACCGCGAGATCCTGGCCGCCAACACCGTCGACTTCATCAGCTTTAGCTATTACAGCACCCGTTGCTCCGCCGGTGCCGATAACCCCGATGTCGAGCGCACCCAGGGCAACGCCTTCGCTGGCGCCAAGAACCCCTACCTGCAGGAGAGCCAGTGGGGCTGGGCCATCGATCCGCTGGGCTTCCGCATCACCCTCAACGACCTGTACGACCGTTATCAGAAGCCGCTGTTTGTGGTCGAGAACGGTCTGGGCGCCAAGGACGTTGTCGAGGAAGACGGCTCCATCAACGACGACTACCGTATCGACTACCTGCGCCAGCATATCGCCGCGATGCGCGATGCGGTGACCGAGGACGGCGTTGACCTGCTGGGCTACACCACCTGGGGCCCGATCGACCTGGTGTCTGCCGGCACGGGCGAGATGTCCAAGCGCTACGGCTTTATCTATGTCGACCGCGATGATGCGGGCAACGGCACTCTCAAGCGTTCCAAAAAGAAGAGCTTTGACTGGTACAAGAAGGTCATCGCCACCAACGGTGAAGACCTGGCCTAAGGGCGCTGAGGCACTCAACCTTGGGGCTCCAACCCTCCTCGCGTACCTAAAGTGCGCTTCGTCGGGCTTGTCGCTCCCAATCTCGAGCACCTCAGGACCTTAGGAGGCGGACCTGACCGCCGTGTTTCGGAAGTCCTGCTTTATAACGTCCTAACCAAGGCGCCCGGCGAGCAGTTAATGCCCACCGGGCGTTTTGTTAAAAGAAGTGAAAGAAAGCAAAAGAAGTTAAAACTTGCAATTGCACTACGGCGCGAGAACATCCAGCGGAACAACTTGGACGCCGCGGTCAGTGACATAGGCTTGTGAGCCAAATCCAATGATTGCGACTTTCGAAACTGGCGGGTTGTTTCCGGCAGCGACCATACGCTTCTCGACAGCAACGAGACTGTCAGACGCCTCTTCGATTTGAGCAGAGCTGAGTTTAACTTCGATCGGAATCCACGTTCCACCGGGAGCCGCAATGACTGCATCGACCTCTAGATCGCGAGAATCGTGATAGTGATAGAGCCCCATTCCATTTGCTTGCGCATAAACCCACAAATCATGAAGGGCCAACGATTCAAAAAGCAGTCCAAGCGTCTTGAAGTCCAGCAGTAATGTCTCCGGAGTCGCCCCGAGCGCAGCGGCCGCTAGTGACGGGTCAGCGAGATGATGCTTCTTCGATTCTCTTAGGTGCACTGGAGATCTCATTGCAGGGTTCCATGCGGGAATATCGCGAACGAAATTAACCCGAGCGAGAAGAGATATGTATGATGACGCCGTTTGTCTCGACACCTCTCCACCAAGATCGGCTACGAGCGTTTTGAGTGTCGCCAAAGTGGATTCATTGCGCGCAAGCGATTCAATGACAGCTTTGACCTTTTCAGGGTCGCGGCGAGAGCCGTCGACACGGGACAAATCTTCTTCGGCAACTATGTCGATGTATCGTTTGGCCATCGCGGACGCAGCCCGCGCATCGTGTCCGACCGCCGCAGGCCATCCACCACGAACAACGCACTCGGCAATCGAGGCAGAATCCAGCGACCCAAAAGCGCCATTGAACTTTTTGCCAGAAATAATGCCCGATAGCTTAACTGCACCGCTGGATTTACCAAGTTCGAAAAGCGTCATGGTATCCATGCGCAGTTTGGCGAACCTTCCAGCGCCACTGTGCATCGGACGTTTGTCGTCTCGCGGTGTCGCCGACCCCGTAAATATGAACTGGCCAGGCTCACCGCCACGGCTGTCACATTCAAACCGTGCCGCGTCCCAAAGTTTTGGAACCTCCTGCCACTCGTCAATTAGCCGTGGCACCTCGCCGGAAACGGCAAGAGCTGGGTCAGTCTCGGCGCGTAAGCGATTCTCGAAGTTGCGGGACGGGTCCATGAGAAGGAGCCTGGACGCCGCACGGGTCTCGGCTGTGGTCGTCTTCCCGCACCATTTCGGTCCTTCGATGAGAACGGCACCGAATATGCCCAGCAGCTGGTCGAGCTCATTTTCGATAATTCTAGTGTAGTACTTCTTTGGCATAATTATCACCATTGATTACCAGCGCGTTTAACTAAATTTACAGTTATTATTTAACCAAACTTGAACTCTTTGATTAACCAGATTTACGCATTTCAGTTAACGAAACAGATTAAACATCTACTGTCTGAGTTGGCACTTGGGGACGTACTTAAATGAGTGGCAGTTGGGGACACTCCTTGCCGAATGTGGCGGCTGTCGAATGTGGACGCCGTCCTTGCTATGCCACGGTCACGGCGACCTGGGCGTAGCGGGTGCAGGGGCGCTCGGTGCGCGTCTGCACGGTGAGGGTGAGCACGAAGCGGTCACCGGGCTGCGCGTCGGCGGGTACGGTGAACGTGGCGTCCGTCGCGCATTCCTGCCATAGCGACAGATCTTGAGCGCCTGCATAGCGCGACGGCCCCATGGTGACATTCCAATGAGCATCGAAGCCCCTGCCATCGGGGTCGACGATGGTCGCTGCAAGAGCAACGCGCTCGCCGGCCGCGGCGCTCATGTCGCCCGTGACCTCGGCAACATACGCCGGATGCGAGCAGTCCGCGGGCCCATGGGCGCACCACTGCGCACGGGCAGCGAAGTCTTCCTGGTAGGCGCGCAGATAGGGATTAGGATTGCCATCGACGGGCGTGCCTATGGCCGCAAAGCCGGCAGGTGCGTCCGAGTCGGGATGCCCGTCAAGGAACATGCGGCCGAGCAACGTGTCAAAGTCGCGGTTATCGATGCCGCGCAGGCCAAACGGCAGCAGCGGGATATAGGTCATGCTGTCGCCCTCGGCCATAAAATCGCCGCGCTCAAACTGCATCACGGGCATGCCTTCTAAGCCCCAATCCAAGCGGGCATGCTTGCCAAACTGGAACCTCTCGGGCTCGTTTTCGTACACCTTGCCATCGCCATAGAGCATATAGCGCGCCATAAGGGGACCGTTGCCCTGCGTGAGATTTTGCTCGGGCCAGGGAGCCTGAAAGAGCGGCAGCGTATCGGGCTGAGCCATCTTGGCATCGACATAGCCGCCATACATATAGGGCACACACCAAAAGATGAGATCGGGGAAGAGCTCATGCCCATGGTCGAGCCAAGAATTGTCCTGCCCCACGCCATCGGCAACGCCCATCACGCGCACCTTCTGATAGACACGCTGCTGCACGGAAGGCCATTCAGGCGTGTCGCGATAGCGCTTGGCAATACTCATGAGCGCACGAACAATGGTATTTATGCCACCCCAGCTGAGCAGCCAAAGCGTACGCGGGTCGTCATCCAAAATCGCCTGAGCAATCACGCGCGAGCCCTCAGTCTCCTCACGAACATCGCCCTCAAAGGCAACATTGCCCACAAAGGTGCGCTCAATCATCTGGGCAGGCGAGGGAAACGGCGGCTCGCCGGCAGCGGCCGCATTAGCCTGCAGCTGAGGCCAAGCCTGGGCATATTCATTGCTCCAGAGGCTCTCGATCCAATGCTCAGGAAACGGCCGATACTCACGAAGCTCCCCAGCAAGCGGATCAGGCTCATGAGGCACCACATTCCACTCATAAGAGCGACGCCCTTTAGTCCGCCAATGCGGATTCACCTCGCCAAGCGAATGCACGCCATCCCCAAGAAAATGATACTGCGAAGCCGTGTACACCACAGCCTGAACATCGAGCAAGTTGAGATACAGAGCCAAATGAACGAGCGAGTTCATATCATCGACTTCCATATCAGTAGTAACAATCACCTGAGTTAAATCGCGAGTCATAAGAAAGCTCCAACCAAAATCATTGGCTCTGTTAGACCAGGATTGACATTCCGCCCCATCATCTCCTTGCGATTGCACAATGGTCGCCCCCTTGCCGGATCTGAATCCGGCAAGGGGGCGATGCGCCGAGACCGAACGAGCTGCTCGCCTGGCCCTGCCGTTTCAGGCCGACCTGCCGGCTATCTCGCCGTCTCCCCGTCTGGCGCCGGCGTCTTGACCCTCATCTCGAACGGCATCCCGCCCTCCCGGACGAGCGCCCTGAGAAACGCGTTGACGGCGGTGGACATGGACAGGCCGAGCTCGTCCAGGATGGCCGTGGCCTCCTTCTTGACCTCCGGGTCGATGCGGATCGTCGTGGCCGGTATGTTCGACGGCATGGCCTCACCCCTCCTCGTGTATCGCGGTGCGACCATTCTACCGCCTCTATGCGGCGGG